>Ga0306909_100055_pt1 | contig 43043 bp, 39 predicted proteins | sample AntRauMFilla2697_FD_190439 | JGI IMG/M metagenome (GOLD analysis project Ga0306909, IMG submission 190439) | Saline lake microbial communities from Rauer Islands, Antarctica - Metagenome Filla 2 #697 (v2) (version 2) | ecosystem: Environmental > Aquatic > Non-marine Saline and Alkaline > Saline ... | reverse complement strand
TTGCTTGGCCCCATCGGGAATATCCCGCCAGCCGAGGCCGAAGAGAACTTCTATGCACAGCGTGACGTGCTCGATATGGTCGCGTGAAATGAAGCTATAGGTCTCCGGTAAAACCGGGGCGATTCACAAAAGCCAAATTCACCTTGTCCAAAGAACTTTTGCTGCGATGTGCCATGTTGTTTCTAGCAGCGATTGTCGCATCAACTACTGCTCTATCTCTTGCCGATAATGCTACGAACGCACCACAGTGCAAAGGTACCAGCCACTGCCTTGCTTGGGTTTCTATAGCAGAATAGTTCGGAAATGAAACATTGCGCCCATTCGGATCAAGAACTTCCTTTAATTCCAGTTTGTTCAAGTGCTTCCGGCGCTTGAACTCACAAAATTTAGCAAATGCCCTTCCCGCCTTACTATCATTTGCAAAAGAAGCGTTCACGCTGTTTTCAAGGTGTTCCATTACCCTCGAACAGTCTCTATTTGCATAGGCTAGGATTAGGTCATTGATAAAGCCTTCAAACATCACACCAACAGAAAGAACAAAATTTTCTGTGGCAATTTTTCTATGCTGCCCACTCTTTAACTTGGTCCAAGAGCTATCGTAGTAATCTGTCTGGTCTTCCAATTGGTCCTGAAAATCCCACAGAACGTTACGCGGTGAAATTTTTCTCATTATATTCCAATCTATCTAGATCGCACATCGCACTCCAACATCCGGAATAGAAAAGCCCCCGCTGTTCATTACAGCGGGGGCTCTTTATTTCCACCGATGCCGGAACGGGCATTTCTTTGAAATACCCTGCCTCCGGCTGGACAGAAAACGCTAAGCGTTTTCGTCTGTTACCAATCTTCCCGAACAACAACGCGTGTTTTGATCGGCAGCTTCATCGCTGCAAGGCGCAGGGCCTCGCGGGCGATGTCGTCACCGACGCCGTCGATTTCAAACATCACGCGGCCGGGCTTCACTTTGCAGGCCCAGAAGTCCACGGAGCCTTTACCTTTACCCATCCGTACTTCGACAGGCTTGGAGGTAACCGGCACGTCCGGGAAAATCCGGATCCAGACACGGCCCTGACGCTTCATGTGGCGCGTCATGGCACGGCGTGCGGCTTCGATCTGGCGCGCGGTGACGCGCTCAGGCTCGATTGCTTTGAGACCGTAGGTGCCGAAGTTCAGGTCAGACCCGCCCTTCGCAAGGCCCTTGATGGAGCCTTTGAACTGCTTGCGGAATTTCGTACGTTTTGGCTGTAGCATCTATCTACTCCTTAACGCCGACCGCCGGCACCGCGGGGTGCTGGACCGTCTTGCATTTCTTGTGCCTTGCGGTCACGGGCAGCGGGGTCATGTTCCATGATCTCGCCTTTGAAAATCCACGTCTTGATGCCGATGATGCCATAAGCAGTCATCGCTTCGACATGGGCATAGTCGATGTCCGCGCGCAGAGTGTGCAGCGGCACGCGACCTTCACGGTACCATTCGGTGCGCGCGATCTCGGCACCGCCGAGGCGACCCGCGAGGTTCACGCGGATACCCAAGGCACCCATACGCATAGCGTTCTGCACGGCACGTTTCATGGCGCGGCGGAAGGACACCCGGCGCTCCAACTGCTGTGCAATGCTTTCACCAACAAGTGCTGCATCCAGCTCGGGCTTACGCACTTCAACGATGTTGAGGTGAAGCTCGCTCTTGGTAAACACCGACAGCTTCTTGCGCAGACCTTCAATGTCTGCACCTTTCTTGCCAATGATCACACCGGGGCGCGCTGTGTGGATCGTGACGCGGCACTTCTTGTGCGGACGCTCGATGATCACACGGCTGATACCGGCCTGGTGACACTCTTTTTTAATGAACTTGCGGATGGCGAGATCTTCCAAAAGAAGGTTCCCAAAATCCTTGGTATCGGCGTACCAGCGGCTATCCCATGTGCGATTAACCTGCAGGCGCATGCCGATTGGATTGACTTTATTACCCATTATGCTTGCTCCTCGACTTGACGCACGACGATGGTGATTTCCGCAAACGGCTTCATGATCTTGCCGAAGCGGCCACGCGCACGAGGACGTCCCCGCTTGAGCGTCATGTTCTTGCCGACATAGGCTTCCGCCACGACCAGCTCGTCCACGTCGAGGTTGTGGTTGTTCTCGCCGTTGGCAATCGCGGACTGAAGGCACTTCTTCACGTCAATCGCGATACGCTTTTTGGAGAAAGTGAGGTCCGTCAGGGCCTTGTCCACTTTCTTGCCACGGATCATCGCGGCGACGAGGTTGAGTTTCTGCGGCGACGTCTTCAGCATGCGCAGCTTTGCACGTGCTTCGTTGTCTGCCACGCGGCGGGGATTTTTATCCTTGCTCATGGCTTATTTCCGCTTCGCTTTTTTGTCGGCTGCGTGGCCATAATAGGTCCGCGTCGGTGAATACTCACCAAACTTCTGACCAATCATGTCCTCAGTGACGTTTACTGGGATGTGCTTGTGACCGTTGTAGACGCCGAACGTCAGGCCAACAAACTGCGGCAGGATCGTGGAGCGGCGCGACCAGATCTTGATCACTTCGCTGCGACCGCTTTCGCGGGAGGCTTCGGCCTTTTTGAGGACATAAGAGTCAACAAAAGGACCTTTCCATACTGAACGAGACATATATTAACGCCCCTTTTTCTTGGCGTGGCGCGATCTGATGATCAGAGCACTTGACGCTTTTTTCTTGTTACGAGTCTTGGCACCTTTGGTTGGTTTGCCCCATGGGGTAACCGGGTGACGACCACCGGACGTACGGCCTTCACCACCACCGTGCGGGTGGTCGATCGGGTTCATCACGACACCGCGCACAGACGGGCGGATGCCCTTGTGACGCATGCGGCCCGCTTTGCCGTAGTTCTGGTTCGAGTTGTCTGGGTTTGACACGGCACCGACGGTGGCCATGCATTCCTGACGCACCAGACGCAGTTCGCCCGAGGACAAACGGATCTGCGCGTAGCCACCGTCACGGCCCACGAACTGGGCGTACGTACCGGCTGCACGGGCGATCTGGCCGCCTTTGCCTGGCTTCATCTCGATGTTGTGGATGATCGTACCGATAGGCATGCCGGCGAAGGGCATTGCGTTACCCGGCTTGATGTCCGCCTTCTTGGAGGCGATCACCTGATCGCCAACAGCGATCCGCTGGGGAGCAAGGATGTATGCCTGCTCGCCGTCTTCGTATTTCACCAGTGCGATAAACGCGGTCCGGTTCGGGTCATATTCAATGCGCATAACCGCGGCTGGAACGTCCAGCTTGTTGCGCTTGAAATCAACTATACGGTAGAGGCGCTTTGCTCCCCCACCCTTGCGACGCATTGTGATCCGTCCGGTGTTGTTCCGTCCGCCGTGCTTGCTAAGTCCCTCGGTGAGGGCCTTGACAGGGCGACCTTTCCAAAGCTCCGAACGGTCGATCAGTACCAGCCCACGCTGGCCTGGCGTCGTCGGTTTGTACGACTTGAGTGCCATGTTCTCTGTCTTCCGTTTTGCTATGTCACCGCCCCGTGGAGCGGTATGGTTATAGGCCCCCGTAGGTGCCAGAGTAGAGTGCGCAGATTGCGCCGTGCACAAAGACGAAGCCCCAGACGAATCTGGGGCTGTGTCGATGGTGTCGTTTAGGGTGGGATGGGGGTGGGGTCAAGGGGTACTCAACTATTAACCACTACTAGTCGAGAAGATCGCCTAGAGCATCACTTTCGTATGCATAGTTAGCTTCAGCTATAGAGAACAAACTACCAATCGCATGCAGAGCATTTGGCGCCGACGCAAGCCGGATTGGATAAGCATCAGCAGAGTATACGCTAAAATCGTACCCGCCTTGCCAAACGTAAACATCCTCATCAAGGTAATGTCTACTTCTGGTTTCAGAAACCACGTAAATTTTGTTTTTTGCTTCGCACTGGAATGACCTATCCACCTCAGTCCACGCATCACCTTTAAATAATTCAGATTGCTCCCAACTGACTTCTTTCTTCGAGGTTTTCTTGATGAGCGTTGTAATGGCTTTTTTCCAATCCTCGGAACTGTAACTCATAAGCTTGCTTGAACCTCCTTACGATGTGCTTCGATTTCGTCCGCCACTTCACTCAGGGTTGAGAATAAATTCCAAAACTCTGAGAAATCACTTGCTAACATATCCAAGTTATTTTCGTTTTTTACTTTTACTAGCAGTAATCCGTGCTCGATTTTGGCACGCTTGCAAATTTCTGAAAACCCAGGTGCTTTCGTCTTGTCTATTTGCCGAAGTACCACTGATATTTTACCCAGTAGCGGCTCAGTTCTAATCTCATTTAGCTTCCTGTCAGAAAGCGAAGTCATTGTGTCGGTGATCTTTTTCAGTTCAGCCTTTAATTCTGGCAGTCTTTGCTTTGCAAAATAGCGCTGAGAAAGACTTCGAACCTCAAAAACTGCAAAAACTGAAAACACAAAGCCCAAAAAACTGAACATCGTACCAGCAAGTGACCACAATTCAGTCGACTGAATAGGAATTTTGAAGAAGAGCTCAGGTCTAATTAGGCCAATAACTATTAGGAAAAAAAAGCTTAGCCCTAGCAGGATGATCAGCAGTTTCAAATTGTGTTCCTAAAATTCAGGCAGGTTGAGCCTTGCGCATTAAGTGGACAGCCGGTGTCTTACATCAATTTGAAGAGCGGCGGTCAATAAATAAAGAAAGGCGCAGCCTCACAGCTACGCCCTTCCAAATTCTCTTAAACATCAGCTCCCGAAGAAGCCGCGCAGCTTATGCCAGCGATATGTTTGTTGCTGATTCACGACCGTCGCGGCCGGATTCGATGTCGAAGGTAACCTTCTGATCATCTTTCAGACCTGTGAGGCCTGCCTGCTCAACGGCGGAGATGTGCACGAACACGTCTTTGCTGCCGCCATCGGGAGCGATAAAGCCGAAGCCTTTAGTTGTGTTGAACCATTTTACTGTACCAGTGGCCATTAGTGTATTCCTTATTTTAACTGCCCGCAGAATGCGGCAGGTCGGCTAAGTCGTTTAAAGATCGTAAGACTGAGCCGTAAGGAGCAGTAATTCCGATAGATATAGTAACGTCGCATTGCTCTCATGCGCCTTTGGCGGCACAAAAGCAAGCGGTTTGTGCAGAGTGCGACAGTTCGGCAGGTTGCCGCTGTACCACCCCTACCCCGGGACGCAAAAGGCCCCCGCAATATGCGAGGGCCTTGAGATACTTCGTGTCGGACCGGTTTAGAGGCCGGTGGAGACGTCGATGGTGTTACCCTCTTCGAGCGTCACATAGGCCTTCTTCACGTCGCGACGTGTGCCCAGCTGGCCGCGGAACCGCTTGACCTTACCTTTGGTGATGGACGTGTTGACGGCCTTCACCTTGACACCAAAGAGAGCTTCGACAGCTTCTTTGATCATGGGCTTGTTGCTGCTCATCGCCACTTCGAAGACAACGGCGTTGGCCTCGGAAGCCATCGTCGCTTTTTCCGTGATCAACGGCTTGCGGATGATGTCGTAGTGCTCGGACTTCGCGCTCATTTCAAACGGGCCTCCAGTGCTTCGATGCCTGACTTCGTGATGACGAGTGTATCACGCTTCAGGATATCATATACGTTTGCGCCCATTGTCGGCAGGATATCCAGACCTTCAATGTTGCGCGCGGCTTGCAGGAAGTTCTCATTGACGGTTGCCCCGTCGATGATCAACGCCCGCTTCCAGCCCAGGGATTTCACCTGCTTGGCCAGTGCGGCAGTCTTACCATCCGACATTGCATCGTCGATGATGACCAGCGCGCCGGCCTTCATCTTTGCCGAGAGTGCGTGACGCAGACCCAGCTTGCGGAACTTCTTTGTCAGCTCGTGGCCGTGGCTACGGGGGGTTGGACCCTTGTAGATACCGCCCCCGCGGAAGATCGGAGCAGAGCGTGCGCCGTGGCGTGCGCCGCCGGTGCCCTTCTGGCGATAGATCTTCTTGGTGGAATAGCTGACTTCGCGACGCGTCTTGACCTTGTGCGTGCCCTGCTGCGCGTTGTTACGCTGCCAGCGCACGACGCGGTGCAGGATGTCGGCGCGTGGCTCGAGGCCGAACAGCGCCTCGTCCAGGTCGATCGATCCGGCCTTGCCGCCGTCGAGGTTGATGACATCGAGTTTCATGCGTCACCTTCTTTCTTGGTTTCATCAAGCGTTTCGCTTTGATCACCAGCTTCTGCTTTGTCCGCTTCAATATCGGCTTCAGCTGCCTTCAGCGCTTCGGCTTCGGCTGCTGCTGCTTCTTCGGCCAGACGCTGTGCTTCTGCTTCTGCCTCGGCTGCTGCTGCGGCTGCGGCCTCTTCGGCGGCCTTCGCGGCTTCACGTGCGGCGGATGCCAGAGCGCCCGGAACAATTGCACTGTCCGGGAACGGCTTTTTCACAGCGTCCTTGACCGTGACCCAACCGCCCTTGGAGCCTGGAACGGCGCCTTTGACCATGATCAGGCCGCGGGCACTGTCGGTCTTGACGACCTCAAGGTTCTGCGTCGTCACGCGGGCGGAGCCCATGTGACCGGCCATTTTCTTGCCTTTGAAAACCTTGCCGGGATCCTGACACTGGCCGGTGGAGCCGTGTGAGCGGTGAGACACGGACACACCGTGCGACGCCCGCAGACCGCCAAAGTTGTGGCGCTTCATCGCGCCCTGAAAACCCTTACCGATCGAAGTGCCCGCAACGTCGACGTACTGACCCGCGAAATAGTGATCGGCGATGATCTCTTCGCCAACTGGCAGCATCGCTTCCGCATCAATGCGGAACTCGGCAACCTTGCGCTTTGGTTCAACCTTTGCTGCTGCAAAGTGGCCGCGCATCGCTTGCGACGTGCGTTTCACTTTTGCCGTACCTGCACCGAGCTGAACAGCAAGGTAGCCATCCTTCTCGAGCGTACGCTGTGCAACAACCTGAAGGTTATCGAGTTGAAGAACGGTCACCGGGATCTGGCGGCCGTCTTCCATGAACAGACGGGTCATGCCCATCTTTTTTGCAATAACGCCTGAGCGCAACATAATCTGTGCTCCCTTTTACGACTGCAACTTGATCTCGACATCCACACCAGCGGCGAGGTCGAGCTTCATCAGCGCGTCAACGGTCTGGGGGGTCGGATCAACAATATCCAGCAAACGCTTATGCGTGCGGATCTCGAACTGGTCACGGGATTTCTTGTCAACGTGGGGACCACGCAGAACGGTGAAACGTTCAATTTTGTTCGGCAGCGGAATAGGGCCGCGAACGGAAGCGCCTGTGCGCTTGGCGGTGTTGACGATTTCCTGTGTGGAGGCATCAAGCACCCGATAGTCAAACGCCTTGAGGCGGATGCGGATGTTCTGGCTGGCAGCCATAATACAAATCCCTTATCTTCGGGATGAAGTCGGAGAGGAGGACGCATGCTCATCATGAGCCCTCATCGCGCTTTGGTCTATAGAAGGCAGGCCGCGAAAATAACGCACCCCAGCCCAAGTAGCTAGCGTATAGGGGGAGTCGTCGTGGCTGGCAAGGGGCGATTACAGGTCATTTTCGGTGTTGTGAGAGGCATATTTTTTGCTGCTCGGCCCGAGTATCACAAGAATGTTCACACAAACTTAGGAAGTGCGACATCATTATGTGTTGTCCCGCCAGCGCATTGGTTTATCAACGCTGCAAGCAGTAACAAAAAGCAGTTATATGAACCAACATTCAGGACCGCTCGATCTCGTACCGGATCAGGCAATCGAACCTTCCAGCGCGCGCGACTGGATTAAACTTCTCTCGAACTACCGGGAACCCAGCACATCACGAAGTGTATATGAATTAGGCGTGACACTCGGGCCTTTCGTTGCGCTCTGGGCGTTGGCATGGTGGGCCCTTTCCATCAGCGCATGGCTGACTTTGCTCATTTCAATGTGCAATGCTGCATTCATACTACGGCTTTTTGCGATCCAGCATGATTGTGGCCATGCGTCATTTTTCAAGAACCGGACGCTCAGCGATTGGGTGGGCCGTGCAATCGGCATACTTACACTCACACCTTATGACGTATGGCGCCGCGATCATTCCATGCATCACAGCGCTTCCGGTAATCTGACCCGTCGCGGCATCGGCGACGTCGACACGCTGACCGTGGCAGAGTATAACAGCCTCTCGCGCTACAGACAGCTTCGCTATCGGCTTTATCGGCATCCGATCGTTTTGTTTGGCCTTGGACCAGGGTACCTGTTTTTTCTACAGAACCGTCTGCCTTTCGGGCTGATGGCAAAGGCGCGCTATTGGGTCAGTGCAATGGCGACGAATGCCGGTATCATCACCGCTCTTACTGTGATCTGGTACTTTGGTGGTCTTATGCCAATTCTGCTTATCTTCGTTCCTTCAACGTTACTCGCTGCAACAGCCGGTGTTTGGCTTTTTTATGTACAGCACCAATTTGAGCAAACCCACTGGGAAGAAGAAGCTGACTGGGATATGCACGAGGCAGCGCTCAAAGGCAGCTCCCACTACGTGTTGCCAGCGCCTCTTCAGTGGCTCACCGCTAACATCGGGATCCACCACGTTCACCATCTGTACAGCCGCATCCCGTTCTACCGTCTGCCCGAAGTACTCGAAAACCACTCAAGTCTGGCCCAGATCAACCGAATGACAATCAAAGAAAGCCTTATAAATGCACGTCTGCATTTGTGGGACGAGGAAAGCAAAAAATTGCTTTCTTTCTCCGAAGCCCGTGCGGCCTGCGCTTCGCGTTAGGGCATTTAACACGCCGTTTCACAATATGCATGCTTGGTCGTGGAAGCTCGGATGACCGAAAATTGAACAGATGAATTCATTTTATTGGAGATAACCTTGAAGTCCGTCGATCACTTGATTGGCGGGCTTTATAGCCGAGCAGCTTTTCACACCGCAAATCTCAAGCGCTCGAAATGCCCCGTCAAATGCCACGAAAATTGTTTGAAGCAAAATCTTGGCGTCTTTTGTCAATCAGGGCAATGAAGGCGGCGGATCGGTCGTCGGTCGAAAGAAGAAATTCACAAGCCTCGAGACCCTAGCTTTCGCGCAAATGTGACCGCTCGTATCCGGTGCCAAAGAAGCTCAACGACGGTAGCGATTGTGACTATAGCACTGCGGCTGCACCACTGGGCGTTTCTGTTTTCCACAACGGCGCATAAGGTTTGCGAAAATACCCATTTTAGAAGCCTGTTAAGATCCCGCACGCTACCGCTAGAAAAAGCTCAACGACGACCTCCCCACTTTGGAAATCAAGGTCAAATACAATGTCCCCAGCAGGTCGATGAAAAGTAGTAAAGGAAACAGAAACAATACGATTGCCGAACGAAGGCAGCCAAACTGCAAACCCGCGAAGAAGTCGAGTGCTGAACCGTTCATCGAACCACCCCGGTATTACCCGTAGACCGTCGGTCTATATTTCACGCGACCTGATCGCGCCAGTCGCGTTGTGCATGAGAGTTCTGGTGCGCCTCCAGCTGACGAGATACTGGTAGGCCCCAGTAGGCGCCGGTGATTTAGTCAATCTACCGAGCCGAATGCCGCCATTCCAGGAGCCTGGACATTGCGCCAAATTCCTTTGCGCAAATTCACTGTCGAAATCTGCCAGGAGAGCACAACAAAATTTGTCCTAGCTGACTTCGGACCCCGTCCCATCGATCTCATCTCGTGCAGTTCCAGTGCAATTCTGGGACAGCGGGAGACAATCCGCCGTAATGTTTTGAGGAGAAAAGCAGGTTTGGCGCAGGAGCTGAAAAGCTTCCGTTCAAATGATCGCATAGACCTGAAACGAATGTGTCCAGGACCGCTATTGCAACAACCCTTCTTCCCACCGCGCCACGGATACCAAATTGTTCCATGAATCATTTCAACGTGCATCTGGCCATCCCGAAATCTGTTCACTTCATCGCTGGCAGGCAGGCTGACGCAAGGCATGATTCCGAGAGGGGAATGCCACGCCCTGCAAACGCCGAAGACCCCCCGGTTTCATTCCTGATAAGACTAATCCCGAGACGCAACACCGTATCATGGATGGTGATGCCGCGCCGAAGCTTTGGACGGATCAGTAAGGCATACGAGACGCCGGGAGCACGTCTCCCTCGACAGAATTCTATCCAATCGCCTGTGCCATTCCCGCCACTGTAAAGCAAAGCGCGACCCGAGAGGAGGATGGGGGTGCACTGGCCGTTATCGCGTCCGACTGCGTCTTGCCATTCTGCATCTTATGATGATCGTTAGCCTTACTTATAACAGATTGGTGCAGCAAACTTTGGGCCGCTTCGTTAGCTAGCAAATGAAAGACTTTCACCCACGGCAGGTGCTGAGGTTGTAATTGGGTGGACGTGTTGAGTTTCCAAAGTTGATACCGGAAGACTGTTCATTACGCTGACCGGTGCGTCAGTGAAAAGATCAATTTGAGAATGTAAATCTAACGGAATTCCAGCTCTCTGATCTCGGGCGGTAGCCTCCCCAAACGCAAAAGGCCCCCCCTTTCAGGGAGGCCTTTGACCGGGTCACACAGCGCGCCCATCACGGGCGCGGCTGGTGCTTACTCGGTGATCTTCGACACAACGCCCGCGCCAACGGTACGGCCGCCTTCGCGGATCGCGAAGCGCAGGCCCTGCTCCATCGCGATCGGTGCGATCAGCTCCACGTCGAACTTCAGGTTGTCGCCCGGCATCACCATTTCCGTGCCCTCGGGCAGGTTGACGGTCCCGGTCACATCCGTGGTGCGGAAGTAGAACTGTGGACGATAGTTCGCGAAGAACGGCGTATGACGGCCGCCTTCCTCTTTCGTGAGGATATAGGCTTCGGCTTCGAACTTGGTGTGTGGTGCAACCGACTTCGGCTTACACAGAACCTGACCACGCTCAACGCCCTCACGGTCGATACCGCGCAGCAGAACACCGACGTTATCACCCGCCTCACCACGATCCAGCAGCTTGCGGAACATCTCAACGCCCGTGCAAGTCGTTGTTTTCGTGTCGCGGATACCAACGATCTCGATGCTGTCGCCAACGTTGACAACGCCACGCTCGATGCGGCCCGTCACAACAGTACCACGACCGGAAATCGAGAACACGTCCTCGACCGGCAGCAGGAACGGCTGGTCCACGGCGCGCGCGGGCGTCGGGATGTACTCGTCCACGGCGGCCATCAGCTTCTTGATCGACTCTTCGCCGATCTCGGGCATCGTGCCGTTCATCGCGTGCAGCGCGGAGCCGGGGATGATCGGGATATCGTCGCCGGGATACTCGTACTTCGACAGAAGCTCGCGGATTTCCATCTCGACCAGTTCCAGCAGCTCTTCGTCGTCGACCTGATCAACTTTGTTCATGTAGACAACCATGTACGGGATGCCAACCTGACGGCCGAGCAGGATGTGCTCGCGCGTTTGCGGCATCGGGCCGTCGGCCGCGTTCACGACCAGGATCGCGCCGTCCATCTGGGCAGCACCTGTGATCATGTTCTTGACGTAGTCCGCGTGGCCGGGACAATCGACGTGCGCATAGTGGCGCGCCTCGGTCTCGTACTCCACGTGCGCCGTCGAAATCGTGATCCCGCGCGCTTTCTCTTCGGGCGCGCCGTCGATCTGATCGTAGGCTTTGAAATCACCAAAATACTTCGTGATCGCCGCCGTCAGCGTCGTCTTGCCGTGGTCAACATGGCCAATCGTGCCGATGTTCACGTGCGGCTTGTTACGTTCAAACTTTTCCTTTGCCATGATGGCCTCCTTAGTAGATTAGGCAGATTTGCCCGTTATTCAGCCCGCTGGTGCGGGAATTTTGTAGTATCGCCCGAAATGGGTAACATCGTCTCTGTACAAGGCCAAAATACGCGCTTGGTCTTGCTCGGAGACAAGAATACTCTGAAGTTCTGCCCTACTTCGATTGACGAAGGGCAGCGTAACTGTGCCGCCCGAACGTTGGTTCATGTAGTCTCTCAAGGCCGAAACCTGCGAGAGGTCGTAAATCTGTGTGAACCAATCTGCCCGCCGACCCAAATAATAGGACAGTTTCTGACAGTGCCGAAATATCACAGGCGATACACACATATATGTGCGAATGCGTCCTAGAAACTCCGAAAACGATGGTTCAACAGAAAGCCCCAACGTCCCTAGCAACACCCGAACGCGTGGTCTCGAAAGACATCTTTCGTTCACAACCTTACTTTTATAGGCCGAGTAAACACGCGAGACCGGGTCCCGGATAACGGCAACCTTTGTATGTTGCCGTATCTGGTAGTGCGGCAACGTCAGAAAAGACCGGCTTCGGTAGACCTGATGCACATCACCGATCGAGTTCTCTGGAAAAGGTACCCCGCGGGCGACTTCGTGGAAGAACATCTTCAACGAAGTACACCCGCATTTTGGTACACTGACATATGTCAGCTTATCGTCCCAGAGGTGAACGGTCACCCCGTGCGTCCTTAAGCGAACTTTGCCTGGATCTCGTCCGAGATGTTCTGTGGCACGCCCTCATAGTGGTCGAACTGCATTGTAAAGTTGGCACGGCCCGACGACATGGATCGCAGGGTGTTGATGTAGCCGAACATGTTGGCGAGCGGCACGAAACAGTCGATCGCAATCGCGTTTCCGCGAGTGTCCTGACCCTGCACCTGACCGCGACGCGATGTCAGATCGCCGATGATGCCGCCGGTGTATTCTTCAGGCGTCACAACCTCGACTTTCATGATCGGCTCGAGCATCTTGGCGCCTGCCTTCTTCATGCCTTCGCGCATACCCATACGGGCCGCGATCTCGAACGCCAGAACGCTGGAGTCAACATCGTGGAATTTACCGTCGATCAAGGCAACCTTGAAGTCGATGACGGGGAAGCCCGCCAGCGGACCGGAGTCCAGAACCGACTTGATGCCTTTTTCAACGCCCGGGATGTATTCCTTTGGAACGGCACCACCAACGATGCGGCTCTCGAAGGAGTAACCCTCGCCTGGCTCGGTCGGCATCAGGATCATCTTCACTTCGGCAAACTGACCGGAACCGCCGGACTGTTTCTTGTGGGTGTAGGTAATCTCGGCTTCGCGCGAAATCGTCTCACGGTAAGCCACCTGCGGCGCGCCGATGTTGGCTTCGACCTTAAACTCACGCTTAAGACGGTCCACCAGAATATCGAGGTGAAGTTCGCCCATACCCTTCATGATGGTCTGACCGGATTCGATGTCGGTCTCGACGCGGAAGGATGGATCCTCGGCGGCCAGACGGGCCAGCCCCATGGACATCTTTTCCTGGTCGGCCTTTGTTTTCGGCTCGACCGCAATCTCGATCACCGGATCGGGGAATGTCATGGTTTCCAGAACGACAGGATCGCTCGGGTCGCACAGCGTATCACCGGTTGTGGTGTCCTTCAGACCGGCCAGTGCGATGATGTCGCCTGCCCATGCCTCGTCGATCTCCTCGCGGTTGATCGAGTGCATCATCATCATCCGGCCCACGCGCTCTTTCTTGCCCTTGGTCGAGTTCAGAAGGTTATCGCCCTTCTTGAGCTTGCCAGAGTAGATGCGTGTGAACGTGAGCGAGCCCACGAAGGGGTCGTTCATGATTTTGAACGCAAGGCCGGAGAAGGCCATGTCATCGTCCGCACGGCGCGGGATGTTGCGTGTTTCAGTCTCGTCACCGGGTTTGAAGCCCATGTAGTCGACCACGTCCATCGGCGATGGCAGATAATCGATCACGGCGTTGAGCAGAGGCTGTACGCCCTTGTTCTTGAACGCGGAGCCGCAAAGCACGGGAATGAATTTGATTGCCAGCGTGCCCTTACGTATCAGCGAGCGGAGCGTATCAACATCGGGCTCTGCGCCGTCCATCAGATAGTTTTCCATCGCCGCATCGTCCATCTCGACCGCAGTCTCGATAAGGTGCGCACGCCACTCCAGCGCCAGCTCTTTCAGGCTGTCGCGGATCGGCTTCTTGATCCAAGAAGCACCCAGATCCTCACCTTCCCAGACCCATTCCTCCATGGTCACCAGATCGATCATGCCTTCCAGCTCGGTCTCGGCGCCAATCGGAATCTGGATGGGTGCAGGTGTTGCGCCTGTGCGGTCTTTGATCATCTTTACGCAGTTGAAAAAATCCGCGCCGATCTTGTCCATCTTGTTAACGAAAACAATCCGCGGCACCTTGTACCGGTCGGCCTGACGCCAAACTGTTTCAGTCTGTGGCTCGACACCGGCGTTCGCGTCCAGAACGGCAACCGCGCCATCGAGAACCGCGAGCGACCGCTCGACTTCGATGGTAAAGTCAACGTGGCCAGGCGTGTCGATGATGTTCATCCGGTACTTCGTGTCGGATGTCGCATCGGCTGTCGGCTCTTCCTGGCGCTGCCAGAATGTTGTTGTCGCGGCGGATGTGATGGTAATCCCGCGTTCTTGTTCCTGCTCCATCCAGTCCATCGTGGCCGCACCATCGTGCACCTCACCAAGGTTGTGGGATTTGCCGGTGTAGAACAGGATACGCTCGGAGCATGTGGTTTTGCCGGCATCGATGTGAGCCATGATGCCGAAGTTGCGGTAGCGTGAAAGCGGATAATCGCGTGCCATTTGTAAAGCGTCCTCAGAGGTTTTGCTTTGAAAAGGGCCATAAGCCCTCGGGAAGTCAGAGGCCCGGCGGTTCCGGGCCCCGATCTTAAGGTTTTACCAGCGGTAGTGGCTGAAGGCTTTGTTCGCGTCGGCCATCTTGTGCGTGTCTTCACGCTTTTTGACGGCGGTACCACGGGACTGGACGGCGTCCATCAGCTCGCCTGCAAGGCGCTCTTCCATGGTGTTTTCGTTGCGCGAACGGGCCGCTTTGATCAACCAACGGATCGCCAGCGCCTGACGACGCTCGGGGCGAACTTCGACGGGCACCTGATAGGTGGCACCACCGACGCGACGCGAGCGCACTTCGACGCTTGGCTGGATGTTTTCGAGCGCTTCGTGGAACACTTCCACAGGCGCGCGCTTGATCTTGGCTTCGACGCGGTCGAAAGCGTTGTAAACGATACGCTCCGCAGTCGATTTCTTACCGTCGATCATCAGGTTGTTCATGAATTTCGTCAGGATCAGATCGCCATACTTGGCGTCTGGCAGTACTTCGCGTTTTTCAGCGGCGTGGCGGCGTGACATCTTGTTGTCTTCCTCTTGGCGGGGTGCAGCGCTACGGCATGCATCGTGTAAGATAGTGTCGACCGGACGCCCTGCATCCGGTCGCAGGCGAAATTACTTCGGACGCTTCGTGCCGTACTTGGAACGACGCTGCTTGCGGTCCTTAACGCCCTGTGTATCGAGAACACCGCGCAGGATGTGATAGCGCACACCGGGAAGGTCTTTTACGCGGCCGCCACGGATCAGGACCACAGAGTGTTCCTGAAGGTTGTGGCTTTCACCGGGAATATACGAGATCACTTCGAAACCATTGGTCAGGCGCACCTTGGCGACTTTCCGCATCGCGGAGTTCGGCTTTTTCGGTGTGGTGGTGTAGACGCGCGTACACACGCCACGCTTCTGCGGGCATTCCTGCAGGTGGATGGATTTCGAGTACTTGCGTTTTGGCTGGCGCGGTTTGCGGATCAGCTGCTGAATCGTTGGCATTCCGGTTTTATCCCCGTGTTGCGGTCTTGTTTGCAGATGCTCAGGGCCTCTGCGGTGAATAGCGTGCTGCGCGCGTCCGTGCAGCGTGACAATGGCCTATGGTCCAAAGCACTATGGCCGCGACGCTTCCGTACCGGGGTAAGCGAGGCGGCTATGCTAACAGAGGATCGGGCCAATAAAGGCGGCCTGGATCATGACCACAAGCAGTTATGATTTGCGCGTCAGGGGCGACCCCCTTTTGCAGATAAAGTGGCTATACGGGGAGTCGCATGGGGTGTCAACAGCTGCACCTTTCCGGCTCGCGCGCGCCCTCTCCCCTTGCCAAATTACGGAGGCAACCCGCATAGTCAGGCAAAATACAAACGGAGCAATATGATGCAGGTGATCGGGCTTTGCCGGTTTTCGTACCCCGCCATCGGTGGTTTCCAGGTCGAACACGACGACATCAACGACCGGATCGCCTATCTGTACGGGGATACCCGGTTGGCGGAGCGGTTCCAGCTGATGGAGACTGTCGCCCTGCCCTGTATCAAAGCGCAGACTGATCCTGATTTTGAATTGATCGTGGTGATCGGCGACCAATTACCCAAACAGCACCACGACCGCCTGCACGACATTACGGCCAATATCCCCCAGATCCGTATCATTGAAGAGCCTCCCCGCCCCCAGCGTGAGGTGATGAAAGAAATCTTCAATAAGGCGCGTAAAGACCCCGACAAGCCTTGTCTGCAGTTCCGCCACGACGATGACGATGCCTTCGCCGTTGATTTCATTGAGCGCCTCCGCGCGGCATCGCATGATGCCGAACGTCTGTGCGAGCAGCACAAGGCGGTCAATTTCGACTGGAACAAGGGCTATGTCGCAGAATTTGGCCCGAAGGGAATTTCATCAACGGAAATCCATCGCCAGCTTTACCCAGCAGCGATGGGCATGCAGATCCGCGGCGGCTCACCCCTAACAATTATGAACTTCGCGCATGAAAAAATTTCCCGTTTCATGCCGGTTGTCAGTTATGCCGAACCCCCGATGTTCGTGCGCAGTCACAACAGCTCGAACGACAGCCGCCAGAAACCGGTCAAGGCCGTACCGGTGAAACCAGTGACACATGAGCAGGCCGAGATGTACAGGACACGGTTTGCCATCGACATCGATCACGTCCAGCGCGTTTTCGGGGGGGGCTGAGATGCGCACCGTCGGCATTTGCCGGTTTTCTTACCATGGCAGGGGCGGCTTCAAGGTGGATCACGAGGATCCTGCCGCCCGCGCCGCGTTTCTTTATGATCCCGCGCGCATGGAAGAGCGTTTTCGCATGTTCGAGGCGATCACCCTACCTTCTGTCGCGGCACAGACCGATCCCGATTTCATCTTTCTGATCGTCACAGGCAAATGGCTCCCGCAAAACTACCTTGACCGACTGGAAACGCTGGTCGCGGATATCCCGCAGTGCGTCATTCGCCAGTACCCGCCCCGGCCCCACCGAAAAATCATGTCGAAGGCCATCAACGACTGGCGCGGCACGCCCAAGCATCCCTGCCTACAATTTCGCCTTGATGACGACGATGCCATGGCGCTCAGTTTTGTCGAGAAGTTCAAACAGACTGCGGCTGATTTGTCGGCGATTACAGCCAAATATCCTTCGGTCGCGGTGGATTTCAATCAGGGCTATGTCTTTACCGCCGGTCCGGAGGGGATGAAGCTCTGGCCCTACCGCTACCCCTATTCGGCGATCGCTCTGGGGATGATTGTGCAGGCGGGGAGTGATGACACCATCATGGGCCACGGCCACCAGAACCTGTGGAAAACCATGCCAACCTTCACGATGACAGGCGAAGACATGATGATGCGCGGTCATAACGAGTTCAACGACAGCCGTTTGGCAGGCAAGAAAAATACCTTTGACTACCAACCGATGGACAGTGTGCAGGCTGAGCATATCCGCGCGACCTTTGGCATCGACAATACCCGTGTCGCCGCAATATTTTCACGCCCTTAGCAGTTTACGCTCGCGGTAGAAGGTGAACAGGCCAGTGCCCACAACGATCGCCGCCCCCAGCAACGTCAGCGCGCGGGGCACCTCGTCAAAGACGGCAAAGCCGATGATCATCGCCATCACCAGACCAGTATAGCGGAAAGGCGCGATAAACGCGACTTCGCCCGTGCGCATCGCCTGAATACTGGAAAAATAACCGATCAGCACAAACACCGCCGAGCCACTGATAAGGCCCGCTGCGGGCGCGGTAATCGGCGCCCATTCCTGCGTGAGCGAGGCGAGACCCGCCGCAATCATGACAGCGACAGTGGTGCCAAGCGTTACAGTCATGCCTGCTACACCGGGCGACAGACGCCGCGTAATCAGATCACGGACAGTCACCCCCAGCACGGCGGCCAGCGCATAGAGCGACCAAATGTTGAACCCTTCCACACCGGGCCGCACGATCAACATGACGCCGCCCAGACCGATCAAAATTGCCAGCAAGCGGCGCCAGCCCACAGCCTCGCGGTAGAATAGGGCGGACCCAAGCGTCACCGTCAACGGCACCACCTGCATGATCGCGTTAAGATTTCCGAGCGGCATGTTGAAAAGGGCACTCAGAAAGAAATACGCGGTCACCACTTCGGCCATCCCGCGCAGCGCGATCAATCCTTTGTCATGTCGTGAAATCGACAGGCGTAATGTGCCAAGGCTCCGCGCGAGGATAAAAATAAGCACCGTCGCCAACAGGCCACGGACGAAAATCAACTGGAATAACGGGATCGCGCCATCGGTCAGCTTGAGCATCGTGTCGTTCATAACGAAGGCGATCATCGACGCCATCATCAAAAGCGCACCGGTGGTGTTGGGAGACATGCAGAGTTTCCTAAATCTTGTCGCCAGTTTGAGCGATTGCGCGGGGCAGAGCAATGGACCAAATGAAAACCCCCGCAGCCAAATGGATGCGGGGGTTTGCTTTTTTCAAAAAGGTAAGCCGAAATTAATCGCGGCTTTCCTCGTCAAAGCTTGGGCCGGAGCTGAACACATCGCCACCGACCACATCTTCCGCCGGTGCGGCAGGAGCGGCGAGCGCTGCCGCCTTCTCTGCCTCGATCCGGCGTGCTTCAATGACGACGTTGTCGCGGTCCGCAGCCACACGGCGCATCTGCTGGGTTGCCCCACCAGTACCCGCAGGGATCAGACGACCCACGATGACGTTCTCCTTAAGACCAACCAATTTGTCCCGCTTGCCCTGCACCGATGCCTCGGTGAGAACCCGCGTGGTTTCCTGGAACGATGCCGCCGAGATGAAGCTGCGCGTTTGCAGCGACGCCTTGGTGATACCCAGCAAGATCGGCTCGCCCTTCGCGGGACGACCACCTTTCTTCATCGCCTTCTCGTTGGCCGTGTCGAACTCAAGTTTGTCGACATGCTCACCCTTCAGCAGCGTGGTGTCTCCGCTCTCCTGGATCTCCCACTTTTGCAGCATCTGGCGTACGATGACTTCGATGTGCTTGTCGTTGATCTTCACACCTTGCAGGCGATAGACGTCCTGAACTTCGTCGATCATGTAATCCGCAAGCGCTTCGACCCCCATGATGGCGAGAATGTCATGCGGCGCTGGATTGCCGTCCATGATGTAATCGCCCTTCTGCACGAAGTCGCCTTCGGCCACAGGGATGTGCTTGCCCTTGGGCACCATGTATTCGACCTTGTGATCCGGATCTTCCGAGCTCTCAATCGCGATGCGGCGCTTGTTCTTATAGTCCTTGCCGTAACGCACATAGCCATCGATTTCCGCGATGATGGCGTGGTCCTTGGGGCGACGTGCCTCAAAGAGTTCGGCCACACGGGGCAGACCACCGGTGATGTCCTTGGTTTTGGACCCTTCGCGCGGAATACGCGCGAGAACATCGCCCGCCTGCACTTCGGAGCCGTCCTCGACTGACATAACCGCATCCACGGACATCGGATAGGTGATCGGGTTGCCCGCCGCATTGCGCACTGGCTCACCGTCAGCATCCGCAAGGATGATCTCGGGCTTGAGCTCGTTGCCCTTGGCAGCAGAGCGCCAGTCGATGACGATCTTCTGGGTCATGCCAGTCGCATCATCGGTCTCGTCCTTGACGGAGATACCGGAGATGAGGTCGACGTGCTTGGCCGTGCCTGCCGCTTCCGCAATGATCGGGAGGGTATAGGGATCCCACTCATAAAGCTTGTCGCCACGGGCAACGGTAGCGCCCTCTTTGACAAACAGCTTTGTGCCGTAAAGCACCTTGTGGCTTGCCCGCTCATCACCGTTCTCGTCAATGATGGTGAGCTTCATGTTGCGGCCCATGACCATGGTCTCACCCGATGAATTCTCCAGCGTCATGGAGTTCTCGTAGTGAATCTTACCGGCCTGACCCGCTTCTTGGAAGGACTGCTGGCCACCTTGTGCAACGCCGCCGATGTGGAAGGTCCGCATCGTCAGCTGTGTACCGGGTTCACCGATAGACTGCGCCGCGATGATGCCGACGGCCTCACCCTGGTTCACAAGTGTACCGCGTGCGAGGTCACGACCGTAGCACATCGCACAAACGCCCTCTTCCGCTTCACAGGTCAGCGGTGAACGGATGCGCGCAGATGCGACACCGGCCTCGTCGATGATATCTGCCAGACGCTCGTCGATGAGTGAGCCGTTGGCGACCAGCACTTCGTCTGTGCCCGGACGCATCAGGTCTTCTGCAACCACACGGCCCAACAGACGCTCGGCCAGTGAGGATACGACTTCACCATCGTTGACCGCAGCAGTTGCGGTGATCGCGACGTCAGTCCCGCAATCATGCATGCGCACGATACAGTCCTGCGCCACGTCCACCAGACGGCGCGTGAGGTAGCCTGAGTTCGCGGTCTTCAAGGCCGTATCCGAAAGACCCTTACGGGCACCGTGGGTGGAGTTGAAGTACTCCAGAACGGTCAGACCTTCCTTAAAGTTCGAGATGATCGGTGTCTCGATGATGTCGCCGTTCGGCTTGGCCATAAGGCCGCGCATCCCGCCTAACTGCTTCATCTGGGTGACCGAGCCACGCGCACCGGAATGCGCCATCATATACACAGAGTTCGGCTCGTTCTCGGAACCGTTCTCGGCGTAGGTGGTGTCGGAAATCGCACCCATCATCGCATCGGTAACCTTGTCGTTACACTTGGACCATGCATCGACAACTTTGTTGTACTTTTCACCCTGAGTGATCAGGCCGTCCATATACTGCTGCTCGAAATCCTTGACCTGATCGCGGGTTTCTTCCACCAGCGGCCATTTGCTGTCAGGGATCAGCATGTCGTCCTTACCGAACGAAATGCCTGCCTTGAACGCCTGACGGAAACCCATCGTCATGATCTGGTCGCAGAAAATGACGGATTCCTTCTGGCCACAGTAGCGGTAGACCGTATCGATCACCTGCTGCACTTCTTTCTTGCGCAGCAGACGGTTGACCAGATCGAACGGCGCTTTCGCGTTCAACGGCAGCAGCGCCCCCAAAAGCACACGACCCGGCGTGGTGTCAAAGCGCACCATGACCTCGTTGCCTTCGTTGTCGATCTGCTTGATCCGGGCCTTGATCTTGGCGTGCAAATGCACGGCACCGGCGTCCAGCGCGTGCTGGACTTCGTCTGCAGTACCAAACACCATATCCTGCCCGACCATGCCTTCACGCTCGAGCGTGACATAGTAGAGGCCCAGGATCATATCCTGTGACGGAACAATGATCGGCGCGCCGTTTGCAGGCGACAGAACGTTGTTCGTGGACATCATCAGAACGCGTGCTTCCAGCTGGGCTTCCAGCGAAAGCGGCACGTGAACGGCCATCTGGTCACCGTCGAAGTCAGCGTTAAACGCAGAACAGACGAGCGGGTGCAGCTGGATCGCTTTACCCTCGATCAGAACCGGCTCGAAGGCCTGAATGCCAAGACGGTGCAAGGTAGGTGCACGGTTCAGCATGACAGGGTGTTCGCGAATAACTTCATCCAGGATGTCCCAAACCTCAGGACGCTCTTTTTCGACCAGCTTCTTGGCTTGCTTGACGGTGCTGCTGAGGCCTTTGGCCTCGAGGCGACTGTAGATGAACGGCTTGAAAAGCTCGAGCGCCATCTTTTTCGGCAGACCACACTGGTGCAGCTTCAGCTCGGGGCCCGTCACAATCACGGAACGACCGGAGAAGTCGACGCGCTTGCCCAAAAGGTTCTGACGGAAGCGACCTTGCTTACCCTTGAGCATATCCGACAGCGATTTCAACGGACGCTTGTTGGCGCCTGTGATCACGCGACCACGGCGACCGTTGTCAAACAGCGCATCCACAGATTCCTGCAACATCCGCTTTTCGTTGCGCACGATGATGTCGGGCGCACGCAGCTCGATCAGACGCTTGAGACGGTTGTTCCGGTTGATCACGCGGCGATAAAGATCGTTAAGGTCGGAGGTCGCAAAGCGGCCACCATCCAACGGCACCAGCGGGCGCAGCTCTGGCGGGATCACGGGGATCACGGTCAGAACCATCCATTCGGGGCGGTTGCCGGATTCTAGGAAGGACTCAACCACCTTAAGGCGCTTGATGATCTTCTTTGGCTTCAACTCGCCTGTGGCTTCTTTAAGCTCTTCGCGCAGTTGGTCGGCCTCGGCCTCCAGATCAATCGCGGCGAGCATTTCGCGGATCGCTTCGGCACCGATGTTGGCGGTGAACGCGTCCATGCCGTAAGCGTCTTGCGCGTCCATGAACTCCTCTTCGGTCATCATCTGACCGTAGGTGAGGTCTGTCAGGCCCGGCTCGATCACGACGTAGTTCTCGAAGTAGAGAACCCGCTCCAGATCGCGCAGCGTCATGTCGAGCATGAGGCCGATCCGGCTTGGCAGGGATTTCAGGAACCAGATGTGCGCAACTGGCGAGGCCAGCTCGATGTGACCCATCCGCTCACGGCGTACCTTTTGCAGCGTGACTTCCACACCGCATTTTTCGCAGACAACGCCGCGATATTTCATGCGCTTGTATTTGCCGCACAGACATTCGTAGTCTTTGATCGGGCCAAAGATACGTGCACAGAAGAGGCCGTCCCGCTCGGGCTTGAACGTACGGTAGTTGATGGTTTCTGGCTTTTTGATCTCACCGAAAGACCACGACAGGATACGCTCTGGAGAGGCCAGAGATACCTTGATCTCGTCGAAGGTCTTGGTGGGTGCAACCGGATTGAACGGGTTGTTTGTAAGTTCTTGGTTCATTGGATGTCCTTAGATTTATTCTCGAAAGCGGGGGAGAGAGGGTCCGGCGGCATCCAAGCCACCGGACTGGAATATTGAAATCCAGCGTTGCCCTACTCTTCATCCTCCGCATCCAGGAGTTCCATGTTGAGACCCAGTCCGCGGACCTCTTTGACCAGAACGTTGAACGATTCCGGAATACCGGCCTCGAAGTTGTCCTCGCCTTTGACGATGCTCTCATAGACCTTCGTACGGCCTGCGACGTCATCCGACTTCACGGTCAGCATTTCCTGCAAGGTGTATGCAGCGCCGTAGGCTTCCAGTGCCCAGACCTCCATCTCACCAAAGCGCTGACCACCGAACTGTGCTTTACCGCCCAATGGCTGCTGGGTGACCAGCGAGTATGGTCCGGTAGAACGCGCGTGGATTTTATCGTCCACGAGGTGGTGCAGTTTGAGCAGGTATTTCACGCCAACAGTAACCTTGCGGCTGAACTGCTCGCCCGTGCGACCGTCAAACAGTACCGACTGGCCGGAAGTGTCAAAGCCCGCACGCGCAAGGCTGTCGTTAACGTCCGCTTCCTTCGCGCCGTCGAACACTGGCGTCGCGATTGGCACACCGCGGGTCACGTTACCCGCCGCTTCCAACAGCGTATCCTCGTCCATACCGGAGATGCCTTCGTCATAGACATCATCGCCGTAAGCCAGCTTCATCGCTTCACGCACCGGGGTCATATCGCCGGAACGCTTATATTCTTGCAGCGCCTCGTCGATGTTGATGCCCAGACCGCGCGCGGCCCAGCCCATGTGCGTTTCAAGAATCTGACCGACGTTCATGCGCGACGGCACGCCCAGCGGATTGAGACAGAAATCGACTGGCGTACCATCTGCGAGGAACGGCATGTCCTCCATTGGCACGACCTTGGAAATCACGCCCTTGTTCCCGTGACGACCGGCCATTTTATCACCAGGCTGAAGCTTGCGCTTCACCGCGACGAATACCTTGACCATCTTCATCACACCGGGGGGCAGATCGTCGCCACGGCGTACTTTCTCGACCTTGTCCTCGAAACGTGCATCGAGTGTCCGCTTTTGGATCTCGTACTGCTCGTTCAGGGCTTCGACGATTTTCGCGTCGTCTTCGTCTTCGAGGGCAAGCTGCCACCACTGACCACGTGTCAGGACTTCGTCCAGGGTCTCTTCTGTGATCTGGCTGCCGGGCTTGACGCCCTTCGGACCTTTAACGGCAACTTTACCAAGGATCATTTCGCGCAGACGGGCATAGATGTTGCGATCAAGGATCGCCAGTTCGTCGTCGCGGTCACGGCCGAGGCGGGCGACTTCTTCACGCTCGATCTGAAGCGCGCGTTCGTCTTTTTCCACACCATGACGGTTGAACACACGCACTTCAACCACAGTACCGAAATCACCGGGCTTCACGCGCAGCGAGGTGTCGCGCACGTCCGATGCTTTCTCACCAAAGATGGCGCGGAGGAGTTTTTCTTCCGGCGTCATCGGGCTTTCGCCCTTTGGTGTGATCTTACCAACCAGAATATCGCCCGGCTCCACGTCCGCACCGATGTACACGATGCCCGCCTCGTCGAGGTTGCGCAGCGCTTCTTCACCGACGTTCGGAATGTCGCGGGTGATTTCCTCTGGCCCAAGTTTGGTATCACGGGCGGCGACTTCGAATTCCTCGATATGGATCGAGGTGAAGACGTCGTCACGGCTGACGCGCTCGGAGATCAGAATGGAGTCCTCGTAGTTGTAGCCGTTCCAAGGCATAAACGCGACAACCACGTTCTTACCCAAGGCAAGCTCACCCATATCAGTCGATGGACCGTCCGCGATCACCTGACCTTTTGTCACGGTCTCACCCACACGGACCAGCGGACGCTGGTTGATGCAGGTGTTCTGGTTCGAGCGTTGGAACTTGCGCATCCGGTAGATATCCACACCCGCATCGCCCAGCTCAAGATCTTCGGTCGCACGGATAACGATACGTGTCGCGTCTACCTGATCGATCACGCCTGCGCGCTTCGCCATGTAGGCCGCGCCGGAATCGCGGGCGACGACTTCTTCAATGCCGGTACCGACCAAAGGCGCTTCGGCCTGAAGCAATGGCACAGCCTGACGTTGCATGTTCGAACCCATCAGAGCCCTGTTCGCGTCGTCATTCTCGAGGAACGGGATCAGCGAAGCCGCGACCGACACCAACTGCTTTGGCGACACGTCGATCAGGTCAACGTTCATCGAAGGCGACAGCGTATAGTCGCCTGATTTACGAGTAGAAACCAGATCGTTCACGAACTTCATGTTCTCGTCGAGGTTCGCGTTGGCCTGAGCCACGGTGTGACGCATCTCTTCGGTGGCGGACATATACTGGACTTCGTCCGATACAATCCCGTCCTTCACCTTGCGATAAGGCGTCTCGATGAAGCCGTATTTGTTCACGCGGGCGAAAGTGGCCAGCGAGTTGATCAGGCCAATGTTCGGGCCTTCGGGCGTTTCAATCGGGCACATTCGGCCATAGTGGGTCGGGTGAACGTCACGCACCTCAAAACCGGCACGCTCGCGTGTCAGACCACCTGGTCCAAGCGCCGAGAGGCGACGCTTGTGCGTAACCTCAGACAGCGGGTTGGTTTGGTCCATGAACTGCGACAGCTGCGAGGAGCCGAAGAATTCACGTACCGCAGCAGCAGCTGGTTTCGCGTTGATCAGGTCTTGCGGCATGACCGTATCGATCTCGACGGAACTCATCCGCTCCTTGATCGCGCGCTCCATGCGCAAGAGGCCAACGCGGTACTGATTTTCCATCAGCTCGCCGACGGAACGCACACGGCGGTTGCCGAGGTGGTCGATATCGTCGATATCGCCACGGCCATCGCGCAGGTCTACCAGCGCCTTGATACAGGCCACGATATCATCGCGGTCCAACGTGCGCTGGGTGTCCTCTTTATCCAAAGCAAGACGCATGTTCATCTTAACACGGCCAACAGCGGACAGGTCATAGCGCTCGCCGTCAAAGAACAGCGTGTCGAACAGGTTCGACGCGGCCTCGACCGTGGGCGGCTCGCCCGGGCGCATGACGCGGTAGATGTCCATGAGCGCGGTATCGCGGTTCATGTTCTTGTCTGCCGCCATGGTGTTGCGCATGTAGGGGCCGACGTTGACGTTATCGATGTCGAGCAGCGGGATCTCGGTGATGCCCGCATCGACCAATTCCTTGGCCGTGCCGCCAATCAACTCGCCGCCTTTGTCGTACTCCAGCGTCATCTCGTCACCGGCTTCGACATAGATCGCACCGGTTTCTTCGTTAATGATGTCCTTGGAGACGAACTTGCCTTCGATGTGGTTGAACGGAACCAACAGCTCTTTCACTTCGCCCGCATCGATCAACTGCTTGACCGCACGTGGTGTGATCTTCTTGCCTGTCTCGAACAGCACTTCACCGCTGGCTGCATCGACAATGTCATAGGTCGGGCGGGTACCGCGAATACGTTCCGGGAAGAACGGTGCGACCCAGCCTTTGCCGGGCTCAAGCTTGTAATGCACGGTGTTGTAATAGGCGTCCATGATCGCTTCTTGATCAAGACCGAGCGAGTACAACAACGTGGTGACGGGCAGTTTGCGACGACGGTCGATGCGCGCAAACACGATGTCCTTGGCGTCGAACTCAAAGTCGAGCCAGGAGCCGCGGTAGGGGATAATGCGGCAGGCGAACAACAGTTTACCCGATGAGTGGGTCTTGCCTTTGTCGTGGTCAAAGAACACGCCGGGAGAGCGGTGCATCTGGGACACGATCACGCGCTCGGTGCCGTTCACGATGAACGTCCCGTTTGGCGTCATCAGGGGCATATCGCCCATGAACACGTCCTGCTCTTTGATGTCCTTGACGGATTTCGCGCCTGTGTCCTCATCGATATCAAACACGATCAGACGGAGCGTTACCTTGAGCGGCGCGGCATAAGTCATGTCGCGCTGCTGGCATTCCTCTACGTCATATTTCGGCTTCTCCAGCTCGTACTTTACGTATTCAAGCACTGAAGTCTCGTTGAAATCTTTGATCGGAAAAACCGACTGGAACACGCCCTGAATGCCGTCACCATCGGTGGGCGTCGCGGCATCGCCGGAGTTCAGGAACAGGTCGTAAGAGGATTTTTGAACCTCGATCAGGTTCGGCATTTCCAGCACTTCGCGGATTTTGCCATAGTATTTACGTAGACGCTTCTGGCCAAGGAAGGATTGTGCCATATGTCGTGTCACCTTTCGTGTCTCTTGCCTGAACGCTGCCACCGGGGCCGTGGTGCGCTCATCAGAGCGGTTAAGTCCGGTCTATGCTGGAATGCGTCCCACCGCACCCCTTCCGACCTGTTGACCTCTCCAGAAAGGCGCTTATCCGAGCAAAGCGCCTTTCAAGAAAGGTTCGGCTGGACGGGGTTTTCACCCCATCCAGCCTATGTTTTTTGCGGGAAGTAGCTCCCCGCAAAGCGGCCTTAGGCCAGCTCAACTTCCGCGCCAGCTGCTTCCAGCTTGGCTTTGATGTCGTCTGCTTCGGCTTTGTCGACGCCTTCTTTAATCTTGCCACCAGCTTCGACCAGATCCTTGGCTTCTTTGAGGCCCAGACCAGTGATGCCGCGAACTTCCTTGATCACGTTGATCTTGGATGCGCCAGCGTTCTTCAGAACGACGTCGAATTCGGTCTTTTCCTCAGCAGCAGCGCCTGCATCGGCAGGGCCCGCCATCATGACTGCGCCACCGGCTGCAGGCTCGATGCCGTACTCGTCTTTGAGGATTGTCTTCAGTTCTTGTGCTTCAAGCAATGTGAGACCAACGATCTCTTCTGCCATTTTCTTCAGATCAGCCATGTTTTAGCTCTTTCCGTTAACGATATGTGTGTTCCAACGTGCAATAACAACCAGCACGCCGATGTGACGATATTGTCGCTTACGCAGCTCTGTCTTCGATTGTCGACAGAATGGATGCGATGTTGCTTGCAGGTGCGCCAATGGCCCCGGCGATGCTCGAACCTGGTGCGCCCAACATGCCAGCGATCTGAGCAATAAGCTCGTCGCGCGAAGGCATTTTGGACACGGCTTCGACACCGGCGACGTCCAACGCATTCTCACCCATTGCACCACCGAGGATCACCAACTTTGGGTTTTCCTTGGCGAATTCCTGAGCAACCTTGGCCGCAGCCACAGGATCCTCAGAATAGGTCAGAACGGTCATACCCGTCAGAAGGTCAGCAATGCTTGCACATGGCTTGCCCTCAAGGGCGATCTTGGCGAGCCTGTTTTTGGCAACACGCACAGACCCACCCGCAGCGTTTGCACGCGCGCGAAGATCCTGCATTTCAGCAACTGTCAGACCGACGTAATGGCTTACCACTACAACGCCAGAGCTCTCGAAGATCTGGCCGAGTTCATCGACCAGCTGTTCTTTTTGTGCTCTATCCACAGTTTCTCTCCAAATTATCGGAGGTGTGACCCCCCGGGCTCGTTTCGTCAGGCAAACGTTGCCTGACATCGGGTCCTTACGGGTCCTTCCCAAGATCGTCCGAGAGCAACGCTCTTGATACGATCATAGTCATTCCCCATCTCAGGCAGGAATTATGGACCGAATTCCCAGTCCACCCGCCATCTCGGACGAAGCGCAAAAAGCGCACGACGAATCGTGCGCTTAGTACAGGTCGGTGTTAGAAGCTTTGTGCCGGAATGCCAATCCCTCGCGGGAGATTTTTACAGGATGTCGGCGTTATGCTGCGCGCGCAGCGGGTACGGAACCTCTCGCGGCATCATCTTCGCGCACATCACCCAAGAACTCGGCAAAATTACCTCGGGCTTCGCCCCAAGGAAATTTGAAGAAACGGTCCGGCACCCGCCAGCCATCCCCGTAATTGATCGCCAACATTTTTTCAGGTTGCGCAGGAATGGCCAATCCGGTGGTCGCACATTTCTGAAGCGGCAAGACATCGCGCGTCTCCAACGTGCCGAAGGTATGAGGGTAGACAAAGAACCGCCCCCCGGCGCTCCACGACGGAAACAGATCAAAGCCAAACTCCATCGACGTCTTGACGCGAATGATCTCGGGCAACGTGCGGTCGGCGTCCAGCAAATCATGCTTGGCCAACACATCGCGAAGGCGTGACCATTCGCGGCGCACTGCCGCCTGATTGCGGCCCTTCAAGATCACCCCGAGATCGACATCATCATCATGCCCGATGAGTTTCTGATCCCGCACGGCCCCAAGCAGCGTCCCAGAATTGAGGAAACACCGGAAGCCCTCGTCCTCCAGCACCTCCATCACATCGCGAATGATCTCCCAGATCTCGCTCTCTTGTGCGGTCTCAAAACTTGATCCCTCATAGCCATGCGATGTCATCCGGTCAGGCGCCATATACACGTCGAGTTTCGCGCAAAATGCATCGAACGCCTCAGGCACGCCGCGATCGGCGTAGATCTCGCGCAGGCGGCGGCACGAATTTCGCGCAAGCCGGGGGCGGATACGGCCAATCACACAAATGGCGATAAAGGCCTCCTGATAAACTGGACGCGCGCGATATTGTTTGAGCAAGCGCAATTCGGCATACAGCGCCCAAATATCGGCAATCTTGCCGCTTTTGTTCAACACCTCTTCCATCGCCACCGCATGGATATGTTTGAGCTGCCGAACGCCGCGCCGCTTTTCTTGTATTTTCCGTTTTTTGTTTTTCGCCTCAACCATCTTCGCCTGCCCCTCAACGTTGTGAGTATTTTCGATTTCCCTCAATTTGGAAGGCAAATAAGGCGTAATTGGGGCAGCAATTAAAACTGCTCCATACGGCGACGCATGGGGCATAAAAGTCACACCCCGTTGGAAACAAACGAAAAACGGGCCCTCCAATCGGAGGGCCCGCCTTTCAACACAACAAAACGAGCTGAATTACTCAGACACAGCCTTATCGATCGATACAGTCACACCTGGGCCCATTGTGGAGCTGAGCGCGATCTTTTGCAGGTAAGAGCCTTTGGCGCCTGTCGGCTTCGCCTTGGCGACGGCACCGATGAACGCCCGGATGTTCTCGACCAGCTTTGCTTCGTCAAAAGACGCTTTGCCGACACCGGCGTGAACGACACCACCCTTTTCAGCTTTAAACTGGACTTCGCCGCCCTTCGCCGCTTTCACGGCAGCGCCCACATCCATGGTCACTGTACCCACTTTGGGGTTCGGCATCAGGTTACGTGGCCCCAGAACCTTACCCAAACGGCCCACGACGGGCATCATGTCAGGGGTCGCGATGCAACGGTCAAAGTCGATCTTGCCACCTTGGATGATTTCCATCAGATCCTCGGCACCCACGATATCGGCGCCTGCTTCCTTGGCTTCATCTGCCTTCGGGCCACGGGCGAAGACTGCAACGCGCACGTCCTTGCCTGTGCCGTTTGGCAGGCCGACGACACCGCGAACCATCTGGTCTGCGTGACGCGGATCGATTCCAAGGTTCATGGCGATCTCGATGGTCTCGTCGAACTTGGCGTTCGAGTTGGCCTTGATCAGCGCCACTGCGGCTTCGACGGTCAGGTTTTCCTTGCCCGCGAATGCTTCACGTGACGCGCGGATGCGTTTTCCAAGCTTTGCCATATTACTTAACCTCGATGCCCATGGACTTTGCGGAGCCCAGGATAATTTTCATTGCCGCTTCCACGTCATTCGCGGAGAGATCGACCATCTTCGCTTCGGCGATCTCGCGCAGCTGCTTGGCGCTGATGGTGCCAATGGTTTCACGGCTCGGTGTTTTCGCGCCGGAGTTCACTTTGGCAGCTTTTTTCAGCAGATAGGACGCCGGGGGCGTCTTAATGTCCATCGTAAAGGACTTGTCCTGATAATAGCTGATCACAGTCGGGCACGGCGCGCCCGGCTCCAGATCCGCTGTCTTGGCGTTAAACGCCTTACAGAATTCCATGATGTTGATCCCGCGCTGACCCAATGCTGGGCCGACTGGCGGGGACGGGTTCGCTTGACCCGCTTTAACTTGCAACTTCATCGTACCGACGAGTTTCTTGGCCATTGGCCTTCTCCTTTTTCAACACCCCCGAAACGCGTTCCTGAGGGATATGTGTTGCGTGGTCATGGTCCGGATGCCGCGGCACCCTCGCCTCCCACGATGTGAGTCGCCCCTGAAGGCAACCAACGCCGGATACAGTGGCTTGATGTGGAAAGCAAGCGTCGGCTGACCCTGTCGCCCGTTGTTTTTACCGGGTCCTCGTCGCTTGCGCTACGGCATCCCAACAAGGCTCTCGATGAAAGCCGCGAATGTTTGCGCTACGAGTGTGCAGTCGGAGGGACGCGGCGCGTCAATGTCGCTGTGCGGCGTATCAAACCACAACACCTTGCCAAATGATTCCCCCCGCCAGACAAGACCAAACTGCCCGCCGCCACTGTCCCCTGCGAACCAGATCAAATCATCCGTGACAGAAACAACGGTCATGCGCGGATTTTTCGTCACACAGAAAAGAGGGTAAATTTCGGATACATCAGCGTCAAAGCCAGTGTTGCAATAGATCATGCCAGCCGGATAGCACCCGTTTTGCTGCAACAAGAACGCGCGGTATTGCGGCGGAAGTCTGATCTTTGCGCCCGCCTCATAAGCTATCATTTCTCCTGCCGTGAGGCTCTGGCCCGCCTGCTCGAAGTCGAAATTCATCCTGCAAATCCCCAACAAATATTTTTCCATAAATCGCTCAAGCACCGCTGCCGTCAAGAAGTGGATTGGGCCCCAACGGACTTGCGGATCAAAGCACCCCAGCCGCTGATGGCGGCACTAAAGACACAAAAATGGCGCTAATCCCAAAACAGGATCGCGCCATTTGGTTATCTACCGCCCGGGCTCTGGCCCGAAACGATCAAATCTGCTTGTTGACCTGCGTGAAATCCAGCTCGACCGGCGTTTCGCGGCCGAAGATGGATACCATGACCTTGAGCTTTTGGTTGTCCTCGTCGACCTCTTCCACCATGCCGTCGAAATCCTCGAACGGGCCGTCGCCAACCTTGACGCGCTCGCCGATCTCGAAATGGATGAGAGTGCGGGGCGTGTCTTCGCCTTCCTGCACGCGACCGAGGATCGCAGTCACCTCAGCATCACGCATTGGCATAGGGCGACCCTGCGGGCCCAGAAACCCGGTGACGCGATTGATCGAGTTGATCAAATGATAACCACGATCAGACATTTCCATATGGACAAGAACGTATCCGGGCATAAATCGCCGCTCTGTGGTGATCTTCTTGCCACGGCGCACTTCTATGACTTCTTCAGTCGGCACCAGCACTTCGTCAATCTGATCCTCAAGCTCCTGCTCCGCGACCGTGTTGCGGATCTGCTCGGCAATCTTTTTCTCGAAATTGGAAAGGACACTGACCGAATACCACCGTTTTGCCATTTGTTCTTTCCGTCCTTGTCCTGAGCGCGGTGCGCTTGCGAATTCCTAAAAATACTACGGGGATCTTCCCGTCGCTGCCTGCAACAAAATTTAGCGCGCGACTCGAATCATCGCGCGCATCCCACAGGACAGACTTGCGGACTAGCTCACGTACAGACAGGATTCAAGTGTTGGAGTACAGATTTGCGGGCAAATGCGCGCGGGAAGTCTGGGGCGGCCGACCGTCAGCCGAAGACGTTGAGGACGTACTGCAACCCGCCGCGGATCACGATATCCACGAGGGCAAAAAACACAGCTGTGAGCGCGGCAAGGATAAACACCATAACTGTTGTCAGCATCACCTCGCGGCGTGTCGGCCAGACGACCTTTGCCACTTCGGCGCGGGTTTGCTGAATGAACTGAAGCGGGTTAATGGTGGCCATGGATCACATCCTGAATAAACGCGTTACTGGGACCTAACGACAAAGACGTCGCATTTCAAGCCAGCAAATAGCGCGCAATCACGCGCCCTTGCCCGACATCCCGGACAGGCGCCGCTCCATCGCCGCATCGTGTCGCGCCTCCGCGCTGGCCAACTCGCTGATATCAGGCAGGTAGAGACTGTCGACCGTTCCCTCCGGAAACCGATCCAATACTGCATCCCAACGCATAGCGAACCGATCCAGCTTTGCGTGAACAGCTGCTGCGCGCGACGGCCTGCGCTTGGCGTACCACCGACTTGCGCGCATGACACCCTCCCAGAATCCATCGAATCCCACCATAAGCAACAATCCGATCGTAATAATCGTCGAAAGAATCACAAGGCCAAGGACCAGCCAGGGCCGCAGCACGACCAACGCCAGCACCGCGGCCAAGACGAGATGCGCCTTGGCGGGGCGATAGTTTCTCACGCGCTCAAGCATGGCTTTGCCTACAGGGGGTTTGCTCCTGTCCACGGACGCCTTGTGCGGCCGGTCAGCCGCAGGCTTGCGGGATTTCGCCCATCTTGGAAGCCTGAACGAACGCGCTGGTGCAGGGGATGGCTGGCTGACAGGTGCTTGTAATTCCGGCAAGGCATCCGCTTTGCGACGCGGCGCAAGAGGCGCTTGCGCTGTCAAAGCTTGCCGATGAGTGCTCCGCTTGGTTTCCCGCTTGGGCGAAGGCACGTCCTGCTCAGTTAAAATCGAACGGATCGCGCTTAAAGAAGCTTCATCAAGTTCGCCTGCGCAGGCCTCTGTATTCTGGAACGGTGTGTTTTGGGGAGGCATTTTGGGTGCTACAGTCATCTGTCCCTACCAATTTCGCTAAAGTGACGCCAAAAGACATGGCGTAACATTGTGACCCCGGTATGGAGTGGATGAGGCAGAAATTTGTCATTGTCTCCGCACCGGCATCAAAGCAGCGTGGGTTGGCAAATTACTTGAATTTGGCGAAATTTCTCACCAAGGGCACGGTCAGTGACCTAGGCCTCCATCTGTAGCGACGAAAGCTCTCCAAATCATGGAAGAGCGCCCGCCGAGCGGGCCGGAGCCAGCGGCGATGCACGAACGGCCGAGTTACGTGATGTTTTCCTGCTGGTTGATTGCCCTTTGCGCTTGAAACCGGCCCCTGCTCACCGCGCGTTCGCCACACAACAAGATACGCAAACATTATAATCGCGTCTTGATCAGGTTCGATATCCATACCCAAGCCCCAGTCGTGGCTCACCAAAATCAGAAAGCTGCTGATCAGATAACAAACGCATAGACCAGCACCCATCCCGTCAGAACCACCGCGCAACAAACCGCGTAAAATGCGTTCCAGACCAGCCCGACGTGCAGCGCGCTCACTTTTCCGAAGGATCCGATGATGAGGGTCGTGGCCGTGAACGGCGAGGTGATCCCGCTCAGCGACCAACCGCAGGTCAGCGCGACGACAAGGGCCGTGGGCGTGACCCCAAGACTGGCCGCATCCGGAATCAGTGGCGCCAGCAACGTCACCGAGAGGATCGGATTCATGCCAAACTGCCCCGTCAGCGGAATGATCCAGACGAAAGACGCAAGGATAATCCAAGGCGGCACCGCCGACAGGTCGACGCCCGCGCCCGCCAACATCGGCACCAGCAACTTTGAGCCGACTGTGCCAATGTAGCCCGCCATCATAAGCAAAACCAACTCGCCACGATAGCCGGGAAGCTCGTCGCGCGCGTAGGTTCCGATCCGGCGCGCGGTGTTTGCAAAAGGTGCCTGTCCCCAATTCTGGATCACCAGCCAGACCACCGCAATCGCGGGTACCACGGCGGCTACGATCCCGATGATCCGCACACCCGACAGCGTGTAAAGCACACTGACCCCGACCACCAAAATACCCAACAACGCCAAAAGCGGCAGCATCGTGGCCCAGCTTCCCTCAACCTCCCGGCGCAACGGCGCGTTAATCAACTTTGGCTTGATCGCAATGTCCAAGGTCCAACCAATCCCCGCCAGAATAACAGAGGTGACCAGTCCCGGCACCACGACCTGCGCCCAGCTGGTCTGAGGGATCACGGTGGTCGAGATGGCGACGGCAAAGGACAGCGGCGACCACGCCAGCGTCGAGATGAACGCCCGCTGAATAGCAAGCAGCATCCGCCGTGTCCGGTGGCGCCTGATCTCTGCGTCAGGCTCTGTGCTGGCATTTGCCAGTGCCAGCCCGCCAAGCAATTGCAACGAGCCGTAGCTGAGCAACAGCGAAAACGCCTGCCCCCCAACGGTAAGCGCGCCATAGCGGCGGCCGGGCGGCTGCCCTGCAAGAAATGCCCCCGCCCGCTGGATCGCGGGCGAGGTCTGCGCCACAGTCCGCAGCGTCGACAAGGCCGTGAAAAACGCACCGATAAATGCGGCGGTGTTGAGGCCGGTGATCACCGTATCGCCCCACGCCGCATCCGACAGCGCCAGCGCACCAGTCAGTACAACCGCGACCAGAATGAACGCCTTACGCGAGGCACGAACCTTGAACGCCAGTATGGTCACCAGCATGACAACCAGCGCAGGCTTGAATGGGGTCGCAGCATCGGCGATGCCCCATTCATTGCAAATAACAAGGATGGTCGTGGCCAACAAAATCAGCCCGATCGCCCTGTCGGTCATCACGGTGATATTCATGCAAGGTCTTTCATCGTGTTGGATCCCTGTATGCCTCTGGCAAACGCGGGTCAATCGGCTGATCCCGGACGAACAGGCCACCCTGGGTGCTGCCACCTGTAACCTTACATTTCGTTCATTCATAACTGAACATATTTGCATTGTCAGAATTTAGCGTTACATCACGACCCAACATGAAAGAAGCGCTATGAGCGAAGATCCGTCTATCGACGCCATCAGAAGTGAGTTTATCGAAAAAACCGGCCTGATTTCTCAGGCCGAGGGGCTTCCGCGCATCGCGGGAAGAGTTTTTGGCCTGTTGATATTCGACGGCGATATGGTGTCTTTCGGTGATCTGGCCACCCGCCTGCAAGTGAGCCGGGCCAGCATCAGCACCAGCATCCGCCTGCTCGAAGAACGCGGTCTGGTCAAGCGGATGAGCAAACCCGGAGAGCGGCAGGATTATTTTCAGCTCGGTCCCAACCCGTATGCCACCATGCTGACCGGAATAAAGCGGCGCACCCGCGCCACCCGCGACGAGATCGCCCGCACGATTGATGCGCTTCCCCAAAGTGCCGACGCAGCAGACAGGCTGAAGGCCTATGCAGAATTTTATGCCTCGCTGGATGCGGCCGTGACGGTCGCCCTCGATACGCTCGACACCACGCAAAACCGGCGCAACGCACCGAAGGACCCATCAGATGACCAGTAAACCGACGCCGAAAACGGCCAACCCACCATCCGGGCAGACAGACCGCGAGGCGCTCTCGTTCACCTCGGACAAAGGCGCGTCGCGCTCGACGTGGATTGCGGGAGCGCTGGTCATTGCGATTGTCGGATGGATGGGCAGCGGCTTCATTTTACCCTCTGATACGAATGAGCCTGTAGCACAGCGCGAGGCGGCAAAGCCCGTGGCCGTGGCGGTCACCTCTTCCGTTGCGCAAACCGTAACCCAGTTCTATCAGGCCGAGGGTCAGGCGTTGCCCGACCGCGATACCATGATGCGCGCGGAGACATCCGGCGACGTCGCCGAGGTTCTGGTAAGCAAAGGACAGGACGTGAGCGCCGGTACACTCATCGCCCGGCTTGACCCCACAAATAACGAAGCCGCCGCAAACCGCGCGGCGGAAGAGCTGGCCCGCGCCCAGCGGGAGTTGGACAATGCACAACAACTGTTGGAGCGTGGCATCTCCACTGCCGATCGTGTCGCACAGGCCCGTGCCGCTCTCGCCTCAGCGCAGGAGGACGTGACTGCGGCGCAACAAGATGCCAACGCACTAACCATTACCGCCCCCTTCGCGGGCCGGATTGAAACCCTTGATCTGGACCAGGGTGAGTTTGTCTCGGCAGGTACCGAAGTGGGGCGGCTGGTGGACATCACGCCGCTCACCGTTGCGATACAGGTACCGCAGCAATCACTGACCCGTCTCGCCGTAGGCCAGTCCGCGACCGTGCAATTCATCACCGGCGAAGAGCGTGAGGGGATAGTTACTTTCGTCGGAAGCTCCGCCGCCGCCGAGACACGCACATTTCTGGCCGAGGTCGAAGTCGACAACGATGACGGAGCTATTCCCGCAGGCATCTCCGCTCAGGTGGTCATACCCACCGGCGAGACGCGCGCGCATTTCCTCTCTCCGTCCATCGTATCACTCGATACCGACGGCACACTTGGTGTGAAAACGGTCGATGATGACAACGTCGTCGCATTTTTCCCGATCGAGGTGGTCCGGGCGCAGATTGACGGCATCTGGGTGACCGGCCTGCCCGACGCCGTGGATGTGATCACGGTTGGACAGGGATACGTCAACGAGGGTGAGACCGTGGCCCCCTCCGCAGCGGAGCAAAACTGATGTACGCAATCATCGACGCCGCATTCTCGCGCTCGCGTGTTGTCGTCATGGCACTTCTCATGGTTCTGGCCGTCGGCGCCTATGCCTATACCGCCATCCCGAAAGAGGCCAACCCCGAGGTGCCCCTGCCGCTGTTCTATATCTCAACGGGTCTTGACGGGATCAGCCCGACGGATGCGGAGCGGTTGTTGCTGGAGCCGATGGAGACCGAGTTTGCCTCCATCGAGGGTCTGGACAGTATGAAATCGGATGCCTCCGAAGGGTTCGCCAGCATCCAGCTGGAATTCCTGCCCGGCGGCGACAACGACGAAGCGTTGGATAAAGTACGCGAGGCCGTGGACCGTGTCGAATCCGAGCTGCCGGAAGATGCCAATGACATCATCATCACCGAGATCAACACAGCACTTTTCCCGATCATCACCTCCATCCTCTCCGGTCCCGTGCCGGAACGCACCCTGAATTCACTGGCCGAAGACCTTCAGGATGCGATTGAGGGGATCGAGGGCGTGCTCGAAGCCGAGATCGGCGGCCAGCGGTTTGAGTTTCTCGAAGTGCTGATCGATCCGACCGTGTTCCAGACCTACAACCTGTCGTTCGACGAATTAATCAGCCAGATCCAGCGCAACAACCGCCTGATCGCAGCGGGTGCCATCGAGACCGGTTCGGGGCGGATCGTGCTCAAGGTGCCGGGCCTGATCGAAAACCTCGAAGACGTCATGGCAATGCCGGTCAAGGTGCGCGGCAACGCCGTCGTGACTTTTGGCGATGTGGCGACGATCCGGCGCACGTTTGAGGATCCGGATTCCTTCGCGCGTATTGATGGCCAGCCCGCGCTGGCGCTCGAAGTTACGAAACGCTCGGGCGCGAACATCATCGACACGGTCGCCGCCGTCAAAGCGGTGGTGGAGGAGCAGCGGGCGGATTGGCCCGACAGCGTCGAGATCACCTATCTTCAGGATCAGAGCAAGCAAGTGGAAGACATGCTGAGCGATCTGGAAGCGAACGTGATCGCCGCCGTGATCCTCGTGATGATCGTGATCGTGCTCGCCCTCGGGACGCGCTCTGCGATCCTTGTGGGTCTATCGATCCCCGGTGCATTTCTGGCCGGGGTAATCGCCCTTTGGTCGATGGGGTACACGATGAATATCGTCGTCCTGTTCTCCCTGATCCTTGTGGTGGGCATGCTGGTCGACGGTGCCATCGTCACGACGGAGCTGGCCGACCGCAAGCTGCAAGAGGGCGCCGAGCCGAAGGAGGCCTATGCCTTTGCAGCCAAGCGGATGTCATGGCCCATCATCGCCTCCACCGCCACCACGCTAAGCGTGTTCTTCCCGTTGCTGTTCTGGTCCGGCATGGTGGGCGAATTCATGAAGTTTCTGCCGATCACCGTGATCCTGACCCTTACCGCATCGCTGTTCATGGCGCTTGTCTTCATCCCCGTCGTCGGTGGTTTGATCGGTAAACGCCAGCCGCAAACGGCAGAGGCGAAGGCCGCCCTTCATGCCGCTGAAATTGGCGATCCGCGCGATATGGGCGGGTTCACCGGCGCTTATGTCCGTCTGCTCGAATGGGCTATTCTGCGCCCCGGTGCGACGCTGCTGCTGGCCGTTGCCATGCTGTTGGGTGGCTTTGGCATGTACGGCGCCTTTGGCAAAGGGGTCACATTCTTTCCGTCGGTCGAGCCTGAATTCATGCAGGTGCAGGTCCGTGCGCGCGACAACTTCTCGATCTTCGAGCGCGACGCACTGGTGCGCGCCGTCGAGGAGCGGCTTCTAGGCTATGACGAAATCGCCAGCATCTATGCCCGTTCGATGATGAGTGCCGGACAGGGCGACGAGGAAACCATCGGCACGCTGCAACTGGAACTGACGGAGTGGGACACGCGCCGCCCCGCTGCCGAAATCGGCGTCGATATCCGCGAAAGCGTCTCCGACATTGCGGGCATCGACGTGCAGGTCCAGACCGAAAGCGGCGGGCCTGCTGCGGGCAAGCCTGTGAACCTGGAAATTACCGCCCGCAATCCAGACGTGCAGGGACAAGCCGTGCAACAGATCCGCGACCTGATGGACGGCATCGGTGGCTTTACCGATGTGACCGACACCCGCCCCGTACCCGGCGTCGAGGTCTCGATCCTTGTGGACCGTGCCGAGGCCGCGCGTTTCGGCGCTGACGTCAGCCTGCTGGGACAGGCGGTACAGCTGTTGACCCAAGGGATCACGGTGGCCGACTACCGCCCCGACGACGTTGACGGATCGCTCGATATCCGCGTGCGTTTCCCGCGGGAGGCCCGCTCCCTCTCCGAGCTGGCAGGGCTGCGCGTGCCGACCGCTTCGGGCCTTGTCCCGATCGCGAACTTCGTCACTTTCGCACCCTCCGAGCGCACAGGCGTCATCCGCCGCATCGACGAAAAGCGCGTCAACACCATCGAGGCCAACGTCGCCCCCGGCGTGCTGGTCAACGATCAGGTTATCGCTCTGACAGCCGCATTGGAGCAGGCCGAGCTGCCCGAGGGGGTCGAATACAGCTTTGCGGGCGAGGCGGAGGACCAGCAGGAAAGCATGATCTTTCTGGTCAGCGCCTTTATCGCCGCGATCTTTATGATGTTCGTGATCCTCGTGATCCAGTTCAACAACTTCTTTCAGGCCTTCGTGGTGATGAGCGCGATTGTCTTTTCCATCGCCGGTGTTCTCCTCGGCCTGCTGATCACGGGGCGCCCCTTTGGCATCGTGATGGGCGGGATCGGTGTGATCGCGCTGGCGGGCATTGTCGTGAACAACAATATCGTTTTGATCGACACCTATAACGATCTCAAGAAATCAGGACAGGCTCCCTTGGAGGCGGCTTTGCGCACCGGTGCGCAGCGTCTGCGCCCTGTGTTCCTGACCTCAATCACGACGGCGCTAGGCCTGATGCCCATGGTCATCGGTGTCAATCTCAACTTCTTCACCCGCGAAATCGTATACGGTGCGCCCTCGACCCAATGGTGGACCGAGCTTTCATCGGCCATCGCGGGCGGCCTTGTCGTTGCAACCATCCTGACCCTCATCGTCACGCCCGCAATGCTAATGCTGGGGGAGCGTAAACGCCACCGCGCGCAACAGGATACCACAGCAAATACCGCGTAACCCGCAACAGGACATTGATCAGCTGAATTTGAGGTCCTAATTTTTACCAGAAGAGACATCAGCAGCAAAACAACTACGGCACGAGATCCCGTCGCTTTCACCTCCGCAAGGAGTATTGCCTGATCGTCTTTGGAGCCCCGTGGACGGTCCCGATCTATACCGTAGATTGGCGCTACGCATTTTTTACAAGGTCGATGAAAGGGCTATACCTGTGATTGCACAATGCACCTGATCGGCGTTGACCGTGGCAATCTAAACTTCACGCACCACCGTAGAGTCGGAATGGCGCGTCGAGAAGCAAACATGCTGTCATCTGATATCCACAATTAAAAACAAGGGCACGTAGGACCCCGCCTATCATGGCCGATGCTCCGGTGCCGCAAGAACTGCTCGGAAAGGATACATCACGCCTCCGCGCGGGCACGGGTAAATTGTGGGCTTTGTACGATCCCCCGGTCAAACAGTTGCGCGATCTCAGTATCGGTCATACCTACGACATCGCCCAACACCTCCTCGGTATGCTGGCCCAAGGCAGGCGCGGGAACCGGGGCTTTACGCGGCCCACTGGAAAAAGTCACCGGCGCGCCAGGCACGGCAAATCGGCCCGCTCCCGGCTGATCCAGCATTTTGAACATCGGGTTATCGGGGCTCAGATCACTGTCCTCGGCAACTGCCTGCTTTATCGTACGGAACGTGGACCACGTCAGCTTCATCGCATCGAACAACGGACCAATCTCGCTCAGCGCGCGGGCGGCGAACCACGGCTTCAATATGTCGGTGATATCATGCCGCAGCACCCAGCGGTTGCCCTCCTCGCGCAAGCTGAGGCCGGTACGGGCCTCAAGGGCCGCGAGCGCCTCGGCAGTCTGGGTCGCCTTCACCAGACCCGACCATTGCCGCCCTGTCAGCCCGATCACCATTATCCGCGCGCCATCTGCACAGACAAAATCCTGGCCATACGCACCATAAAGCGCGTTGCCACATTTCGTCCGCGCGGTATCATTGAGTGTGGCATCGCCGATCAGACCCAGATGCCCCATCGCCGCCGCTGCGACGTCCTTCAGCGACAATTCCACCTCCTGGCCTTTGCCGTGGCGCAACCGGTGCCGCTCTGCAGCCAAAAGCGCGCTTACGCAGAGGTTTCCGGCCAGCAGATCCCAGGTCGGAACAGCACTCGCCACAGGCGCGTCATGGCCCTCCGGCCCGGTCATGTCCGGCACTCCCAAGGCAGGGTTCACTGTATAGTCGACTTGCGGGCGGCCATGCCTGTCCCCCATCAGCGTGACCGTGATCAGATCCTCGCGGTACTGGCGCAGTGTGTCATAGTCCATCCAGCCGCGAACCCGCAGATTGGTCAGAAACAGGCCTGCGTCCTCCCCCGGAGCGGTGACAATCCGCGTCACAAGCTCGCGCCCCTCGTCAGATTGCATGTCCACCGCGACGGATCGTTTTCCCTTGTTCAAGCCCGCCCAAAACAGGCTTTGCCCCGAAGGTGCAAGCGGCAGGCGTCCTGCATCGAGTCCTCCTTCAATCCGGTCGAACCGGATCACATCCGCCCCCATTTGCGCCAAAGTCATCCCCGCAAGGGGGACCGCGACAAAAGCCGACCCCTCCACAACACGCATGCCTTTCAGAACATTGCTCATCTCAAATCTCCCAAATCGCACTGGCCTGCATGCCTTGGTGCGTACCTTGTGCGATGGTGGATAAGGACCACTCCGCATCCGAGGTTTTTGTCGTCGACAATTCCAGTGTATCGCCCGCAAACACCGGATGGACGCCGCGAAACGAGAACATCGTAGGCGCGCGGCCACGGTGGCGCGTTGCCATATCGATCAGCAGATTTGCCTGCAGCGGACCGTGCACCACCAGATCGGGATACTGTTCGACCTCGCGCGTGTAGGGCAGATCGTAATGGATGCGGTGCGCGTTGAAAGTGATCGCAGAGTACCGGAACAGCAGCGGAGTGCTCACTTCAACGCTCTCTCGTAAATCACCTCTCGGCGCCGGTATCTGTTTGGGCGCGCGGAATGTGTCGGGAATTTGCAGATAGACGATGTCCTGCTGTTCGCGCACCGCCAGCCCGTTCTCGCCGCTAATGTCATGCTCGAGTGTAACAAAAACCATCTCGCCCGCAGCACCGGTCTTTTCGACAACATTCGCGATCCGCGTCTCGCGTGTCAAAACTTCACCCACACGAATCGGTGCCAGAAACTCCAATGCTCCGCCCGCCCACATACGGCGATTCAGTCGGACAGGCGGCATGATACCTCCCAGACGGGGATGACCGTCATTACCCAGCTCGGACATAGAAGCCGTAGGAGGGAAGCCAAACCAATGCCAAAGCGGCGGCAGAAGGTCCCCGGCACGCGGCGGCTGTGTGCCTTTCGCCCCCAGCACCGCATGCGCCATCTGCGCTGCCATTTCCGAAAGGCAACCTTGGCGGATCTCGCTGCGGTTTATCCATGACGACAGATTGACTTGATCCATTTCAGACACTCCCCTTGATGGACCAAATGTCATGCGATCATAAAATTAATCAAGCATTATTAATGACTTAAATGTAGACCATCGCATACAATGGCGAAATGCTGCACCTGCGACAGAAGCGCGGCTCGTTGAATTCGCTACACCTTTCGCGAGAAATCGCGCGGATGCCGCGATGCGGCAGAATTCGCATTATTTTGGCTATCCGCGCGGGTTTTGGCCGGTAGCCTCCCCAAACGCAAAAGGCCCCCCCTTTCAGGGAGGCCTTTGACCGGGTCACACAGCGCGCCCATCACGGGCGCGGCTGGTGCTTACTCGGTGA
>Ga0306909_100053_pt1 | contig 44682 bp, 47 predicted proteins | sample AntRauMFilla2697_FD_190439 | JGI IMG/M metagenome (GOLD analysis project Ga0306909, IMG submission 190439) | Saline lake microbial communities from Rauer Islands, Antarctica - Metagenome Filla 2 #697 (v2) (version 2) | ecosystem: Environmental > Aquatic > Non-marine Saline and Alkaline > Saline ... | reverse complement strand
AACATCAATAAAATGACCAACAAAGACAATAAAAAGAGTAAAAAACTACATATTTCGATAAAAACTAAATAAAAATCCATCTAAATAATGGATGTATGTAAATTATTGAATTTTGCAACGGTCTTATCTTTTAAATGAATAAATTAATAGTGGTTAGCCAACCCGAAAAATGGCCTAGTTCAACGGATCATACGTCCATTATTACGTCTCAAGATTATTTAACAAAGCCCGAGTATGCAAATTTAAAAAATGCGAGAGTTTTTAATCTAAGTGACAAATACAGTTACCAATCCAAAGGCTATTACGTATCCTTACTGGCAGAAGCTCGCGGTCATCACGCCGTACCTACTATCAATAATCTTGTAGATTTAGGAGAGAAAAAGCTCGTAAAAATTGTTTCAGAAGAATTTGAAGAAGAAATTCAGAAAAGTCTAAAAAACATCAAGTCACAAGAATTTACGCTCAGTATATACTTTGGTCAAAATGTAGCTCAAAAGTATAAGGCTTTGAGTACTCTTATTTTCAGGCATTTTCAGATTCCATTTTTAAGAGTCGTCTTCAAACATTCAACCAAATGGAATATAAAGTCAATTAAGGCAATTTCCATTTCAGAAATTCCAAAAGAGCATCTGGAAAGTATGTATTATTTTGCTTCCCAGTATTTTTCTAAAAAAAGATACGATACACCAAAGGCCAATAAAGCAGAATACGATTTAGCGATTTTGGTCCAACCCAACGACCCTGCGCCACCAAGTAATCCTAAAGCTCTTAAGAAATTTGTAGAACTAGCAGAAAAGATGAACTTTTACGTGGAAGTCATAACCCCAAAGGATTTCTACAGACTTTCTTCTTTTGACGCTCTTTTCATAAGACAAAGCACAGAGGTGAATAATGAGGCTTATGCTTTTGCTAGAAAGGCTTTGCAAGATGGTTTAGCTATCATTGATTATCCGGATTCAATTTTAAAGTGTTGCAACAAAGTATTTATGGCGGAAGCGCTTCAAAAAAATGGAATTCCCACGCCTAAAACGATCATCGTTCATAAAGACAATAAGCACGAAGTTCTTAAAATAACCGGCTTACCTTGTGTTTTGAAATCACCGGATTCTACTTTTTCTTTTGGAGTGAAAAAGGCAAAAACTGAGGAGGAGTTTGAAAGTTTGATCACAGAGATGTTCAAAACTTCCGACTTGGTTATCGCACAAGAGTATACCTTTTCAGAATATGACTGGAGAATTGGCATTTTAGATGATAAGCCCTTTTATGCTTGTCGCTATTTCATGGCGAAAGGACACTGGCAAATTTACAATTGGTCTGCCAACAAAAAGGATGATCAAGATGGGAATGCAGACTGTTTCGCCATTGAAGATGTTCCTGAAAAGGTGATGAAAGCTGCTCTAAAATCTGCTAAAATAATGGGCAAAGGTCTTTATGGAATAGATATAAAAGAAGTCGAAGGAAAGGCTTTGGTTATAGAAATAAACGACAATCCAAATATAGATTTTGGAGTGGAAGATGGCCTATACGGAGATCTTGTTTACAATACAATTCTTACCTCTCTAAAAGACCGTCTTAATTCTAAACAGGAGCTATGAAATATCATCTTTTTGAAGTCCTCGGGATAGAACTAGAATACATGCTTGTAGATAGGTCTACTGGAAAAATTAAACCTTCAGTAGATGAATTGATGAAGCTTAAAACAGGTCAATTGGTGTCTGATGTGGATAATGGAGCTATAGAATGGAGTAATGAATTGGCGGCCCATGTCATTGAACTCAAAACCAATGGGCCAACTAAAGATTTGAATCAATTAGATCTCGAGTTCCATAAAAACATCCTTGAGATCAATAAGTTATTGAAACCAAAAGAGATGGTGTTATGGCCAACGGCTTCTCATCCCTTGATGAATCCAGATTTGGAAATGAAGCTCTGGGAGCATTCTTACAGTGAAGTATATGCGCTTTATAACAGGATCTTTGACTGTAAAGGTCATGGCTGGTCCAATGTGCAAAGTATGCACATCAACCTCCCTTTTTATGACGATTTGGAATTCGAAAAACTGCATGCCGCAGTAAGACTTATCCTTCCCATTCTTCCAGCTTTAAGCGCAAGTTCTCCGATTTTGGATGGTAAGAATACGGGCTTTAAAGATGCGAGGATGAAGATGTATCTGACCAATCAACGAGAAATCCCCGAAATGACAGGTAAAGTTATCCCAGAGCAAGTATTTACTCAAAAGGATTATCAAATTAAAATCTTCGACCCTATCAATACTGCTATAGCTCCTTACGATAAAGAACATATCTTGGAGCATCATTTTTTAAATTCAAGAGGAGCCATTGCTAGATTTGATAGGAATGCTATCGAAATTCGGGTCTTAGATTTACAGGAATGCCCACTGGCAGATATTTCTATCAGCTGTTTTATTGTAGAGGTTCTAAAAGACTTGGTCGATGAAGTTTATTCTAGTCTTATTGACCAAAAGTCATGGCATGAAAATGACTTATTTGATATTTTGAAAACCACCATATCTCAAGCTGAAGAAGCTACAGTAACCAATGAAAAATATTTAAAGGTACTTGGCATTGATTCGGAGTCTATGCAAGTTAGTGCTATATGGGTTCATTTGTTTGAAAGAGTGGGACAGCGTTTGGACAAGCGGCACCAAGATGCTATTGGTCTTATTCTTACAAACGGGAGTTTGTCAACGAGAATTCTAGAAGCTATAAATGAGGATTATTCTGAGGCCACTATTTTGCGGGTCTATAAACAACTCGAAAACTGTTTATCTACCAATCAACTTTTTCTACCTTGAAATTGGTCTTGACTTGTGAGCATGCCAGTAATGCTTTGCCAAAAAAATACAAAGCTTATTTTTCTGAATTCAAGCACAGATTAGAAACACATGAAGGATACGATCTTGGAGCGTTCAGTACATTTGAAACCCTCAAACCTCTAGCTACATTTTCATCGCATTATCCTTGGAGTCGGCTTTTGATAGAAGTGAATAGATCACTTCAGCATTCTCAACTTTTTTCTAGTATTTCAAAATCATTTAGTGAAGAACAAAGGCGAGAACTTATAGAAGACTATTATAAGCCATATCGAGAACAGATTCAGAAGAAAATACAGAGCTATATTGCAGAGGGAGAGTCTGTGTTACATCTGTCGGTACACAGTTTTACCCCAGTTTTGGGTGGAGACACAAGAAATGCAGAGGTGGGTTTGCTCTATGATCCCAGAAGATCTGAAGAAAAAAAATGGGCGAAGCATTTTAAAAAGGACTTGAATCAGCATTTACCAGACCAACGAATAAGAATGAACTATCCCTATTTTGGCAAAGCAGATGGCTTTACAACTAGTTTAAGGCAGGAGTTTCAAGAACAATATCTTGGAATAGAACTAGAATTGAATCAGAAATTATTTGCAGAGGAAGCACATGTTAAACATCTCAATAGAGCACTTTATAAATGTCTAGAGAAGAACTTAGATTGGTAAAGGTAAAATTCTTTGTGTTTATCTTAGAAATAATCAATATAGTTAGGAGTTGTGAAATAAGATTAAAAATCGTTTTTGTAAATTAGCGGATTATAAAAAGATAAGGTATGAATAAGAATACTGTTTTAGCCTGGGCTACTTTTATTATGATCATTGTAGGCTTAGGACTAATTGCTCTAGGAGCGTTCAGGTATAATGAAATTGCAGGATGGGGCTTTGCCTCTGTAGGCATTGGGTTTTTTGCCATAGCTTGGGTATTTAATGCGCTAAAAGGAAGAGTTTAATAAAGAAAAAAATAAATAATGGCAGATGATAAAAAGGTGATATTCTCCATGTCGGGAGTATCCAAAACATATCCAGGTGAAGATAAGCCTGTTTTAAAGAATATATATCTAAGTTTTTTTTACGGTGCAAAAATTGGGATTTTAGGACTTAATGGTTCTGGAAAATCTACTTTGATGAAAATAATTTCGGGAATCGAAAAAAACTACCGTGGTGATGTTGTTTTTTCCCAAGACTATTCCGTAGGATATCTTGAGCAAGAACCCGAACTAGATCCTGAAAAAACAGTGCTGGAAATTGTAAAAGAAGGAGTTTCTGATGTGGTAGCTATCTTAGATGAATACAACAAAATCAACGATGATTTTGGGCTACCAGAGGTTTACGAAGATGCGGATAAGATGCAAAAATTAATGGATCGTCAAGCAGCACTTCAGGATAAAATTGATGCTACCAATGCTTGGGAACTCGATAACAAGCTTGAAGTAGCTATGGATGCTTTAAGAACACCACCTTCCGATCAAAAAATCGAAAATTTATCTGGTGGAGAAAAACGTCGTGTAGCTTTATGCCGACTTCTTCTTCAAGAACCAGATGTTCTCCTTCTCGATGAGCCAACCAACCACTTAGATGCAGAATCTGTGCATTGGCTTGAGAATCATTTGCAACAATACAAGGGAACTGTCATCGCAGTGACTCACGATAGATACTTTCTGGATAATGTAGCAGGTTGGATTTTGGAACTAGATAGAGGAGAAGGAATTCCTTGGAAGGGAAACTATTCGTCTTGGTTAGATCAAAAATCCAAGCGAATGGCTAAAGAAAATAAGCAAGCTAGCAAACGTCAAAAAACCTTGGAGCGTGAGTTAGAATGGGTTAAAATGGCTCCAAAAGGGAGACAATCTAAACAAAAAGCTAGATTGAATAATTATGATAAGTTGATGAGTCAAGACCAAGATAAACTTGATGAAAAACTTGAAATCTATATTCCTAATGGACCGCGTTTAGGTAACAATGTAATTGATGCCAGTGGAGTAAGCAAAGGGTTTGATGAGAAGTTATTGTATGACAACTTAAATTTCAAACTTCCTCAAGCAGGTATTGTTGGAGTCATTGGCCCCAATGGTGCTGGTAAAACAACTATTTTTAAAATGATCATGGATGAAATTCAACCTGATAAGGGTGAATTTGTAGTTGGTGAAACTGCTAAAATTGCTTACGTAGATCAAGCTCACTCTAATATTGATCCAGATAAATCCATCTGGGAAAACTTTAGTGAAGGACAAGATCTAATCATGATGGGGGGTAAGAAAGTTAATTCTAGAGCTTATTTAAGCCGTTTTAATTTTAATGGTAGCGAACAAAATAAGAAAGTCAACAAATTATCTGGTGGAGAACGTAACAGACTTCATTTAGCAATGACCTTGAAAGAAGAAGGTAATGTTTTGCTTTTGGATGAGCCAACCAATGATCTAGATGTTAACACACTTAGAGCATTGGAAGAAGGTTTAGAAAACTTTGCAGGGTGTGCCGTAGTTATTTCTCACGACAGATGGTTTCTAGATAGAATTTGTACTCATATTCTTGCTTTTGAAGGTAATTCTGAAGTTTATTTTTTCGAAGGTAGCTTTAGTGATTATGAGGAAAATAAGAAAAAACGTTTGGGCGGTGATTTAATGCCAAAACGAATTAAATATAAAAAATTGGTGAGATAACATTAAGCTATTTTTTTAAATACAAAAGCTCTCTACAATTTTGTAGAGAGCTTTTGTATTTAAAAATTAATCACATAGTTATCTGAATTTCAGATGATAAGGGAAAACTTAGTTATCTTTGTTAAAAACATGTGATGAACAAAATTACTTTTTTAGTATTCTGTTTATGGAGTCAGTTTATCTTTTCTCAAGAAGTTATAATAAACGAAGTAGATTCTGATACGCCTAGCGTAGATACTCAAGAATTTATAGAGTTGAGAACTCAAGTTGAAGAGTCACCATTGGATGGGTATGTTCTCGTTCTTTTTAATGGATCCAGTTCTGGAGCGGACTCTAGTTACTTTGCTTTGAGTCTTGATGGTTTTGTGACTGACTTTAACGGATTATTTGTGCTAGGTGGACCTGAACTTATTCCAAGTCCTAATTATCTATTGTTTAAAAATTTCATTCAAAATGGGGCAGATGCTGTTGCTGTGTATAGGGCCAGTGTGGAAGATTTTGAAGAGGGAACTCTCGCCACTATAGATAATCTTGTAGATGCCCTGGTTTATGGGACAAGTGATCCAGTAGATCAAGATTTATTAAATCTCCTTGCACAAACCGAACAAATAGACGAAGATGTGAATGGTAATTCGGACTCAGAATCCATGCAAAGAAACTTTGATGGATCTTGGTTTGTTGGCACACCAACTCCTAGAATACCAAATGATGGAAGTGGAATAACTCCTGTTTTTATAGACGTCACACCAAGCTCCAATCTTGTCACTGAAGGTGATAGCTTTACAATTGATTTTGAAACTTCAGAACCGTTGACGGAGGAGATTATGATTACTTTCAGTTTGATCAACGAAGGGTTTACTGAAGAGGACTATACCGGACAGACTTCTGTCACTCTTCCAGCAGGTACAAACTCAGGTTCTGTAGTTATTAATTTGGTTGATGATGAGGTCGACGAAGGCGATGAGTTTATCTCCATAGCAGTTGATATTCTTGGTGAGCCCTATATTTTGAATAGTAATTTTATTCAGGTTATTGCCATTGATGATGATTTTACTATCGCCGGTTGGGGGACTCCTATTGATCCAACTTTCGATAAAGTTGAGCCCACGGGACCAACTCATTATTTCGGAAGTTTAAATGGAGAATCTGGTCCTAATCTAAGTCAGGCTATTCAAGATATCATTGCAGAAGAAGGAGTGGTTAAAATTCATACCTATGCAGATATTATTGATATTCTTAAATCTGCTGATCAAAGCCCGATGAATAGCAACGAAGTCTGGTTAGCCTACAGAGAAGAGTCTAGACCCAAATACCTATATCAACTTAGTTCATCAGGAACTGGATTTTGGAACAGAGAGCACGTATATCCTAGGTCTAGGGGTGGTTTTTTTAGTATAGAAGATGATGAAATTGCTACAGGAATTAATGAATGGTGGGTGACCAATGCGGATTCCTTAAGACATGCTAATTCTGATGCTCATGGACTCAGAGCCACAGATGCTAACGAGAATAGTTCAAGAGGTAACCAACATTTTGGAGAATATATAGGGCCTGAAGGAACTCTAGGCAGTTTTAGAGGAGATGTAGCACGAGCTGTATTTTATTTATCTATACGCTTTAATGATCTTTCGGTCGTAGATGGATTTCCAGATAGTACTGGTCAGCTTGGCGATTTACAAACCTTATTGCAATGGCATCTAGACGATCCTGTGGATGATTTTGAAATGAACAGGAATAATATAGCGTATACTTGGCAAAACAATAGAAATCCCTTCATAGATTATCCAGAGCTAGCAAGTTATATCTGGGGAAATAATCAAGGGGAGGTTTGGAATCAATCCCTTTCACTAACTCAAAACAGTACAGAACAGATATCGATTTATCCTAATCCTGCTACAAGTTATATTCAGCTTCAAGGAATTTCAAAGGACTCTCTTATTCAAATGTATTCAATGACAGGTAAAAAAGCAGTGGAGATTAAAGTAAACTCTGGAGATAGAATAGCATTGGAGTTGAGTGCTGGTGTTTATCTCGTAAGAGTTATAAGTAATTCTAAAGTGATAACCAAAAAACTTATCATCAATTAATTAAGGTTTCTTAATTATTATGAAAAAGCCGTTGTGAAGACAATGGCTTTTTTATTTTTATGCAAATTTTGAAGATGAAAGCAACTTACTTTAAACATACATTGAATTTCAAACAACCAAGCGGAACCTCAAGAGGAGTTTTAAAAACAAAAGACTCTTGGTATATCAAATTAGAGAACGATGTTAAGTATGGAATAGGTGAGTGTGGACTTCTAAACGGATTGAGTATTGATCCTACAGAAGAGTATGAAGCAACTCTTCATTGGGTGTGTGAAAATATCCATTTAGGCTTAGATGTTTTATATCTTAAATTAGCAGATTACCCTTCTATTCAATTTGGTCTAGAAATGGCGTTCAACTCTTTTTCTTCTTCAAACCCTTATGTTCTTTTTCCTTCAGAATTTACTGAAGGAAAAAAGGGAATGGTCATTAACGGATTGATTTGGATGGGCGAGAAGTCCTTTATGAAATCTCAAATTCAAGAGAAAATCAAACAAGGTTTCAGCTGTATTAAGCTAAAAATTGGGGCGATTGACTTTACATCAGAATTAGACTTGTTGAGGTACATCCGTAGTGAATTTTCAGCGTCAGAAGTTGAATTGAGAGTAGATGCGAATGGTGCATTTTCTAAAGATTCTGCTTTAGAAAAATTAAAGCAACTCAGCGAATTTAATTTGCATAGTATCGAACAGCCTATTGCCGCAGGACAATGGGAGTCTATGGCAGACTTATGTAGACAAACACCTCTACCAATTGCTTTAGACGAAGAATTAATTGGCCTTAAAGATGTAACAAAAAAGGAAAAAGCTTTACTAACCATACAGCCTCAATATATTATTCTTAAACCTAGTCTTATCGGTGGCTTTAAGGGCTCACAGGAATGGATAGATTTGGCAAATAAACACCATATAAAATGGTGGATGACTAGCGCCTTAGAAAGCAATATCGGGCTAAATGCGATTTCGCAATTTACATTTACGCAACACAATGAAATGCCTCAAGGCTTAGGAACAGGAAGCCTTTATACAAATAATATGCAAAGTCCATTAACGATAGAGGGGGAAAGCATAATGTACAAACCAGAATACGACTGGGAAAATAAATTCAATTTATGAAAGATTACATCGCATTAGCATCAAAAGGATATACCGAATGGTGGAGATATCTGGTAGGCGCATTTTTAATATTCATGATTTGGCAAGTGGGGTCGATCCCTTTTTTAGCTGCTGTTACATATAAATTGACGAGTGAAGGAAATGGTATTTCTGAAATTGGTAATTATGAAGTATTAATGGGTACGTTAGACTCCAACCTTACTTTTTTCTTGATGTTGCTTTCTTTTGCTGTTGGCTTTTTTGGAGTTTGGCTTATAGTAAGATTTTTTCATAATCAGAAATTTAAAGACCTCTTAACCACTAGAGCTCGATTTGACTGGAAGCGCGTTGTATTCGGCTTTAGTATAGTTGGTTTTTTTATAGTAATTATGACTATTTTGGACTATGTGATTAATCCAGATGACTATTTATGGAACCTTAAATGGGATCAATTTATCATTCTAGCTATCATAGGTATTATAATGGTGCCTATTCAAACCACTTTTGAAGAGCTTTATTTCAGAGGGTATTTTATGCAAGGTTTGGGCGTTATTTTTAAAAACCGATGGTTACCTCTTATAGCAACCTCACTGGGTTTTGGACTTCTCCATCTTGGAAATCCAGAAGTTGGAAAACTCGGGTATATTATTATGGTAAGCTATATTGGCACTGGTTTTCTTTTGGGAATTATGGCGCTTATGGATGAAGGTTTAGAACTATCAATTGGTTATCACGCCGGGAATAATTTAGTTACAGCTTTGCTGGTTACAGCAGATTGGACTGCTTTTCAGACAGAGTCAATTTTGATTTATACGGAAGAACCTATGGTAGGTTTTGATGTTTTTTTTCCTGTTCTCATCATTTATCCTATTTATTTATTGATAATGGCTAAAGTTTTTAAGTGGAAAAACTGGAAACAGAAGCTTTTCGGAAAGGTAATTTTGCCTGAATCAACACGATAATGTAAATTTAACATTTTAATAGTGATTATTATTTTAATAATATTTAGTATTGATTTCACAAATACAACATTATAATGATTAATACTCCTTTAGAAATCCATCCTAATTTCAAAATTAATGGGGTTCATTTTGATAGAAATGAATTGTATTCAGTCGCTTATAGTTATGTAAAAGAAGGTGAAGCTTTTGAAGAAAAAATCGGAGATTTTTTAATCGATTGGCTTAATGATGATTATGATACAATTAAAGTAAGAACTTCCGGGTCTACTGGAGATCCTAAAATCTATTTTATAGACAAACAAAAGATGGTTAACAGTGCCTTAGCGACGGGTAAATTCTTCAAAGTAGAAGAGGGCACCACCGCTTTACTCTGCTTACCTGCAGATTATATTGGCGGCAGAATGATGATAGTTAGAGCAATGATTTTAGGATGGGATTTGGATATTGTAGAGCCTAAGTCCAACCCCCTAGATGATCTTTTTAAAACCTACGATTTTTGTGCTATGACCCCCTTTCAAATGGACAATTCTTTAGGGAGGTTGCATTTAATTAAAAAATTAATTGTTGGTGGTGGCACCGTTTCTGAACATCTTATTGGCTCAATTCAAGGTATTCCTACCAAAGTTTTTGAAGTGTATGGGATGACAGAAACCATTTCTCACATTGCAGCCAGAAGGTTAAATCCTAAAAAAGATAATAAAGAAAAGCGTCCTTTTAAAGCTTTACCAAACGTAAGCGTTTCAAAAAACGAGCAGAATTGCCTTATTATAAAAGCTCCGAAAATTTTAGAAGAAGAGCTTCAGACCAATGATATTGTAGACATTTTAACCTTTAAAAAATTCTATTGGAAAGGAAGGTTAGATAACGTCATCAATTCTGGGGGGGTTAAAATATTTCCAGAATCTGTAGAAGAAAAACTGCAAAAACGTATTACTCAGCGTTTTTTTATTGCAGGATTAGCAGATGTTTCTTTGGGTGAACAAGTGGTTTTGTTTGTAGAAGCTCCCCAAAACGAAAAGTTCTTAAGTGATTTAAAAGAGATCGTTAAAAACTTAAAGGCATTTGACAAATACGAAAAGCCTAAAAATGTTTATCTCATCGAAAAGTTTGAAGAAACTCCTTCTGGTAAAATTCATCGCCAAAAAACCTTAAAAAGATTGATGGGATAAAGACTCATCTTATTCTACTTGGCTAATCCTTATATAGTATCCATATTTATTGATAGCCAAGTCTCCAAGATCTTCCAATTCTACCTTAATCTTTTTCCAATTGTTGTCTATGAGGGCTCTTGATAAATTACCTTCTTTTGCATTTTGAAAATCAATAGGCATTTTGAAATTTTCAACATCGGTTTTCCATCGTAGATATAGCGTTTTATTCTTGTCAAATTTAAGTTGTAATTCAGGAATAGAAGCGTAGTTAAGGTATTGTTCGAAAATAGGTTTGAGATTGAGTTTGGTCCTGCTGTTGTAGAAATTGATAACATCATTGGCATGGATGGTTTTATACTTAAACGTTTCGTGAAACTCTTTTAGTAAGCTCCACCATTTTTCATCATTATTAACAACGCTTCTCAATGTATTCAGCATATTAGCCCCTTTATAGTACATATCTCCAGAGCCTTCATTATTCACTCCATATTTGCCTATTATAGGCCTATCGTTTGCTATAATATCTCTTAGGCCGTATAAATACCTTATCGCTTCTTTTTTACCAAACTCACATTCAACAAAAACAGATTCTGCATAGGCTGTAAAGCTTTCATGTATCCACATATCTGCGATATCTGCTGCAGACACGCTATTTCCAAACCACTCATGGGCAGATTCATGGATAATAATAAAGTCCCACTTCAGCCCAATACCAGTTTTGGAAAGGTCAGTGCCCAAATATCCATTTTGGTAGCCATTTCCATAAGCTACAGCACTTTGATGTTCCATTCCTAAATAAGGGGTTTCCACGAGTTTAAAACCGTCCTTTTGAAAAGGATACTCTCCAAATTTTTCATAAAAACAATCCATCATAGGTTGAACTTGTTGGAACTGTTGCTTTGCTTTGTCCAAATTTTCTTTTAGAACATAATAATCTAAGGACAACTCGTTGTACTGGTCTTCAAAATGAACATAATCAGCAATATTCAACGTGATATTATAATTGTTGATAGGATGTTCTACTCTCCAATGCCACTGCGTATAATCATCTTCTAAGGCTGTTGCAGCAATTAACCTTCCGTTGGAAACATTCATAAGTCCATTGGGCACAGCTACTTTTATGTCAACAGACTCAGGCTCGTCGCTTTGGTGATCTTTATTTGGATACCATAAACTCGCTCCTGTTCCTTGAACAGCTACGCCTATAAATGGATTATCATTCCTATCTTTAGAAAACACAAAACCACCATCCCAAGGAGCGTTTTTCGCAACCCTTGGATATCCAGAATAATAAAATTTGAGGCGTTGGACAGATGACTTTTGAAGCCGCTTATTGAAATTGATAAAAACCGCATTGAACTCTCTTTCATAACTTAGAGATTTACCTTCTGAAATAATAGAGTCGATCTGCATATTTTGAAACAAATCCAATTGAATACGCTTGGTCGGAGCTTTGACTTCAAACTCAATCTCATTAAAACCTTGAATATATCTTTTTTCTGGATTTACCTTAATGTCCAAGGTATAAGAGAGGACATCAAAACTTGTGCGTTCCGGGCGTAAACCGCCTCTCAAAGTATCTGCTCTACTAAATGTTTCTCGATTAGCGTTCACTATTTGTGAGTGCATTGTTAAGGAAAAAGAGAAGATGAAAAGGAAAATGTATATTCGTTTCATAAGAATTTTAATATAAAAATTATTACAATAATACTATGAAAAAAATTGTTTTTGTTCTTCTGTCCTTTGCATTTTTATCTTGTGGAAGCGATAGTCAACTCGTCGATGGTAAAGTCACAACTGAAACTGATGAACCTTTGGAAAATGTCTTGGTACAGGTTATGGGGACCGATCTAAATTCCAAAACGAGTTCCAATGGCTCCTTTAGGATAAATACCAAAAACAGGGGAGACGAGCTTATTTTTACGCATCCCAATTATGAAATGCTCAGATTAAAAATAGACGAAAATCAAGAGACTATTCAAGCTAAACTTATAAAAAAGAATATCCCAGAGCCAGAGAAATAAATCTGTTTTTTCCTGATGCACCTTCGAAGCCAACGGCATCTGAAAATCCAAAATTATATCTGGCATCTACTCGAAGTCCAGAACCTAAGCTCAAACCCAATCCAACGGCCCCAGAAATACCTACTTTTTCGGATTCTAAGAAATCTGAATCATTCAAAAGATAGCTAAATTGAGGACCAAACTGTAAATTAAAAATTCTTAGGAAGTGCAATTTGGCGAGAACAGGAACCAAGACGTAATCGGTTTCGATATCTTTTTGATTAAGACGACCACCTTGTTGAGAAAAAAGAACTTCTGCCTGAAGTCCTAGGGTGTTGAAACGGGCCCCAACAAAAATACCTCCTGTAAAGCCTAACCTACCGTCAGAATCTAAATTTGATAATGATGCATAATTAATACCTCCTTTGATTCCCAAATCTAAACTTTGGGCGCTAACCTGAGTTGAACAAAAGAAAACAAATACTAGGATCACACTTTTTATAGCATTTTTCATAATTAAAAGTTTTTATAACAACGTTTTTGAACTTAGTTTAGTTTAACAAAACAGATAAAATTGTATCCAACTCATCTGTACTTAAATTGATTTCAATAATTCTACCTTTCTTATCGACAAGATAATACTGTGGGAGATGAATAATCCCCATATCAGATGCCATTTTACCAGTAAAGCCTTTTTCAATCCTATAGGACTCCCAAGGTGTAGAGTCTTCCATAACCGCAGAGACCCAATCCTCTTGATTGGTATCTAAAGATATACTTATAATTTCAAAGTTCTTAAAATTATATTTTTTGTAGATTTCCTTTAAGGTATTGTTTTGAAGTCTACATTTCTCGCACCAACTGTTCCAAAATTGAATGAGGGTATACTGAGATAAATGGGATTTGAATTCAACTGCTTTAGAGTCTATGGATATTAATTCATAGTTAGGAATCTCACTTCCTATTTGAAATGCTTTTCGTTTGTCTTGGTAATTTTCTAAAATAGCGACATCATTTGGGTTCAGCTCATCAACATCCAAGTTAGAGTATAACATTCTGATGTCATTAAATAGTAAATTTTGTTCCATTGCTATTTGTGAAAGTACTTTTCCTAAATAATCATGATTTGGATACTTTTTAATCAAGCTGTCCATTTTAGCGTATAGAGCATCTCTGTTTCTCTTGGATTTAGAAAAAGATTTGAAGTAGGTTTCTATCTCTTTTTTTAGAGTTGGAGTTTGACCTCCGCTCACTTGCTTAGTTTCGAAGAGTTTGAAATTTTGGCCGTCTATGGTTTCTTCATCAATAAGAATATCGAAAAGAAGCGTATCGTTTTCCAAATAAAAAACATCTGAGGTAGAGATCGAATCGAATTCAAATTGAAAGGCTTTAGGAGAGGATACTTCCCCTTCAAACTGGAAGCTGTTATTAATCACTGCAGCACTGTCTAGAGCTCCATCAAAACGGATATAGATATGGTCTTCAAAATTCCCATTGATGCTCCCTTGAACTAAATACGTTTGTTTGTTGTTGGTTTTTTCTAAAGGTTGCATACAGCCAATTAAAGCTAAAACAAGACCGAGGTAAACTATACTTTTATTCATATTTACAAAAATACTATAAAAAAAAGGTTGGTGAGAATTCACCAACCTTTAAAATAAATGAATTATAAATCTATTTAGTCAAAATCGTTAATGCGTTCACTTAAGTCGAAGATTTTAGCTTTAGGCAAGATAGATTCTATAATACTACTTCCCGCAGCACTTCTATATCCTCCAGCACAGTGGACCATAATAGGCTTGTCTGTTGGAATAGTTTTGGCTGAAGCTCTCAATTCGTTAAGAGGAAAATTCTTAGCGGAATCAAATTTTTGAGATTCGTTGAATTCGCTTACATTCCGAATATCTATAATAGTATAGTGATCTGGATGTTGTTTAAAATCCGTGTAATCTAAATCATTAGAAGATTCAAAATTTACTTGGCCAAGCGTTAAGACCGCTTTTATTTGAGATTCATACCCTATTTTAGCAATTCTAGACAGAATTTCATCGTAATCTGAAATAGAGTCTAATACTAAATAGAACTCTTCGTTAGGTTGGACTATAGATCCAATCCAAGTTTCAATTTTATCATTCTCAGACCTAGCCATGATATTGAAGCTTTTTGGCAAATGGTTGGCTTTATAAACGGCTTGGGGACGAGTATCTATGATTGGTGCATCTGCATCAAAAGATTCCACGTTCAGGTGAACAGGAATATCAGAAATAGACTTTCTAAATGCTGCAGCTCCAGTTTTGTTGATATCTACATTATGCCCAAAGTAAGAGGGAATAAATGGTTGTCCATCCAAGATTTCACCAACAAATTCTTCTTCAGTTTGCTCTTGGAAAGCCCAGTTACCTATACGTTCGTTACCTAATGTACTGGTGGTGTCTGTACTCATGTTTTTACCGCATAAACTTCCAGCTCCATGAGCAGGATAGACCCATACATTATCGGATAGGTGATTGTATTTGGTAGTCATTGTTTTATACATTGCCTGCGCCAACTCTTTTCGCTTAGCAGTCATATTTCCTGCTTTTTCTCTTAGGTCTGGTCGGCCTACATCCCCAATAAAGAGAGTGTCTCCAGTAAAAATAGCTTCTTTGGTAGTCGCTTTATCTACTGCATGAATGGTTATGCCATCTGGAGAATGTCCAGGGGTGTGGATACATTTAAAAGTAATATCATTCATTTTAAGTTCTTCACCTTCATCAAAACTTTGGTGCGGATAATCTGCACCCACCAATTTACTCACGTAAATTGTAGCGCCAGTTTCTTGATGTATTTGCAGGTGACTACTCACAAAATCAGCATGAGGATGCGTCTCAAAGACAGCAACTATTTTTGCTTTTTGCTCTTCTGCATAGTCATAATAAGGTTGTGGGTCTCTAGCGGGATCTACGAGTGCCATTTTTCCATCGTTCACAATAGCGTAAGATAAATGCGATAAGGGTTTGTCGTCATATTGTTTAATTGTCATAACTGTTTTTTTTAATTATTGATTTAATTTTCCAGTAGCACAACTTATAAAAGATTTAGCTTTATTGAAATAGGTATTAGAGTTTCCAATTATAGGATATCCTAAAACCCTAAGCTTTTCTTCGACTTGGCTTACCGTAGATGGATTGTTGTAATCATAAGAAACTCTTTCGTTTTCAACATCTACTTCTAGTTGAGAAACATCTTCTAAAGTTTCTAAATTTTTTGTAATGGTATGGGCACAGCCACCGCATTTCAAATTCTGTATTAAAACTGTAGTTGTCATAATTTTATCTAATTGTTTAATTTTTATCTGTTAACAAATTCAATATCAAACATTTCTATTTTGAATGTATTGAATAGTGTTTTAAAAGACACATTAAATTTTAAACAAATAAACGGCATTTAATCAAAAAAGACAGTAACAAAAGTTACTCACTATCCAATGTTTAATATTTTAATAGAATTCCTATTAAGTTTGATTTTGTTGATCTTTTCTAGTTGTTTCAAAAGTCTTGAAATAACAACGCGACTTGTATGTAGGTCGTAGGCAATATCTTGATGGGTTATTTTAATCTCGGAATCAACATAGTGTTTGGACTTGTTTCTAAGATAGTCTATCAAACGCTCATCCATTCTTTTAAAGGCTATATTATCTATAGTTTCAAGAACTTCCATTAAGCGTTCGTGGTAGCTATTAAAAATAAAGTTTCTCCAAGATTTGTATTTTCCCAACCATTCTTCCATCTTTTCAATAGGAATCATTAATAAGTCTGAATCGGTTTCTGCTACAGCTTTTATTTCACTAATGGCAGAACCCGTACAGCAAGAGAGAGTCATAGCACAGGTTTCTCCTTTTTCTAAAAAATATAGCATAAGTTCAAAACCATCATCGTCTTCACGCATCACTTTTATAACACCGTCTAGTAATAAGGGCATAGCCTTCATGTACTGTCCAGGGCGAATCAATTCTCCTCCAGCTTCAATAGATTTAATTACCCCAACCTCATTGATTTCTTGAATCAACTCCTCTTCAAAAATATGCCCGTAGTTACTTTTTATTTGATCTATCATACTTCTTAATGTAATTTTGCTTAAATATAATTATTGAAATTTTTATTAATGGCTTGTTATAAAATTTTTAAACCTTACGGCATGTTAAGTCAATTTGTCTATAACCAAAAGCGACGCAAAAATAAGAGATTATTAGGTGAGCTTAGCGATTTTCCTGAAGGAATAATGTCGGTGGGTCGATTGGACCAAGACTCTGAAGGTTTATTGTTCTTAACAACAGATGGTAAATTTAGCCATCATATTACCTCCTCGGGCGTTGAGAAGGAATATTGGGTGCAAGTGGATGGTATTGCAAGGGAAGAGGATGTTGAAAAATTGTCTCAAGGCTTAGAGATTAGTATTTATGGTAAGCCCTACCAGACACTGGCTTGTCAAGTTGAACTGATGGATCCACCTCAAGATTTACCAAAACGTGCTAAAGATATTAGAAATGAAAACGATCATGGAGTAACCTCATGGTTGTCTATCACGCTAACTGAAGGAAAATTTAGACAAGTAAGAAAAATGACTGCCAAAGTAGGCCTTCCAACTCTACGACTAATTCGCTATCGAATAGGGGAGCAGACCATCGAACAAATGCAAGCTGAAGACGTGATCGAAATGCATCTATAATTTACCACCAGACCACAAAACATTTAAATGTGTTTTCACTCTCGTCTTTTCTGAACAGCATGGGAGACTGGTTTTGTTCTAACAAGTGTTGAAGCTGCATTAAAATTTTGGAATAAGAATGCCAATGGGTATGTTGAGTTTCATCTACAAACCAATTGATTTTTTTAGGAATATAAAATTTATGATCTTTCCAGGGCTTGTCTAAAAACTCCTTCAAGGTATAATAGTATCCTGAGATGCAATTGAGATTGGTCTTATGGAACATTATATGACCATTTTCGGGTAAAAATAAGATCGCTTTGAAGCATAGTCTTTGCTCAATTTTCCACGGGTCCAAATCAAGCTTCTGTAAAGTGGCTTCAGCATCTGGATGGTACAATAAAGGAAACTGCTTAGCTTTTAATTTTTCTACCTTATCGATAAATCGATCGCGCCTATTAGGGCCTATCCAGCAAAAATCTGGATCTTCGTGAAGGCCATCATCAAATAAATAAATTTTGTTCACTAATTCTACATGAATAACTTTATCAGTGTCATTATCAAAACAGATGAAATCGAACTCACCAAGAGTTGTTTTGTCTTTTATGATTTGAAGACTGTAAGCAATCTCCCTATAGCGTCTAGACTGTTTCAGATATAATTGAAAAAACACTTCAGCGCGCTTTCCTAAAAAGCTGAAGGTTCTAGCCAGTTCAAAAGGAAAAACTTCTAAAGGTGTAATTTTTGGACTTAGAGTGGGTTCCATTGCAAGGATCTTTGTCTCTGGAAGTTGACTTACCATCATTCCAGTTTTCAAAAATCCTTGGTATTGCTTTAAAATTTGTGGGTCGGAATCTTTACTATCCAAGCTCCAGGGCTATTTTTATCATATTACTAAATGTAGATTCTCGTTCTTGTGCTGTAGTTTGTTCTCCAGTAATCAAAGAATCAGAGATGGTTAAAATAGCTAGAGCATTAACGTTGTGCTTTGCGGCTATAGAGTATAACCCAGCTGCTTCCATCTCCACACAAAGGACGTTGTAGGCAGCCCATTTTTCATGATCCAAAGGATCGTCTGTATAGAAAAAGTCTGAGGACAGGACATTTCCTGCTTTAAATGAGATCTTTTGATCCCTAGCAGTCTTTATCGCTTTATCAAATAAATCAAAACTAGCGGTTGGGGCAAAATCTCCACCATTAAATCGATTTCTGTTTAAAGAAGACGAACTAGACGCCGACATAGCAAAAATAACATCGCGCATTTTGATGTTCTGTTTTATTGCCCCTGCACTTCCTACACGTATGAGGTTTTTCACTCCAAATTCTGTGATTAATTCATGGGCATAAATACTAATAGACGGAATACCCATACCAGTCCCTTGTACAGACATTTTACGACCCTTGTAAGTTCCTGTATATCCTAGCATTCCTCTAACTTTGTTATAACAAACAGCATTATCTAGATAAGTTTCTGCAATCCATTTTGCCCTTAAAGGGTCACCAGGGAGAAGAATAGTTTCTGCGATCTCTCCTTTTTTGGCATTTATATGTACACTCATTTTTATAATTTTTAGTAATTAGTGGATGAAGACGTTCCCTCTACAATAGCAATTCCTGAAGAAGCTCCAATTCTTGTTACACCTAAATTGATGTATTCTTGAGCGGTCTTAGAGTCCTTGATGCCTCCAGAGGCTTTAATCTGAACTCGATTTGAGATGTTTTCCTTCATGATTTGGACAGCCTTTAGCGTAGCTCCATGACTGCCAAATCCAGTAGAAGTCTTCACAAAGTCGGCGCCAGCTCGTTCAGCGATCCGGCAAGCCTCGGCAATTTCTTCATCTGTAAGGTTGCAGATTTCTAAGATCACTTTTAAGGTATGAGATCCTATACCATCTTTGACAGCTCGTATATCGTTTTCAACATATTGAAATTCTTTACTTTTTAATTGTCCTTGATGAAGCACCATATCAATTTCTGAGGCACCTTCCTTTATAGCTTGTTTGGCTTCCTCAACTTTAGACCTTGTAGAGGTCGCACCAATTGGGAATCCTACTACGGTGCAGACTTTAACGTCGGATGTTTCTAAGATTTTTGCGGCGGCACTTACATAACTTGGGTTGATGCATACCGTTGCAAACTTATAAGCAAGGGCTTCTTCACATAACTTATGAATTTGTACTAAAGTAGCTTCAGCATTTAATAAGGTATGATCTATATAGGTGTTTATCATAAATGGAAAATTTGAGTAAAGATAAGGGAATGAATTTATTTAAATAAACTGAAGTGCCTCATAATATAACTTTAAACCAGGTTTGCAGTATTCAAAATATAGTGTACTTTTGCAGGCATTAAAATAAAATGTAAAATTATGAATCATTATGAAACTGTTTTCATCTTGAATCCCGTTTTATCTGAAGACCAGATAAAGGAAACAGTGAAGAAATACGAAGATTTTCTTGTTTCTGAAGGTGCCAAGATGGTGAACAAAGAAGATTGGGGGCTAAAAAAATTAGCGTACCCAATTCAACACAAAAAGAGTGGATTTTACCACATGTTTGAGTACGAAGTGGCAGGTCCTACTATCGAGCCTTTAGAAGTTATGTTTAGAAGAGATGAGCGTATGATGCGTTATCTAACTGTTAAGCTAGACAAACATGCTATCGATTGGGCTAAAGAACGAGTTAAACGAATTAAAACCGGCGCGTAATTATGGCAACAATTGAAGAACAATCAAAAGGAAAAAACGACGGTGAGATCAGGTATCTTACCCCGTTAGATATTGAAACAAAAAGCAAAACGCGTTTTTGTCGTTTTAAAAGAGCTGGTATTAAGTATGTAGATTACAAAAATGCCGACTTCTTGATGGAATTTGTAAACGAACAAGGTAAAATTTTACCAAGACGTTTAACAGGTACATCTTTAAAATACCAAAGAAAGGTTTCTCAAGCTATCAAACGTTCACGTCATTTAGCTTTGATGCCATATGTAGGTGATTTATTAAAATAAAAAGGCAGAAAAATGGAAATTATACTAAAAAAAGACGTTGACAATGTTGGTTTTACGGACGATCTTGTATCCGTGAAAAATGGATATGGACGTAACTTCTTAATTCCTCAAGGTCTTGCTGTTTTGGCAACTCCTTCTGCGAAAAAAGTGTTGGCAGAAAACCTAAAGCAACGTGCTTATAAAGAGAAAAAAGTTATCGATGAGGCTAAAACTCGTGCTGAAAAAGCAAAAGAGATCGACCTTAAGATCACTTCAAAAACTGGAACTGGAGATAAATTGTTTGGTAGTATTACTACTGCAGACCTTAAAGATCACCTAGCGAAACATGAAGTAGATATCGATAAAAAATTCATTACTATTCTAGGTGGGAACATCAAACGTTTAGGTCAATATGACGCTAAGCTAAGATTCCACAGAGATGTTATATTAGATTTTTCATTCGAAGTAATCTCTGAAAGCTAATGTTTTACTAAGATTTTCTTAAAAAAAGCTGACTCCCAAACGAGTCAGCTTTTTTATTATACCTATGAATCAAATTTCAAACACAATCCATTATGAAAAAAAATTACTTTTTAATTATCTTATTTTTAATCAGTTTTGTGAGCATGGCTCAAGTTACGACTTCTACTATGTCTGGTTTAGTAAAAGACGATTCTGGCCTTACGCTTCCTGGAGCAAACATCCTTGCTACTCATGTCCCCACAGGATCTGTATACGGTTCAATGACCAACATCGATGGAAGATTTAGAATCAATAACATGAGAATAGGTGGGCCTTATACAGTGGCTATTTCTTATGTTGGCTTTGAAACCGAGACCTTAGAAAATATCAACCTAGATCTTGGCGAAACTTTCAATATTGAAGTGACCTTACTTATTTCTTCTAATGCCTTAGATGAAGTTACCATTACCGTATCAGACAATCCTACGTTCTCAAGTCAAAGAACTGGAGCGGCAACTCAAGTAACGAGTAGAGATTTAAAACGCTTGCCCACCATTTCCAGATCAGCTCAAGATTTTACAAGGCTTGAGCCCACAGCAAGTGGAAATTCTTTTGGAGGTAGAAATGATCAATTCAACAACTTTACGTTAGATGGAGCTGTTTTCAATAATCCTTTTGGATTGGATTCACCAACTCCTGGTGGACAAACAGGGGCGCAGCCTGTGTCCTTAGATGCTATTGAGCAAATAAAGATAACTACAGCACCTTATGATGTTACACTTTCTGGTTTTACAGGAGCTTCTGTGAACGCAGTGACTAAAAGTGGTGACAACACCTTTAAAGGAACTGTATATTCTTTCTTTAGAAATGAAGATTTAACCGGTGGTAAAATTGAAGGTCAGGACGTTCCCAAAGCAGATCTAGAGCAACTACAATACGGTGTGAGTATTGGAGGGCCAATTGTTGAAAATAAATTATTTTTCTTTGTCAATTTCGAAAAAGATGATCGTACAGATCTTGGATCTCCATTTTCACCAAACAGAGGTACAGGAGCTATTAATGAGTCTAGAGTATTAGCTTCAGATATGATTGCAGTTTCTCAAGCTTTGTCAGATTTAGGCTACGATACGGGACGTTTTGAAGACTTTAATTTCAATTCAGAATCTACCAAGGGAATTATTAAATTGGATTGGAATATCAATCAAAATCACAAAGCTGCTTTTATCTATAATTTCTTGAAAGCATCAAAAGATACTCCAGCCAACAGAACAGCTTTAGGCTTTAGAGGGCCTAGTCCTTCAGTTATTCAATTTGAGAATTCAGCCTATGAAATCAATAATAACCTTGATTCTTTTCAATTTGAATTGAATTCAACCTTTGGGAATGTGTCTAATAAATTTCAAGCTGGGTACACTTACTTTGATGATTTTAGAAATCCATTTTCGACTCCAGCACCTCCTATTACCATACAAGATGGGAACGGATCCAACTACATCATTGCTGGACACGAACCTTTTTCTATCAATAACGAATTGCAACAAAAGGTTTTCCAAGTGACCAATAACGTCAATATTTTTGTGGGGGACCACTCCATAACTATTGGTGGGGCTTTCGAACGATTTGAATTTGATAATTCCTTTAATTTAGGTGGCTATGATAATTTCGGTAATCCTAATGGATATTTTGGGACATTTAATGCTTATCCTTCGGTTCAAGCCTTTTTAACGGATGCCAGTGCAGGTGCTCAAAGTGCAATTGCTCAAAATCTAGCTTTTGCTCAATCTACCTTCGATTCTAGAAATGCCAATGGTGTTGGAAACGACGGAGGTTGGAGACTCTCTGAAACCAATGTAGGTCAGTTGTCTTTTTATGCTCAGGATGAATGGAGTATGACCAATAACTTTAAGCTGACTTATGGTTTACGTTTGGACAAACCTTTATATTTTGATACCGATGAGAAGATTCAAGAATATATAGATATCGATAATGGCGCTTCAGTAGATCCAACAACGGTCTACTTTGATCCTGAAACCAATGCCGAAACGACTTTAAATTCAACTCAATTACCTACAGATCAATTTTTAATATCACCTAGAATGGGTTTTAACTGGGATGTTAGAAACGATAAAACCCTTCAAATCCGTGGTGGAACAGGAGTGTTTACAGGTAAATTACCTTTCGTTTGGATCGGTAACCAGGTGAGTGGAGCCGATCAAGGATTTTTTCAAATCGTAGATTCAGATTTTAAATTTCCACAAGTTTGGAGAACTAATCTTGGACTAGATTATAAATTTGAAAATGGACTTATTGCAAGTACAGATATTTCTTATACGGAAGACATCAATGCTGCACATGTTCAAAACTGGGGACTCAAAGAGCCGACAGGAACTTTGGAAGGTGTAGACAGCAGAGCTACCTATAGAGCAGCAGATAAGGGCGAAAACAATGCGTATGTCTTTACAAATTCCAATAAAGGACGTATTTTTAATGCAGTAGGAACTTTGAAAAAGTTTTTTGATAATGGTCTTTACGTTAGCACATCTTATAGCTACTTGAACGCTAAAGATGTAAATTCTATAGAAGCTGAAATTACAGGAGATGCTTTTACCTTTAACCCAACAGTAGGAAACGCTAATAATGATGCGTTAGGCTTTTCTAAATACGGAGATACACATAGGTTTATAGCTGTTATTTCCAAAAATTGGGAATACGGGAAGAGTAATCAATGGGAAACAACGGTGTCTAGTTTTATAGAGTATGCTCAAGGTGGACGTTATAACTTTACCTACGGGGGAGATATCAATAATGATGGGTCAGGTATAAATGACTTGCTTTATATCCCTACGGTTCAAGAGTTAAACCAAATGACTTTTTCTGGTCTTGGACAAGCTGAGGCTTTTAATACTTTTATTGAAAATAACGATTATATGAGTGATAATCGAGGAAGTTATTTTGAACGTTATGGTGCTAAAGCCCCATGGAGAAGCACAGTGGATGTTAAAATACTTCAAGATTATAACTTTAAAGTTAACGATACTAAAATCAACACGATCCAGATAAGTCTTGATATTTTGAATTTTGGAAATTTATTGAATTCAGATTGGGGTGTAGTTCAAGAACCATTTAATCAACAGCCTGTTGGGGTGGCAGTGGATCCTGTGACCAACGAGCCTGTGTATACTTACAATGAGAATAGAGTAGATACCTTTGCAGTTAACACAAGTTTACTCTCTAGATGGAGAATGCAAGTTGGATTGCGTTACATTTTTTAAAATAAATAATGAACAAAGAGAAGATCGGTAGACCAACTACCGATCTTTTTTTATTTTTGCAACTATGAAATACGAAAGACTTACACAGGAACAGCTAAAGGAAATGCACCAAGAATTTATAAATTTCTTGGCAAGCCAATCTATCACCAATGAAGAATGGGAGGAGATCAAAACCAACAAACCGCAGGTGGCAGAAGATGAACTGGATGTATTTAGCGATTTGGTCTGGGAAGGGGTGTTGAACAACGTTAACTACCTAGAGCATTTCTCACCGCAGCAGTTGTTTCTTTTTGAATTTACAGATCAGCATATAGATCTTATAGGTATTAAAATTGAAAACGAAGCGGTCGATATTAATACTAAACAAGGATTCCAATGGCTTAGGGATAGTTTGTTGAATGAGGATGTACATATTTACACCTCTAGAAAGGCTTTAAGTGAGGACAGAAATAAGGACATTTTTGCGCTGATTAAACAAGGAGCACACATTACCAAAGGCAAACTTTATCAATATTTTAGTGGTATGGTTGAAAAGTAACTATATTTTAGCTTTTTTATAATTTTTTAGCACAACACATGGCAAGCAAGGCGTCAATACCAAAAGGGACACGTGATTTTTCTCCAGTTGAAGTGAGCAGGAGACACTATATTATCTCTACAATTGAAAAACATTTCAAAACCTTTGGTTTTCAACCTATAGAAACTCCAACTTTCGAGAATTCTGAAACCTTGATGGGGAAATATGGCGATGAAGGCGACCGCCTCATCTTTAAGATATTGAATTCTGGAGACTTTTTAAGAAAAGTAAACTCAGATGTTTATAATTCTCAAGATAGCTTGAAACTATCGACTCAAATTTCAGAAAAAGCTTTAAAATATGACCTTACTGTTCCCTTTGCAAGGTATGTGGTACAACACCAAAACGAAATCGACTTTCCGTTTAAACGTTATCAAATTCAAAATGTTTACAGAGCAGATCGACCACAGAAAGGTAGATTCAGAGAGTTTTTACAATGCGATGCCGATGTAATTGGGAGTGATAGTTTATGGCAAGAAGTGGAATTTATTCAGCTTTATGATGCTGTATTTTCAAGTTTAGGTTTAGAAGGGGTAACTATAAAAATGAATAACAGAAAAATCCTTTCTGGACTAGCTGAAGTTATAGAAGAAAGTGACAAATTGATAGATTTTACGGTAGCTTTAGACAAGTTAGATAAAATAGGCGAGGAGGGCGTAAAAAAAGAAATGCTTGAAAAAGGAATTTCTGAAAACGCTCTCAAAAACATTCAGCCTATTTTCAGCCTTGAAGGTAATTTTTCGACAAAGATTAAACTTTTAAAATCCTTACTTTCTGATTCTGAAGTAGGGCAAAGAGGAATCCAAGAGCTTGAATTTATAGAAAAGGCTCTACAGTCCTTGCCTCTTAAGACTGCTCAGTTGGACTTGGATGTGACTCTAGCTCGCGGACTCAATTACTACACGGGGGCTATTTTTGAAATTTCTGCTCCAGAAGAAGTCAAAATGGGGTCGATAGGTGGCGGCGGAAGATACGACGACCTTACCGGTATTTTTGGACTGAAGAACATGAGTGGAGTAGGTGTTTCATTTGGACTAGATAGGATTTATCTTGTCTTAGAAGAATTGGATTTATTTCCCAAAGCTATAGAAGAAACGACAAAAGTCTTATTTATAAACTTTGGGGAAGAAGAGGCTTTATATGCCTTGAAGGCTGTTAACGCTTTAAGAGCTGCTTCTGTAGCCGCTGAATTATATCCCGACGCTGCTAAAATGAAAAAACAAATGACTTATGCTGATAAACGGAATATTCCTTTTGTGGTCTTAGCTGGAGGTACTGAAATGCAATCTGAAGTTTATAATGTAAAATACATGAAATCTGGAGAACAGGAATCCTTTAACCTAGAAGAATTAATAAAAAAACTATCAAATTATTAAGGATTTTAACTTTTAACGCTTTCTTACATAGTGTAAATGTGAATTTATCATTACATTTAATAAAAAACTATGGGAACGAGAAATAAATATAAAGGCATTAGGCCTTGGGAAGATGCAGGCAAAGCTGAACATGAAGTGCATTTAGCCGATATGCACGGGGATGGTGTTCATTTTGATAGAGAACTTTTAGCAAAAGCAAAGCTTAAAAAACAACAAGATAAAGAAGTAGAAGCCCAAGACAAGCGTAAGAAGTCAGCGACCAAAAGAGCTAAATAATTACAACTGTAGTTATGACTTAAAGTCTAGATGAGTTTATTTTCTTTTAGTTCTAAATGTAAATCAATAGCATAAATACTGAGTTTAAATATTTGAAACGCTTAAATATCCGTTTCGGACAAATCTCACAACTTGTTTATATTAAGCTTTGTACTTAGCTAAAGACATTGGTGCTAAGGTTATATGATGCTTTCTCAAGTTTTAAAAAACAAAAACTTGTGTATAAAAAAACCTCACTAGTTGTGAGGTTTTAAAATGTAGCGTGGACGAGAGTTGAACTCGTGACCTCCGGGTTATGAATCCGACGCTCTAACCAACTGAGCTACCACGCCATTTAAGGTTTGCAAAGATAATATTATCTTTTGCTTTCACAAATTTGATTGTATAATAATTTCAAATAAAGTTTTTATACTTCACGCAATTATCCATATATTGCTTTTTAAAATAAAATTCTTTGCAATGAGTGATAAAGTAAAATACGAGATGGAATTTCCTATACAGGTTTCCCCATCTTTGCTATACCAATATATTTCTACCCCTTCTGGATTAAGCGAGTGGTTTGCAGATAATGTGAACTCAAGAGGCGAGTTATTTACATTTATGTGGGAAGGGAGCGAAGAGGAAGCAAAACTCCTCTCAAAAAAAGCAGACGATCGAATCAAGTTAAGATGGACTGAAGATGAAGAAGAGGGCTTAAATTATTTCTTTGAAATGAAAATTCAAGTGGATGAAATCACTAAAGATGTGTCTTTGATGATCACAGATTTTGCTGAAGAAGGTGAAGAAGATGAGGGCAAGATGCTTTGGAGTAACATGGTATCTGATTTAAAACAAATTCTAGGATCTTCTTAAAATCAAACTTGGTATGAAAGTAAGTTTTAATGGTAATCTTTTACCATCTGATGAAGCAACACTAAATCTTAATAATAGAGGTTATAATTACGGCGATAGTCTCTTTGAGACCATGCGAGTCATTAATTCTAAAATTATGTTTTGGGAAACCCATTACTTTAGATTAATGTCGTCCATGAGAATTTTAAGAATGTCCATTCCTATGGACTTTTCTCCAGAATTTCTTGAAGAAAAGATCATAGAGCTTGTTAAAGCTAATGATCTAGAGTCTTCAGCTGTTCGCGTTAAAATTAATATCCATAGAGAAGCAGGGGGTTATTATACACCCGAGAGAAACTCTATTGGTTATTTTATAAGTGTAAAACCCTTAGATGGTGCTTTTTTTACAATTAGTGATGATCCTTATGAAGTGGAGTTATACAAAGACCATTATGTGCTTTCTGGCATGCTTTCAACGATTAAGTCTAACAATAAATTAGTGAATATTTTAGCAGGAATCTATGCTAAGGAAAATGGTTTTGATAATTGTTTCTTAATTAATCAAAATAAATCAGTACTTGAAATGACCAATGGTAATGTGTTCATTATTAAGGGGGAGGAAATAAAAACGCCGCCATTATCTGATGGATGTTTGAATGGAATTATCAGAAAACAACTCATAGAAATACTCAATAAATCTGAAGACTTCACTTTAAAAGAGGAGACTGTTTCCCCTTTCGAACTTCAAAAGGCTGATGAAATATTCTTTACCAATGCCATACAAGGCATTCAACCGATTACTAAATATAGAAAGAAATCGTATACCAATACTGTAGCTAGAAACTTAGTTGGAAAGCTGAATGCTAAAGCAAGGTTGGTAGATATTTAATTGTAGTTTGGGTTTTCAGGCGCATTGGACCAAATAAGATAGTCTCCGCCAAGTTTTTTCATTTTCTCTTGCCAGAATTGACCATCTTTCAACGAGTTGAGAATGTCTTTCGCTTTAGTTTCGGAGTCTATGACCCAAGTATTCAAATCGATTTCAGTTTCTAATTGAGACGGATCCCATCCAGAATAGCCTAAGAAAAATTTAATGTTAGCCGAAGTGATTTGTTTAGAATTGATCAATTCCACAATAGTTTCAAAAGAGCCTCCCCAATAAATGCCTTCTTTAATTTCCACACTTTCTAAAATGAGGTGAGGAACATTATGAATAAAGTATAGATTTTCCTGTTCAACAGGTCCTCCATTGAAAATTTTAAAATTTTCTTCTATTTCAGGAATTAATTCTTCAAGGTCAAAATCTAAGGGTTTATTGAGAATAAAACCTACTGCACCTTCAGTATCGAGGTGGGCGAGGAGTATGACTGAGCGATTGAAGGTTAAATCGCCAATCGTAGAAGGTTCTGATACTAAAACATCTCCTCGGTGGGGTTGAAGTTTTTCCATGGTGAGCGTATAAGAATTAACAATTTAACTAAAAGTATAAAAAATTATCAATAAAAAAAGACCTTTTGGAAGAAAGGTCTTTAATTTCTAAAAAAAATGTAAATTCTTTAGCTTAGTTGACTGCTTTTTGCAAGTCAGATCCAGCTTTGAATTTTACTACATTTTTAGCAGCAATTTTGATAGTTTTTCCTGTCTGTGGGTTTCTACCTTCACGAGCAGCTCTTTTAGATACCGACCAAGATCCAAATCCAACTAAAGATACACGATCTCCTTTCTTAAGAGCACCTTCTACGTTTTCTAGAAAAGACTCTAATGCTTTTTTAGCTTCTGCTTTTGTAACACCAGCATCTTCTGCCATGGCATCAATTAAATTCGTTTTGTTCATAATGTAAAATTTAGATTTTGTTGATTAAACATTTTATTAACACATTACAAATTTATATGGAAAATATTACTGTGCAAGAGTTTGCGCATAAAATCCTTGCCGAATAGGCGAAAAACAGGCTTTTTTCTTCTATTTCTATAAAATATTCCAAGGTTGAGATGCATTTTAACAAAATCGGTAATCGCTTTTCCATGCCATTCCGTTGAGCAAGGCCTTCACTTTCATCCTCTTTTTTCCTGGAAATTGGAGTTCTTCGAGGTGTACATATCCATTTTTTACAGCAACATCAATTGTTTTTATTTCAGTATTCGAATGTGTTGACCCAATTTCCCTTTGGTGGTCCGATACCTTATAGCTAGCCTTATAAACTTTAATCTTTTTTAGTTCATCGTCTATAATGAGTTCAGTCCAAGCGACTGGAAAGGGGGATAAGCCTCTTATAAAGTCAACAATAGCCTTCCCAGATTGGTCCCAATCTATTTTTGTATTTTCTTTCGTTAGTTTGGGCGCTGCTTTTAATTTGGAAGTATTCTCTTGTGGCTTAGGCTCTACCTTAGCTTGTTCAATCGCCTTGACGGTCTCTAGAACCACATCGGCTCCAAGAGTCATCAATTTGTCGTGCAAGGTCTCTACATTGTCTTCTTCAGCTATAAGAATAGACTTAGAGTCAATGATTTTCCCAGTATCGATTTCTTCATCGATAAAAAAAGTAGTGACTCCCGTCTTTTTTTCTCCATTAATAATCGCCCAATTGATTGGAGCAGCACCACGATATTGAGGAAGTAAGGAGGCATGAAGATTAAAAGTGCCATAGTCAGGGAAATTCCAGACCGCTTTGGGGAGCATTCTAAAAGCCACCACTATAATCAAGTTGGGATTTAGGCGTTTCAAATCATCCTGGAAATCTTCAGATTTCAAATTTGTAGGCTGTAAGACTTCCAAATCGTGATTGAGGGCATGCGTCTTCACCGCAGAAGATTTCATCTGCTTACCACGTCCTGCAGGCTTATCTGCCGCAGTGACCACTCCAACGATATCAAAATTGGACGTTTGTAAACGATCTAAAATGCCGACAGCAAATTCTGGCGTTCCCATAAATAGTATTCGTAAGGTTCTCATAGGTTAAAACTATAGGTATTATTAGATTCTAATCTTATTTTACCGCTTTCCAGAAGTTGTTGTAATGACTCTAGTAGCGCTTCTTTAGGATATTTGCTCTTCAGAGAAAGTTCTTTTGAACTTAAGTTGGACTGCTTTAATTCTTCCAAGATAAAACGATTTAAGTCTTGATATTTGGAAGCTGATTTTGGATTTCTTTTGGCTTGAGCTGCTAAACAAACAGAGCATTTTCCGCAAGGCTTGGACTCTTTTTCGCCAAAATACTTCAAAATAAAACTTTGTAAACACAACCTCTTCTCCTCGATGTATAGCAAAACCATTTCTGCTTTTTGAAGCTTATTAGTTTGATAATGATTTACATACTTTTTTAAAGGATTCAAAGTGTATTTGTCCTCACGTGGGAGAATAAAAGTAATGCTCAAATCTTGCTTAATAAATTCTGCCGATAGGATGCCATGTTTTTCTAAAGCTTCTAGTTGGGTATAAACCTCTTTGTCATTATATCCTGTTTTCTTTTTGATGAGTTGCGTGTTTAAAGTCAACTCATTGTCAAACACTCCTCCATAGGTTCGCAAAATAGTCCTAATTAATAAAGCAAATTGCGAATGACTGTCGATAAAGTCTATCACAGCCTTACTGGATACTGAAAATTTTAGCTTTGCTTTTTTCTGAAATGATTTGTTTAAGCTGATGACACTTAGTCTATCTAAAAGATTCAGAGTATTGTAGGTTAATATCGTATGTAGTTTATAATGAGAGCAGAACTCGTAAAAATTGAAATCAAAAACTTCGTTCTCTCCCTCGCCGTAAGCTATTCTGAAGTTGCTCATTAAAGCTTTATACACCTTTTGCACTGCTTCAAAACTAGGGATGGTTTTGATAAACTGATTTTTGAGCCTCTGTTTGTCGCTTTCGTTGAACAAGACGATAGCTTTGGCAGGCTTTCCATCACGACCTGCTCTTCCTGCTTCTTGATAATAACTTTCTAAACTTTCTGGCAGATGGTAATGAATTACTTGTCTTACATTGGCTTTGTCGATTCCCATTCCAAAAGCATTGGTTGCTATCATAATAGGAACGTCCTCTTTCAGCCAGTTCGCTAATTTTTTTTGCTTGTCTGTCTGTGAAATACCCCCATGAAAATAAGTGGAACGGAGTCCTTTCTTATTCAAAAACTCAGATAACTCGGTGCAGGCAGATCGATTTCTAACATAAACGATGCTGTTTTCTGTGGCGGTGTTAAGTTGTGAGTACAAGGCATTCATTTTATCTGCCGTAAAATCAGTAAGAAGAGCAATATTGGGTCGCCTAAAACTCTCTGAAATAACCGCAGGGTCTTCAAGTTCTAGTTCTGTGATAATATCTTGCTTAACTTGCTCTGTGGCGGTGGCAGTAAGAGCAATGATGGATATACCAGGCTGTAACTCCTTCAATAAATGAATTTCTCTGTAAGCAGGTCTAAAATCGTGACCCCATTGTGAAATACAATGAGCTTCATCGACGGCTATAAAATTAACATTCATTTTTCTGATGCGTTCCCTAACCAATTCCTGCCGAAGTCGCTCTGGAGAAAGGTAGAGGAATTTATAGTTGCCATAAATGCAATTATCCAGTCGCTGGTCTACCTCGACATAAGACATACCACTTTTGAGCAGTTGTGCTTTTATTCCTCTAGATTTTAAATTTTCTACTTGATCTTGCATTAAAGCGACTAAAGGTGATATCACAATACAAATGCCAGGCTCTACTAGGGCAGGTACTTGAAAACAAATAGACTTTCCTCCACCAGTAGGTAAAAACACACAGGTATCTTTTTGTCCCAAAATAGAATCTACCGCAAGTTCCTGTGAGGGTTTGAATTGTTCATACCCCCAATAGGTCTTAAGTATATCTAGAGGAATCGGTTTCATTTGGGTTTTATGCTGTTAAGAATAAAGTCCATGCGCTCATGGATTCTGGCTTTGGGTACTTCTATCAACGGATAGCCTAGGTCTCGATAAGTCTTCACTAGTGAATCTTGTAGACTTTCAGCAAGGTTTAAATCTTCAAAACGTTCATTATCTTGGGTGTAAATATCGTTCCAGATCGGAAATAGAAAGACATTATCATACACATAGGCTTTGTTTGCTTTTTGAAACTCCTTCGGATAATCCTCTTGAAAATGATCCATATAAGCCGTCACATCGGGGATGCCCCTATCCATAAAAACATGATGAGTGTCTAAAGTTTCAGCTTCTTCAAATTGCTTTATGCGTCCTTTTAAGAGCATTTCACTAAAGCGCAAAGGTTCGTTCAAAAACAAATGCTCTATCCCTAGCTGTCTTGCTTCCAAGGTAACTTCTCTGGATACTTCTGGGAAACAAAAATAACCTAAGTCGGACAGCGCTTCTATAACTGTAGATTTTCCAGTACTTGGGCCACCTATAAGTAAATTTTTGACGGACTTTATTTTCATTAGGGATTTATAAGGCTATGATTTATAAAAACGACGAATAACAGTATATTTGCATAAAAAAATTAAAATGACATCCGATAATTCTTCAGATGAATTTTATACAAAGTTGCGAAAAAGACTCAAGAAAACCAGCGATTGGCCTTCTCTGTACTTGTATAAATTCATCGTCCCTTCATCAGATCAAGCTAATTTGGATAAATTGATTTCCATTTTTGATAATCTTGGCGCTGTTATTTCAACCAAAAAATCTTCAAAGGGCAAATATACCAGCGTTTCTATAAATGTTACCCTAAAATCCCCAGATATTGTCATTGAAAAATATAAACAAGTCGGGGAGGAGATTGAGAATGTGATCTCTCTTTAAACAGAAACAAAATTAAATGCTTATTTTGCATTCATATTAAAACATATAGACCATTGATAACTTACTTAGAGTACAATTCCGAAAGAAACGAACTAAAGATACCAGAATATGGAAGACATATCCAGAAAATGGTAGAATACGCCAAGACCATCGAAGATGATGAGAAGCGGAACAGAACCGCTAGAGGTATAATAGATGTGATGGGGAATATGAGTCCTCACTTGAGAGATGTTCCAGATTTTCAACATAAACTTTGGGATCAACTTTTTATCATCAGTAACTTTGAGTTGGATGTAGAGTCACCGTTCCCAATGCCTTCCCGAGAGGAGCTATATGCTCGACCAGAGCCATTGCCATATCCACAAAACTTTCCTAAATATAGATTTTACGGTAATAACATCAAACGGATGATTGATGAAGCTATTAAAATTGAGGATGGAGAAATGAAAGATGGTTTGATGTTCAACATCGCCAATCACATGAAAAAATGTTATCTGAACTGGAACAAAGATTCCGTGTCTGATAAAATTATTTTCGATCATTTGAGGGATTTAAGTGAAGGTAAACTCGATTTGAAAAGTGATAACGAAGAGCTTAGTGATGCCAATTCTTTGGTACGCCAAGCCAATAAACGCTCAAAACCACAAAAGAAAAACTTCAAGAACAACAACCGCAATAGAAAACGCAAATACTAAATGGCAACTTTCCAAATCGAAGGAGGACACCAACTTAAAGGTGAAATCCAACCTCAGGGGGCGAAAAATGAAGCTTTACAAATTCTTTGTGCTGTCCTATTAACTTCAGACGAAATCAAGATCCATAACATTCCAGATATTAGAGATGTAAGTAAACTCATCGAAATATTGGGTAACTTGGGAGTGAAAATTCAGAAATTAGGCAAAGGAAGTTATTCATTTAGGGCGGATGAACTGAATTTAGATTACCTAGAAAGCCAGAAATTCAAGGAAGAAGGCAGTAGTTTAAGAGGGTCGATCATGATTGTTGGACCACTTTTAGGCCGATTCGGGAAAGGATATATACCAAGACCAGGAGGTGATAAAATTGGAAGACGACGTTTGGATACCCACTTTGGTGGATTTATAGAACTCGGTGCAACATTTAGATACAACAAAGAAGAACGCTTTTATGGAGTAGAGGCCCCAAAAGGCTTGAAGGGAGCCGACATGCTCTTGGAAGAAGCTTCGGTAACTGGAACCGCCAATATTTTGATGGCGGCTGTTCTTGCCAAAGGTAAAACAAGTATCTATAATGCTGCTTGTGAACCTTACATTCAACAATTGTGTAAAATGTTGGTGTCTATGGGCGCAAAAATTGAAGGCATTGGCTCCAACTTATTAAAAATTGAAGGCGTTGAAAGTTTATCGGGATGTACGCATCGCGTTTTACCAGATATGATTGAAATTGGATCTTGGATTGGTTTGGCTGCGATGACCAAGAGTGAAATCACTATCAAAAATGTGAGCTGGGATAACTTAGGTATTATCCCCGTCACCTTTAAAAAGCTAGGAATTCAATTAGAAAAAAGAGGAGACGATATCTATATTCCTGCGCATACGAACGGTTATGAAGTCGCTTCATTTATAGATGGGTCTATCATGAACATTAGTGATTCGCCATGGCCAGGATTTACACCAGATTTGCTCAGTATCATTTTGGTAGTAGCCACTCAAGCTAGAGGGAGTGTGTTAATTCATCAAAAAATGTTTGAAAGTCGACTTTTTTTCGTTGATAAATTAATCGATATGGGTGCTAAGATCATTCTTTGTGATCCTCACCGGGCGACAGTTATAGGTCACGATTTTGAATCAGAACTCAAAGCGACAACGATGACCAGCCCAGATATAAGAGCTGGTATTTCCCTTTTAATTGCGGCTTTGTCTGCAAAAGGCACCTCCACTATCCACAACATAGAACAGATCGATCGAGGATATGAAGATATCGACGGCAGGCTTAAAGCTATTGGAGCAAAAATAAACCGATATGAGTAGAACAAGCTGCTTGTTAATCTGACATAACTCTTTGAGTAAAAAGATCAATACAAAATGTTGGTCTTTTTTTATCTTTAAACTAGACTAGTTTAATTAAAATCTACAAAGGCTTAGGTTTTAGTATGAATCAAAAACTTTACATTTAGAATTTAAATTTTAGAATTTATGGGTAAATTAAGGTTTTTATGGGAGGAGCTTATGGGAAGCTTTTGGTTTATTCCCATTCTTATTATCTTATTTTCCATTGGATTAGCCTCTATGCTCATCTATTTCGACAGAACTGTGGATATTGAATCTATGGGCATACTCAGAAATATACTCACAGAAAGTGCGGACTCTGCCAGAAGTGTTCTGTCTACAATTTCTGGCGCCATGATAGGCGTTGCCGGAACAGTCTTCTCCATTACTCTGGTTGCTTTAACCTTGGCTTCTTCTCAATTTGGTTCTCGATTACTAAAAAACTTTATGCACGAGCGCCTTAATCAAGTGGTTTTAGGTACCTATGTTTCCACTTATGTCTATTGTCTTATCATATTGAATGTTGTTAAAGATAACGACAATGAAGTCTTTATTCCTACCTTATCTATTCTAGTCGCTATTTTGGCTGCCATTGGCAATATTATTCTGCTCATTGTTTTTATACACCATATTTCCATCAGCATTCAAGCCAGTAAAGTCATTTCTGATATTTCTTCATCTCTAATGAAAAACATAGAATCTATTTTTTCTGAAGAACTTGATGAGGAAAATCCTACAGGAACTTCTAATACTGAAAGCTTAGACCACTACACCAAGGAATTCCCCCATTCAAAAGAATTAAAGTCCCCCAAAAGTGGATACTTGCAATACCTCTATAACGAATCTCTCTTTAAAGTAGCCAAAAAACATGAGTACATTATCGTTACACTCCACCGTATAGGGAGCTACATTGTTAAGAATCAACCCATCATCACTCTCTATTCCAAAACAGAATTTACCGAGGAGTCTGTTATTAATTTCGAAGATCATATGATTCTTGGTAACTCGAGAACGACACAACGAGATGCTGAACATTCTATCCATCAAATGGTAGAAATTGCTTGTAGAGCCCTCTCTCCGGGAATCAATGATCCCTTTACAGCCATCAGTTGTATCGATAATCTTACCTCCACTTTATGTTATCTCACTGAAGTGAAATTTCCTTCCAAATACAAGTTCGATGAGGAGGACCAACTTAGGTATGTACATGAGCCTTTAACTTATCAAGGTGCTCTGGATGCCGCTTTTTTACAAATTCGTCAATTTTCAAAAGGAAGTCCTTCTGTAGTGATTCGGCTTATGGAAGCGATGATCACTATTTATAACTACACACATCACAGCATTCATAAAAAAGCAGTGAGAGAGCATGCCGAGATGATCATGAAAGTAGCTGAAAACTCTTTTGAAGAAAGCCATGATCTAGAAGATATACGCAAGCGAAGTGAAGCTATTCTAGAAAATAGCTAATCCAATTGTCTAATAATCAATATTTAATCTAATAAAACGGGTTCACCAACTGTTTTCCTAGACTTTCTATTCGTGGCTACCCAACCAAACGTAAAATTGAATAAAGGTCCATAACCACTAGGGACACCAAAACCATCGTAATAGCCAAATCCAAATTCTAAGGTTGTATTAAATCCCTTTTCGTTGGTTCTTTGTAACCCGTACAATAAACCAAAAAAAGCAAGCGAGAAATTTTTCTGCCCATCCAAGTTATTGCTAATTTGTAAAGATTGCCAAAATACACTTCTTGCTGGGGCGATGTAATTAGCAGAATTACCTATTACTTTTTTATTCATATCATAGCGCGTTTTAAAATTATGATAATACCTCACTCGAGTGTGCCAGACGAACCCAAAAGTATATCCTTCTTGGTAATAGGCGAGTCCGGGAGAAAAACTATTAGAAATACTAACATTCTTAAACAAGCCTAATTCATATCGTATTCCTGGAACAAAAAAATTGAAGGTAACTTGGTGTCGCTCTAAGTTGGGTGTGCCATCCCAACTTTCAATAAATTGTTGCGCTTTGGATGGTAAACTGAAAAGGAAAAATAATCCTAAAGTGATATGGTATTTTTTATGCATGAGTTTTTTATAAAGGATATTTAAAAGTAAGTGAAATTGAATACGTTTTCAGATTTTTTCATAAAATAGTTTACCCTGAATAATCCATGAACTAAAAATTGAAAAAAGAGGTATATAGGGGTCTGATTGATGTTTAATGCCTTTTAGTTTTAAGTCAATAAAATAGTCTAAAGGTCTTTTGTGAAAATTATCATCTCCCTGAATGGATAGGATAGTTAAAAAGTCCTTTGCTCTTAACATGTTAAATTTATTTTGAACAAAACTTCAACTGTCCACAAGCACAGCGAGGTAAACCATTTGCATGAGGCAAACAAAGCACCAGAAAATTATGGATAGCATAAGTATAAAATAGTTTATCGTCTGATTATCAATGTTTTATTTTGACTTGAAATTGCTCATAAGTCTTTATAAAGTTGACAAACGTTAATTAAGGCGGATATATTCCGAATATTCGGAATATATCCTAAATTTGTAGAAAAAGCCTATGTTACATGTGGTCCACCACCACGGGCAGCCTGCCCTTGAAATTTTTCCACCAGATCTCTCCAGAAATCTGGATTTACCCTTTGTAAACCAGGGAATTAGTGCAGGATTTCCCAGTCCTGCAGATGATTTCTTGGACATCAAAATCGATCTGAATCGGGAGTTCATTAAAAACCCTAACTCCACTTTTTATGCCCGCGTCCGAGGACGAAGTATGGTAGGAGCAGGGCTCAACGATGGAGATTTGCTTATTATTGATAAAAGCTTAGAGCCTGAAAATAATAAGATAGCGGTGTGTTTTGTCGATGGAGAATTCACTGTAAAGCGCATCAAAAAAGAAAAAGATACCGTTTGGCTCATCCCAGAAAACGAAGAGTATCCGCCTATAAAGCTTACTGCCGATAACGAGTTTGTAATTTGGGGTATAGTGACAACTGTTATTAAAAACGTAGAGTAATGTTTGGACTAGTCGACTGCAATAATTTCTACGCGTCTTGTGAGCGTGTGTTCAACCCCAATCTGCGTGATAAGCCTGTGGTAATTTTATCTAACAACGATGGCTGTGTTATCGCGAGAAGCAACGAAGCAAAAGCTTTGGGCATCCCGATGGGTGCTCCCACTTATAAGTTTGAAAAAATATTTAAGCAGCATAACATTCAAGTCTTTTCATCCAATTATGCGCTTTATGGGGATATGAGTTCACGGGTGATGAACATCTTAAGCAACTTTACCCCAGATGTGGAAATCTATAGTATCGATGAGTCTTTTTTAGAATTTAGCGGCTTTGGTAATTACGATATGCAGGCCTATTGCGAAAAGATAAAATATGTGGTGGAAAAAGGCACAGGGATTCCCATAAGCGTAGGCCTTGCGCCAACCAAGGCCTTGAGTAAAATCGCCAACAGAATTGCCAAGAAATTCCCGGAACAGACCAAAGGTGTGTTTATTATGAAGGATGATGCTGCCAGAATAAAAGCTTTAAAATGGTTAAAGATAGAAGATGTATGGGGCATAGGGCGGCAGCATGCGTTACGACTAAAAAAACATAATATTCACACCGCTTATGCCTTTTCTGAATTACCAGACGAGTGGGTGAGAAAGCAAATGAGTGTGGTAGGCTTACGCCTTAAGAACGAACTCCAAGGTCGACGGACTCTGGAGCTGGAAACACCTGCTCATAAAAAAGCCATTGCGACTACGCGGTCTTTCGATAAGCAGTATAAAGAGTTCGACTATATCCAGGAGCGTGTGAGTAGTTTTGCCATCAAATCGGCAGAGAAACTCCGCCGGCAGGGGAGTTGCTGCCAGATGGTCTATGTGTTTTTAAAAACCAATAAATTCCGGCAGGATCTACCGCAGTATCAAAACAGCATTGTGGTGCAAACAGGCTATCCTACGAATTCTAGTATAGATTTGATCAAGTTTGCCGTAGAGGGGCTCAAAAAAATTTACCAGCCTGATTATTACTACAAAAAGGCAGGTGTGATTGTCATGGGCTTGGTTCCTGAAGACCAACGCCAGTTGGCTTTTTTTACGGCAGAGAATCCCAAACACAAGCAATTGATGCAAAAAATAGATCGGCTGAACGGCGCCTACGGAACAGGAGCGGTGCGTTTTGGAAGTCAAGATTTAGGAAAGGTATGGAAAATGCGTAGAGAGCATTTATCTCAAGCCTATACGACCAATCTAGGGAGTATTATAGAAGTAAAGGTTGGTGATGAGGAATCGCATTTGAAGGTAGATGGTTAGCTTATGATAGCACGTGGTAAATGGATCAAAAGTTTTGTATATCCTAATGATAAAGGTGAGCTTTTAAAAAACTACGTTAAACACTAAAATAGTGTAATTATTCGAAAAACGATATAGAGGCTAAAAAGAGAAAAACCTTATTTTTGAAGTAAAATAAATGCATTTAAACGAAAAATAATGCAATAGACCACTGATGAAAAGCAAATTAGAAAAAGAAGTCCTTTGAGTTGTTTCTAGAAAAAACAGCTTAATAAAATTCTTTTTTTTAGGAAGAAATTGGATTTACTCGGATCTGCCCACCAATAGCCTTCAAAACTTTCATTATTGTTCCAAATTGAGGTTTGGCACCATCGGACAAAGCCTTGTATAAGCTAGGCCTACTTAGCCCTGTTTCTTTAGATATTTTGGTCATTCCAATTGCTTTTGCAATATGTCCGATGGCAATAATCATATCTGCATGATCTCCTTCTTCTAAAACCGTATTGAGATATTCTGCAATCATTTCTTTACTGTCTAAATAATCTGCTATATCAAATCTTGTACTTTCCATGCTATTTTATTGTCTAATTTTTTCGATATTTCTTGAGCTTTCATAAGGTCTTCTTGTTGGGATGACTTGTCTCCACCAATTAGTAAAATAATTATTTTTCCATTCTTTTCTTTAAAATATACCCTATAAGCTTTTGAAAAATTTATACGCAACTCTTTAATTCCTTTACCTACAGGTTTACAATCACCAAAGTAACCTTCACTTTCAATTTTCTGAAATCTGAACAGAATTTTAGCCTTGGCTCTCAAATCCTTTAGCTTTCTTAATCATTTATCAAATTCAGATGTTTTTTCAATAAGGAACATGTATCTGTATCCTAATGGATACAAATTTACATAATTTTTTTGATTTATCTCAGTTGAAAATTGTCTTGGTTAAAATTCTAAAAAGGCTAGAGTGAAACTATGTTTAATCCAAAAGCTAACGCAAAACCTTCAGCGGTTCCTTCACCTTTGGCAAACGGCTAGAAGTGAACGCAAAAGAATTAAACTAACTGGTAAAAATTTCCAAGTGGAGCAGACACAAAATCAACCTAAAAAAGACATAGATTTCTCTATAAATTTGATATCCCGCATAGGGAGGCAACGCGCAAAAAAACCTTATCTTTGCAAACTTGAAATTTGAAGATTTACTTTTATGAAAGCAGGAATTGTAGGCTTACCCAACGTAGGAAAATCCACTTTATTTAACTCGCTGTCCAATGCGAAAGCGCAGAGCGCTAATTTTCCGTTTTGTACGATAGAACCTAATATTGGCGTGGTGAATGTTCCCGATCCTCGTCTTGAGCAATTGGAATCACTAGTCGATCCACAGCGCGTCGTACCAGCAACGGTTGAGATTGTAGACATTGCAGGTTTGGTAAAAGGCGCGAGTAAAGGCGAAGGCCTAGGTAACCAATTTTTGGGAAACATACGAGAAACTGATGCGATTTTGCATGTGTTGCGATGTTTTGATGATGATAATATTATACACGTTGATGGGAATATAGATCCTATTCGCGATAAGGAAACCATCGATATCGAATTGCAGCTTAAAGACTTAGAGGCTGTTGATAAAAAGCTAGAAAAAACCAGGCGCGCTGCCAAAACGGGAAACAAAGAGGCACAACGAGAAATGTCCGTTCTAGAAAAATTAAAGACCGGTTTGGAAACTGGCAAGTCGGTAAGAGCTCTGGAAATTTCTGAAGAAGATCGTGAGGATATTGTAAAGCCCATGCAGCTCATTACCGATAAACCTGTGATGTATGTCTGTAATGTTGATGAAGGCTCTGCCGTGAACGGCAATGCGCACGTAGATCGTGTGATGGCATCGGTAACTGATGAAAATGCTGAGGTTTTGGTTCTTGCCGTCGGTATTGAAGCCGATATTGCAGAATTGGAGGACTATGAGGAGCGTAAGCTTTTCCTTGAAGATATTGGTTTAGAAGAAGCAGGTGCAGGAAAATTGATCCGCTCGGCTTATAGATTGTTAAATCAACAAACTTATTTTACCGTTGGTAAAAAAGAAGTGAGAGCATGGACAGTAAAAGTAGGAGCAACGGCACCACAAGCGGCCGGAGTAATACACTCAGACTTTGAGCACGGCTTTATTCGAGCAGAGGTTATCAAATTTGATGATTTTGTGCACTTTGGCAGTGAAGCAAAAATAAGAGATGCTGGTAAACTTAGCGTTGAAGGTAAGGAGTACATCGTCAAGGACGGTGATATTATGAATTTTAGATTTAACGTGTAGAACATCACACCCTATAGAGCTAAAGCCCCAGTTCAAAATTTGAACTGGGGCTTTTTTGGGCTTATAAAAGGTTACCTTTGCAAAAATATTTTTTATGTCAAAACAGTTTTTAGAATTAGGAATTAATGAGCACTTACAACAAAGTTTAGTCGGCTTGCAGATTTCTGTTCCTACTGAAGTCCAAGATAAGACCATTCCCATTGTCCTAAATCAAAGCGAAGATCTAGTGGTTTTATCAAAAACAGGATCAGGAAAAACCGCTGCTTTTGGCTTGCCTTTATTACAATTGATAGATACTGAAAACACTGCTATACAGACGCTTATCCTAGCGCCTACTAGAGAATTAGGTCAGCAGATTTATAATAATCTCATCTCTTTTGCTAGTCATAGTGACCAAATACATATCGCCTCCTTATGTGGTGGGACGCCCATAAAACCTCAAATCGAGAAGCTAAACAGTACAACCCATCTTGTGGTAGCTACACCTGGACGATTGCTTGATCTCATGAACCGGGAGGCCATTGATTTAAAGCATTTAAAATATGTTGTGCTAGACGAGGCTGATGAAATGCTGAGCGCCCTAAAATCTGAAGTTGATACCATTATAAAAGCCATACCAAAGACCAGAAGAACGCTATTATTTACGGCAACTATGCCTGGGACGGTTAAACAATTGGTGCAGAATTATATGTCGAAAGACCTTGTCACCATAGAGGTGGATACGGCCACTCTTGGACATCAAGGGATCGACCATCATTATGTGGTTGTAGAACCCATTGAAAAACTAGATGTCTTATTACACTTTCTAAATTCTAAAGGAGGTGAGCGCGGTATTATATTTTGTAAAACCAAAGCGGCAGTGAATAAACTAGCTAAGAAATTGGCCATCAATAAATTCTCTTCAGGAGCTATACACGGTAGCTTAACTCAAGGCATTCGGGACCGTATTATGGGTCAATTTAGAGAAGGTCATATCGATATTCTAGTGGCAACCGATTTAGCTGCGCGTGGTATTGATGTTAAAGAAGTGTCCTATGTCGTCAATTATCATTTGCCCGATACTTATGAAGCTTATGTCCATAGAAGCGGACGTACGGCTAGAGCAGGAGCAAAGGGACTTTCATTAACGATTTTACAACAAGAAGAAGTTGCAGAGATTGCTGATTTTGAAAATGAATTGGGCATTGTCTTTAACAAATTCAAAAAAGCGGATGCCCAAAGCATAGAAGAAAACAATGCGCTATTATGGGCTAAAAAAATATTTAAAACCAAACCAAATCGAGAGGTCTCCGAAGAGTTTAAAACGAAGATCAAAACGGTATTCCATCATTTAACCAAAGAAGAACTCGTCGATAAAGTATTAGCACATCACTTGGCTCAGTCAAGTACTGAGCACTCAACGTCTGACCGTTCTAAAAAGAAATAAGCACTATGGCAAATCATATAAAATCACAAGAGGATATTTTGCAAAAATTAAATATCCAAGTCTTGAACCCTATGCAGGAGGAAGCGATTCCTTTAATTGAAAACACCACTAATACCATTCTATTATCACCAACAGGAACTGGTAAAACCTTGGCATTTTCATTGCCCTTATTAACTATTTTAGACCCTGAATCTCCAGATGTCCAAGCCTTAATACTAGTGCCGTCAAGAGAATTGGCCATTCAAATTGAGCAAGTGATTCGTTCGATGGGATCTGGTTATAAAGTCAATGCGGTATACGGGGGCAGACCTGTCTCCAAAGACAAAATTGAAATCAAACATAACCCTGCTATTCTAATCGGAACCCCAGGTAGAATCCTAGATCATTTCAATAGTGAGCGTTTTTCCAAAACTAGCATTCAAACTCTTATTTTAGATGAGTTCGATAAATCTTTAGAAGTCGGTTTTGAGGAAGAAATGAAGGCTATTATCAGTCAGTTGCCCAACCTTAACAAACGGGTGTTAACCTCTGCAACACAAGGTATTTCTATTCCTGGTTTTGTAAGATTGGATAAGCCTAGCATTGTTAACTATTTGGATAAAAAAACACCATCTAAGTTAACTATTAAAACGGTGGTTTCACCAAGTCAGAATAAGTTGAAAACACTGGTAGATTTGGTACATCATCTTGGCAATGCGCCTGGAATTGTGTTTTGTAATTTAAGAGATAGCATCAACGAAGTGAGTGCTCATTTAAATCGACAAAACATCAGTCATGCCTGTTTTTCTGGGGTGATGGAACAAAAGGACAGGGAACGGGCTTTGATAAAATTCAGAAATGGGAGCTCACAGATCTTAGTGGCTACAGATTTGGCTGCAAGAGGTATCGATATTCCAGAACTGAAATTCATTATTCATTATGAACTCCCACGCCATGAAGAAGAGTTTATTCATAGAAATGGAAGAACAGCTAGAGTGAACTCTAAAGGAACGGCTTATATATTAAAATGGGAACGGGAGTCTTTACCTGAATTTATTAAAGATGTAAAAGGTATTGATGTCTCTTCAAAATCGTCCCAAAAAATAGAACCAAAGCCCCAATATTGGGAGACCTTATTTATTTCTGGTGGGCGAAAAGATAAAATTTCTAAAGGGGATATTGCAGGATTGTTCTTCAAACAAGGCGGTCTTAACAAAGATCAATTGGGAAACATCGAGCTCAAACCAGACTGTGCGTTTGTTGCCATTCCGCTAAGCCTAGCCGATGAATTGGTAGAAAAGTTAAGCAATTCTCGTTTAAAGAAAAAGAAGGTGAGGATTACGGTGCTTGAAAGTTAATTTTGAATTTTAAATTGATTTTTAAGTCACTAATGAGTTAGGGTGGATCACTTAAATCAGTTTACTATTTCACGCAAAGCAGACAAAGAGAAAAAACGCTAAGAGGCGCAAAGGATAATTTATCATCTACTCATATTTTAAGACCGTTGCATGGTAAAAACTTTATAAATCAGCAATTAAAACAAGTCTAATTATTTGTTATTTAGATAGTTAAGTCTTATTTTTAACGTATGAAATTACAGAAACAGCCCACTTTAGCAGAC
>Ga0306909_100052_pt1 | contig 45004 bp, 35 predicted proteins | sample AntRauMFilla2697_FD_190439 | JGI IMG/M metagenome (GOLD analysis project Ga0306909, IMG submission 190439) | Saline lake microbial communities from Rauer Islands, Antarctica - Metagenome Filla 2 #697 (v2) (version 2) | ecosystem: Environmental > Aquatic > Non-marine Saline and Alkaline > Saline ... | reverse complement strand
CTGTTTTATGACATTGTCATCACTAAAATAAGTGAAAATATTTACATTGAAACACTGTGTGTAATCTTATTATGCACAGTGCTTTCTTCTTGAAAAAACCATAACGTCTTGCGGATTTAAGGTTTCATAAAACAGGTAATTATCTACTGCCGTAAGCGTGTTTAAAATTCCGGCACGATAAAAAACATCAAAAAGGGCAAAGTAGGTTGAAGCTAGCGAACGAATAGAGTGTTCTTCGAACCGCTGTTTCTCTTCATTAAAATAACCTTTCATTTTACCCCCACAGATATCACTTGCTTCAATAATTGTAAGGTTTAAACTAGTATGTTCACTAAGCTCATAAGCAGATACCAAACCTGAAATACCACCTCCTATTATCACTATGTCTCTTTTTGTTGGCATCTTTATATAATTTTGTTATTTATCTAAAAAATGAAGTAAAATCTATTGGTATTAATAGTAATCGATATGACTGTATTTATTTGTTTGTAAGCTGATTAACTAAGTAAGCTATAATAAAATTAGGTTCTAAGCATGTAGAATTCCGGGTCAAAGGCTTCCTCTAGATTTTTGGGTTCTGCCCGCTTCTTTTGATTTAATTCGTGGCGAAGTTTCGAGGCGGTTTGGTAGGCGCGCAGCCTTGTTCTCTGTAGGTTTCCAATTGGACAGTGTTCTGCTGTAACGTGGAAAGGTGTGAAAGACAGATTTTCCATTACCTGAAAATGACCGTCTGCAGGCACTTCCTGTTTTGGAATATACAGTTTTGCTACAGTTACGAAAGGTGAGTCTTCTTCTTTCCATTCTTCAGTAAGCTCTTCTATGGGCATTTCCTCCAAATCCTTACAGAGCTGCACCTGAATATCAAATTCAAAATCGTGTGCTGAAATTTCACTTATAATTGCTGGCAGAAAGGCCTCATCAATCTTCTCCGGATCCACTTCTGGATTGATGATTTTACTTATATACTCCTTACTTGGATGCGCACGTACTTTTGCAACATAATCTCCATGGCGTGCAGCGCCCATGCTCCAGAAACTGTACAAGAAGGGGTTTTTAGGCTCAATATCTTGAAAACCAAGTAGCGCTTTTAATTCCTTCAGGGTTTCCCTTCCCGGAAAAGCTTTCCCCATTTCTGTAGCCCACATATAGGCAAATTCTGCCTTTCCAAATATTCCCTTTTCAAAATAATCATTTATCTTCAAAAAGAGTTTCCCTATAAACGTGTAATCTTCAGCAGAATTACAGAAAAACACGGGATGATTAATCAGATTATAGTCCATATTCGGTGCGTCTTTCTCATCGTCGGTCATTTTTTCTCCGGGAACTCCAAAGATTTTAATGGCGAGTCCTTGAGAAAAACCTAATTTTTTATCAATCATAACGCGAGCAGAGCCGTTGGACAACCTCAATGCTGCTTCATACTTTTTTGGTGTGGCATAAAAACCTTGTGCATATTCTGGTGGTAAATTATCTAGAACAGTGAACTCTGCCTTCAAGGCCGAATAGCCTTTAGCGTGGGCATCTCTTGTATGGTATGAAAGTTTATTTCTTTCGCGTGACTCCCGCACGTACGCTGCAATATCTGCTGTAATCTCGTCTACTTTTTTATCAAAATCGGCAGGAATATCCTCTGTGATCGACGCATATTTTATATAGTCTTTGTTCATTTTTTTTAATTTAAGGTAAATCCGATATCCATTTTATAGCAGTAATGCTGGGAAGAAAGCAGTAATCACCACCTTTCATAATGTTATAGGTCTGTAATCCGGGATATCTTTTTACAATTGGGTCTGCTGGCCTTGTGAACACGCCATCTTCCTGAACCCCCAATAAAGGGTCTTTCTCATCACCAAGACTTATAAAGTTGCTGTCATTTGCCCATTGCTTCAGAAGAAATTCGAGCGTACCCATCGCATCTGCGCTAATTCCCATAAAAAACTGACCCCGCTCCTTGCCGTCGTCTTCGGTGACTTCGGGGGGTACGATATCGCCAAAAGAGACGGATTTTCTTATTATTCTGTGCAGCCGAACGTCCTGTAGCACAGAATTCCTAGCATCTCGAGGGTTCATGCGTCTCATGTGTGAACCAAACGGACATTTCTTTCCGTATTCATCATCCTTAAAACTAAAATCATTATTTTTTTCTGGATCATTACCAAGCGCTTCATCATCTTCATCAGGACTTAACGGCAGGGGAGCGCCACTTTTCCAGCGTCCCACCATTTTTGCAGCCAACAACTCGGCTTTCTCTGGAGAGCTGGAATTCTCATTTATAAATTTGTTAAACGCTGCAACTTGACTCTGATATTTCCGAAAAATAAGGAAGGATCCATTTTTACCCAGTTCCTCTGGTTGTGGAAAAGGTTTGACTATATCCGCTTCTCCAGGATACCCCAAAATAAACTCGCCTGCTTTGATTGGTTGATCATATTGTGGTTGCTTATCGATGCCGCTTCCTTCGACCTCGGGATTGCTGATACCGTCTCGAAATCCAAAAACATTTTTCACCTTTTCGGTCGCTCCGAAATCTTTACTGAAAATGACTTCGATACCTGGGCTTTCATCTATTTCTTTTCGCAGTGTTGCGAGTTTCTCTTTCCAGGATTCTTCGCTATTTGAAATTACTGCAGCTGCGACGTGAATGTCATTGGATTTAAAGTTCTTTTCCCAGTTTTTTGGATTATTTATGCCTGTATCGTTCAACAATTCTGCTCTTTCTGTCATCCCTTGTTTAAAAGATTCAGGGAAACTGTCCAAAGATTCCTGCGGCAACCCCAGTGCCTTTAACCCTTCAAATGTAAAACTAATAGTTACGGTTGCATCCTGATTATTGTGCCAGTTTTTAGCAGAACTTACCAATGGCAGAATTTTTTTTAGTAATGCTTTTCCTTCGGAAGGCGTTTTAATTTTAAGGGTTGCCATAGTTCCAAAATAAGGAACCGGGCGGCTTCTCAAAATAATGGACTGTATATTTTCAAGATCCAAGCTTACTTTATCGATATTAAAAATTCTTTTTAATAAACCCATATCTTGTTATTTTTTCACCGAGGCTTCATCAATTGCGCTGTTGATTCCTTTTTCTAATTTATCTTGTCTAATAATGTCATTAATCGTAAGATGTGGGACGCCCACGTACCAACCAGATGCAGTGATCTGGTGATCCAAGATAAATTGTTTTACACCGGGATCTGCAATACCCGGCCAGCCTTTTACATTTCCAAAAATAATATCCATAAGTTTTGGGATTTTCGTAGCAAAATCGTCAATGTATGGATCCCATTCTCCATCGTAAGCAGTACAAAAAAGAATCTTGGTATCATTTTCCAAAAAAACGATGCGCAAACTGTGTATTGTTCCAACATTAGTAGCACCACTCAAATCTCCACCGGTAATATTTAGAATCTTTCGGAGTGTATCTGCGCCATCTTTTTTTAAGGGAGCAATTACCGTAAGTTCTGAAATCTTCCCAGACCTTTTACCTTTTTCCCCAGCAGAAGTTACGGTGTGATCAAAGCCATCATCACCGCCCTCTTTATAGTTTGCAACTAGTAGTTTGGCTTTTAATACAATGTCTTCTACAGGGTTCATAAAGTTCTATATTTAAGAGTTTTATTTATAAATTTATAATAAATAATCTCTTTTATAGAGTTACTTAACATCTTTTTAGCGGAAAACAAAAAGCAGTAAGGTTTCATTTCGATAACCTATCCAAGGTGGCTATTTGCACTGGTTTAAATTTTTTTAAATAAGACTAATTATATGAAATTTATCCACTTGAAGATTCCGTTAGGCCTATATTTTCTTAACTCTGCAAAATATTTTACAAATTATATAGTCTGCATATGTGCTAATGTATATCCCTAATTGATAAATAACTCAAGTTTCGCACCTAATTTACTTTTATTTACAAAATCTGTCGGATTAGTCAAAAACGACAGAGATTCACTATAAAGCACTAATCTTCTTGCAATTGAGTTAATATCTATATCCTTGACCAATAAATCTAAAACTTCCAAAATATCCACTATTGTCAAAAGCAACCTTTTATTGAGCTTATGTTCGACGTAATCCTATTTCAGGTTTTTGAGCATGCCACCAATGCTCTGGTAGGCTTCCATCTTGTGCCTCAAGCTTATCAATAAGTGCCGTACCATCATTATTGTGGTCTGGGCCTCCTGCACGTCAAAATTCGTGGATTGACATTTGCCCCAGTCCCAACAATTGTTTCGCTTCTTTGAAGAACACTTCTATCGTCCACCGGGTGCTGTAGATTTCCATGGCCTTTTTATAGCTTTTTTGTGTTAGTGGTAATTGTGGTGCGCTAAGCCCCGTTGACGACCCTTTTGGAGAGGAATACCTTTACCTTGCACCATCGATCTCGCCAACATATTGAAAGTAGTACAACTTCAAGGACCTTTGCCTTGACATTTTGCCCTTACACTTTCTGAGTTTTTTTATAAAATATTCTTTCCCATCTATGGGCAATTTGTTGTTGTGCTTGTACGTCCCAATGATGTGCACCTTTTTATTAACCTTCAAAAGTTTGTTTATCAAACTCATAAAGGTAAACCAGCTATCCGTCAAAATATAGTCGACTTCTATCTTGCGCTGGTTGATGCTCTTGAACATATCAACGAGCATGTTCGTTTTTTCGAGTTTAGCTCTTTAAAGCGTTTTGCAAGGGGCAGCCCCCTATCTCTTTTGGTTTTCTTTTCCTGTTTCCGTTGTTTTTTGATCGGGCCATATTTGTTCTTTTTATTGTCCTTGTCCTCTCCTGAGATAGCCTGTGCATCAGAAATATCTAAAACACCTTGCATCATCATGAGTGAGATCCAAGACTGTTTTGTTAGCCAAGTGAAAAACTTTCCCTGTCATTTTGCCTTTAAAAAGGTATGGAATTTAGTTTCGACAAGTAAAGAAACTCACTTATGTTATTATCTACTTTCGGTTTTAGTACTTCATTTAATGAGATGACTATTTCAGTTATTTAAGATTCATAAATATAACATCTCTCAATTTATAAGGTTAAATGCCAAAATAGTATGGGGTTTGGTGGATGAGTTTTATATTAGTGTGATTTTAAAAATTAATATTAAAATACAATTACATGCTTTGCATACTCAATAAAAGCCTCGACCCCTTTTTCAACCAAGCCACGGAAGACTATTTTCTAAAGAATTTTGAGGAAAACGTTTTTATGCTTTGGCAAAACGACAATACCATTGTAGTAGGAAAGCACCAGAATACTTTGGCTGAAATAAATGTGGATTATGTAAAAGAGAAGGGTGTGAGTGTAGTACGCAGGCTTACAGGTGGGGGTGCGGTTTATCATGACTTGGGCAATCTTAATTATACCTTTATAATGGGATATGGTGATGAAGGCGCTAAAGTAGATTTTAAAAAATACAATCAGCCTATTATAGATGTGCTATCCCAACTTGGTGTGGAAGCTAATTTTTCTGGTCGGAATGATATATTAATCGATGGGCAGAAGTTTTCGGGAAATGCCGAGCATATTTACCACCAAAAGCAAAGGGTTTTGCACCATGGAACTTTATTATATGCCTCGGAAATACAAGATATATCGGATGCTCTGAACGTAAATCCCTTAAAGTTTGAGGGCAAAGCGCGCAAGTCGGTAAAAAGTAGAGTCACCAATATCTCCAGTCATTTAGATGAGGACATCGGCGTTGAAAAGTTTGGTAAACGTGTATTGGAACATATCACACATTTGTATCCCGATGCGGTTCCCTATGAAATCAATGCTTTTGATAAAGCGGCTATTCAAAAACTAGCAGACGAAAAGTACAGCCAGTGGCATTGGAACTATGGCTATTCTCCCAACTACAGTTTAAAGAATGGCATAAAAACCCCAGGAGGCTTTGTGGAGGTTCACTTTAATGTGGAAAAAGGAATGATTACCGATTTAGAAATTTTTGGAGATTTCTTTGTTAATAAAGATCTGCAACCACTAATTGAGGATTTGATAGGAAAAGAACATCAGAAAGAGAAACTCCTAGCTGCTTTGCAGGATTTGAAAAGCTCAGACTATTTTAATGCTATTTCTGAAGAAGAATTGGTGCAGGCCTTTTTCTAATAATACAATCTGAAATCGAGTAATTTACAGAGATTATAATGCTTTTGAAACATCGACTCCACGACTTCCGCTAGATCATCATTTTCCTGAAACATACTAAAGAAAACTCTGTCTATTGTAATGGTGCTTGAAATTTTACTAGGGGTAGATCCGTAACCCGAGATAGCTCGTGCGCCAGTAACATCCAAAAAATACTGTGACTCCTCATCGGTGAGATCCAAGACTTTTTGGTTAGCAAAATGTATGACTTTCCCAGTCATTTTACCTTCAAAAAGTTCTGCAATCTCTTCGATGCTATAATAATAGTCATTCAACAGAATATTGTTCGCCTCCCCTGGAATAACGAGGTAAATAATTTCATAATCTTTAAAGTTATGATCTTCATACAGCAAGCAACTCAAGCTCTCCTCCAATCCCTCTATGGTATCACAAGCTTTATAAATACTCGTAATATCTTGTACTAAAGCAATATCCTCTAAGATTTTTACAACTTCAGTACTTTCCGCAGTATCTATATCTGGAACGGCTTCAAGGCAGTAAATAAATTTTTCAATTTCCATAACAGTATATTTTCAATTCCTTTTAAGGTAATTAAACTCTCCATTTTGACTGTGTTTAGCAAGTAACTTATTAAAACATTAAGACTATGGTATTCACTTTTCTGAAATAGATTAAAAAATCAACTACCGAAAGACTATAGTTCCAGTTTCTGAGTCGGAATAAGCAAACTCTCCAAGAGGATTTGGTTGCATACTATGATCCTATTGTAGCGCTAAAATTTTCTTCAAGGCGACAAAGATCTGTTATTATAGGGACTCCAAACCTAAACTTATAAATAAAAATAATACAAAGTTCTCGATATTTTTTCAATAGATGTTTGTCGAATCTCTCGACATCCTTCGAACTGAAATAAACTTAAAACCAAATAATAAAATCTCAAATGTCTGCAAAGCTTTTCTTAGTAACGGAGCTTGAAAAAATATAAAGCAGTTTGCTGTTTGAATTAGAAAAAATTGAAGGCTTTACTTATCCTAATAAATGATTTTAAAGTTGATAGATTGCTTCTTTTTCAAAATAAAAATTTGGAAAAAATTCACTATCAATTTAGAGCAAAAAACAACAGGTTTAAGGTAGATTTAGTTTTCTTATAAAGTTTTATTTTATGTTTTTTTCGCATTTAAAATTTATCAACCAAATTTTCAATAGCTTCTATGCTAAGCCATTCATTATTTACGAAAGCCTCGTAAAGCCTTAGGTTAGATCTCCAACTCCTCATACTCTACCCTATCCAAAATCTCTTCCACATCCGAATTGACTTTGGGGTGAAAGAGATCGGTGCTGACGGCATGGAGGTTAAGTTGATCTTCATCAAAGTGAGCCTTTAATAGATTTGCAATCCCTTCTTCCTTTAAGCCATTATCCAACCACTCATTGACTTGCTCAGCATTTAAAATAACGGGTTGCCGATTCTTTTTGTTATGGATCTTAGCAAACAAGGGAGAAGCTTCTTGAGTTAGGATGGTAAAGGTGACTTTATTGTCTATGCGGGTGTATAGTCCTGCAAGGGATAGAGAGTCTTCTGACTTAGGCTTAAACACAAATGGATACTTTTTCCCTTTGTGATCGTGAGGCTCAAAAAAGGCAGAAACAGGAACAATACATCGCTTTGTAAAAATGGACTGTCTATATAAAAAGTGCTCAAAAGCTTTCTCCGCTCTTGCATTAAGCCCCCCTCCAAACTTCACCGCTTCTTTGTAATAGGCTTTTAGCTCACTCACTTTTTTATTTTCTGGAGCAATGCCCCAAGTCGCTGCTGCAAGGACACTGGGCTTCTCTTGTGGGATGATAAGGAGTTGAGAATGTGTAAACCCGTTGATATGGTAACGGGACTGGTCGAATAACTCACGCTGACTTTCATCGCTGAGTTTAACCTTATACTGCTTTTCAAGTTGCTCTACTTTTTGGATTTGAGAGGTATGGAAACACATTAATTAATAATTTTAGTTCAAGATATCAAATTTCTACGGTTCCTTTATCGGGTTTGAAATGTTAACGAGATCTAGGTCTTTGCGAAGACAATAACTTTTTTCTCTCTTATGTTATTTCGATTGATATACAAATGTGATTTAAAGCTAGCTTAACTTCCTAAAAACAAAGCTCCTAAACACCTTAATATTATCACTAGGTTAACCTTCTAAAACCTCCGAGGTCATTTTATAAATAAAGTATAGTTTTGACAGCAATCACAGCGCTTGCAGTATTATGAACAAGCTGATATTATTAAAACTAACTAAAATTAAAAGATTAAAAATGAAAAGAAAACTACCCTTGTACTATGTATTAGCCCTTTTTCTTTGTGTCACAGCAAATTATGCACAAACAACTTTAGGGTTTGAAGATTTTGATAACAACTCCTTAAACCTTAGCACTTCTACCAACGTAGCCGACTACGGAATGGCAGGAGGAGCTGTAGGTGATGTTTTTGGTCGAGTAGATGGCCAAGCTGGCGGCAATGGAATGCCATTTGATGTAGCAGACGATACCGAAGCAGATGTAAGTGGTGCAAGAAAGGGAGATAACTTTCCTGGAGACACCTCTGGTCTTGTAGGACAAAATTCTACTGGTTTTTTCGCCTTAAACGATGCGGATGCTGTAGCAGGTCCACCCAACAACGCCACTTGGACATTTAGTGGTTGGGGTGCTGCAACACTTAGTTCTATAGAAATAGACTTAGCAGCGATTGGTGATTTCGAAGCCAGTTCTAGCGATGGTTTTTTAATTGAAGCCGCTATTGATGGAGGCGCATTTCAGGAAATTTTTAGAGCCGTAACCAACGAGAGCACTTCGAAAACATACCGGGCGTTGGATGGAGGTTTTGTGCCAGACTTAAACGATCCCTTAGAATTGTTTACAGATGGCAGTTTAAGTTCCGCAGGCTTTTTGGATAAATCTGATCCAATAACAGGGGCTTTTGATACGTATACTTCTTCCCTATTCAATGGATTATCAGCTGCTTCGGTTAGCATTCGATTAAGCTGGAGTGGTACACCAAGTGGTTCAGAACCTATTGGAATAGACAACATTAGCATCAAAGGAGAAACTAGTACTGTGCTGCCTTTGTTGTTGAGTGAAGTTGCCGTTACTCCCACTGCTGGCGAATTTATAGAAATTTATAACCCAAACTCAACACCAGTAGATTTAACAGATATATATCTTACTGATGCAACATTTGCAGGAAGTAGCACCTACTATTATAATATTGTTACGGGAACCAACGCTGGCGGCGGAGGCTTCGGAGACTTTTTGGCTCGTTTTCCTACTGGTGCAACAATTGCTGCAGGAGAATACCAGACCATAGCCATTAGCGGTTCTGAAGATTACGATTTAACCTATGGAATTGCTCCAACCTATGAGCTTTTTGAAGATGGTGCAACCGCAGATGGTATCCCAGATATGCTAGAAGGACTTTCAGGATCTATAAATAACCAAGGAGGTTTAAGCAATAGCGGTGAAGTAGCGATTCTTTTTTACTGGGATGGTGAAAGTGATCTCGTTACCGATCTCGATTATGTCCTTTGGGGAGATTCTAATGAAGCTGTAGATAAAACAGGAGTTAGTATAGATGGTCCAGATGCAGATGCCTTAGAGAGTACTTACGCCAACGATACACCCCTTGCAAATCAAGTAGTAGTGTCGGCCTCTGGACATGGTAATGGAGATTCATACCAAAGACAAGATCTAACTGAGGGCAGCGAAATATCTGAGGCTGGAAACGGCGTGAATGGCGATGATGAAACCTCTGAAGATTTAAATAACACCTGGTGTACTTCACCCTCTACTGCAGGCTTAGTGAACGATTGTGGAGTAGTCGAACCCCTTACAGTGCTCATCAGCGAAGTACAAGGAAATACAGGAACAAGTCCATTAGTAAACACGAATGTAACTGTAAATGCTATTGTAATTGGAGATTACCAAGCGGACAACCAGTTAGCTGGATTCTTTATTCAGGAAGAAGATGCAGATGCTGATGCTGACCCGATGACTTCATAAGGTTTATTTGTGTTTTGCCAAACTTGCCCTGTCGATGTCACTGTTGGAGATCGCGTGGAAGTGTCTGGAAATGTTGTAGAGTCCTTTGGGTCTACCCAAATCGAGGCTACAGGAGATGAAGCTGTGAGCATTATCAGTAATGGGAACACGTTACCTACGCCGGCTACATTAACACTCCCTGCTCCTGCTGGTACAGACATGGAAGCTACCTACGAAAGTGTAGAAAACATGCTCATCACCTACTCAACAGACCTAGTAGTGAGTGATTATTTCCAACTAGCACGCTATGGCCAATTAGTGCTGACCGCGAACAATAGAGCAAAGCAATTCACAGATATAAATGAACCAAGTGTTTCTGGCTATGCGGCTTATCTTGGAGAAATAGAATCCTCACGTATTATTTTAGATGATGACAATAATATTCAAAACAGCACTATTAGTGGCCCAACCGACGAGTCCTATTTTTGGCCTCGCCCAGGACTCAGCAATACCAACTTAATTCGTGGTGGAGACCAAATAAGCAATCTCACAGGAATTATGCATTGGTCTTTTGCAGGTCAAAATGGGACAAACGCTTGGAGAATTAGACCCGTTTTAGATACGTTTACTTACGACTTTACAAGTACAAATCCAAGAACAGCTTCTCCAGAAGATGTAGGAGGAAGCCTAAAAGTAGCCAGCTTCAATGTCTTAAATTACTTTACTACTTTAAATGAAAGAGGAGCAAATTCAACAGCAGAATTAAATCGCCAGCGCGAGAAAATTGCTGCCGCTATTTGTGGTTTAAATGCAGACATTGTTGGCCTTATAGAAATTGAAAACAATGGCACCACTGCTCTTGACGATTTGTTGAATGGTCTTAATGGCATCAATACCCTATGTGGAACTACTTATGTAGCGGTGGATGCTGGAGTCATAGGGACAGACCAAATTGCTGTAGCCTTTATTTATAATACGGCAACTGTGAGTTTAGAAGGGACACCTGCAATCCTAGATGCTTCTGTAGATCCCCGTTTTAATGATAACAAAAACCGTCCTGCTCTAGCGCAAACCTTTAAACAAATTTCTACAGAAGGTATTCTTACCATAGCAGTAAATCACTTAAAATCGAAAGGTTCTTCGTGTTCTGGAGATCCAGATTTAAATGATGGTGCAGGGAACTGCAACCTTACCAGAGCTGAAGCTGCTGCGGCCCTTGTCGATTGGTTAGCAACGGATCCTACTGATAGTGAAGATCCAGATTACTTAATTATAGGGGATTTGAATTCTTATCAAAAGGAAGATCCCATCGATACTATTCTTTTTGGAAGTGATGATATTGAGGGGACTACTGATGACTTTACCGATCTTATTGCAGACTATCAAGGACCAGAGGGTTATGGGTATGTCTTCGATGGACAGTTGGGGAATTTAGATTATGCCTTGTCTACAGAAAGTTTAGCAGATCAAATCACTGGAACTACGGTTTGGCACATCAATGCTGACGAGATAAGTCTTTTTGATTATAATGATGATATCCAAGATCCGTCAGAAGCTTCATTCCAAAGAGAATCTAGTGCGCTTCCTATTTACGAGGCAAATGCTTTTAGAGCCTCAGATCACGATCCCGTGTTGGTAGGTCTAGATTTGGTAAGCTCTACTTTAGCTATAGACGACCTATTTATGGATAACGGCATCATTTTGTTCCCAAACCCTGCTGGTGAGGCTATTACTCTTTTAAACAAAGATAATTTCACTTTACAACAAGCTACTATCAAAGATATAAACGGAAAAACCGTGCAAGTCATAAGCCTTTCTGACATGGCTTCTCGAAAACAGTTTGATATTTCACAACTAGCTGCTGGAGTTTATATTATCACTATTGAAGGAGAACAAAAAATCGTGATAAAACGGATGATAAAGAAATAAAATAGTTTTTTCACTCTTGAAAAGCCGCTCCCAAACAGGAGCGGCTTTTTTATGGTTTATTAAATTCGTTTAGCCACGCTATTTTCATACAAATTATAATTTCGCCCTCATTTAAATAATAATACACTTTTGTATGTCCATTTTTTATCCTAATGAAAAAATATTACACTTATTGAGCCCGGTTTTTATTACCTCAGCCCTAAAGGGTGCAAAAATTCTAACTTAGTTGAAGATTTTAGAATATCGACACCCTTTAGGGTTGGGGAAAAGCGATATTCGGATTCAATATAAAGTTTAGGTGATATTACGGATATTCATTTATACACTTTAGATAATCGTTATAAGCATACTTTATTCCACTCAACTTATAAGTTTTACGAAGACTAGATTTAAACGAAGAAAAATCGGATGAAAAACTAAAACAAGAGGCTTTGTTTAATGATAAGCAAGGAGATTTTATAAAGTTTTAGACATGGAACTTTATCTAACAACTGCTCAGAAATAACTGCGAAATTTAAGATTGAAAACTCATTACTAGCTGGCGCTTAATATACTGCTTCGGCAAGAACTGCAGTAAAGACTTTGCAGAAAACAGACTTGCTACTGTGTATGAAGGATAACAGGCCTAAGTTCCTTTATTACTGGTCGCTTTGTTTTTGAGTTTTTGGTAGTTAGATGCAAAGTGATATTTCTTGTTGGACAACTAGACGCAATCCTTGGTTTGGATTCAAAAACGATAATTCTACACAGGTTTAAATTCCTAAGTATCCAGTTATTTTCAAAAAATTACTGTTCCAAGAAAATAAATTTAAATACCTGATTTAAAGCCTTATACCCTATTAAAAACACAGGTACTATCGCATGTTACATAAGCTTTTTGTGGTTTGGCATGCTGGTTGATTAGGTATTAGTATCAGTACAAAGAAGTGCTGATATTAATACCTATAATTATGAAAAAGCTATTAACGCTTACACTCGTTTTTCTGTTTGGAATTGGTTTTTCGAATGCAGAAAATAACAGCCGCTACCGTAATTATACCAATAACTTTATTTTTAATCAAAATGGAATTGAGTTTGCTGTATTTCCTGATGGTCAATTTGATTTTAACTATTTGCAAGGTAGAAATGGCACCAATCTTAATGTAAACACTGGAAACCTACAAGTGTCATTCAACACTGGTTATAATTACAACCGCTTCGTTCAGTATGATTCTTATGGCGCTGTTATACAGATAGAAGAAACACCTGTTTTCTATGACTCTTATGGCCGTGTTAATCAGATAGGAGACGTTTTTATAAACTACCGTGGTGGTTATATTAACCGTATAGGCAACATGAATGTTTTCTACAGTAGACCTGGTGTCATCGATTATTATAGCGGATACATTAATGTATACAATAGAAACTATGTTTACCAACCATGGCACAATTACTATAGTGTCCCGCTGGTAAATAGATGTATTGTTTACACTACGCCCTACAGATTATCATATTTCCCACTACGCTATGCCTGGTCTTATCACAGAAACTACTGGAATACGCCCTCCTATTATAATGGGTATTATGCGCGATCAAATGTGAGACGAGACTTCTACAGACCTTATGACCGGGTGAATTATAGAAGTTTTGAAAGAGGACAACGCGATGCCCGTGGTAGAGCCGTAGCTGTAAACAGTAGAGTTTCTAGAAACAGACAAGCTATTGCTACCGGAAGAAGTCAAGTGACTAGAAATAATAATAGAAGTTCCGCTGCCACTTACAGAACGAGTGAACGTAACACCACTGTAGCAAGTACAAGATCTTCTTCAAGAAATGGAATAAATAGAGAAGCTGTGAACAATAGAAGTGATAGAAGTATCTCGGCTACTGCTAGAAATACTAGAAGCACATCGAGATCTGCAACACTAAACGCAGGTGATAAGAGAACAAAGCATTCAGCTACAACTAGAGCTAATAGAAACACAAATGCTAAGGTTGGTAACAGAGTGAACCGCACAGAAAGAGCAGTGACTCGTGATAGTAGAATCAATAGCAGAGAAGAGGTTACAAGATCAACTCGCCATACAACTCCAAGGGGAAGCAAGGCGACTAGAAGATCATCAGACAGTAATAACACTGCTGTAAATTCGAAAAGGGCTACGTCGAGAAATACGCAAGCTAGAAGCTCTAGAACGAGCTCCAATAGAAACGCAACTCGTTCCTCTGGCTCAAAAAGAAGTCATAAAAGAGGATAATATTTATAAAATTACTGAAAAGCTGCTCTCAAATAGGAGCGGCTTTTTTTATATCTATAAACGCTATTATTCATAGTGTATGCCCGTTATCATCCCAAAACATTAATTACCAATCGAATACCACTTTGCCCTCCATATAATTATCGTGACTAAAGGGGTGGCGTTATTCTTAAACCAGCAACTGACTTAGGGTTTTCGCTCCCTTTGGGGGCGAGACAACAAAAATTCGAAAACCTCATGTGAGGATTTTTAATCACTAGGACAGAAAACGGACACGCCATTTTTGATTACTTGGTTAAATCAGAAGGTTTTAAAAAGGAAATAATGAGTTTAATGAAATAAAAAACGATTTACTTTAAAAAAAACAATGCTATCTTAGTAATAAATTAGAGTTTTAATCAACGCAGCAAACCATCTGCTATTTAGAATAGTATAACCGACTAAAAAAAATAAAAGCATGAAACGTATAATTACAGCATTTGTTTTTACAGGACTATTGATTTCTTGTAATAGCTCAGACAAAACAGAAACCTCACTACAGGAACCCTCTGCAGCGGAAACTGTAACAGAAAGCACATCGAATGGTATCGATAAACAATTAAAGGCTATTGATACTGATGAGGCTTTAATCGCAACAGCACTAATGGCCGCTCCCGAAGAAAGTAGATCGGGATGTAAGGTTATTGGATATAACATGAAAGGTGAATTTGTGACGATGAGGGAAGGCGATAATGAATTTATAGTGCTTGCAGATAACCCTAATCAGGAGGGGTTTAGTGCCTCATGTTATCACAAAGACCTCGAACCCTTTATGGCAAGAGGGAGAGCCTTAAGAGCAGAAGGAAAGTCGGGAAAAGAAATCTATGATACCCGGGAAGCAGAGATGAAATCAGGTCAGCTTAATATACCTACTGGATCGACTTTGCACGTCTACTCTGGGGCAAACACCCTATATGACTCTGAAACCTCAAAAGTTGAAGGAGCCCAACTCCGCTATGTGGTATATCTGCCTTGGGCTACATCAGAATCTACCGGTTTGCCAAAAGTGCCAACCGCCTCAAACCATCCTTGGCTTATGAATCCCGGAACACATAGAGCACACATTATGATTTCACCTTTAGCAGAAAATCGGGAGTAGCTTTAAGTAGGAATTAAAAGAAATTTTAACTTGATAACTAACAGTAAGACCAACGGGTTTTTAAACGGCAGAGAAAGATAAAGGCTTGTTTTAACTATCCTTCAACTCCTGCCAACGGTAAAAGACTTGTTTTCAACAGCGCAGCCAACGGGTCTTTTACCGTTGTCCATTAAACTCAAAATTTAGCGATGAATAGAAAGCCCCAAGGATAAAATATAGAGATGGGCTAATTTAGTTGAAAATAAATAACTCCTATATTAGATAAATAACCTGTACTAAAGATTTGAAAAGGTTTATGTGGGGTGTTATCATTAATTTAAATAAATATGACTAAAACACTATGTATTCTGCTGTTCTCCTTTTTGTTTTTTACCTCTTTTGGGCAAAATAAAAAAGAGATGTCCTTTAAATTTTCCATCGCACCAGAAATGCAAGACTCCTTTAAAGGCAACGGTAAATTAATGGTTTATATCACATTAAAAAGCAACAGACAGCCCATAAGTTTTTCGGCAAATCAAGATAGCACTTGGGTTTTCGGTCTCAATGTAAAAAATTGGAAAAAAGATGAAGTATTGGAAATAGATTCAAATACCAGTTGGACATCTACTGCAAACTGGACATTAAATGACATTCCGTTTGAGACCTATTATCTTCAAGTTCGCTGGGATGAATCCAAAATAGAAAATCGTGCAGAATATCCGCACAGCATGTCTACTAAAGTAGTAAAGTTAACAAACGAAAAATCTCAAGAAATTTCAGCCGAATTTGATGAAGGTGGTGAGAAACCCACCCTTGTTGAACATGATCTAATAAAGAAATTTTCATTAGAAAGTCAAGTGCTCTCTCAATGGTGGGATAAATCCACTAGTATTAATGCTGCTGTGCTCCTTCCATCAGGTTATGCAGATAATCCTAAAAAGAAATATCCTGTTTGCTATAGTATTGGAGGTTATGGTTCGAGATATACGCGAGTTAATCAAATAGTCCAAGATTCAACCATGCAAACCTGGTGGACATCGAAAGAAGCTCCACAAATCATTACAGTATTCCTAGATGGTTATGGACAGTTTGGCGACTCTTATCAACTTAATTCTGAAAACAATGGGCCTTATGGCAGCGCATTGATTGAAGAAATTATTCCAGAAATTGACAAAACATATAGAACAGAAGGTACTTCGGAAGCTCGTTTTACCGCTGGCTGTTCAACAGGTGGTTGGGTTTCTTTAGCATTACAGTTATACTATCCTGATGATTTTGGCGGCTGTTTTTCTTACAGTGCAGACCCCGTATCCTTCTACAAAATGCAACTCATCAACATCTATGAGAATAAAAATGCCTTTTATAACGACAATTCAATAGAACGGCCGAGTAAAAGAAATACAATGGGAGAACCTGAGTTTAGCATTAAAAAAGAAGTTCAGACGGAAAATGTTGAAGGATATACCAATTCTTATATCACCTCTCGGAATCAATGGGGAGGATGGAATGCGGTATATAGTCCAAGAGACAAAAATGGTTTACCTATGCCCCTATTTGATCCCATTACTGGAGCTATTGATCCAACCGTTGCAGAACATTGGAAAAAATACGACCTGCTAAAATATGCACAAGACAACTGGTCGGAACTAGGGCCGAAAATTCAAGGGAAAATTCACATCTGGATGGGTGATATGGATAATTATTATTTGAATAATGCTATGCGTGACTTTGACAGTTATTTGAAGTCTACCACCAATCCTAAATCTGATGCGGAAATTTTATTTTCACCGACTTGCGGACATTGCGAAAACTATTCAATAAGAACCTATTTGGAGGCCATTCAAAAACAAATAATAACGAAACCTAAGCAGTATTAAAATGAGCGTTGAGCCAACAAGTTCTCGCCCCTACTCCACTCCACTAACCTTAAACAAGAACGTTGTATGTCATTGGAGAAACCAATCCTAAATTCAATAATTCAAAGCAACAAATGTTTGCCATTACTACTCGCTTATCTTACTCGAAATGTAGTTTTTTGAAAATAAAGGGGTGTATACTGAATGGATTTATAACTAAATTCTATTAAAACAAAGCTGAAAAATACATTATATCAGTATTTGATACTAAATCATATCGAATTAAAGAGGGTAAGAAAAATATTGAAATGTTGTACCCAACCCATAAAAGAAAAGCCTCACATTTCTGTGAAGCTTTTTTAGTAAAGAAGCTTGAAAAAATATCAAACAGTCTGCTATATGAATTAGAGAAATTTGAAAATTTTACTCTCCCTAAAAAATGATTTGAAAGTTGATAGATTTTGCAAGATTTGAACTTCATTTTTTAGTTAAAAAGTACAAAGAGCTTCTGATATTAAGGTTGAAACTTATTAAAAGTTTACCTCACAAGTCAAATATTCTGCTTAGATTATCAACATAAGATTTTTATTCTTTTGAGTAAAAAAAAAATTATAAATAATTTAGTCAAGAATAAGTTCTTAGTAAAAGAGAAAGAAACTTGAAACCTGTTTTTAGGTTAATCAAAAAATAGGTAGAGTCGTCTTCAAGCTTTGACTTAGGTTTTCCCGAAAGATATCAAGAACTTTTTAAGACTCCTTGAAAGTATAAGAAATTGAATAGTTAAAAATAAAATTGGCTACATCTGTATACAATAAGATGACAATCAAAACTCATATGACAAACTTTGAAAGAGAACGTTTAGCGAAACTTATGGATGATAAAACATACTTTTATCTCATAGAAAAATTTAAAAGGGTATTCTTTTATTATAGAAGTAGTAATGATAGAACACTTGGAGCTTATCTCAGTATGATGAATGAAAATTTATATTTGAGGGCTCTTGTTAGGTCATACGGAAGCAATGCACAAAAAAAAATAGAACAATTTGAATTTAATGAGGAAAATCTTTTGAGAGTTAGAGAGCGTACTACTTCTGCTTTTAAAGGAGTAGAAGCATTTCATCATTTCATAGACTTCTACCTTGATAATCTTAAACGAATTAACTTTGATGTCAACCAGTTAATCCTTGGACCTGTTGGGTCTAATAAAAGAAATATTGCTAAAAAGAAAGCCGTAGAAATAATAAATGATAGTATACCTAGCAATGAAAAAAAAGCGAGCAACGAAAAAAAAATATTTGACGAATACAATAATCTTTTAAATGAAAAAATCTTTTTTTCATCGTTTAATAATACAAGTTATTCCGATTTCATAGAAGATGTTAATGAAGACGGAAAAATTGTTGATGGTATTTTTAAGAAAATTTGTAGAGTTGCTAATAATAATATAGATGTAAATGCGGGGGATTTTTTATCAAAATTAAAAGATAAACTCAAAGATTATTTCAATCAATACGAAGAAGAATATTATTCACCAGAAGAAACTAAGGGTAAAGATCCTATTAGATTTAAAATAATTGATAATTCAGTATGTTATTCATACGGCGCTGATTATACAGAATTGACTGAAGAAAATATTTATAAAAATATTGAATATAATCTTGGACCAAAATATTCTAGATCTACATTTATAGAGACACTTAAATGTCTATTTGATGGCCTTGAATTAAATTATAATTTAAAGAATCCGCTAGACAAATATGTACTAATTATCGATGACTTTAATGAAGGGGATTTACATAAAATCTTTGGTGACGTTTACCCTTTATTGGATATAAAACATAGAAATGGAGAGATTGATGCTCAAAAAATTGTTTTAGGAAAATCCAAAGAAACATTTTTTGTGCCAGATAACGTTTTCATCTTAGCTATTGCTGACTCAAGTCCTAATTATAAAGTAAAATTAGACATCAAAACTAGAAGCCTTTTTAAAATAAATTATGTGAGCCCAAATCCAAATGATATTACTGTTGAATATATTGAAGGAATAAATTTACCCCTTTTACTCAAAAACTTAAACAATAAAATAGACTTAATATTAGGAAGAGATTACACTTTTGGGCAAAATTTCTTTTACAGAATTGATAGTTTTGAAAAATTGAAAAACGTATTCTACACTCAATTCATACCTGCCTTGGAAAGTTATACATATCAAGATGAAGAAAAACTATTTAAAATTTTAGGAACCGCCTTTTTCATCAAAACTAAAATTGGTGATACTACGTACAATAAGCTAAAATCTATCGACGAATGGGATGAAACAATGTTTAAAAACTTATAAATAATAATTTGCTTTAAGTCATTTGGATAGAGTGTGTTGGTTACACCACTATTTTAAAGATAAGGCAATTTATCAATCTCACAAAGTAGCTCGTAAGCTAAAACGCACAGTATGGTTATCATAAATTTTAAATTCAAAATCTATTTTGGTGGTACCAATACGGTTTACTCCAATGGTCATAATAATACTACCTATTATGATTCTGATGGGTGAACAATGATGACATCTTCATTAAATGCGGATTTTTTGAAACTTGGTTTTTTCAAATTTGATACCTTAGATACTTAAATTTTAAGTCATTAAAAATCTATACATTATAAAAAAAGTTTAAACAATGGGGGAAACTATAAAAGCAAACTGCGAAAACTGTGATTTTACCAAAAAATTTGATTTTGGTGGCGGCATGATGAACTTTACAATTTACAGTCCTGTTCCTGCTATCGAAATTAAAACAGGAAAGTTTAAAAATCCAAATTATAAAAAGGTAGAAGAGCATTCAAAATATTACTTCTATTCAGATGATAAACTTAAGGGAGATAATCAAAAAGATCATGGATTTCAAAATTTCGATTTAGAGCTAAACTCCAAAGGAAATTATTGTCCTAGTTGCAAAACCTTTCAACTAGAGTTTATTTCTATTGGACTTCTATCAATTGAAATTGTGAATTAAAGGAATAACGAAATGCCATCAAAGTACCGAGGTAGAAAACAGAACTATACTTCATTGTTTTTTGAGAGCATTCATCTAGGCTTATAGATTTATCTATACCTTGACATACAAAATATTTGATTTGATTCCTTTACGTATTAACTTTAGGTGGCTTTAAAAGCAACAGCTTTCAATTCTTGTTCAACACGTGATATTCCATATTTTATTGCCATTTCCTTCCAACCTGAAACAGCATTCACTATTTCCTCTTTTATTTCATCTGCTCTTTTTTCTGATAATCTAAAAAACTCAGATACTTCCATTGCAAGGTTTAAATCTAGAGAATTATCCTCATCAGAGATATTCAGTTTTAATCCCGTACCAGTCTCCACTGGGTTAATATCATATGCTGGCGATAATACCCACCCCTCATTAGTTAGCAAAAACCCGTGATTTCGAAGATGGTCATCTGTATTTGTAACACAAATGCTAAAGACGATTCTTCTCCAAAGTTGTTCCAAGTCCTGTTCCACATTGGCCCCATTATTTTGTATAAAATCAACAAGTTCAAGATAACTGGCCCCATTTGAATGGTCCTGGCCATCACTATATCCCAGCATTGTCATAGCAGAGGCAAAATGTATTCGCTGCCCATCATTCCCTCGGTCAAATCGTTTAGTGAGAAAAGTATAATATTCAGAAGAGAACTTTTGTGCTTTAGATTCTGCCATATTAATTCCTGCTAAAATGGCTAATTCATAAGTTACAATCTCCCATCCTCCACTATCTCCTTGGTCGTTTCGACTTGGAAACTTTGCAATCCACAAGCCTCCATCATTATCTACAATGCTAGCTTTAGGCCTTGCTCCACCCAAAGAAGCTCCAGGAGCTATAAGCATACTTAACCATTTCAAATATTCTGGATCATCAATAACATTATCATCCTCTAACCTTAAGCTTATCTGTTCTAGCTCTCTTAACGAGGCCCATGGTGGAGTTGCCATATTTTTATTATCATTTAAAAATGGACCATCTTCTTCCAATTTAAACCTTAATGCTCCCATTCTGTGACCATCATAAACTCCGAGTAGATAATCGGTTTCAAATAATTTTTCTTCCTCTCTTTCATCAATTCTAGCAAGAGCAGCTTCTCTCCTACGCATTAGAATTCTGCCCCAACGATCTGGAGAGGAATCTAGAAATATTCCAAAATTATCTTGATCCGCGTTTAGATAATGTAGTCCTGAATACAACTGCAAGCTAGGATCTAACAATTGAGCTAGTCCACTTTGCAACCAATCATCAATGTATTCGAAAGAAAAAACCTCTTTCCCTTTTAATCTTTCAGAATGTAACGTCCCCATAAGTGAAGGTTTTTTCATTCCTGACCAATCTGCATATACACTTATAGATTTTTTGCTATTTTGCTTTGCCATTTTCATCTCTTCGTTTAGGTGCTCTCTCATTTGTACTAATGCTGGCATCTTGTAATTTCCTTCCTAATTCGTCATCCTTAGCAAGTAAGAGAAAGTCTTTTTCTAACCCCAACACTTGTAAAACCAAAAAATACGAACCCATACTCACCGTTGGCTTGCCTTTCTCAATTGCCGACAAAGTTGGCCTGCTCATATTTGCACGTTCAGCTACTTGTTCAGCACTGAGTTTTCTTCTCAAGCGTGCAAGCTTAATATTCTCACCCATTTCATCAAGAAGTCTTCTTGCTTTTGGTAATATCAACATTTTCTTTTTTGTCATAACACAAAATACATTTTACAAATATAGCTTATTTTGTAAATTATAATTTACATTATAAAATATTTTTGACACCATACGTTTCCTACCAACATTTACAATTAATCAGTTAAAAGTGCATAATGATTTTGACGAAAATCCTGTCGGACTTAATTAACACAGTCTGATTTTGTAACCTAACTTAACCAAGACACCACTCATCCGATTGGTGCTAAAGATGCAGAAGAAATAATATTATTAATATTTGACGGAAATAATAACTGAAATATTTTTTTTCAGCGGTAAATCAAAGGCTTTATTTAAAATACTAGAGATGATCAAGACACACAAACTTCATTTGTATACTTAATTTGCTTTGGTACTTAATAGGTAAAGTTTGATTCAAAGCTTTTTAAAATCTTCGCGAATAATTTTTCTAATACACCCCCAATACTAATGATGAGATAACAAAAGTCACATCAATCCAATTTATTTTTTATCATGACATGATTTGACAGCCTGAACCCATATGTACGCAGAAATATTGAGGACATATAAAACAGCAGTAAAAAAATGCTTTATAAAATTCTATTGTCTTATGTATACATTTCAGAAATGAATCCCGAAAAAGCAAAGCCGCAACGTTATGTCTACCACGTAACTTATGAATGTTGCAGAACATCAATTTCAAAAAAAAATAAGAGTTTGAGGAAATTAGCCAAACCTCAGTGAGGCCATCTTTGTTCATAATAGGCCTATTCCACATATAGATTGCTTTCCCTATGTTTTAGATTCTTGGGATTGGACTGATAGAAATAATTACAATCTAGAAGTAGAGTCTAACTATTATTTAAAATATCAAAGTATTACAAAGGGTTATGAGGTTTGGGAAATAGATACCCATAAAATCAATGATATGGTCTGGTATATAGATCTGTGGGCTACAGAAGATTTTTTAGGAGGAATTGACTATCCCTTCTATGTCGTCACAGATGGCTGGATACTATCACCTGTTTTGAATAAAGTTAGGCTGTTGTTTGGAATTGTGATTTTGTAAAATCCTAATTCCTTTTTTTATGGTTTTTCAGTATTAAAATACATTCGTTTTAAAGTCTAATAATTATTAAATTGCAGGGTAACAAAACCATGCTTTATGCCATCCTTAAGTTATCCTTTTCTAGAACGCCTTGCCTACATCAGAAATTTTGGACTAAATAAATACAAAACCAAAGAAGAATTTATAGAATTCCTCCATTCCAAAGAAATTGATATTTCCCAAAGAACACTCAATCGTGATTTTGATAATTTAAAAATATTTGGCTTTAGCGTAGTGTATGAATCGCAAAGAAAAGGACACATCATAACTGATGAGTATGCCGATGAAAAAAATCTATTAGACCGATATATAGAACTTACAACCTTGAAGAGTTTTAAAGAAAACTATTCCGATTATTATCAAAAATATGTCATCGATCACGAATCGAAAAGTGAAGGTGTTGACTTAATTACGGAGATTTTTGATGCATTAGATAAAGACCTTACGATAAAGTTTCATTATCAAAAGTTTAATAATGAATTTTCAAATAGGGAAGTTTGTCCTTTACAAATGAAAGTAAGCCAAAACAGATGGTATATACTTGGCTTGGATATACATCAAAATGCTTTTAGAGCTTTTGGTCTGGATCGTATTAAAAAACTTAAAATTGGATCTGAATTTAATCCAAAGGAAATTGACAAGTCGGTTTTTGAAGATTTAGAAATTCAAAAGTTCTGTTTGGGGGTTAACAAACCAATTTTTGATGAAAAAAAGAAAGAAGAAATTGTCTTAGAGGTATCTGATTTTCTAATTGAATACTGGAAATCTAAGCCAATACACTTCACTCAGGAGTTTACTGATAGTCGTGAAAACGGCTTTAATACTGTCAAATTCATTTTAATTCCTAACCTCGACTTAATTAAACTCATAGTATCTTCTTTAGGAGAGATCAAACTAACAAAACCTAGTACGCTTAAAGATTACATCAGCTCAAATTATAGCGAGGCCCTTAGATCTGTTTATGAGTGAGGAATCGTGTAATGAAGTAAATTTTTTCTTAACCTTTCGGTAATTCAATAGCTATGGCCACTCAATCCTACAATAAACTCAAACGTCTCTTTATTATCATTAGCCATCTTAGGCATAAAAATTCTACAAGAGAAGAGCTCCTCAGACTTTTAGAAACGCACGACATACGCATTGAGTTGGCTACCTTCGAGAGGGATAAAAGAACATTGAAATATGATTTTGGAATTGAATTGATTTACGAGGCCTCAACAAAAACATACCAATTAGATGAAATGGATCACCAGCATGTTGCCCAGCTCATCCAGTTCCTTCAATTCAACCAGATCTCAAAAACGCTCCAAGAAAGTTTTGAAAACCAAAAAAAGACACTGGATTATGTTGACTTCGAAAATGAAAATCAACTTCAAGGCATTGAGTTTTTAGATCGACTCCTCATGGCTACTCAGCATCATCAATTCATATATTTTGAACACCAAGGATTTAGCAATTCCCACCCAATTCTTTATGTTGTAAAACCTTATTTGCTAAAGCAATATCAAAGCCGATGGTATGTAGTTGGGGAAACACCAATTAACTCAAAAGAACAAATAAGAATTTTCGGAATTGATAGAATGCTTAATCTTAGAGTATCCGAAGATAAATTCAAACCAAACCCTATAAATTTAAAAGACGAGTTTTTAGGCCATATTGGAGTGTCCCAATTTGAGAAAGAAAAAGACATAGTTCACCTAAAATTTGATAAGTCTCAAAAACCATATCTAGAGCACTTGCCTTTACATTCTAGTCAAAAGTTTATAAGCGAAACCGATAAGACGGTGATTTATGAATATTATCTGGTCGATAATTTTGAATTAAGACAACATATCCTCAAATATGGGAGTCTTGTAAAAGTCCTAGAGCCGCTATCACTTGCCAACCAAATTAAAAAAGAATTAAAAATTGCTTTTGAAGCCTATTGAATTAAAATACCAATTTAAACCTATAATGTCGCAATAAATCGTTTGTTTTTAAATTGCTTCTTATCAAAAATAATTACCGTAGCTAAGGCTATGCTAATTATTTTTAACTTCAATCAATCAAAAAATAATTCAATTTATTTATACGACATTATAAACTTAATTTGGTATTAGTCAGTCATCATTTGATAGAGCTTGTTCTTTTCTTTGTGTCAAACCAAAACACAATGAACTACAATTCCTTTTTTAAGATCAAATCTCTTTGTGAAGAGCTTCATCACTACTTCGAAGATCTCGATCCTAGTAAAGTTGATCATGAATTTTTTTCAAAAGAAATTCGCTTAGGTATGAATTCCTGCAACACAGGAGAGGAAGCTTTGACTTTACTAATTAAGAAGACAAAAGAACAATTCGATCATAATTTGATAGACTCAAGAACTGCTGTAAACCAAGCCATACAGAGGATAACAACCCCAACCCATCACTTTGAAACAGGAACGTTTACGGTAGGGAGTTTTACTTGGGAATTTAATGAGGGACAAGTATTTTTACTCAGTACAAATGCTAATCTGTCTACAGAACTCTATCAGCATATTATGTTTGATCTGGCCGTTAATCAAAAGCTACCTTTACTTTGTTTTGTTGAAAAAACCAAGCATGATTTTATGTACGATAATTTGGTTGAAGGTATCAAAATCAATAACCCAAAGGAGGTTTTAAATTACAATGCAAGCTTAACACAACTCAAGATGAGCCGATGCCACGTGGAGTTTAGTTTAAATGTGGATCAGTCTTCATTTCTTTATCAATTGAGTTATTTAATAAACAAACACCAACCTAAAGTTATATATATCGATGATAATTCACTGATAACACTTTCAACAGATTCAGCTGTAAATTCAAAAGATAGGCTTCGGCGTTTAGGCGAGCTACTTTTAAGTTTAGCTAACGAATACAATGTTATATTTTTTCTGAAGTGGGAACATGAATTTTCAAAAATCAAGAGTTTACCTCAAGATCTTGGAAATATTCTCAACTATACTCAACAAGCTCTTCATTTCAATACTACAGAAACTGACAGTTACAGCAGCATGAAGTTTTTTGATCTCTATGACCTTAAGCGTTATCCTCTGGAGCCAAAGGATTGCTTCTATGATAAGGAAAGCCATTTAATTTCAACCACTACTTCCAAAGACTCATAAAATAAATGGCAAAATATGAATTCGTATTAAAATCCGATAGTCTATAAAATTTCTTTTTTTGACATGTGTTTTATAGTTTCATAAAACCAATACTTGCTCTTTGACTCACAAGGGTTTCTTCTGAACAGAAGACTAGTAAATTTTCTAGAGAGACGGTCTCCCCATGTACGATCTCATTAATTTCACTTTTGCGAATAATATTGTCTATCTGTCCACCAGAAAAATTAAACTTTCCTGCTAAGAATTCACAATTTTCCTTGGAAAGTGAAGGCAATTTTGTTTTCCATATTTCAGCTCTTATAGAATTGGAGGGGAGGTTAAAAAGGATCTTAAACAAGAAGCGTCTCTCAAAAGCTGAATCTAGATTATCAGCAAGATTGGTAGTGGCAATTAAAATCCCTTCAAAGTTTTCAAGCTCTTCTAAAATAATGTTTTGAATAGCATTTTCAGTTTGTCGAGTATTCGATTTATCGACAGCCCCACGTTTGGAAATAATGGCATCTGCCTCATTTAAAAACAAGATAGGAGTTTCTTCGCTACCTTCCATAAAGCTTTTATAGTCTGTGAATATTTTTTTCACCACCTTTTCACTTTCCCCAAACCACATCGATTTAGATTGGCTTATATCCACTTTCATAAGCTCTCTATTGGTCTCCTTGGCAATTTGTTTTACCACTTCTGTTTTACCAGTTCCAGGTGCTCCATGTAATAAAGCAGCTATACCTTTAGGCAGGTCTTTTTCCTGTAAGCGCTTTTGGGTTTGTTGAAATTGAGTAGGTTGAAGCACGTCTTTTAATAAATAGAGTTGCTTCATTTCTGAAGGGCTAAACACCAATTTTCGAGCTATGATATCCTTAGGAAATATGATGTTGTCTTTGCGTTTTTCTTTATTGAAAATTGTAATACCACTTTCCTTCAACAAATCATTAGAAACACTGGTGAGTTTTATTATGGTGTCGTTTAAGAAACTAGAAGGGACCAATTCTACAAGTTGTTGTTGAAGGAGCGCGTTTTTACCAACCAACAAATCTTGCATATAATTCACCCGCTTGGTGGCTCTATCCATAAACCCTTCTAAAGCTCTTGAGACTTCGGTTTCTTTGTTTGTTACTGTTTTCCAAATTAAATATAGATAGAGGAGCTTATCGTCTATAGAAAGTTCAAAGTGCTTAATCTTTTGGAGGAGCACAAACTCACCGTATTGTTCTAGCAATTGTTTTGTGTAATAATAAAGCTGTAAAGTGCTTATATCATTATCATCGCGTTTTTGCCCTAGTTGATAAACCTCATCCAGTAATTCAAAAATATCTGTAATCTCATCCTGAATTTCTGGCATTGGCTCATTGTTTAAGATGGCTTCACACACACTTTCGTTTACAGTAAATTGGTCGTTTGCACCAGCGACTTTAACTCTATGGGTCGACTTCTTTTTATTTAAAATACCTCTGGAATGTAAATCGGCAAAATCTTTATTGAACTCCAGAATTTTCATTGGGTTACAATCGAAGTGCTTAATGAGATCATTTAAGTCTACAGAATCTCCTTTATAGTTGAGGGCGAAGATAGTAGCGATAAATAAAGATTGACTTTTGGATGTGTTGAAATAGTCGGACAGAGTTCTTAATTCAGCATCTTTCTCTATAAAAAACGCATCTTTAAGTTGGCATTTTTTAGACTTTTCGTACAATTGACCAATGCTGTCTAGTAGTTTGAATTTTGGGGCTTGTTCCATATCTTTTAGATTAGGATACAAAATAAAAGACAGGGTGTGTCAAAAGATGATAGACCTAAAATAAAGTTTACTTTTTAGGTTGAGTAGAGTTTGAAAATCAAAGAAAACGTCTTAAAACAGGAAAACTAATTTCTTAGGATTCAATGAATACTTTTAAACAATAATGAATGTAGAAATTGTGATGAAGAAAAATCTTAGTTTTTTTAAACCATAACGCTAACAATAAACTTGAAGATATAACTTAAGTAGAAGAATATGAAGTTATGTTTTGTCTTAGAATAACATCTTGGATTGTTCATTTAAAAAACGTATAATTTAAAAAGCGAGATATCATTTGATAGTCTCCTTTTCAATTAAGTTTTTTAGATTTACAAAGTTGATTAACTCAAGAACTAACTATCAAATCATTTATGGCCATAAAAAAATCAGAATTATACAGTTCACTTTGGGAAAGCTGTAATGAACTCCGAGGAGGCATGGATGCGTCTCAATACAAAGATTACGTGCTTACCATGCTCTTTGTAAAGTATTTAAGTGATAAATATGCAGGAGATCCCAACAGTTTGATTGAAGTACCAAATGGCGCTTCGTTTGAAGACATGGTGAAACTGAAAGGACAACCCGATATTGGCGATAGAATCAATAAAGAAATTTTACGACCATTATTTGCAGCTAATGAGTTGGAAGGTTCCATGGAAATTGCTGATTTCAATGACGATGATAAACTTGGTGAGGGAAAAGAAAAGGTAGATCGACTTTCTAAGTTAATTGCCATTTTTGAAACACCAGCCTTAAATTTTAAAGACAACCGAGCAGAGGACGATGATATTCTAGGAGATGCTTACGAATTTTTAATGCGTCATTTTGCTACAGAATCTGGTAAGAGTAAGGGACAGTTTTATACGCCTTCTGAAGTATCGCGTATTCTATCTAAAGTAATTGATGTTCATAAAGCTGATAAGCCATCCTACACAGCTTATGACCCTACTTGTGGATCGGGATCACTACTACTAAAAGTAGCTGATGAAGCACCGAATGGCCTCTCTTTGTACGGTCAAGAAAAAGATATTGCCACCAAAGGTTTAGCCATTATGAATATGTGGCTCCACGGTTATGCTGCTGAAGCTAAAATTGCAGGTAAAAACAGTATTTCTGATCCACAGTTTAAAGAGAAAGGCAAACTAAAACGATTTGATTTTGTCGTTGCTAATCCTCCATTTTCGGTGAAAAGTTGGTCGAATGGGATTGTGCCTATGAACGATGAGTTTAATCGCTTTCAAGGCTTTGGTGTGCCGCCCGATAAAAATGGAGATTACGCCTTTTTGCTTCACATTATTGGTTCCTTAAAGAGTACAGGGAAAGGAGCTGTTATTTTACCGCATGGTGTGTTGTTTCGTGGGAATGCAGAAGCAGCTATTCGACAAAATATCATAGAGCGGAAATGGATCAAAGGTATTATTGGGCTTCCTACAAACTTGTTTTATGGAACGGGTATTCCCGCATGTATCATCGTTATTGACAAGGAAAACACTGAAATTCGAAAAGGTGTTTTTATGATTGATGCCAGTAAAGGATTTATCAAAGACGGCAACAAAAATAGATTGCGAGAACAGGATTTGCACAAAATTGTTGATGCTTTTAACAAACAGTGGGAAATAGCAAAGTATTCCCGATTGGTTCCTTTTGAAGAAATTGAAAAGAATGAATACAACCTGAATATCCCACGTTATATAGATACGCAAGAAACGGAAGATAAACAAGATTTGGATGCTCACCTCAATGGTGGTGTTCCAACGCGAGATATAGATGAATTGGCAGAATACTGGGAAGTATACCCCAACATAAGAGCAGAGCTATTTAAACCCTTACGAGAAAACTATGTTGCGTTATCTATTCCGAAAGAAGAAATAAAAAACCACATTTTAAACCACAAAGACTTTGTTGAATACAATGAAAAAATCAATTTAATTTTTGAGACGTTCAAAAAAGACAACTTAGATCGATTGAACGGCATAAATGTTAAAACTACTCCCAAAAAATTCATCCATGAGTTATCTGAAGATCTATTGTTGAAATATGCCAACAAGCCGTTGATGAATCACTATAATATTTTTCAGCATTTGATGAATTATTGGTCGGAAACCATGAAAGATGATCTCTACATCTTAATTGAAGATGGATGGAAAGCCAATACAAAACGCATACTTGAAAAAAACAAAAGTGGAAAAGAAGTTGATAAAGGGTGGACGTGTGATTTAATCCCTAAAAATCTTGTTATCCAACGTTATTTGGCATATGAGGCAAAGAAACTTACCGACTTAGAAGCTGAATTGGAAACTACTCAGGCAGAGACGACAAGTTTGGAAGAAGAACATAGCGCTGAAGAAGCTGCATTCGGTGAGTTGGATAAAATCAACAAAGCCAATGTAAAGCAATTGATCAAGGAGTTAAAAAACACGCCGCAAACTGCAATGGCAGCAGAGCCTGATGAAAAATACGGTGCTGATGAGCACGAACCACTGGAAATAGCAGAACAATGGTTAGCCCATTACGAGAAAAATAGCACGCTTAAAAAAACCATAAAAGCTCAAGAAAAGAAGTTAGACCAAAAAACATTAGAGCAATTTGGAAAGCTTGATGAAACCGACGTGCGCCAATTGGTGATTGAAGATAAATGGTTAACGCAATTGCAAAATGACATTCAATCAGAGATCGACGCCATTTCTCAACGCTTGACTTCTCGAATTAAAGAATTGGCAGACCGCTACGAAAGTAAGTTAGGAACGCTTGCTACAGAAACTGAAAACCTAGAAACTAAAGTGGCTACTCATCTTGAAAAAATGGGGTTGGTATGGAGTTAGAAATTAAGGCAACAGATATAGTTGAACAAATTGTCGTATCAACAAAACGACAATTGATAATCAAGTTTTGGAAGCGTGGATTTGAAGAACGCAATAACAGTAAAATGATGCAATTTACCTCTCTTTTCCCTGATGTTGAGATTATGTCGCAAGCTGCGACACAATTGAGTTATTCACATTTTACAGCAATGTTAAAAATCGAAAAATCTGGTATTAAAGTAGCCGAATACCTCACCGAATTACCCGATTTAAAATTGTTGAAACAAAAATTACATCAAGAATTGGAATTAAAACGTCAAATGATGGACAATAGAAAGGAGAACGACAATGAATAATAGTGCAGAAGCGAAAGTAAAGATTGGGTTTAAGCAGACTGAAGTTGGGTTGATTCCTGAGGATTGGGAGGTGAAAGCATTGTCAGAAGCAGTAGAGTTTCTAGATGGAAAAAGACGACCAATAAAATCTAATGAAAGAATCTCTGGAGAGTTACCATATTATGGAGCCTCTGGAATAATTGACTACGTAAATGATTATATTTTTAATGATGAATTAATTCTACTTGGCGAAGACGGAGAAAACATTCTTAGTAGAAGTTTACCCTTGGTATTTATCGTTAAAGGAAAGGTTTGGGTTAACAACCATGCTCATGTTATGAAACCCAATAATGATTTTGATATTTATTTTCTCACTGAATTCTTAGAGAGTCTTAATTATTCTCTTTTAAATTCAGGAACGGCTCAGCCAAAGTTGAATAAACGTTCTTGTCTTCAAATAAATGTTCCTAAACCTCCTCTCGCAGAACAACGAGCCATAGCAACCGCTTTAAGTGATGTAGATGAACTTATCAATTCATTGGAGAAACTTATTGCTAAAAAGAAAGGGATAAAACAGGGAGCAATGCAGGAGTTGTTGGGCTTCGGCTCTGCTCAGCCAATAACTCCAAGAAAAAGATTGCCTGGGTTTAGTGGGGAATGGGTTGAGAGGAGATTGGGAGAACTATGTAAAATTAAAAGCGGAGAAAGTCCTTCTAAATTTATTTTTGAGGATGGGGATATACCGTTTTTCAAGGTCGAACAACTCAATTACGGAATTAAATATGCAGAATTAACCCCCTATTATATTAAGCATCATGAACCGATAAAAGCTGGAAGTATTGTGTTTCCAAAGAGGAGAGCATCAATATTTTTGAATAAAGTAAGAATATTTAAACATGCGTCTTTCTTAGACACAAACTTAATGTCCTTAATAGTAACTAAAGAATTGAATAATGTTTTTCTTTTTTATGTTCTTACTTATCAGAGGTTAGATATGATTGCAGATACAACTTCAATTCCTCAAATTAACAATAAACATATAATTCCTTATTTGATTTATATGCCTATTTCAATAGATGAACAGAGAGCTATCGCAGAAGCACTCTCTGCCATGGATTTAGAAATTGATTCATTAGAAGTTAAAAAAGAAAAATATAAGAGCATCAAGGAAGGGATGATGCAGGAGTTATTAACGGGTAAAATTAGATTGGTATGAGTGAAGCCGAGTTAATTCAAAAACTACATGACCTAGAGTGGGAAGATTTTGAAGTGAAAGAAGCAAAAGCGGAAGTCCCTAAATCTTCTTGGGAAACAGTAAGTGCATTTGCTAATTCTTCAGGCGGTTGGCTTGTTTTTGGAGTAAAAGAGATTGGTAAAATATTTGAAATACAGGGAGTAACAAATCCTGAGAAAATAGAACAAGATTTCTTGGCAGTGCTTAGAAGTGGTCAAAAGTTTAATTTTACTGTAGATACAAAATCGACAAGATATATAATTGAAGGCAAAACGATTATTTCATTTTATATTCCCGCTTCCAGCAAAAAACCTGTTTATTTCAATACCCAATCCAATACATACATTAGAAGAGGAAGTGCAGATCAAAAAGCCACTTCAGAAGAAATAGATGCCATGTATCGTGATCAGACTTTTGGAACTAAAACCTCTGAGTTGATCGATAATACAACAATCGAAGATTTAGATGAAAACTCTATTGGCCAATACCGCGACTACATGAGCCGATTCAATCCTGCGGTAAGTTACAACCGTTTTAGTGAAGCAGAGTTTCTTTCAAAACTTAGAGTAATAGATCTAGATACTGGTTATTGTACTTTTGGAGGATTATTGTTTTTTGGGAAAAGAGAATCTATAGAAAAACACTTTCCAGATTTCAGAATCGACTTATTTGAAATTCCAGGAACTTCTTATCAGGATGCAAGTTCAAGATACACTTTTAGATTAAGTGAAGATAATTATCAAAACCTATGGGAATGTTACTTTGAATGTTTTACACGCCTCAAGAAGTTTGTAGATGTAGAATTTAAAGTTTCTAGTGAAGGATTTGGTGAAGAACTTTCTCCTGGACTTACAGCTATGAGAGAAGCACTGGTGAATTTATTAATGCATGCAGATTACTTTTCTCCTGCACGTTCACGCATCCGTATCTTTGAAAATCATATTGAGTTTTATAATCCTGGAGGTTTACCTAAGCCAATTAAAGAACTGAAAGAAAAGGATATTTCAATGCCCAGAAATCCAATTATTTCTAAGTTGTTTAGAATGGTAAGATTGGCCGAAAATGCTGGATTTGGATTCGATAAAATAGAGTCAAATTGGAAGGCATACAATAATTCAACTCCTCAATATGAACTAACTTTCGATTCTACAATTGTGAAATTGATAACAAAGCTTGCTGCAATTGAAAATACTAATTCCGATAATAAATTAGAAAACTCGTTAGTCCTTAAGGAACAGAGTAAATTAATAGAAAGTCAGTTGACATCCTTTTTTGAGGAAAACCTAGAATTATTGGATAGTAATTTTGATTTTTTCGCCAAATCTGTACAAGAATATTTCGGTGTCACATCGGAGAGATTTCGGAGAGACTTCGGAGAGACTTCGGAGAGGCTTCGGAGAGGTTTCGGAGATAAATCCGCCTTACTTTTATTTATTATTTCCCTCAACAACACAATCACAGCAAAGGAAGCGTCAGAATATCTTCAAGTAACACCAAGAACAATAGAAACCTATTTCGCTAAGTTGAAAGAAAAAGGTGTACTAGAAAGAAAAGGTGCAGATTTTGGCGGTGAATGGGTTATTAAATAGAGGGAGTGAAATCACTAAAATTATTTACGATATGGAATTAGAAAATGAATCTTTAGAGCCCAAAAAAGAAAAATATAAGAGCATCAAGGAAGGGATGATGCAGGAATTGTTAACTGGAAAAACTAGATTGGTATGAGTGATAGTCAAAATTTAAAAGATATTCGGCAGCTCTTAGACTATACTTTTACCATCGAAGGTTACCAGCGTGGTTATCGCTGGGATGTTACCCAGGTATTGAGCATATTAGAAGATATTGATGAGTATTCTAAGAAGGATCATGCTGAGGAACCCTTTTATTGTTTGCAACCGTTAGTAGTAAAGCAAGACGAAATTAATAATAATACCTATGAATTAATAGATGGCCAACAACGCACTACTACTATACATCTTGTGTTGATGCATTTAAATTCTGAAAATTTTGATATTAATTACACAACCAGAAACACAAATGATAGGGGAGAAAACACTTTTATTAAATCTTTAAAAACTCTTAAAATACCAGATTTGGAGGTGTCTAATGACATTGATGATCACAGTCCAATAAATAATATTATTTCAAAAGCTTGGAAAAAGATTACCGAAAATAATGATGATGATGTAGATACAGTTGATAATTTCTATTTGTTTAGAGCTTATTGTGTTATTGTCAATTGGTTTAAAATAGAAGAGAGAAAGACTTTTGAATCAACATTATTAAATAAAACCAAATTCATTTGGTACGAAGAAAGCAAAGAATCATCGAATAATAAGATTATAAAAAAATTCATTAATTTTAATGAAGGTAAAATAGAACTAGAGCAGGCTGAATTGATAAAAGCTCTGTTTGTTTTAGATATACTGAGGTTGCCGAGTCCAATACAACGACAGTACGAAGAAAACAAATTCGCTGATGATTGGAATCTTATAGAACATCAGTTAAGTGATCCAAAGTTTTGGCAGTTTATATCAAATAACAAGAATGATGAAACTGTTGTCAATAAAATTAATCTTGTGTTTCAGTTATATAATGGTTTTGGCAGAAATGAGGATAAATACTACAATTATAGAAAGTTAGAAAATGAATTCAGCATTAGCAATCTAACAAATGTGGAGAATCCACAATGGGAAACAATAACCAATTTATACAATAGCTTAGAAGAGTGGTATTTTGACAGGACAACTTATCACTTATGTGGAGCCATTATTCACCTTACAAATAACAATATATCTGCAATCTTAACAGAGGCAGAAGAATCTTTAACCAAACAAGAATTTAGAAACAAACTCCGAAAAAAATTAAAGGACTACTTTTTCAATGAAGATGATTGGAAAGATAAATACGACCCAGACGTGATTACTCACAATAATAGTAATGAGGTCACAAAAGTCTTGTTCTTATTTAATATTGCTCTTACACAAATTACCGAAAAAGATAGTTTTTTCCCATTCCATCGTTTTTATAATGTTAAGAGTTGGAATATTGAGCATATTTTAGCTAAAAATGACGATGGTTTAAAGGAGATGGAAGAGTTTAATAGCTTTTCTAAAATAGCTAAAGAATTGGTTGAAAATGCGGAGAGTGAAACAGAAAACCAAAACATATCTCAAGAAAATTTAAATGAAATTGGTGAATTAATTCAGGAGTTAAATAATTTTATTAGAGAAAAGAAATTACCCCAATGCAAACAAAAGGTTAAAGAGATCAATGATAAATTGTTTGAGATATTTCTAATTGATGATTTCAATAATCTTTGTTTGTTAGATCAATCGACAAATATAAAGGTAGGCAAGAGACCATTTAAAGAGAAAAGAGATATTACTCTTAAATTACATGAGAAAATTAAGTTAGAATCTATTGCTTATTTGCCTATAGGTACACGATTAGTGTTTTCAAAACAAGCAACACCATCAAAAGATTACCAGTCTAATTATTGGAGTTTTAAGGATAGAACCCATTATTTGGATAAAGTAAAAGAGACTATACGCGAATTTTTAATTATTGAGAAAAATGGAAACTAAATCATTTCACGATTTAATAAGTGATTACGTTATAGAGGTTCCTATTATCCAAAGGGAATATGCTCAAGGACGTAAATCAGATAGGGTTACGGCTATAAGAAATAGATTTGTTGAAGACCTGGTCTATTGTGTCAAGAACAATAAGGTAATGCATTTGGGTTTTGTTTATGGAAAAGTAGAAGGAAAAGATAAACAACGTAGAAAACAGATTAATCGTGATGCGTTAAATTCCATCTTGCAAGCAGTCAAATCTTATGCCGATTCTCTCGAACTAAAAATCGATCCTATCATTAAAGACAATGAAATTACAAATTACGATCAGACACAACTAAAGTTCATACCATTAGATGGACAACAGCGATTAACTACATTATATCTCCTGCATTGGTATTTGTATTTAAAGGGAGCGAAATCTCTAGAAAACTCATGGGTACATCATTTTAATTATACGAATAGAAAATCTACTATGGATTTTTTGAAGGTGATTAATCAATCTAAAAATTATGAGACCATAAAAAAACGGATTAATGCAGGGATTGATTTGAAAAGCGTAATAAAAGAATCTAGTTTTTATCTACAAAAATGGAATAAAGATAAAACCGTTTTAGGTATGCTAGAAATGTTGCTAGCAATAGAAAATGAATTTAAAAAAATAGAAGATTTCGATATTTCTCAGTTGAACTTAAAAAACCTTGAATTTAAGTTCGATTTTATGGATTTAGATGCATTAAATCAAACAAATGAGCTCTATGTTAAAATGAATTCTAGGGGAAAGCAACTTTCAAATTATGAGCATTTTAAATCCTGGCTTCAAAATGAGCACGAAGTAAATAAAGAAAATCAATGGTATGATGAGTTTTGGCGAAACCTGGACAATAAGTGGCTCAACTTTTTTTGGAAAAGATTAAACGCTGATTTTAACAGACTGGATGATTTTTACTTTAATTTTCTTAAAAATATGGCTTTGATGCACACTATAGCATCACACCCAGAAATACCCTTAGATAGTTTTAAAGAACTTATAAGTTTAATAAGAAACGATAATACTTATAACGCAAATAAAATTTCTTATATACCTTTTGAGAAGTTTTACATCAAATGGAAAGAGGTAAAAGTTGACGAAGAAAGTGGTCAAACTAAAGAAGTAACAAAAAAACAATTTCTATTTAGCAAAGAAAATTTAAAGTTCATTGAAAATACTTTTAATACGCTAATAAATATAGAAGCTAATCCAGATAATTGTGACTTTCTTGATAAAGTTCTTTGTCAACCATTTATAGAGAAAAGCATCACTGATTTTTATTTTGACAAGAATGAGTTTACTCCTTCACAACCTGATGCTGTTTTTCATTATGCATTTATAGCATTGCATAATAAATACAAAGATTTAGAAGATGAACACAACATTAGAGAATGGTTGCGAATTAATCGTAATTTAATTTACAACACTTATATTCAAAACCCACAGAATTTATACGATGCTTTACGACAAATTAATTACCTCATTGTCAATAGTAGTGATTTTGAAACTCAAATTATAAATGATAATATCAAAAATTTATTTTTTGATTCCAGTCAATTCAATGAAGAAGTTTTAAAAGCCAAATTAATAAAGGGTGGCGACAATTGGTATGATTCAATAGTAGAATCTGAAAATCATAAATATTTTTTTGGTCAAATAAAATTTATGCTCAACTTCTCACAATTTGGGGAAGAAAGTTTTGATTTAAATGAATTCATAAAATACAGTAAAGCAAGCAACACTCTGTTTAACGATGTTATTAGACTTTCAAATGAAAAACTATTAGAGCGTTCTCTTCTTAGTTTGGGTGATTATTTACCCTATTACAAGAGTAATCATTTATTCTGTGAAGGATCTGCAGGAGGTTTAAGAACTCGAAATGAAAATTGGCGTTTATTCTTTAAAGGTGAAAAAATCCATATTTTAAAAGAACTAATTGATAAACTCAACAACACTTCGATAAATAAAGAGACATTACAACAGCTGATAGATGATAGGCTTGATACATCGAATTTACCTTTGTGGGATTGGAGACGTTTATTCTTAAGTAACTATGGACCAATTTCTTTCTGTAAATCAGGGTTTATCCGTAAGTATTCTGAAAATGATATTCGTTTATTAAAAGGTCCTAAAATTATTGGTTATCATGCAGAGTTGAGGTCCTATTGTTTTTACTTAGAAAATAAAGAAAGTTTACTAAAATTTCAACTATTTGAAAATTTTAAAATATTAGAGGAAAAGAATTCAGATGGTCATCCTGGATGTTCTTTAAGAAATTTTTTTCATAAGAAAAAAGAATATATACTTGATATAAGATTTACAAAAGAATTAGGTTTAAATAAATTTGAATTGACTTTTTATCATTTTAAAGACAAAGAAGAAAGAAAAATTGATGATATATTAATTGATATATTAAGTTCCCATGATTTCATATTAGATACTAGTTATAATCATTATTTCAGGAGTGTTGATTATTCTCAAACAAAGTTACTTTTGGAAACTATGTTTAAAGAAATCCAAATATCAATATACTAATATGAGCACCATAGGCAAATCAGAACGTACAACCCAAAATCGTATCATTCAACTCTTCCAAAATGAAATGGGTTATGATTACCTAGGAGATTGGGAAAAAGACATTAAGAATCAACCTGTAGAAGAAGACTTGTTGCTCAATCAATTGAGAACACAAGGTTATTCTGAAGTCGTAGCAGAAAAAGCAGTGTCTAAATTTATGCGATCGGTGCTTCAACTTTCAGATGGATTGTATGATGCTAATAAAAAAGTGTACTCCATTTTGCGCTATGGTGTAAACATTCGAGAAGAACTAGGTGAAGCCAAAGAGAATGTTGGATTAATAGATTGGAAAACTCCAGAAAACAATCATTTTGCTATTGCAGAAGAAGTAAACATTTTGGGTGGTGAACACAATAAACGTCCAGACGTTGTTCTATACGTTAATGGTATAGCCCTAGGTGTAATTGAGTTAAAAAATAGCCGTGTAGATGTATCAGAAGGCATCCGTCAAAACCTCGATAACCAAGACACTAAATTCATAGAGCGATTTTTTACAACCCAGCAACTGCTTATGGCAGGGAACGATTCTCAAGGCTTGGTCTATGGAACGATTGAAACGCCTGAGAAATATTATTTGAAATGGAAAGAAGAAACGGGAGACTCATTTGAATATTTGTTGGACAAGCATATACATCAAATGTGTAATAAATCACGTTTATTAGAAATTATCCACGATTTTATAGTGTTTGACAAAGGAACTAAAAAGCTTTGTCGCCCTAATCAATATTTCGGAATTAAAGCCGCACAGCAACATATTCGTGACCAAAAAGGCGGAATTATCTGGCATACACAAGGCTCTGGTAAGAGTTTAACCATGGTCTGGCTCACTAAATGGATAAGAGAAAACGTTGAAGATAGCCGCGTATTAATCATTACTGATAGAGAAGAACTAGACGATCAAATCGAAAAATTATACGAAGGCGTTGGAGAATCTATTTATCGTACAAAAAGTGGAAAGGGCTTACTTCATGTTTTGAACGAGAAAAAAGAAATGCTGATTGCTAGTTTGGTACATAAATTTGGAAGGCATAGCGATGAAGGTGACTATGAACAATATATAGAAGACCTCATAAAAGAATTACCTAGCGACTTTAGTGCCAAAGGAAATATTACGGTATTTGTAGATGAGTGCCACCGAACACAGTCGGGAAAGTTGCACGATGCTATGAAATTAATTTTACCCGATGCCTTATTTATTGGGTTTACTGGCACTCCCTTATTCAAAAAATATATTTAGTGTACCTCCTAATTTGGATATTTATGGAACGATGAATACCGCAGACCGCTCTGTAGAAGCTTTAGACACAGCATTAAGGCGTCGCTTTGAGTTTAAAGAAATGATGCCAGACTTAGAGGTGATAGAATATAAAGAAGTTGACGGAATAATGCTTTCGGACGTCTTGAAAAAGATTAACCAGCGCATAGAATTGCTTATAGATCGTGACCATACTATTGGGCATTCTTATTTTATAAATGTGGATTCAGCACAAAGATTAGCTGACGCTTTTAACAATAACATAGTGCCTCTACTGCAAGAGTATTTCTATGGCGATTATGGTAAGATTGGATTGGTGCTTGGGGATGGTTTTGTAAAAAAGATAAAAAATGACAGCATAGAATTTGCAAATTTTGATTATGAAAACGCAAACGACTTCAAAACAGCAACATTCGTTTTAAAACAAGTAGATAGTCATTCTGTTATAGAAGCGGTAAAACTTTTGTTAGGTACTCTTGAAATCAAACAAAAAAAATAGTTGATTAATCACAAATCCATATCGGTTTTTGAGCACCAACGTTTATATGTTGGTGAACATGGTTTTAAACAAACTCATTTAGATGCTTTGTTAAAACTTAATGAATACCATGAAGGCCGTTATTTTGAGGCTATTGCCAAAGGGATCAAATTCAATCACTATGTTGGTGTTATACAAGTTGATGGGTTAACGATAGAAATACATCCGAAGGCTGATAAAGAGGATGACGACAACAAATGGAAAGGTGTTCTACTACAAATGCTCAAAGCCTGTGGCAAACTAAAAGCAGAATCGGCTGGAGCGGCTCAAGTCAAACGACAGCATCTTAATCTGCTAGAGGTCTATTTTGAAATATATCTGCTAGAAATAGAAGCTTTAGTTAGAAGAGGGGTGATAAAAAAGTACAGAAAACAAACCCATAACACAAAGGCTTTAAAAGGTAAACTAGAGTTTGCAGGACAAATAAGACATAACGCAGTTCATAAAGAAAGGTTCTATACAACCCATCAAGTTTATGACAGTAATCATCTACTACATCAGGTTTTATATAAAGCACTGTCCATCGTAGATCAATTCACTATGGGAACTCGCCTCTCTGATTTGACCAAAAGAGTGATTGTAAACTTCCCTAAAGTCGATTCTAAAACGATTACTGCAAAGCAACTAAATAGTATAACCCTAAATCGGAAATCGAGTAGCTATAGTGATGCCTTAGACATAGCAAGGCTTATCATTTTAAACTATTCGCCAGATATTTCCAGTGGAAAAGAGAAAATGCTATCCCTTCTTTTTGATATGAATGAACTATGGGAAACCTATATTTTAAAGCAAGTTCAAAAAGCGTGTAATGGAACTAATATGGTGGTGTCTGGACAAGAATCTAGATCGTTTTGGGGTAGTAACAGTTTAAGGCCAGATGTAGTTTTAAGACAAGGTGATAAAACCTACATTATAGATACCAAATGGAAGCGACCACAAAAAAGTTCTGCTTCAGTAGGAGATTTAAGGCAGATGTATGCGTATTGCCGCTTTTGGGATGCAGAAAGGGCTCTTCTGTTGTATCCTGGTCAAGCAAACGAAAACAAGTTTCGATCGTATCTTACGGAAGATTATTCAAAAGATACGGAGGACAATCCTAATCCAATAGACCATCAATGTAAAATGGGCTTTGTTTCCGTTTTAAATGTGAAAAATGAATTGGACCATACTATTGGGGAAAATATTTTAAAATTATTAGAATAAATTTGATTTTAAGATCGAAAAGGATACAAATTCTTCCTGAACTAATACAAAAATGGGAGAAAGTGATTGATGTTGAAACCGATGAGTGGGCAGTCAAAAAAGAATTACGCGGCAAAATATCCATAACCAAACTCAACGAAATACTCGCTGAAATCATGGAACAAGCCGAAGGGCAGTTTAGTGATTGGAGTGCGTGATGGTATTTTATTTGAGTGTTCTGAATAGTTGAAAATTAAAAACATCTCGATACATCACGCCCAAAAGCGTGACACTCGATGTGACATCAAGAAAACTAAAACAGATAAACGAGCTGTCAGTTCGAGTGAAATTTCTTTTTCAAAAATAATTATTGGATAAAAGGATTTCTCAATTTAGAAAGCATTCAAAAGAAGATTAAAACCTTGGCAAACTATCAGGATTAACATAATAAGAGCATCAAAACGTTTTAACACGCCTAAAAACGATGCCAGAAATTGGGAATAAAACAGCTGTACTTTTGCTTGTCTAGACAGATAGCTTTAATCGTTTTAAAAGTGGATGCCTACAACATATCCAGTTTATAAATCCTAAAGCCTCAATGAATATTGTCAAAAATTAATGAAGAAAAGTGTTGTTTTTTGCCTCAGCACTTTGTTGGCAACTGGCCGCTATTTTTCAAAACGTTTTTCTAAATATTGTAGAAACTCAAATTTCCATACATTATAATCGTGCCCTGAAATAAATTCTTTAAATTCTACATCTATATTTTTCGCTTTCAATTTTTGAACAAACTTAATATTATCGCTAAAAAAGTTTTCTTCATATCTGGCCGCCCCCATGTAAAATTTAGGGTAGTTTTCGAAATTAAATTCAATGGGTCTTCTGAATTCAGAAATATAATCAGCTATTGAAAATGCAATTATTTCCTCAAATACTTTTGGATGATTTATTCCTGCATGTATGCAAAAGACGCCACCATTAGAAAATCCATAAATATATCTTTTTCCTTTCCAGTTTGACATATCGCTTTCTATTTCGCTCAGTACTTCTTTATAAAAGAAATTTTCATGTTTTTTGAAAAAGTCATTACCCATCTCATTTTCGACATATTCCTGATACCGATTCGTCTGGCTCGAATGGACACCCACCAATTTTATGGGCTTTATTTTCCCCTTTGAAATTAATTAATCTACATAAGGAGCATAATCCTTAACAACAGAACCATCAGTAAGGTAAATTATGGGAGTTTCTTCATTTAATTCCTTTGGGTTATAAGTGGTTAAACTTCTATTCTCTTCTAAATTAATGCTATTGATTTCATTATAGATAAGTTCGCCACTAAGTTTATCAGCTTTAAAAAAAGATATATTTCGTTTATTACCGACCCAAATAAAGTGTCTTTCTTCTTTTGATTCTGGTCCATATTGTAACTCGATCATATTTCCGAGTTCGTCCTTTTTATGTACAATAATATCATAACTAAAAATAGCATCGTCTAAATTTTGGATTTCTAATTGACCTTCAAATACACCCTCAGAATTTTTTCTTAAAATTTGACTTAACCCCTCGAACATTTTAAATTGGACAGAATCCCCTTCACCTGAATAGCGTATTTGCAATTTTCCATCTTCATTTTTTAACTGGTGTCCAACTAAATTATCCGTGCTAGTATTACTAGCCTATAATTATTGTTAATAATAAAAACCCAATTATTCTCTTCTTTTTTTTTGCTTGATGCTAGCGGATTTGTGTAGGATTAGATGCGTTGTTAATCAACTAATTTAGCAAGTATAAACCGGATAGAAATCTCCGAGTCCCGACGCTTCGGTATTCGTGATCAGCTAGACTTGCACTAGCAATTAATTTTATAGGTTGTTAGCAACTGTATTTTCAACTATAATTTCGGTTATTCTTTCAACGTCATTCTCTTCTATTTCTCTCAAGTCTAATTCTATTTTCTTTTCATCTTTTTTTACAACAGTGAGAATACCGTTCTGTAAGTCAGTTGACTTAACATCTTTAAAATTGAAAGATTTTCCCAAAAAAGATTTTATTCTAATTGTAATTCCAGCTTTATTCCAGCCAATGTAATATCTGCCAACAATCATTTTAAGGAAGAAAAGAGCCATTAAAATTGAACCGAAAAAAAATATTATTTTATTCCAAACACTATTTGGTTCAGAGAACAATTCAAATGCTCCTATTAAGGAAAATATAATCGAGGAAGTAATCAAAACTACATTTTTCCAACTACCCATATTATTAAAATAAACTTTTTTCATTTTTTTGCGTTTCGTTTAGATATCGTTGCCAACATCCTTAAACCCTATTCAAATCTTCAGTTTAGGATATATATCTATTTAGGACGTTGCTTTTATTTTCAACTAAACTAACACTTTTGTGTACTTTATCCAAGGGACTTTTAATTAACTACTGAAAATGCTACATTCAAGATTGTAACCCAACCAATGTTTTCTAACACTACTCGCTTGTCTTTTTCCTTGTTGGGCAAACTCAGGTTTTGGTCAACTTCATATCCACAGTTGTTTTTAAAAATAATTATTATTTTCAAAGATAATTATTGGAAAAAAGGGGGGTCTCAATTTGGAAAGCAGTTTAAATATAAGTACTTAGTTTTAATTCTTTAATGCTCCCAAGGCTATTCAGAGTAAGGGGTTACTAAGGAAACCTATTCTAGAGTAGCATCATTATCTATTTCAAAACGTGTAAATACTAATTAATACAAGTTATAGCCGCTTTAATGCGTGTTTAAACGCATTAATTTGCTTTATAAACGAATTAAAATGCTCTTGAGTTAGTCCTCTTTAAGCAAAAGCTGTCCTGCATTAGGATTTAGGCGAAAAAATGATATCTAGGCACTACTAATTAAGTTGGTCTGCCAAAACAAAATAAAACTCACCTCTACTCTACCATTTATAAATTGAAGAGTTATAAGTGAATTGAGTAAAGACATTAAGGGTTTTATAGGCTATGTATTGACTAAATTTAAGAAGTGGGTAGAAATTATTTCGGCATCTTCATTAACTTAAAACTACTTCTCGATACGATTTTCTATCGAAAATCACTCGAAGTGACAGCCTCGAGGTAATAAGTTTTACAATAATTAGAAAACGGCCTACGGAAAGAGGTCGTAAAAATTGAAGTGAAGGTGTCGTAAAATTTTAGACTGTCTGAGACCGATTTTAGGAGGTTGAGTTTCTAAAATTTAGACATCAAACGTAAATTTTAGACTGAAGTTCGTAAGCCTAGTCTTTTTTGTTTCTTTTTTGGGCGATGCAAAAAAGAAAGAGCAATTAAAATAGTAAAACGCAGAACATAACTTACACAGATTCCTCGTCGAAGCAAAAAGGCTTCTCTGTCGGAATGAACTGTGCTTAAAAACAAACTTTTGATTGATAATTTTCGTTAAACATTGTCTTATTTTTTGCAATAGCAAAGGCTTGTTTTAAAAGTTTATTTGCTAGTGCTATTTTTAT
>Ga0306909_100051_pt1 | contig 45085 bp, 42 predicted proteins | sample AntRauMFilla2697_FD_190439 | JGI IMG/M metagenome (GOLD analysis project Ga0306909, IMG submission 190439) | Saline lake microbial communities from Rauer Islands, Antarctica - Metagenome Filla 2 #697 (v2) (version 2) | ecosystem: Environmental > Aquatic > Non-marine Saline and Alkaline > Saline ... | reverse complement strand
TTGACGATCTTCTCGCCAGGGCTCGTCGTTGTTTGTCTCATCTTCCACTCCTCAGTGGTGACGATGAGCCAGAAACACTCTCTTATCAAATAACGCTATTTGGTCCCATAGGCGCTGACGTCAGACAGATCTTGACCAATTACCAGAGGTTTTGGGCGGTGACGGCGAGCGTGCGTTCGTCATTTGCACCACATGGGTCGCTTGGACACGCGACCCAATGCCTGTCAGCGCCTACCGACTTCATTGAAGTTCAAAGTCAAACATGCAATCCACACCGGAAACTTAAGGAGATCGATCTATGGCCAAGCTGAACAAGGCAGATGTTTTTACCACCGCGGAACCGCAATCCGAAACCAAGTTGGAAAAGACTATACGCGCGTCGAAAGAAATTACAGAGACCGAGACCGAAAAGCGCGAAGAAAAAACGACCCGGTTGCGCAAGGCACGCCGGAAAAGTGAAGCTGAAGCACACACAAAATCGGAATCTTGACTGCAAGCGCACAAACGGCAGCGCTTTGAGGATCATGAACGCGACATCGGCATGACGAATAGCCTCGTTAAAGTCTCCAAACGAGTTATCCGTTATTGCCACGCGCCGGTCTAAACAGTCGTTTGGGCTTGCACGAGGGCAGCGCTGTTGGGCCCCACGACTGCGTCTGGACCATGAGCCCGCTCGACTTTACCAGATTGAGGATTCGTGCCGAAAGCTTTCGTTTTTCCGTTTTCGGAGTTTTCAATATTCTCTACCCACACTGGAAAAAAGCTCATTGCTCCTCTGCACAATTTTGAACAACCTACAATCCGGGGGTTAGAAAGTTCAGCACCCCCGTCAAGATCTTTGACCAGGATGCTTTCTGGAAGTGTTAAGCGCTCATCATCTTCAGAAGACACTGTTGAGCCGCGACATGGTCCAATACGCAGTCTCGGCAGCTTAGAAAATCATGAAGTAGATATTGCAACTCAATTAGCTCGTCGCCGCGAGCGGTATAGAGGGGCGTTTTTCGGATCTCAAAACGTGGGCCACACTCATCGTAACCCGTTTCCTCAAACTTTTCTGCAATACCTTCGAACTCGGAGGCAATGGTTCGTTCGAGAATCTCCATTACGGCAACGAACCCGCCTTCATCTCCTTCATGAAACGCCTGGCGTTCAGTAAGGCGTGCAAGGCAACGCGAGACAAAAGCCACCTCTTTGGAGTTTTTGCCAAGACGCAAGGCCTCGGCCATGGTTGCCGCCTGACGGCCCAGCCCTACTGCCTCTGCCGCTAAGTTATCCAAGTCTTTCTGGTTGTAAGTTATGTTCATGATCGGGACCCCCCATCAATGGATCTGCCATTGCGGCGATCCTTCAAGACGGTCGGCCCTGACAAGGCCGACCTTCGTAGATTTTTTTGAGGGGGGTTCACGCAACCTTCCGGATTGCACAGACTGATTGTTCTCGGACTTCGTTGGCAGGCCCACCATCATCGATCAAAGCCAGCAACACGCCAAGTTTTTCTGACAGAATGCAGCATTCCTCGACGAAAGCGGAGGATCGGCCGACTTTCGCAAACAAGCCACTCTCGATGCGATCCGGGTCGCCGACATGCTCAAGCGTCAGCAGGCGATGCAGATCGACCAGCTGGCTTCGTTGTGCACGGGTCAGGCGCAATGTGTGGCCCACCGCTTCGCAAAGAAGAAATACGCGCGCGCTGGCAGCTGGGCCACCAAGTTTGTACGCAGCCTTGGCTATCGCTAAATTATGATCGTGCAGGAATGCGCGGACATGATCCAAATTCAGGCAAGTTGCAGGGGTGATCTTGTGGTAGTGAGTCATGGGTTTCTTCCCGTAGTAGCACTGCTCCAATGCGGCAGCGTCAAGAAGCCCGTCTCCTCCTTTCAAAAGGCAATCCGGCCAGTACCGCTGTAGCAGCAGCTGGGTCTATGGTTCTGGCCTTGGTAAAAAATAACTGAGCTTCGCTTCACCTGAGTTTCCAGATTTGCGCGGCCTCAAAAAAGGGCCCGTGCAAATCTGAAAAATCAAGCGAGTTACAACTTCGTTCCACTTCACAAAACAGCAAAGTGTCGGCTACGTCATAGCGACAGCCATTCAACTGAAGAGAGCGAGAGCCACTTTCGCAGCTAAATGCACAACCGCCACTGCAACCAGCCGCAAAATTGCCAAGTTTTGGCCGAAAGATCGCATTCGGCCAAAACTCATATATTACAGCAGCTTATCAATGCGAGGCAGAACTACCCCCGTCGCATGGCAAACCAAATCAGCGGTTTAGGCATAACTATGCCCGCTCTGACAACAACTCTCCCTGCGCGGGTCAGCCACACTTGCTGTGACCACAGCTACCGCAGGTCATGCATCCTTCAATCATTCTTAGATCGTATTGACCGCAGCTTCCGCAGGCTGGACCGCGTGGCTGTTCGAGGCCGACCACTTTTGCCTGTGGGTCTGTTTTGAGCCCCATCCCCTCGCCAGCGATAAATCCTGTTGTAATCAGGTGCTGTTCAATGACGCCACCGATGGCAGCAAGGATCGATGGAATATATTTACCGCCCATCCACGCTCCGCCACGTGGATCGAACACCGCCTTGAGTTCTTCAACAACGAATGACACATCGCCACCCCGGCGGAACACAGCCGAGATCATCCGGGTGAGTGCGACTGTCCAGGCAAAATGCTCCATGTTTTTAGAATTGATGAACACTTCGAAGGGGCGTCGACGACCACCGACAACCAGATCGTTGATCGTGATATAGAGCGCGTGTTCGCTGTCAGGCCATTTGATCTTGTAGGTCGCGCCTTCCAACTCTTCGGGTCGATCGAGTGGATCGGTCATGTAGATCACGTCGCCATGTGGCTCCTGCGGTTCTTCGCCGTCGTGGCTCACGACTTCGGGCGCAGCCTTTTTATCCTCAGATACAGAGAGAACCGATCCAGTCACATCGTTGGGCCGGTAAGTCGTGCAGCCCTTACAGCCGGTATCCCACGCCTCCATGTACACCTCCTTGAAGGTGTCAAAAGAGATATCCTCGGGGCAGTTGATCGTCTTGGAAATGCTGGAGTCGACCCATTTCTGCGCGGCTGCCTGCATCTTCACGTGCTCAAGCGGGGCAAGAGTCTGGGCGTTCACAAAATAGTCGGGCAGGGGGGCATCACCCTTAAGATCGCGCCACATCTGCACGGCGTAATCCACCACTTCTTCTTCGGTGCGGCTGCCGTCTTTCTGCAACACCTTTCGCGTGTAGGCATAGGCAAACACTGGCTCGATCCCGGAACTCACGTTGCCCGCATAGAGGCTGATCGTGCCCGTCGGGGCGATGGAGGTCAGAAGTGCATTGCGGATACCATGCTCGCGGATGGCCGAACGCACATCCTCGTCCATCTGCAACATCGTACCGGAGGCCAGATATTCCTCAGCGTCGAACAGCGGAAACGCGCCCTTCTCCTTGGCCAACTCCACCGACGCCAGATATGCGGCGCGGGCGATCGCGTGCAACCATTGCTCCGTCTGACGCGCGGCCTCGTCCGAACCATAGCGCAGACCAAGCATCAAAAGCGCATCGGCAAGGCCGGTCACCCCAAGGCCGATCCGGCGCTTGTTCTTGGCTTCCATCTGCTGTGCAGGCAGCGGGAAATTCGACACGTCCACCACATTGTCCATCATGCGCACGGATGTCGCTACCAGCTGGTTGAGCGCGTCGATGTTCAGTTCGGATGAGTCTTCAAACGGAGTGCTGACCAGCCGCGCAAGGTTGATCGAGCCGAGCAGACAGGCACCATAGGGTGGCAAAGGTTGCTCGCCACAGGGGTTGGTCGCTGCAATCGTCTCGCAATAGCTCAGGTTGTTGGCGGCATTGATCCGGTCGATGAAAATCACGCCCGGTTCTGCGAAATCATAGGTCGCCTTCATGATCGCGTTCCACAGGTCTAGTGCCTGAACGGTCTTATAAACTTTCCCGTCGAACTTCAGATCCCACGATCCGTCTGCCTTCACCGCTTCCATGAAGGGATCGGTGATCAGCACGGACATGTTGAACATGCGCAGACGCGCGGCATCGGATTTGGCGGTGATAAACGCTTCGACGTCCGGATGATCACACCGCATCGTCGCCATCATCGCACCGCGGCGCGAGCCTGCGGACATGATCGTGCGGCACATCGCATCCCAGACATCCATGAACGACAGCGGCCCGGAGGCATCCGCCGACACACCCAGAACGTCCGCGCCCTTGGGCCGGATGGTGCTGAAGTCATAACCGATCCCGCCGCCCTGCTGCATCGTCAGCGCCGCTTCCTTGAGCATGTCGAAAATACCGCCCATGCTGTCCGGTACGGTGCCCATGACGAAGCAGTTGAAAAGTGTCACCTTCCGCGCCGTGCCCGCACCCGCGGTGATGCGGCCCGCAGGCAGGTATTTGAAATCCTCCAGCGCCTCGAAAAACGTCTCTTCCCAACCGTCCGGGTCGTCCTCGACCTGCGCCAGATCGCGCGCGATGCGGCGCCACGTATCCTCGACAGTCACATCATGGGGCGTGCCATCCGCTGCCTTGAAACGGTATTTCATATCCCAGATCTGTTCGGCGATAGGGGCAGCAAAGCGGGTCATGGCGATTCCTCGATTTTTGAATGAGCGGAGGTGTTACATACCCGACGCCGCACAGATTACCACAGGTCTTTGAGGCAATCGCGCTCAAATTTATCGCGTCAAACTAGCACAGTTTGCATGTCGCACCAAACGATATACTTTATGTTGTGGCTCGGGGGTGAGTCTGTGGATAATTCGGTGGGTAAACCTGTGAGCAAGAAATACATCAACCTGATGAAGCTTTCCGTCGGCTCGGAAAGTGTTGAGCAGATGGTGGAATGGCAGCGCCACCGCTCCCAACAGGTGGCAGATGGTCAGTATTACCACCTGACGCGCATGTGGCCCAAACGGGTCGATGAAGTGCTCAACGGCGGGTCGATTTATTGGGTCATCAAGGGCGAGATTTCTGCGCGCCAGCGGATTATCCGGTTCGACGAAAAAATCGGCGCCGATGGCATCCGTCGATGCGGTATCGTCCTCGATCATGACGTGATCCCGACCGCAACCGCTCTGCGCCGTCCGTTTCAGGGATGGCGCTATCTTACGCCCGAGGATGCGCCCGCAGATTTGGGCAAGAGCCATAGCAATGAAGATGCTCTGCCGGTCGAGTTGAACCGCGCGCTGGCCGAAATCGGCGTTCTATAACCGTCCCAGCAGCGCTTCTAGATTGGCACGGTCCGTAGGTTCCACCACGGCTGTACGGGATTTCCAAAGTGTCGCCTGCGACCGCAGGATCAATCCGTCGCTCAGGATTTTCAGATGGTTGGCCCGCAACGTCTCGCCGGTCGAGGTGATGTCGGCAATCGCCTCCGCCGTTTCGTTTGCGACGGTGCCTTCGGTAGCGCCCTGACTGTCGACCAGCGCGTAATCCGCAACACCGGCACCGCGCAGAAATTCCCGCACCAGCCGGTGATACTTTGTCGCGATCCGCAGGCGGTGGCCGTGATGCGCTCGGAATGCCGCAGCCGCCGCGTCGAGATCGTGCAGCGTGTCCACATCGGTCCAGCCCTGCGGCACCGCCAGAATGAGGTCAGCGTGGCCAAATCCCAGCTCTTCGATCCTCACCACCGCCTGATCCCACAGCGCCAGCTTTTCGTGCACCAGATCCGTGCCGGTCACACCCAGATGGATGCGCCCAGCCGCCAGTTCGCGCGGAATCTCTCCCGCAGACAAAAGCACCAGCGAGACCCCCTCGATCCCCTCGACCACGCCCGCATATTCTCGCTCGGACCCGGCCCGCGCCAACGAGATACCGCGCGCGGCAAACCATTCGAACGTCTTTTCCATTAGCCGCCCCTTGGACGGCACTCCCAGCTTGATCGTCATGCACGCGCTCCCAGTTCCAGCATCACACCGGGCCGCATGACGCCACCCACCGCAGGGATTTCGCGTCCGCTGCCCAAACGCCGGGTCAGCGCGTCATAGCGCCCGCCGGTGGCAAGCGGCGGCAGATCCACACGGGTCAGCGCGCGGAACCCAAAGACGAACCCGTCGTAATACTCCATCGAACTGCGCCCGTAGCTTGCCTCGAACAGCAACCCGCTCACGTCCACGCCCCGCGCCTCCAGCGCCTGCTGCCGCGCGGCGACCCGCGCCACAGCCGGCACAATCGCGGGCAGATCGACTGACAGATCGTGCAACCGCGCCAGCGCGTGGGGCATCGGCGCTGAAATATCCAAAAGCGCTTCGATCAGATCCACAAAGCGCGCGGCAATCGGCGCCACGTCCGCGTCGGCCCTGAGCGCTGCAATCCGCGCGTCGATTTCGTGATGCCTGCGTGCGCCGACCAGTGGCGCACCGCTGTGGCCGTCACCCGCCAGCAACGCCTTGCGCGCCGCCGTGACTGGCGTGCGTCCGGCAAACTGGTCCAGCAGCGCGCGAAACCGGCGTGGCCGCCAGATGTGGCGCATCAAAGCGTTCTTGCGCAGATCGGAAGTCTCCAACCCGTCCACGACCGCCATCAGCAAACCGATATCACCCGTCGTGGCCCGCACCGGCAGATCACCCAAAGCGCCCGAGATCAGCGCGAAAACCTCCGCATCGCTGGCCGCCGGATCGTCGCGCTCGAACACCTCATAGCCGACCTGCACGTATTCATTGGCGCGGTTCGGGTCACGCTCCTGCCGCCGAAACACCTCACCCGCGTAGGTATAGCGCGCGGGGTCGGCGCCATTCGCCATATGCATCTGCACCACTGGTACGGTAAAATCGGGCCGCAACATCTGCTCGCCGCGCAGGGCGTCGGAGGTCACATAAGCGCGCGCGCGAATATCCTCGCCGTAGAGATCAAGCAGCGTATCCGCGGGCTGCAATATCGGCGGCTCGACCGCCTGCGCGCCCGCAGCCTCAAACCCGGCACGTAGGGTTGTGGCCAGCGCATTGGTTTGCGCGCGCGTGGGCGTCACTGGTACAACTCCAGTATCTCGCGCACCCGCGCCACGAGATCCGCGCGCGGCACCTCGTACTGGCTCGGCCGGTCGCGCCATTCTTCCAGCGTTGCGTTTTCCGCAATCTGCGCGCCAAGTATCAGGTCCTTGATCTGGACCATACCATTCTCGCGCTCGCTATCACCCACGATCACCGCGACCGGGCTGCCGCGCTTGTCGGCGTATTTGAGCTGGTTGCCGAAATTCTTCGGGTTCCCCAGATAGACCTCTGCCCGGATCCCCGCCTGCCGCAACTCCGCGACCATGGACTGATAATCGGCCATTTGCGTCTTATCCATCACGGTCACCACCACCGGACCCTGCGCCGATGTGTCGAGCCTGCCCTTTGCCTCAAGTGCGGCCAGCAGGCGGTCGACGCCAATCGACACGCCCGTGGCCGGTACGACCTCGCCAGTGAACCGCTTTACCAGATCATCATAGCGCCCGCCGCCGGCAACAGAGCCGAAATTGCGCGGGCGGCCTTTTTCGTCTTTGATCTCGAAGGTGAGTTCGGCTTCGTAGACGGGGCCGGTGTAGTAGCCAAGGCCGCGTACAACTGAGGGGTCGATGACGATGCGGTCAGGACCGTAGCCTTGGGCGGCTAGAAGTACCGAAACTTCTTGCAGTTCTTCCACGCCTTTGCGTCCTACGTCCGACCCCGACGTTATGATGCCTAACCTGTTGAGAACCTCGTGGTTCCACTCTGACCCGGATCGCGAGGCAGCAGCATCTATTAGATCGGTATGCATAAATTCAAACGCGCCAGACGGTTCCCAATTTTTTGCGAGTTCCTGTAATACATCAGAGGTAATATCTGAGATATTAACAAAACTCATTATCCGTTCGATTTGAGCCTCGCTCAATCCCGCGCCGTCCGTAAAATCGCCACTCTCGTCCTTGCGCCCCGCGCCCAAGAGCGCGCGCACACCATCGACCCCCAGCCGGTCTAGCTTATCAATTGCACGCAAGACGACTCCGCGCTCGACCTCTTTATCGTCACCCGACAGGCCCGCAACTTCCAGCACGCCGTTCAAAACCTTACGGTTATTCACCCGCACGATATAATCGCCGCGCTCGATGCCGACCTCTTCCAGACAATCCGCCAGCATCGCGCAGATCTCGGCATCCGCTGCCACACTCGCCGCCCCGACCGTATCCGCATCGCACTGATAAAACTGGCGGTAGCGCCCCGGCCCCGGCTTCTCGTTCCGCCAGACGGGACCCATCGCGTAGCGGCGGTAGGGCGTCGGCAGATCATGGCGGTGCTGGGCATAGACGCGGGCCAAGGGGGCGGTCAGGTCATAGCGCAGCGCCAGCCAGTCACCGGGCTTGTCGCTCTCGGCGTCTTCCTGCCATGCAAATACCCCCTCGTTCGGGCGGTCCACATCGGGCAGGAACTTGCCCAGCGCCTCGACCTTCTCGACCCCGGCACTTTCCAGCGCGTCAAATCCATAGCGGTGGTACACACCCGCAATCTTGGCCAGCATCGCCGCGCGCTGAGTGACCTCCGCGCCGAAATAATCGCGAAACCCGCGTGGCGTTTCGGCCTTGGGGCGCGGGGTCTTCTTGGGCTTGGCCATGACGTACCTCGGACAGGGTTCAATGTTGCGCCAGCCTCTATCCGATGCAACGTGGCGGAGCAAGCAACCGCAGTGCCGACGGCGTCTGATGTAATGGACCAGTGATCGCCGGACCGACCGGTTTGACGCCGATCGACAGTTAAAAGATAGAAAGCTTGCGAAAATCATTGGACCCAAGAAAAGGGAGAGGCGATCTGTTTCAATACTGACGCCCGGTTTCTCAGGTACCGCCCGGAAGTCTCACCGTGTCTTTGTCATCGGATTTACCGAAAGGACGCGGGGCGTGTCGGTTTCGGTTGTTGCACCGCTTCGTTTCAAGGCCGGCGCGTCTGCGAGAAACGGTGTTATCCGCTGGACAGCCGCAAAAGCACATAAGCAGCGCCGGCAATATGAGCCAAGGTCACGACCACAGACAGCGTGTGCAGGATCTTGAATCGTGTTTTTGCCCCTTCATCGGTGGCCGTGTTGATTGCTGGCATCAGAACCTGGCGGGCGAAAACCGTGGTTGCCGCAATCGTCGCAAGAATGACGCCCGATACCGCGTCCCCTGAGAAAACCAGCGCCGATGCCAGTGTGGAGGTAGCGAGGACGAACAGGTAGAAATGCGGAAATGCGCGGCGGATCAGCGGGCCGGCCGTCTCAGCCGGAAGGGCCGTAAACACGAAAGCGGCAAAGCCAAAAGCGTAGAGCACAGATCCGCCAAACATCAACGCAGTGGTAAGGAGGGCAAATTCGGGCATGATGATCCTTTCGGTTTTCGGTGGAGGTCAATCGTTATGACGCTTTGGCAGATGAATGTGGCAAGCAGCAGTTCGGTCTAAGCTTTGATCCGCATGTGCAATCCCGTTTCAACCGGTTCCGCGATCAAGACGATTTAATCGTGACCGCAATGATGGCAAACCGAGCGCCCCGGAACACATTTCCGTGGATGGGATGACGAACCCACAAACCAGCCTTCGAAGGGCCACGAATATGTGCTGGGGTACCCAACGAAAAACCAGCATCCTGATTTCTTGGGGCACGCTCGGCGGCAGAATTGCGGTTAGTAGGGTCGACATCACATATTTTTCCGCCTGCCGCTGAGACCCGGGACTGCGTAGGGCACTTTGCGCTGATACGCGCGAAAGCGGGTGCCGTACCGCTTTTTGAACCTGCGTTCTTTGAGCTTTGGCGCCGCGAGGCAATAGGCTGTGAGAGTGATGGCCAAAGCCAGTTGATCGGGGGTCCAAACCGGTACCGTCCAGAGTGTCAGCGCAAAGGCCACATAGATCGGCTGCCGTATCACGCGAAAAAGGCCTGTCGTCGGCATTCCGGGAAACTTCGGTTTTATATTCTGCAAAAGCGACAACCACCCCAACGCGCCTGACTGCACTTCTGCGCCTGCGTCGAAACTGGCCTTGATCAAGAGCAGCCATGACGCGACATAAGCGCCAACGATCACATAAAATGCCGCGCCTTCCGCCTGCCACCAAATAATGCCGCTTGGTGTCCAAAGCGCGAAAAGCGCGAACAGCTGGAGCGAGGCGATGATCGCATAGGTCGTCGTCGCCAAAGTAGCACCATAGTGTCCGGGAATGAGGCGGGACATCATGCGCGACCCGCGAGTGGTAAGAAGCAACGAGTGAACCACGGGAAACTGCAAAATGAGCGCTGCGTTTGCCAGCGCCGCGTAGGGCCACGGTACCGCTCCGAGACTCCTGCTCATACCAAAGAACATCGCGGCAATCATGGAAAGGACCGCAACCGCGAAAATGGCATGCACCACGGCGCCAAAAGTCAGAGCGATGATAATACGGCCGCGTCCTTTGGGGGGACGAAACGCGCCAAGGATCAACCGCGTCAGCCGCGCGATATGTCCGTTGTCTTGGTTATCCATGGTTGGATGTTCGGGCATCAGATTTGTCGCCGGATTTTGCAATGAGGTGTATCGGTCTTCCCGCTTCGGGCGACTTTAGGAAGAACAGCGCACTTTCTAAGCGCCGGATCGGCAACAATCTGGGATTTCAACACCGTCTCATTTGCGTCCCCGCAAGACAAAGGTGGCGTTGATCCCCTGCTCAGAAGGCCGGTCTCACTGCACAGCATCGGCCACGACCCCGTTCCGCTTCAGGATGCGCTGTAAAGTGCGTCTGTGCATATTAAGGAGACGCGCCGCTTGCGAGACATTTCCGCCTGCGCCTTGAAAGACGTGCTCGATATGCTCGATACGTGCATCATCCGGTGACATCGGTTTGGCTGGTGCCGGAGGATTCTGGTCCCGTGGGGCTAGCAAAACATCGACTATTTCGTCCGTGGTCGCTGGCTTGGCGATATAATCTACAGCACCAATACGTGCGGCTGCCACTGCGGTCGGGATGTCTCCGTATCCTGTCAGGATGATCGCCCGTGCCTCTGGGCCATGCGCCTCAAGCGATTTAATGACATCGAGGCCACTGCCATCGAGCAGCCTCAGATCAACGACGGCAAAATCCGGGATGTTCTGCGCGATGCTTTCCAACCCTTCGGCGACACTGGCGGCCTTTCGGGTGGTGAAGCCACGTTTCTGCATTGCGGTCGCCAAACGGTCCCGCAGGGCATCGTCGTCCTCAACGATGAGCATCGATCTTGTCTCTATGGTATCCAGCATGTTGTACTCCTTTTGTATCATATACGGATCCAACTGCGTGGCGGATCGCATGCGCGTCAATCCGCCGCTGGAGCAATGACTTTTTTGAAAAGCTCTTGCAGAGACAGCGCCGTAGTTTATCGAGGCGGCGGGCGAAACCTGCCCGACCGCCGCCTCTTTTAGCAAGCCCGTTTAGCTGTCTTGTGCAGGCGCCTCTTCAGCGGCTGGCACAGTCGCCCGCGCTTCTTCAACCAGCGCTTCGATCTTGTCTCCGCCTTGGCCCGGAATACGCGCATCAAGGATCTGTTCGGCGTTGCTGAAGTCATTTCCAACCACGACCAGTGCCACCATGCCCATCACCTGATGCGGCAGGCAGATCACCGCCGTGAGGCCGTTTTCTGTCACCGTGTATTCAACTTCTTGATTCATCCGCCCGGAAAAGGCTTCCTGACCATCTGGCAGTGCGTCCCGTACAGATTGTGCGTTATGAGAGTTATCCGTCGGGATAAAGCGAATGACATCGCCGACTTCCGCGCGAATAATCTCAGGGCTAAACACCATGCGGTCGCCTGCCTCGTTCTGGTTCAACATCTGTACTTCGATGGTGTCGGCGAACGATGAGATCGCAGAGCCGATCAGAAGAGTTGTTGCTAATAATGCCGTTTTCATTTTGCTACTCCATTTGCTTGGTTGTGAATAATCATTTAAGCAGGAAGCCTGTGGTATCCACTCTAGTCTGCGCGATGGCGACAGTCTGGCGCACCTGATCTGTCCCGGCGTGCCCTTAGATGGTTCGGCGTTTGTCAGACGCCATAACTGACTGGCCTGAGGCGGGCGCGAAATCACTTTTCCGCTGAGACCAAGTGAGTTTTGATGGTCCTCGTCCGGGGCTCAGCACCAATCAATCGGCTTGCTGCGTGTATGCTGCCGTATAGAGTTGCCTGACAAAACTGTAGATGGCGGTGCATCGCGCTGAAGCGTCAGGTCATCATTCCTCGCTAAAGAGTTGTCGCGCTTTGGACGACCTCAGCGGCCCAGTCTGCAAAAACCTTGACCGTCGGTACAAGGCTCGGACGATTTGGCGCAACAAGAGCAACGGGCATCTGCGTGCTTGGATATGCACCAAGAACTTCGATCAACGCACCCGAGCCGAGCAGGTTTTGGACATCATATGCGGGCACCTGTATCAGCCCGAGGCCCGCCACCGCCGCCGCGATGTATAGCTCGGCGTTGTTGACCCTAAGCGCACAATTTACACGAAGACTGTGGGGCGCGCCCTCCTGCACACTGTCCCACCCCACATCGCGCTTCTCGCGCGGCGAGACATATCCAACAGCCCTGTGATGTTTCAGATCTTCCAGGGTTTTGGGGGTTCCGTGGGCGTGCAAATACGCGGGGCTTGCGCAATTGACCATGTGCAGCAGTCCGATAGAGCGCGACACGAGTCCGGACGCCCGCTGTTCTCCCACACGCACCACACAGTCAAACCCCTCTTTCACCAGATCCACGGAGCGGTCGGTGACAGCCAGATCAAGTTCGATTTCCGGATATCTCGCCATAAACTCGGGCAGTCGCGGTACGAACAACAACCGCCCCATGCGCGACGGCACATTCACCCGCACCACACCGCTTGGCCGCTCGGGGGCGTTCGAGAACATGCCGGCAATCGCGTCCGCATCGGCAATTAATTTGGTACAGCGCACCAAAAGCGCCACCCCGTCGGGTGTCAGGGCGACCACACGGGTCGTCCGGTGGATAAGCTGTGTTTCCAGCTGTGCTTCCAAACGCTCGATCCCGCGGCCAACGGAAGCGCGGCTTACCCCCAGATGGGCCGCCGCTTTCGTAAAGCTGAGTGTTTCGGCCAGCCTGACGAAAAGCCGAAGATCAGAGATACGGTCCATAATGATTTGTCCGATTTGCGAAACTGTGTTGCCCGGATAATGAACCAGATACATCTGGTTTTACATGCGTATTTTTCGCTATCGTCGATGCACCGATAGACGGAGGACGACCCATGCCCACTCTGCTTGACAGATTAGCCCCGACCGACAGCCTGCGAGAGCGGGGGAGTGGTCCGCATCTCAAGGTCACCACAATCGAGCTGTTTTTTGATCTGGTCTATGTGTTCACGATCATTCAGCTCTCGCACTACCTGCTTGAACATCAGACATGGCGCGGCGCGCTGGAGGCGGCGACGCTGTTTGCGGGCGTCTGGTGGGCGTGGAATTACACCACGTGGTCGGCAAACTGGATCGACCCCGACAAGGCACCGGGACGGATCCTGATGCTTGTGCTGATGGCCTGCGCTTTGATGATGGCGGTCTCGATCCATTATGCGTTCGGCTATCGCGCGTGGCCTTTTGGGGTAGCTTACGTGGCGATGGCCCTGATCCGTGCTTTTTATATGGCGCGGGTGATGCGCGACACCCAAATGGGCCAGAATTACTGGCAGCTTGGCGTCTGGTCGTGTTTGTCGGGCACCTTATGGATTGCGGGCGCGCTGATCGAGCCGCTGCGCCTGCCGCTTTGGATCGTCGCAGTTCTTATTGATTATGCGGCACCCTACATCGGTTTTTACGTGCCGGGTCACGGGCGCACCCCGATGGAGACATGGACGCTCAAAGGCATGCACCTGTTGGAGCGCAACCAGCTGATCTTCATCATCGCCCTTGGCGAAAGCATCCTGCTGCTGGGCGGCACCATGGTCGGGGCAACGCTGACTGCGCCTCTGTTTTTGACGGCGGCAATTGGGTTCGCCCTGATCGTGTCCATGTGGTGGCTCTACTTTGTACACTCTGCTGAAGCAGGGGAGGCGGCGTTCCATTCCGCCGAGGAACAGACCAAGCTGGCGCGCGCGGGTCTTGCCTATGCGCATGGCATCATGGTGTGCGGCGCAATTGTGGTCGCCGTGGCGATAGAGGTCATCGTGGCGCACCCGACGGACGCTGTTTATCTGTCCTCGATCCTCATCGCCTGTGCGGGGCCGCTGATCTTTCTGGTGGGCAATATGATGTTCCGCCGCACGCTTGGTCACCGAATCCCGATCAGCTATTTCGCGCCTTTTGTTGCGATGCCTGTGATCGGCTGGGCCGTCCACGCAGCGCATGCACCGGGACTTGTCCTGGGCTTGGGCATGGTTGCCGTGATGCTGCCAGTGGCTGCGGTAAATCCGAACCGCGCGGCCGACGCATCGTGAGCGTTCCCGTGACCCATCCTGTCCCGGCACTTTCCGAAGTAACCAAAACAGGCGGGCTGCTTGCCGCGATGATTGTCCACAATCTGATCTATCCGATTTCGACATGGGGTGGGGTGTGGCCGACACTTTTTTATCTTTTCTATGCCGGCATGTTCTGGGTTGCGACGTGGACGTTGACCGCAGACCCGAAACTGCGGTTGGCGGCGACGGTCACGTCCTTGGCCACTTTTGCGGCGGGGATCGCAAATTCCTACGCGCCAAGTTCTGCGTCAGGTCTCGGCGTCTATCTGACTTCTATCCTACATCATCTCGTCATCCTCATCGTCCTCACCCGATATACCTTTGCAAAGCGTGAGGTTCTGACCGAAGTGATCCTGGCGGCCACCGCCCTCTACCTCATTCTGGGGTCTGCCTTTGCCGCACTTTACGGTGTCATTTTCTGGTTCGATGGCGGCGCGTTTACCTCTGCCACCGGCGGTGCTGTGGGCTGGCAACAACTTCTTTACTACAGCTACGTCACTCTCACGACGCTGGGGTATGGCGATGTCCTGCCCGTAGGCCATGTTGCACAATCGCTGGCCGCGTTTCAGGCGATCGTCGGCACACTTTATACCGTTTTGCTTTTGTCGCGCCTTGTCGGCCTGCACGCTGCGGGGCGCAGCTGATCCCTCCCGCATGATTTTTGAAAGGACCTCTAAATGATGGGACAGACCATTCAGTACGACCGCCGCGCGGTGCTCATAGGCGTCGCTGCGCTCCCCATCTCGCCACACTCGGCGGTGGCAGATGACGCCCGCACAACGGCCCGTATCGTGACAACTTTGATCGAGGCAATGGCCCAAAACGATGCAAATCTGATCGCGGCGCAGTTCGATACGCGTGCCAGTCAGGCCTACGGGCAGGGATCACAGCGCAGGGGCAACGCTTTCCGCGCGTGGCTTCAATCCGACATTATTGATGCAAAGGGGCGTGTGGAAAACGCGGAGCTGTCGGTGCAAGGCCGCGCAGTGGTCGTCACAGGCCGCTACCGCAACGACAACGGCTATTCCAGCGATGCTGATTTCCTCTTCATCGTCGAAAACGACCGGATCGTTCAGTGGACGGTCAGGTGATGCGCGCGTTCGGGAAGGAACAGTAGCATGCACACATTAATGATGGTGAGTGGTGGCTTGGCTCTTCTGGCCGCCTTTTGCTTCATCGGTCGTCGCACCAGCGGGCCAAATTTGCTGCGCGCCGCCCGCGTTTTTATACCTGTCTGGGCGATCGCCTCTGTGATCAATCTGACCGTCGGTGTCGTATCGGCGGGCTATACCATCGCGCAAGAGCTGCCGATCTTGGTGGTGGTCTTCGGCGTGCCAGCCACAGCGGCACTGTTGATTATTCGGTTCACTGCAAAAGAGTAGACACCTACGTCGCCACCAGACCATCTGACATCAGTTTGATCAGGCTATTCACCGATGTTGCGGACAGCTCCTATCCGCCAAAGCCCGTTCGTCCGCCGCCCGCTGCACCAAAGCCGCCCCGCGAGCTTGCAGTGGCGCGCGTCATGGGTGTTTGGCCGACCGTCGCTGCAGGCCGGGTGAACTGGGACGTGTTCAGCTTGGCCGAGCCGCTGTTGTTCGAAAACGTGCTGTTGCGCGCGGCGTCGGTAAATCTGCCGTCTGAGGTTTTATAAAGCGGTTGGGCCGCCGACATTCCCGTCCGCCCCCCCAGTATATTGCCAATCAGGTATCCTGCCAAAAGCGGCATGAAGATGCTCCCTGAGCCGCCTTGCGTCGCGGTTGCCTCGGTGTCGCAGGCACCCTCACCGTGCTGCTCCTCGCAGACGGCAAGGCTGTCGTATCGCGGCGCAGCTTCCACATGCAATGTCTGCGCCTGTGCAAAGGAGGTCTCGCAATCCTGAGCCGTGAAAATCCCGCCGCGTGATGCGTCGGCCAGACAGCTTTGAAGATCGGGGAAAGCGGCGGCATCCACCTGTTCCTCGCGACATCCGGCAAGGGTAAAGGCTGTTGCACCTACGATCGCGATGGCGACACGGTTGGAGCGTTTGATCATGGCAATCGTTCTTTCTGCCGACACGGCTGTTTTGTGGCATTATATCTGTGATTCATTTCGTAACATAGTGCGGTTTGAACCGGGACAAATCCTGAGTGATGCGGGAACGGTCTTCCCGGATGCCGATGCCAGCACAAGCCTGCCCGACAATCCATGCTCCGACTACTGGCCGAAACCCGTCGAACTGGGGCAGGGGGGCGTAGGCCTGAATGATGCGGGGATGCTCGGCGTAATCGGAATTTTTCGACTGCTCGATCACCGTGCCCGACTTCAGTATCGAGACAGACGCGCCTTCCCGTGACAGGATCGGTTTGCGCACATGACCGGCGACAAGCTGCGCTTCGGCGCGCTCGAAGGCCGCAGCGACCGCTTCAGTCGGCGCACCGCGGCCCGCCATGGCGTCATCGACGTCTGCCTCAAAAAAGGCGGGCAACAGATTTGGATGGCCCTCGAACATCTCCCACAACACCGGCAAAAGCCCCTTGTTGGACAGCAGTGACTTCCACGCGGGCTCCAGAAACAAGCAGCCCGATCCGCTGATGTGGCTGGCATAATCATCGCGCAACAGGTCTTCCCATGGGTAGAGCTTGAACAGGACGGCGATGCGGCGGTCCTCATCGTCCAGAAACTGCCCGTCATCGCTGAGCGCTATCTTGTCGAGATCGCAGTAATGCGCGCCCAGCCCAGCCTCGCGCGCGGCCCAGCCGAGAGCTTCGACTGTTCCGTAGTCTTCTGGATTGCCGGCGACGGCGGTGAAATGCAGATCGCTGTTTTGTTCGAAAACTTCGGCAAACCGCGCGACAAGTGCCTCGTGTATCCCGTTGAACTGGTCCGCCCCTTCGGGAAGCGCGCCCGCGGCCAATTGGTTCTCCAGCCATTGCCACTGGAAGGCGGCGCTTTCGTACAGCGAGGTCGGCGTATCGGCGTTGTATTCCAAAAGTTTCGCGGGCCCCGTGCCGTCATAGGCAAAATCGAACCGCCCATAGATTTCGGGATCGCCACGCCTCCAACTGTCGGCGACAAGATCGCGATGGGGTTGAGGTATGGCAAGCCGATCCATCAGGCTTTCGCTGGTGATGATATGACTTACCGCTTCGCGGCACATGGCGTGAAGCGCTGTCGCCGGGTCTTCCAACCCGTTTTCAATCTGGTCGAGGGAAAACGCATATGCCGAGGTTTCATCCCAGTAGGGCTCCCCATGCATGTCCGCAAAAGTGAACCCGACCTCTTTGGCTTGATCGCGCCAATGCGGCCTCTCGGGCAAGGTTACCTTTTGCATGTGTCGCTCCCCAATATCCCGGACGGGTTTACCCGGTTTCGATTTCGGCCACCAGACATGGTTTGTTGAGAATACTGAAATGGATTTGCCCATGGGTGCGGCACGCGCCAGTGGAGCATGAGAAGGCGCAGTTGACTGCGTCGGAACACGTCTTGATCAGTTCAGGCAATTGGTACCGAGCAACTTACCTTTGGCCTGATCGTAGCGCAGGCAGTTCCGGGCGTGTCAGGAACACGGGCGCCGAGCGTGTGTTGTCCGACGCCGGGTTCATCGCGACAGGCATTGATGAAGGCGGTTTTAATCGAGAGGTGGCATTTGGGCTCTTTATTTGGTGTCAGGAAAGACCATCAGCGTCTTTGGGGTCTGTGAAATCGAGTCTCCACAGCCGCGCTGAAAATGGACCCCATTATCATGATAGTCTTCTGGGGGATCGACCCGTTTTACTCTGGCTAAATCGCTAGGCTTGGCGGTACGCAACAGCGAAATCGGTCTGTTGTAACGCCTTGGGAAAATAAAAATAGTAAATATAATACAGGGGGTTACGTCAGGTTGTGCACCGAGTCCTCAGTAGTTTTCCAGGTTTTGTCCCATGAATAGGCTGTTTGTCCGGTCGTGTTGCAAGATGTTTTTCAGCACACTGTTCATTGTTTTCTCGTCCCTGTCAAAACCGCTGTGTGACTTCGCGTTAGTGTGACCTTTATCTTTGCCTGCGAAAAATACTTTGTGAACTGGATGCGGTCGTCCTTTTTTGTCGAAAGTTGGAAGGGTGTTGAGACCTTTTTGCATACCCAGAAGTTGGGAATGCTCTGGTGCTTCGAGTGCGTTGTGGACCAGATAGAGCAGTGATTTGGAATAAATATCCAGCGAGTCGTTCGTTTCCCGTCGGTCGATGAGGCTGTATTGCTGCAACTGCCGGATCGTTTGGCCGAGATGAGGAACGATCCGTTTTCTGTAGTGTGCAATGCTGCAAGCGGGCGCCAGAAGATTGGCGGTCTCCAGAGGTATCTCAAGCTCGGTCATCACATCCGCCAATTCCGCTAACAGCAGCGCACCGGCACTGGTGCTGGCAAAGTGAACTTTAAGCTGCGGCTCTTTGTGGGCGGAGGTTAGGAGTTGGCCGATAGCTGATTTGCCCTCGCTGCCTTGTTCAAACGTTTTGCTGACCGATACCTTGAGATCTCGCCAAAGCTTGTGCCCCAAGGGCCGCGCCATTTCTTCGAGGCGTGCGTCGAGGTGTTCGGCCTCTTGTCCCATGCGTTTTCGGGTTTTGAACAAAAGATCGCGGACGACGTCGACGACTTCGTTGTTAAAGCCGGTTTCCCACATGATGTGGATTGGATAGATTCCGTTGTTTTTGTAAACTTGTTTCCAAGCGCGGATCCGTTTCGCAATCGAGACTGTGTCGCTGAGTGCGCCATGCGCAAAAATTAACAGATGCTTGTAGGGCTGTTTTTTTTCTGGTTCATGCGCGCCTCTCCGAAGCAATCGCGCGGTCGCATCAACCGAAGCTTGATTTTGGGTGTATCGCCCGCGTGTGACAAAGCGCCCGTCGTCCAGATGCAGGTAGTGCCCGTGGATATCAAGCCTGCGCGGGGTAAAGGCCGTTTCAGCCGTTTTCTTATCGCGAAAGATCGCGTGATTGCGGGCGAATTTGAAATCAAACGCACTGGGTGAGGATATGGCAAGCCGCAGTACCCATGCGTCTTCGACGTTTTCAAACCAATCCGAATAGGTCCAAAGTGCGACGCCTTCGCGGCCTTTGAACTTGCCCCAGCCGGTCCCCCATGAATTCTGGATGACGAAGCCATCCGTGGTGTAGCCGACAATCGCAAAGGCGTGCCGTCCCTCCATGCGTTTCATCGGTTTGATCACGCCGTCAGGCGGGTTCGCCCAACCCGAATGAATTTTGGCCGAAACCATTATTGCGCCGGCCTCGTTGGTCGCTGCATGATAGTCGTTGATTTCATGGTTCAGTCGAAAGTAGGCGCCCAGAGTGATTTCACGCGCCTTCATCGCAGATTTCACGTCCAGTTCCCAAGGCCTCCCGGGACCAACAACATAGGGCGCTTGTTTTTCGTCGCAGACGCCGTTGTGGTAGAACCCTTTTAACGCCCCTCGGATGGTTGACCCCGGTGTCAGATGATCAGGGACATCGTCGTGCTGTCTTGCCATCTCGAATAACATTCTCGGACTGACATCACCGGGCAGATCAACGCGGCAGCATTGCCGGTTGATGACCGCGGCCAAGGCAAATCCGGTACATGCGCTGTCACCGAATTGATCGCGGATGTTTAGCTCACCCATCGCAGGAAGGTTCTCTTGTCGCAGCGGTTCAAGTGACGGTGTGTAGTAGCGATCGCGCAGATCAATCACGTCAGGCTGTACAATCAGCTGCCGCGCCTCTTTGTTTGCGTTTAGGGTTTTTTTCTTTTCTGCCACCGGGACGTCCCACAATGTTAGAGAAGGCTCTGGCCGGGTATCCGGCCAGAGCGGCCGGTATCAGGGCATCAGGCCTGCTGCTTTCAGCATTTTGGGCATATCGGTGATCGCACTGCCGCCGATGGGGTTATCTGCGGGCGACCAACTGCCGTTTCCGGCACCTTGGTGCCAGTAAGACTGATCATCTTCGACAACCAAACCAATCAGCGTTTCTGCCACGATCCGGCTGCCAAGTGGCCCAAGCGTGTCGCCTGTCGTCACTTCGGCTTCGCGCAGGCAATAGTACCACAGCGGTGTCGCATCCAGCATGCCTGCATCCTCAAGCACCTGACCACCCGGTCCATTGGCCAAGCTGGCCGGTGACAATACCACAAGCCCGGTTTGGTCGTCGGGCGCGGGCATATCAGGGCAGTCATGGTTGTAGGCCACCCGGTACATGCTGGTTTTGACGGCCGGCGTTGCGGATGCATCAAAGGCGTTAATCGCAGCCGCTGCCCCCTGACCTGTGGGGATGTTCAGCCGGTGACTGCGCCGCAGGTTCCGCTCAGCAAGATGCCGCAGGATCCGTTGGAGTTCGCCGCCAGCGCTGCTTTCTTTGAACATATCGGTCAGCGGTGGTGCCAGTTTGGTGTCGATCTTCCGGGCGCGTTGATCGGGAAGGTCCGGAATTTCTTTGGCAAAGCGGGTCCAGTCGATCACCCAGTTCGACGGCAGACGATCAAACTTTTGACCGATTGATGTCTCGCCCAAGTTGTCACCGCCTGTGAAAGAAAACAGATCCAAAAAGCTGGCACTGGGTTTCAATGTGCCGGGCGTGCCGAAGTTGCTGTTGTGGTCGTATTCGGCACGCACCATTGAATGCCCAAAGCGGAAGGCCGCGACGGAGAACTCTAACGTCAATGGCAGTTCTGCCGCACTACTGGCGACCCGTGCCCGGAAGGATTTGTAGAGTGGGGCACCGGCTGTTTTCACTCCGTCCACGACGGACGGCTGGCAAACCTTCGGAAGATAGACGTTCACAACAAGCCATTGGTAGATCAGCGTGGTTAGCCGCTTGGCCTCGACAAAACGATCGTCGGCGTCAGCGATGCTTTCCTCTAAGCTGGTGGCAACGGCATTGTGAAAGCGCAAGAACGCCAGGTGCAACTGGGCCACCAACAGGTTTTCGTCGTTGCGTCCGTCGCCGATCATTGCGCGGGGGCGGTTGATCTCCCCGCCGGATTTCAGACCTTCTTTGAAAGGACCGTCTGGCAGCGCGTCAATATCCGCCTCGGACAGACCCGAGTTGGGATCATCGACCATATCACCCAAGCGTGGCAGGTCAGCCTTGCCGTCTGCGGGCAATGCGATCGTATCGCCGGGCGATGGCGCAAGCGTGCCAAGGCGCATCTTGGCCCGGTCGGAGGGATCGCGCAGCGCGTTGCGCACTTTGATCGTAAAAGGCGTGTCGCTGGGACCTTCGCCATAAAGACTATCAAGTCGCAATGATCCGTTGCGCAAATTCACGATGTTGCTGACCACATCGGCCCGGTCCAGCGGTGGCACCACAGGACCCGTCATTTCCGAAATCGGATTGGGCTGTGGTGCATCGCGGTCGGTATTGGCGGTGATGTCGTGGTCGATGAATTGACCAAAATAGGTAAATATCGGCGCGTTGTCGCCGTTGGCATCGCTAGGGTCGCCAGAGGCTTCGGTCATTGCATCGGCAAGCGCCTTGAGCGCATCGACTGTGGCAGGATCGTCGCCAGTGACCCCTGCGGCATCTGGGAACATATACCCAAAGCTTTGGGCGTCAGTGCCGGAAAGCCCGGCCTCGACCCCTTGCGTGGCGACATTGCCGAGTTTCGCGCCTGGTGCGACCGCCGAAACGCGCTGCGTGCCGCCGGGAGTTGTTGCGCTTTCGGTTTGGCCGTCTTTTGGCAGGACAATGCGCTGCCCGTGTCCTAATGCGAAAAGCATAATTCTTCTCCTTGTTGAGTATCATTGTGTAAAAATCAAAGGCTCAAAATGTAGACAGTGAGGGGCGATCCTCCTTTCTTAGCGGCGTCCTCTAGGGCCAGTTTTTGCTGATTGGGGGAACAAAATGTGCGTAATTGCGTGTTCCAAATAGGCCAGCGAAATGCAGGCCGCATATTGATGGATCACCTGTCAGGCTTAAAATGCCTGACCCCGATGACCCCCCTAATGTTGTGGCATCATGTGTGAACATATGCTTGGTTTCTTGGTCGCCCGGGAAAAATCCGGGAGGGACGTCAATCCGGCCCGGTGAAAGCCGCTTGACGCCAAACTTGTCACCGATCAGCGCCATAACCAGCGCTTTGGAAATCGTTTTATCGTTGCTATCGTCGGTATCAACCAGCCATGCGCCCCAGGGCCGTGCCGGATGGCCCACGTTCATGAACCACTTTGCGGCCAGAACATCGCTGGCCTGACCCGCGGTGGTTAAGGGGATCGGATCAGGGAATGGCCGATCTTCCACGGGCGCGAGTGTCAATATTGCTGCGTCCGTGTGTGCGGGGTTCACAGTTCCCGCGATCACATCAGGTCCGGCCCAAACCACGTCCGCGATGCGCAACACGGTATTCGGATTCACATCGCGCTCTGCTTCAACGGCGAAATCGACGTAGAACATATCTTTCAGAAACCACCTGCCAGCGGACTGTATCGCGATTTCTTCGAGCACGTGGCGCGCTGTCACGACACGCCCTTCGCTGATCATCCACGCAGAACCGTAAACCTGATTGCCGGACCGATCCGGCCCGCGAATAATCCTGCCGGAAGCCGCGATATATTTGCGAATGGCTGTTTCATGTGTCGTGATTTCATCAAGCCAGCCGCTTCTTTTCAGCTTTTCATCAGTCAGATCAACAAAGCCGTCACGGATATACAGGGCGGGCCGTGTGCCGTCGAGCAGGATCATCGCCTCGGCTGTGCCGCGCAAATCCGGGTTCAGTGGTGCATCATCCGCTTCGCCGCCCAGCATCTTGAACACAGTTGCAGCGTCTTTGCTGAAGAATTGTGCACCATCCGCATCGACAGGCACCATCGGTTGTTCGATCGCGTCGTGCACAATCGTTTCTTCAAGCTGTGCGAGGCGGTCCCGTTGGGCGTCTTCGGAAAACATGGCTCGACCAGCGGGTGTTTCAAACCGGGCGCGAAGTGCGCCCATTGTTGGCTGGCTTGTCTCAACAGTACCGCGCAGAATTGCGGGTGTTTTGTCCCCGTCAATCTGCCAAAGTCCGCAAATTTGGTCACGACCTATTGCGACAACCTTTGACGCCAGCCAAGCTCCCAAGACACTGGCAATAACGGCCGGGACCGCAATCGGACCCGTGACCAGCCATCCGGCGATCGCCCCGGACAGTCCGACCTTGCCCTGATCGACGGCCCTTAAAACTGCCTTTTCGGCTGCGTTTTCAGCCTGCCCCCCGCAGATCAGATTGCGTAGGTTGGTCTCCCAATTGCGCATCAGCTGGCGGGTCGCCCTATGGATAGAGGCGAGACCGATTTCGGTTGCGGGCTGTCCAATCACAAGCGGTGCCAATTGCGCCTGTGTCGCGACGGTTGGGTCCATCTCAACAAGCGATACGCGCAGGTCGAGTTCCCGCAGAAGCGTTGTCTCGTCCAAGGCGGCGAGTGTCTCGGCTTGTTGTGCAACGAAGTTGGCAATCGGTGGTGCTGCGATGATCCCGGTTTCAGGCACTGGCCCGGTCAACCTGTGCCGCAGTTCCATGCGGAAGCGGTCAGCAACTTTGCCGGCATTCGGACCATCAAGGTGAATTTCGTCGTGCCAGTCTGACCGCTTGGTTCCAATGTCAGTGACATCGAGATGGGCGATTTTGTCATGAAATTCGGCCCGTGCGCTCAACGTCCTGAGCCCCGCGTTAAAGCGTTTCAGGATCAGTTTGACGACATCATGCTGGATTTCCAACGGAACACCCGCCCGTGTCAGCGGCTTTTCTATCCAATCACCACCACGCGGAAAGGCAGGCCCATAGCCATGCACAAGGATATGGACATGGGGCAGGGCGGTGTGGACCCGCGTAAAGATCGCCAGAAAGCGGCCCAGAATGGTGCGCAGGAAGGTATTGAAGGTGTCGCCGACAAGTTCCTCTGCGGTGGCCCCCGGAAAGGGCGTTTCGACAAGGCGGGCCATCTGGCCGTTATCAAACAGGTCATTTCCACCGCCCGACAGCAAGAGCGCGGACGCGCGCTCTGCCTTAAGGTTTACGATGATTTCGCGCTGTAACTGCATGTCTTTCAATTCATCCCCGGCCGCGCCAAGGCTGAGAATGGCATGATCGCGCATCAGGTGATCTATGATGTCTTGCAGTTTTGTCGGGTACTGGAACCAGCTGTCGCCTTCAGATACGATGCGATGACCAGACCAGCCGCCCTTGATCAGTTGACGATAGGCGCGGTGCCTGCGGCTTCGCATAAACCAATTGGCCAGTCCCATGGCCGCCCCGCCCTCAATCCGGGGTGGGATGTCAGTCACAAGGCTCGGATTGGGCTGTAGTTCTGGTGCCATTTGGTTAGGCACCGTGATTTGGAGCATGTATTTAAGATAGTGATCAAGATCGCTGTTCGGGTCGGTTAAATGGGCAATCAGATCATCATACGCAATCGGCGGGAGGACGGATTCTGGCATAAAACACCTATAAATAACCAATTCTCTGGAAAAGTGCCGTCAGATATGGACCAGCGTAGCAGTTGTGGATAATTCTTCACGGTAAGCTAAACAATATCAAAGAGATACGGGACGTGGCGCTTAAGTAATTGATCCAAAGTACTAAGTTTTAGGGAAATGGACCCGACACGTAAAATGCCGGGCCCTTCTTGGTACTGAAATTACTTCCTTAAATAACCCTTAAGACCCCATTCAGATGCAGCCCAGCTTAGCGGACCGCGGAGAGTCTATCGTTTCGTCTGTGCTGCCGCTTTTGCGGGGCTGGGGAAACGTTGACGGGAAGAAACCGACGTTTGGTTAGGCCCTGCTTGGCGAAGCATAACCTTACGTTAGCGTCATGTTGGTACCAAAGTCCTGAAAGTTACCCTGAAATTTTCTGAAAATTAGTGAACGCGTCTGTCGAGCTTGCCAGCCAATTTACCATTTGGCTTGCACGGCACGCGATCCAAGGTAAGTTACCTAAGGGAAACGAATTCGCCTTCAGTTGCGGCCTACAGTGCGTCGAAGGGAGATATCAGTGACACGTCATGTCAACGTGGCAAACAAGGTTCGTTTGGGCCTCTTCACCTATGATACGCAGCTCGATTGTCTTTTAGATCCGGCTGGCAAAAATGTCAGTTTACGTCCGCAGTCCGCGCAAATTCTTTCGTTGTTGGTCGATCATCTTGGCCAGACAGTCACTAAAGAACATCTGATTTCCACAGTTTGGCAGAATGTAAGCGTCACAGATGACAGTCTGACGCAATGCATTGCGGATATCCGGCGCGCGTTAGGCGATAGCGACCGCAGTATTTTAAAGACCCGCCCCAAAGTTGGGTATTTGCTTGCCTCGACATCAACGGGTGTTGAGCCTGCCTATGACGCAGTTGCGAGGGGGCACGACACCGCGCTGGCATCAAGATCAGCTTTGGTGTGCATTAAGGGGGCAGGCCGTGAAGCCCCGCTTGACGTCGCATCGTTCGAGCAGGGGGCGAAGGCCGAAGGGAGTGGTCGTCTTATTCAGGCACGGGGCGGTTCCGCCGTTTTTGCATTCACGGATGTTTCTGCGGCACTACGGTTCGCGCTGGGGCTAAGTGCATCGCCAGGCGGGCGGTCCTGCTGCATTGGTGTCGATCTTGTCCCGGCTGGGCAAGTCGACGTCACCGACACCAGCGATCTGCGCGTCGCAGGGTTGGCCGCAAGCGGGCAACCTGCTGAGATTATTGCATCTGTCGAGATCCGCGATCAATTTTACGGTGAGCTGGATTTTGACTTTGAAGATTTGGGCGAGCAGACACTATCGCCTGGTGCAGATTCCGTCCGCGCATACCGTGTCAGCAGGCATAATGGTGCGTTGCGGGTGTTGCCCAATCTTGCGGCCGAGGATTTGTTGCCAACCATCGCCGTTGTCCCTCTGAGGGCGCGGATCGCGTCGGCGGATACAACTGTAATTGGTGAGATTTTCGCCGATGAGCTTATTGCAACGATGTCGCGCTCTGCCGACATCAACGTGATTTCGCGCCTCTCAACCACGGTGTTTCGCGCGCAGAATGCGAGCTTGAGCAGAATGGGTGACGTGCTGGGTGCTGACTTTGTCATGACTGGCACCATCCTGACGCATGATACGCAGGTCGGTCTGATGCTGGAGCTTGCCGAAGTTACCAACAGCAAGGTCTTGTGGGCTGAACGTGTCGAGATAGACGTCGCAGCCTTGTTGAATGGTTTTGAGGCTGTTGCGGAAATTATCTCGAAGATCCGCAAAGCGATTGCGTTGCATGAAATTGCGCGCGCTCGGTCAACGCCCATATCGTCGCTGCGCAATTACACCTTATTGATCAGTGCTGTCGGTTTGATGCACAGGCTGTCCCCGGTTGATTTTCAGATGGCGGGCGACATGCTGCGGGCGTTGATCGAACGCAATCCCAATCAACCCGCCTCACTGTCCTGGATGGCCAGATGGCATGTGCTGCGTGTGCAGCAGGGCTGGTCCGAGGATCCTCAGAAAGAGGCGCAACTGGCACTTGGCTGTTCGACCAAAGCGTTGGACATTGATCCTGAAAATGCGCTCGCTTTGACCAGTGAGGGTTTTGTGTTGACCAATCTGCTGCATCAGCTTGATGAAGCCGAAGACCGGTACGATGCCGCACTTGATGCCAATCCCAACGATGCCAACGGCCGACTGCTGCGGGGCACTTTGTTTGCCTTCCAAGGCAAGGGTGACGCGGCAAAGCGCGATACGGAACTCGCGTTGCACTTGGCCCCGATTGACCCGCATCGGTTCTTCTTTTTAGCTTTGGCAGCCTCTGCGAACATTGCAGCTGAGGACTATGCCCGGGCTATGATGTTGGTGAAAGCGTCGCTGCGGATGAACCGGACGCATACATCGACATTGCGGGTGAAAGCGGTGGCACAAATGCGATTAGGCGAAGAAGAGGCTGCCCGCGAAACCACTCAAGAGCTGCTGCGCTTGCAGCCAAACATGACTGTCAGTGCTTGGCTAAAGAACTCCCCCAGTGCTAGCTTTGATGTAGGACGGGATTTTGCGGAAACATTGCGGGAAACCGGGGTGCCTGAATAAAGCGAAAGACAAAATTTTTTTAAGGAGTTTCTATTATGGCGAATGGTAGTGGTGGTGGGCCAGAGGGCGGCTTTGGCGGCTTTGGGGGGTTCGGCGGCTTTGGTGGATTTGGGGGTTTCGGAGGATTTGGTGGGTTTGGCGGTTTCGGCGGCTTCGCAGCCACCGAAAGCCCGCTCATCACAGAAGCGTTGCTTACCACACGCGATGGCATTGTCGGTGCCCCGCTTGATCTGAACCCGAACATTGTCCAAAACTGCTGTGAAGATACTGCCAACCTGAAACGGCTGTCGCCCCAAGTCCGTGCCAGCATTTTTATGTTCGAGCTTGGCACACGGGTCACGTATTCGGCCAGCTGTAATGAAACGGCGACTGCTTCGCTTTGGCGTCTGGATTCCAAGCCCGGTGAGCCCCCGAAGGTTCAAGCCAGACCATTGGTCGAAATGACGGCGCCCACCATTGACCAGTTCAAAGATCAAATGGCCTTTTTGTCAGGCTATGCCGATCTGCGTCAGGATCGTGCAGCCGAAATCATGGCGCAACTTCCGACGCCGGTGCCATTTCTGGCCTCAATCGCCTATATAGATCCGTCGCGCACACCGTTCACAATTGAATTGCTGGATGCCGCATTGCGCTTTGCCAATTACAACCATATGCGCATGAAATACACGATTGCCGCCAAGCGCCCGATTGAGTTTTCCCCGCAAGTCCAGCCGATGATCCAGACACCGACGCATGGGTCCTTGCCAAGCGGTCATGCAACAGAGAGTTTCATCACGGCACGCCTGCTTTGGAAATTGCTGCGCGCATCAGGCACACCGCAATATCAGCAAGACGGCGTTTGGGGCGAGATGATGATGCGTCTGGCGTCACGGATTGCCATTAACCGGACGATTGCGGGCGTGCATTTTCCCATGGACAGCGTTGCGGGTTCTTTGTTGGGTCTGACCTTGGCTGAGTTTATCCACGAGCATTGCGATCCTGAAGCCCAACACAGCACCAGTGCGTCTTTCAATGGCACCCGTTTTGACCCCGCCGATGATTTCGATTGGCATCAACTTTATGGCGCAGAAGATGATCTGCAGGCAGAAAAATCAGGACCAGCAGGTGATCCTTGGGCAACTACAACACGAAAACTTTCGAAAAACAAAGTGCACTCTGCCCCGTTGGCATGGCTATGGGGCAAAGCGGTTGCCGAATGGCAGGATGTCGCATGCAATTAACTGGTAAAAAGGATCCCCCAAAAAAGCCCTCAAATTTGAAATGGGAAGAAGCCACAGACGAGGGCATCCTGAGCACGGCGATAGACTTTCGGTTGGAGCAGCAGGTCAACTTCACAGGCCCGCAAGAAGAAGACAGTTTGTGGTCGGCGCTGATCACGCTGCGCAACACAAGCATTGCGCGTTTTGCGCAGGGGTTTGACGAAAGTCTGGGTCGGCAATTGCATGTCCCGAACGACTATAGCGATCCAGATCGAGAGGCTGTGTTTGAAGACCGACTTATCGTCATTTTTGCCACCACCGCAGTGCTGAAGGTGTTGAACTCATTTCCTGAAAAATTCAACGTCACCTCGGTCGTACTCGGAGCGATCATCGACCCTGACTTCGTTAATTTTGAGGCCGAGGCGCACAGCGCTGATCTACCCGTCATCAAGGTGCCCAATGGGGCGGTTATTACTGCCATCATTGATGACGGCATCGCATTCGGCAACAATATCTTTCGTGATGGTTTGATGTCAACGCGGGTTGAATATGTGACCATCCTGCCGACCTTGCCGGGTACCGCGCCGGGACAGGCTTCAGTCGGGGCTGAGCTTGAGAAATTGCAGATTGATGCTTTGCTTGTCACCAATACGACTTCAAAACTGCTTGATGAAGATCGCTTCTACCAGCAGGCGGGTCTGATCGATTATGCCGACGGTACGTTTTCGCCTACGTCCCTGCGGCGGTCCCACGGGACCCATGTGGCGGCTTTGGCGGCGGGTTATCCAATGGATGCTGCCCCTGCCGACCGCCCCATTCTTTGCGCTATACTGCCGACGCGCGTCACCGAGGATGTGTCGGGTGGCAGCATCCTTCCCAGCCTGATCTTGGCATTACTGCGATTGACCCGTCAGGCCGCGCGTTTTCGCTGCGAAGACGGCACGCGCCCGGCCGCAGTCTTCAACTTTAGCTATGGCAACTTTGCGGGCCCTCACGATGGCACAAGCCCGATTGCGCGCGTGATCGAGGATTTTTTCGCCCCCGGTGCCGATCCTGACCAAGAGTTGCGCCTTGTGTTGCCGTCTGGAAACGGCAACCTGTCGCGTACCCATGCAAAGTTGGAATTTGCAGGCTCCGGCAACCGGCCAGAAAAGGTCCTGGATTTCGTGTCGATGCCGGATGACCGCACGGTGAGCGAAGTGCAAATGTGGATGCCCTTCAGCGCCGCCAGCCCGCTGCCAAAATCGGTCACTGTGCGCGTCACAACCCCGAGCGGGTTGCAAAGCGGACCCGTGGGTATCGCGGCAGGATCATATCAAGTGCTGTTAAATGAAGATGGCGACGAAGTGGCCCGGTTGTCTTTTGCATTTGAGCCGTTTCCGACGGCGCGCGGTGTTATCACACTTAGCCTGAACCCAACCGCCAGCCTGACCCCGGCGCCGCTGGCCCCAGCGGGGCGTTGGAAAATTGCTGTCAAACCGGATAAGATAAAGCCTGACGAAAAAGTGCAGGTGTGGATTGAGCGCGACGACACATTGCCCGGTTTCGGGCGCGGCGGTCGGCAGCCGTATTTTAACAACGCCGATTACGTGCGCTTTGATCAGTTCGGTGCTCCGCTTGCGACGGACCCGCCGGGGACGGACAGCCCGATACGGCGTGCCGGCACGTTGAGCGGATTTGCTTGTGGCCCTTCACCTTTGGTGATTGGTGCGCTGACTCAAAGCAACGGCAAGCTGTCGGACTATGCGTCACCCGGTCCGGTCTCACCGCCGCGCGATGCGCCTGTCGCCCACCGCGAAGGTCCAGACGCGTCCGCGCGCGGTGATGACAGTGTTGTACTAGGCGGTGTCATCAGCGCGGGGTCCCGCAGCGGGTCTATGGTGCGTTTGAACGGTACCAGTGTCGCGGCACCGCGTGTCACGCGCTTTGTAGCTGACAATATGGCAACGGGTGCTGCGGGTGATCGTGCCTGGGTTCAGGCGCAAGCCGGCCTTCAGGATGGTAACTTTCCACCACCCACGCCTGACCCGACCCGGACGGGCGGTGGTCGGTTGGATATCAAAGTGGATGAGATTGGACCGGTTGCATAGATTTTGGGCTGGCGGCCTCTGGTGGGAAGTCTTTTTGGTGGCGTCACGTTAACCAGTTCATGTTTGCCGATCATCATCTTTGCGCGTAGGCACCTTAGAAGAGCACACAATCAATCAGGTACAAGCGTCACCGTTATCCGGCAGCAATCATCACTCCCGCCGTTTGGTTGAATTACCGTTTCAGCCTCAGTCTCCGCAAAATTCAAGAGATGCTTCTGGAACGTGGGATTGATGTCTCGTACGAAACGATCCGGCGATGGTTTGTGATGCCTGCGCAAATCATCGCTCGCGGTTACATCATCAAAGCCATCCGACCTTGCGTTTGAGTGTTTTGAGGTCCCACTACCGCACCGCCGTTCCAGTGTAGATGATAGTCGCCAATTCTCGAAGACGCCGACGGACGCTATTCCTGAGGGTTTGGCACCCAGATCGCGAGCTGAGGATCGCCTTCTAACAGCTGCAATTGCCGCTTGAGCGCTGCATTCTCGTCAACAAGGGACAAAACCACGGCGACCCCGGGAATGTTCAGGCGCAGATCGGTCTGTAGCCGCTGCACTTTGCGAATAACGGCAATACTCGCACTTTCAAACCGCCAGATTTGCCGATCCTGCCCTTGATAGGTCTGCGCAGGTTCTAGGATGCCTTCGTCGACCAGTTCAATCACCCAATCTGCGGACAATCTGCAAATGCGACACAAATCTACGAGGGTCAAAGCCTCTACAATCTCGCTGACGGGGGCTAATTCGTCTGAATGTGTCATGTGCTAAGCTTCCGTTTTTGCGCTTTGGCCAGCACGTGGATTAAAATCCATTTCACGCGCCAGTTGTTGGTAAAGGTCACGGGCCTTTTCGCTCTCGTCGGGCGGAATTACGATCTTGAGTACAGCATACAGATCGCCCGCCCGCTTGCCCGGAATGCCGCGCCCTTTCAGACGCATCTTCTTGCCGGATTGTGCGTGTTTTGGCACCGTGAGTTCCACTTTGCCGCTTGGTGTCTGCGCAGTGATGCGCCCGCCCAATGCTGCCTCCCACGGGGTAACTGGAAGATCCATGTAGACATCTCGACCTTCCACGCGGTGTTTCGGTTCATCTTTAATCGCGACTTCAAGATACAGATCGCCCGCCTTGCCCTGTCCTACACCCGGCGATCCCTTACCTGCGAGGCGAATGTGCTGACCGTCGGTGACACCTTTGGGGATCGAGACCCTGATGGAGCGCTCTTGCATCACCACCTGACCACGCGGGCCCATTTCTGGCGCGCGCAGGGTGAAATCACGGCTGCCGCCGTTGTAAGCTTCGGACAGATCGATCACGATCTTGGCATGATGATCCTGACCGGGGGCATTGAACCCGCGACCAGGTCGCATGTTCGGGGACGGTCGGCCCTGGCGGGCGAACAATTCATCAAAGAACGATCCGAAGTCATTGGCATCTGCGTCAGTGTATCCACCGCCTGAGAACTCGAACCCTTCGTCCCAATTGGGCGGCGGTTTGAAGGATTGCCCCTCTTTCCAGTTCGTCCCCAGTTGGTCATAGGCCGCACGCTTTTCAGGGTCCTGCAACACCTCGTAAGCTTCGCCGACTTCTTTGAATTTACGCTCGGCCTCCGCTGCGTCACGGCCGGTATTCACGTCAGGGTGATATTTGCGCACAAGCTTGCGGTAGGCACGTTTGATGTCATCCTGCGACGCCGTACGCTCAATCTCCAAAACCTTGTAATAGTCTTTGTATTCCATATCGTTTTCGATCTCCAAGCGGCGCCATAAGACTGTGCAGGGCTACGACCGCAATGTCCCCTGCATTTGACGCGTTGTGTGTGTGATAGACTAAGGCGGGCGCCACCGGATTGACCAAACGCAATTTGCACGCCGCTAAGTCTGTTACACGCAGCATGCGGAGGTATAATAAAGCGGAAATTCCAACACCGCCCCGTTGAACAGTCAGAAATGAAAAACCGTCCATGCCGACCGATCCACACGCATTGCCCCTGCAAGACAATGGAATAGCCGCCAGTGCCACATCCGAGACACCTCACAAGGCCGGTTGGACCAGGTGGTTGCTTGTGCCGCTTTTGCTTGGGACTTTTTTCACTGGCGCGGTGATTGGAATGTATTTCCAGCCGCCCGGCTTGCGGGCGTTTTTCAACACCACCGGGCTTGAGCCCGGCGCAGGAACAGACACGCCTATTGCGGTCGCCATTCAACAGGTCACGACCCAAGAGCAGATCGCAGTCATCAGCGAGGGCGATGTGGTCGCTTTAGGCCGGATCATTCCGCACGGCGATGTCATCAGCGTGGCCACCCCGTCGGGTGCGGGAGATGCGCGCATCGCAGATATCAGGATTGTGGTCGGTGCCACGGTCGATGCGGGCGATGTGCTGGCAGTTCTGGACAACCTGCCCCAGCTGCAAAGTGCGGCCGCCTCTGCCGCTGCGGACCTTCGGGTCAGCGAGGCGACATTGCTGCAAACGCAAGCCTCCAACGCCGCGAGCCTGCGTGAGGCTCAGGCCGCATTGGACCGCGCCGAAGCGGCCGCCGTTGTCGCTCGCGCCGATCTCGCACGTTCGACATCCCTGCTTGAACGCGGCGTCACGACGCGGGCTGATTTTGACCAGATCGTCGCAACCGCGACAGAGGCAGAGCGCAATATCGAAAGTGCGTCAGCAACCCTGTCGCGCTACGCCTCCGGATCTGACATCGTGCAGGCCGACATTGCTGTGGCACAGGCCAACGTCGAGGCCGCGCGCGCTGGTCTGGATACAGCCACACAAAATCTGGACCGTGCTTATGTTCGCGCACCCGCACCGGGCACCGTCCTCGACGTCAATGTGCGCATCGGGGAACGCCCGCCGAGCGGTGGGATGATCGACCTTGGCGACACGTCGCAGATGACCGTCGAAGCGGAGGTCTATCAAACCCTTATCGGGCGCGTGACCATCGGTGATCCGGTCACGGTCTCCGCCGCAGCTTTGTCACAGGACTTGCAGGGCGTCGTATCGGCAATCGGTCTCGAAATCGGGCGCCAATCCATCATGTCGGACGATCCGGCCCACAACACAGATGCGCGCGTCGTCGACGTGATTATTGTTTTGGACGCGGCATCATCAGCGCTGGCAGACCGGTTCACCAATCTCGAAGCGATTGTCAGGATCGATGCAGGCCGCGCGCAATGAACTGGTTGCTGACGCGGCTATTCGGGCGCCTGCCGATTGGCTGGCTGCAATTGTCCCACAACAAGGGGCGCCTGTTTGCAGCCGTGGCTGGCGTGGCCTTCGCCAATCTTCTTGTGTTCATGCAGCTCGGTATCATGGGCGCACTGAACGGCTCCACCGTGGCGCCTTATTCGATCATCGAGGCGGACATCATCCTGTCCTCACAAGAGGGCAACACTCTCACCGACAGCGAACACATCGCGCGGGTCTGGATGTGGCAGGCCCTCGGCGTGGCTGGTGTGGCGGAGGTAAGCCCCCTCTATATCGGCAATCTGCCGTTTACGCTGGCTGACGGATCATCCGTGTCCCTGTTGGTATTCGGCGTGAACACGACACAGCCGGATTTCGTGTCTGAAACCGTCGCTCCTATGCTCTCCCAACTCCTGCTTGTAAACACGGCCTTGCTGGACGCGGGCACCCGTGGCATCCCTGCGGCTGTCTTTGACCAGTTGAAAGCGGGACAGCCGTTTTCCTTCGAGGCCTCGGGCGAGACCCTGACGGCGGTGGGCACGATGAACATCGGCGGCGGCTTTCTGGCGGATGGTATGATGATGATGTCGGATCAGACGTTCCTGCGGTTCTTTCCGGCGCGCAGCAGTGCGGCACCCGATCACATTCTCATCCGTGTCGCGGACGGTGTTTCGGCTGAAACTGTCGCCGCGCGCCTCGCCGATGTTCTGCCGGCCCTCAGCGTGCGCGTGCAAACGAACGAGGCTGCGCAAGCCGCTGATCTGTCCTTTATGTCGTCAGAACGCCCGACGGGTATCATCTTTGGCTTCGGCGTTTTCATGGGCATTCTGGTGGGCCTTGTGATTGTCTATCAGGTGCTGTCAACGGACGTGGCCGACCACTTGCGCGAATACGCGACGTTCAAGGCGATGGGCTACGGGCAGCCGTTTTTCCTTGGGATCATCTTCGAGGAGGCCATCGTTTTGGCTGTGTTCGGCTTCATTCCGGGTTTTTTCGCCTCAATGGCACTCTATGCCGGGCTGGGCGCTGTCACGGGCCTGCCGGTAACGATGGAGGCAAGCCGTGCAATTCTGGTGCTCTTTGGCACCTTGGCCGCCTGCTCCGTTTCAGGCGCCATTGCGACCCGGCGCTTGACCAAAGCTGATCCGGCAGATTTATTCTAATGCCTAACGCGCCGATCACAGTCAGAAATTTGAACCATTATTTCGGCAAAGGTGAGGCCCGCAAACAGGCGATATTCGATGTCGATCTCACGATCGAGCGGGGCAAGCTGACAGTTCTGATGGGCCCCTCGGGGTCGGGAAAAACGACGCTACTGACCCTCATAGGCGCGTTACGCGACATTCAGGAGGGCAGTGTTTTGCTGCTGGATCAGGAGCTGAATGGCGCCAGCGAAGGCGATCTGGCCGCTCTGCGCCGAAGGCTCGGCTTCATCTTCCAGGCTCACAATCTGCACGAAAGCCTGACAGCGACGCAGAATGTGCTGATGGGCCTTGAGGTTCATGGCAAAGGCGATCCGACCCGCCAACGCGTCGCGAGCCATCACATGCTGAACCTGTTAGGCCTCGGGGACCGTCTCGATTATCTGCCCGGCAATCTGTCTGGCGGGCAAAAACAACGGGTCGCCGTCGCGCGCGCGCTCGTTGCAAACCCCGAGATTGTATTGGCAGACGAACCTACAGCCGCACTCGACAAGGAAGCCGGCCACACGGTTGTCGAAATGTTGAAAACCCTGGGCCAAGTGCGCGGTACAACCACGGTGATGGTTACGCACGACCCGCGGATCCTCGAGCTGGCCGACCGGATCGTTACACTGCACGACGGGCGGATTGTATCGGACAAAAACAGCATCGCGGATTGACTGCATCGCCAAATGTCTAGTCAAAGTCTGCCAGTTTGTAAGCCGCCCGCAATGCATGCACTGTCCGTGTATTTGGGTACTGAGTTGCATCAGCAAATATCGGGAAGTCGTTCCCAATTTAACAACCGCCGAGCCTTTCGCTTGTTGCGTCAACTGTGAACGGGGCATTAGAGTGCGCACTTAACTAATTCGGAGCACTGCTTTTATATCTTAAGTATTTGATACTAAATGTAATAATCTGAGACAGATTGGAACGCAGGCAATTCCATACGCATCAGGAGCATAACCTTGCGCAGGCACGATGTTCCAGGCAAAAGAAAAGGCCCGCGCGATGCGGGCCTTGTTCGGTAAGGTTTTTGAGGAGGTCACTTGGCTCGATTTAGCGCCTGCATGAGCTTACCCTGGTCGAAGCTATCTCGATAATTATTCATGGTGAACGGTGAGTACCCCAATGGGGTCGAATACGTTTTGGCGTAGGCGTGAGAAAACGTTTCGATCGAGCAGACCGTCTCGCCGACAATCTGGCAGTGCGTAAAGGCTTCGATCAACATCTCGATGACCAACCCCCAACGGTCGCAGCAGGCAAAGGAAAGGCGCTCCAAGAAATCCTTTGTTGCAAGCGGGCTGAAATCAAGCCCAGCCTTTTCCGCATAGGTGAATGTAAGCTGCAAAAGCTCGTCCATGTCAGCCTGTTGGGAAAGGTCTATTGTCTTGAAGTGAACGGTGCGCAGTAGTAAGGCCAGTTGCTCTTCTTTTGCGATTTGTAGCGCAAGGCTCGGAATCCCTGACAAAATCAGCATAAGCGGCCAGCGAGACTCTTTCAAAAGCGTCTTGAAGCTGTCGAGAATTTGCTGATTGGTCTGGTTGCCATCTTTCGTAAAGACATGTTGGCACTCGTCGAAATGAATGCCGACCACGCCTTGAAGCTCTGCGCATTTAATGACCTTTTCCCAGATATCCGCCTGGCTATGGCGGCCCTTCAGCGGGTAGTTGAGAAGGGTCAAAATCTTTACACCGAGATCTTTCTACGTCACTTTACCGGACAGCATGCAATGGATGATAATCGCAGGGCGACCGTCAGGCATGATGACCGAACCATCATTGAATTTGTCGCAGAGCCGTTGAATTTCGCGGGATTTTCCTTGGCGGGATTCACCCACGACCAGCAAACCCCGTGCTTCAAATGGGCGGCCAGTCGACGCCTTGGCGTAATAATCTGTGGCACACCACGACATCGCCTCGAGCAGTTCCTCACCTCGGAGAAAAGGGAAATGGGCAGATTTCAACGGCGCTGAAGCTTCGACCACGCGGGTATTGATGAAGGCCATTATTCGAAACCTTTCAGGTTTTTGGGACGAGGCAAGGCAGACGGTTGAGATACTGGTTTTGCCTCGGGTTTTTGTCGTGAAGTGATTGAAACTGGCGTCTCATCAGCGGGATCCGCCGCTTCTGCCAGTCCGTCGATCAGCATCTCATCGCCGCCAATTTTGTACACTCCATCAGAAGGCTGCAGGCGTGTGATTTCTCCTGGGCGGGTTGTGCCCGCTTGCGGTTCAGACCGGATCACTCGCGCCCCTGAGAAGACGGCCTTCGCCATCGCTTTGCATTCTGCGACCGTCGAATAGCTGCGCGCAAGATTGTGCTCGACCCCGATTTCCGTGATCTGGTTGTAACGGTGCAAGCGCGTGCGCATGACTTGATCGTCATGAAACTCCGTAACATCAGGTGCTTCTCGTCGCTGCTCCGCCATCAGTTTGAGGATTTCTGGAAGCGTCATATCGGCAAATGCAGTAATCTGGAGGTGGACTTCGATTGGCTCCTTCACTTTGGGCAAGATGACTGTCGCGATGTTCACGTTGTCCGGGTCGATGAACACTTTAACCTTTTCACTCACGCGGTGCTCTTCGCGCTTCTCTTGGAGATCGTTTGAGTTGAACCAGATCCCCTGAAATACGCGGACGCCTTCATCGGTTGGGGTAACATCCTGTTCCCAGCCGAGATGAATGCGGCGCTTATGTGGATCAATGGGTGGTATCTGGCCGCGCGTCTCATTGATCGCCTTATAAACCTCAAAGGGGCGACGACCGCCCATGCCAACGCCGTAGTGTCGGGTCGAGGGATATTCATCGATGAAGTATTTCGTAACGATCTCATGGAGCTGTTCGACAGTGATTACCCCGTTGGCCTGTGCATCATAACCGGGTAACTCACCGGGGCGACCTCCAGTATAGCCAGGCAACATCTTGAAAATGTCCATCTCAAGCGTCCCGAAGAACCGCTCGATTACCGCCCGGTCGGTCGACGCATATGTTCGGGAAATTGTGTTGATGCTCCCGATGCCCATGAGCGCGCCGACAGTGGCTGAGTTTCGCAGGCCGGTGCCGTTATCGTTCTTCACATGCATCAGACCGACTGGAGCAGCTGGATGCCCACTGCAGCCGTAGCGCATCTTTTCTGCAGTTTTGTCACGCGTTGCCATGCGAAACAGCGCTAAGGTCGCCTCGTTATTTGGGTTTTCTGCGATCTCCCAAGCAAGCGGCATGCGAGTTGCAACGTCGAGCATGGCCAATATCCAAAAACGCGACTTGATGTACCGCGATTGTCATATCATTGCTCCTCGATAGACGAAGACGGCCACCTTATGTGCCCGTCAGGTGTTGATCTTAGCCATGATAGGCTTGGCTGACCGCAAAGCTGTCTTCAAATCAGTTCTAAAGAACAATCTGTCCATCACGCACCTTGGCGCGAAGCGCGAACGTAAATTCGCCGATTTCTTTGCCGCTGTGGGTCGTGATACCGTTCATGCGGCCAAACACGGCTACGGTGTCGTCGGATGCAAATGCGTCGGTATTTTCCCATTTCGTGGTTTGGAAATTGCTTGAAAACACGCCGAGGAACTCAAGGATCGCCTCTTTGCCTACGGTTTTGCCGACCCACGGCAGGGATGTGTCGCCCTCGTTGTGCCAGACCATGTCGTCGGCCATCAGGCGATCCATTGTTTCCATGTCGCCGCTACCCATCGCGCCCACGTAGGTCATAACGGTGTCAAAGCTTGCTTGTGTCTTCTCGTCCATTTCCCGAGCTCCCGCTTGTGTGCCAAGGATCAGCGCAAGTGTCGCGCCGAGGGATGTGGTGAGTAATGTTCTGCGCTGCATGTTGGTCTCCTGTGGTGGCCCGGACTGCGCCGGGCCGTTGTTTGGAACTGAGTTTACTGGCCTGCAAGCTGCTGCAATGCGCCTGCCCAGTCTTCAACGTGGTATGTGCGGACGATTTTACCGTCTTCCAGTTCGTGGATGTCGATCGTCATGATGTCAAAGCTGCGACCCTGACCATCAACACCGAAGAATGGCGCGACAGGGGTGCCGGTTGCGCGGCTGCGCACAACAAACGTGTCACCATCCTGGTGCATGTCCTGAATGGCCCAGTTTAGGTCTGGCATCAGTTTTGCAAAGCCGCCCATTTGGCCAAGGAAGGCCTCACGGGATTTATCGTTGCCGGAGTAATCTCCCATGCTGGTCCAGCTTGAGGATGTGGCGGCTTCAAAGGCTGCGACATGCTCTTGTGAGCCAGGATTACTCAGCAGGTCATAGAAGGAGGTTACGTTGGCTTGGTCGTCGGCGAATGCGCCCGTTGCAAATGTTGCCAGTGCGGCGGATGCGATGATGTTCTTGAGTGTCATAATATTCTCCAGTTTGAGTTTGTAGGCTGGGTTGGTCGAGGTGTTGTTTCGTTCAAGCGACGTGCACAGGCTGCCATTCGAATTTCGGGTTTTCGCGAAACGCGAACCGTTCGAGATGATTGGCGATAAGCTGGCTGGCTTTGGTGAGGTCACCTTCGTTTTCGGAGGTAACGGTCATTTCAAGGCTGCCTTGTCTGGCGCACAGATCACATTGCCCGAACGGGAACTTGATCTGTCCTGCTTGCGCGTTGAATTGAACCTCAAGTTTGTGCCCAAAGTGCTTGCAAAGTTGCTGGCCCGGTTGGATGTGATCTTGGCGGTGCTTGTGAACATTGCTGTTTTCCTTCTGCTGAACCCATAAATAGACAAAAGTTATCTTTTCGATTATCCCGTAATTAGAGAAATCACTCTTACAGGAATTCGAAAGATGATTGACGACTACCGAAGCCTCGCCGTGTTTGTCGCCATTGCCGATACGGGAAGTCTGAGCGCGGCGGGCCGGCGGTTAAAGCTATCTACCTCGGTTATCAGTCACCACTTGTCACGGCTGGAGGACCGCCAGGGTGTGACGCTGTTTTTCCGCTCTACGCGGTCTATGTCGCTGACGCCCGAAGGTAATACTGCCCTTGAACCAGCGCGACGCATGGTGACGGCGGGCGAAGAGGCACTTGATGCGATCCATGTGGGCAGCGACGAACCCGTCGGGGCGCTACGTGTTGCGATGCCCGCCTTTGGCGAGCAAAGCCACCTGCACAATGTGCTGTGGGATTTTGCCAAACAGCACCCGATGGTCGCGATTTCGCTCCATTGCAGCGACACGCCAACCGATCTGGTAAAAGACGGTTTTGATCTTGCAATCCGTCTCGGAACCCTGCGCAGTAGTAGCTTGAAAAGCCGCCGCATTGCCGATTTTGAACGGTGGCTCGTTGCTTCACCTGACTATTTGGCGGGCCGTTCGCCGATTAAATCTCCCGAGGATCTCGCCGAAAATGACTTCGTCGCAGTCACCCAAATCCCATCGTTAATGACGTTAGAATGTGACGGGCAGTCGATCCAGTTTGATCCAGAAAATATGCGCGTCGAGGTCAATACAGTGACTGCCGCCAAGGCTGCTGTGCTGGCGGGGCTTGGGATTTGGCACGTCCCGCTCGGGGAAATTGAAGATGACCTCGCGCAGGGGCGATTGATGCATGTGCTACCAGATTGGAACCTACCCGTGCTGGGCATCTACGCCGTCTGGCCCGACATTGGCCCGCAAAAGGCGTTGACCCGACGTCTGATTGATTATTTTCTCGGGAATCGTACAGGACTTATGCTGTGAATAAGTTGAGCCACGGCTATTTGTCTCGCAGTTTCGGTTTCAACTTCACCGAACTGTAGTCCGCCCTTCTTTAGCATCTGCCATAAGCCGACATCGAAACAGCAAAAGTGAACGGCGGCTTGGTCCGCATTGTGTGAATTCAATCGCCGCGGATTTTGCCGTTGCAGCGAATGGCCGGAATGACGGGCCACACCGCAGTATGAGCGAGGCCGGGTGTACGGCAGCAATGGGCCGTTCGTGTGACTTTGCAAAGTACACTATCTGCGCACAGCCAACCTTGGTGCGCAGCGCAGCATGTGGGCTTCGGTCTGCTACGGCTTGAATGGCCGCTTTTTCAATTCTGACAGAGAACCTTCGCAGACTCAGCTAAGGTCCGGTTCCCGCCCTTCTGGTTTCAAAATGACCCGCACAACATAGATGCCAACGCCATGCCAAGTGTTTGATCTAGATCATTGCAGGTAGGAGGACTTGTCATAGACTTGGGAAGAATAGGAGAATCGTGTGAACACTTCGATACAGACAATCTTGAGCTTGGGTTTAGTCGCACTTGGTCTGGGAGCCTGCACCGAAGAACCCTCAATGCCCGACCGCGTTGATGGTGCGGCTTTCTTCGCAAGCAACTGTGCTGCTTGTCATGGAGTAAATGCACAAGGCAACGGCCCCCTAGTCGCTGATTTGCAAGCTGCACCGTCAAATCTGACCACGTTGAGCCGCCGCAACGGCGGTACCTTTCCAAAGGCACGGGCGCTTAGCTATATCTATGGTGATCCTGAGCAAGCACACCTTGCGCGCGTGATGCCGCAATTTGGTGGCGCTATGGCAGAAGACTTGGTCCCCGTAGAGTTTGACGGCGTCATGACACCTACACCGTGTGTGCTAGCAGCTCTCTTGGCTTATCTTGAGGCTATTCAGGAATAGCAAACGCGATTGAAACTTAACCACCCTTCGTTTCGACCGACGCGAACGACCCGAACCGGACTTTGGCCTTTCCGTATTACGCTGCAATGCAGCTTTCGCATTGCGACCATTCGTGCATCTTGCAGCATTTGTTCGGCTAAAACGTCGGTCCGCGCACTACAGTGATCCTCAGACACCATCCCAACGTCTCAACATCCAGTACCACTGCTCTGGATCGGTCATGATCCGCGCAGATAGACTGTCATTAAAGGCACGTGTCATGGTGATGGCGTCAGTGTGTGGGATTGGGGCTTCGAATTCCACACGAAATGCGTTCCCATCTCCAGTGCGAATACCATACGCGGCTATCATGGGAAGATCGTATTTGAGTGCAAGCTGGGCCGCCGAGAGAGACGTTAGAGCGTCATGTCCAAGAAACGGTATCCGTACACCTTCCGAATATTTTTCGTCTAGCAAAATAGAAATAATGCCTCCACCCCGTAGGTGACGTACCAGCGCTTTGGTTCCCACGCGGCCGGTTGCCAAAATCGGCTTACCCCCGGCCTCAATACCAGCAAGCAAGCGGCGTTCGTAATGGCGGTTCTTTTGAGGTCGATACACAGCTCCGCTTTCAAGCCCGTGCATTTTGATCACAGCACGAACAGCTTCCCACTGTCCGAAATGGCCGGAAACGATAATTACGCCCTTGTCGGCCGCCTGAGCTTCTTTCAGGGCGACAAGGCCAGGGCCAGAGGCGCTAAATTTATGGTGTTGGGTTTGAAATTCAGCATCGTGATAAATTTCAAAAAGGGTTCGCCCCATATGCCGACCCATATCTTGGCTAAGCTTAGCGCGCCCTGCGCTTCATGTTGGGAAAAAACGCTTGGCTTCGCGGTTAAATCGGATCCGTGCAGGCGGGAACCAACGCATGACCGTTCCAAATGTTGTCCCCAGCCCACGAGACCGCAAGTCAAACGTACGCCATCGAACAGCAGTCAACGCTGACCACAAAGGGAAGTATCTAGCGTGATGTAGAACTGACTTCAGAGATGTGGAAAGCATGGCTCTGTATGATCGGGTTCAGCAGCAATACCAATCGAAAACGCAAGGGCGCCTTACTCCAGGTCATATCCGTGACAGTTTGCATCAATGGGTTGGGATCGGGCTTGCAGGACTGCAGCGTTCCCCATCTTTCGCTGTGGTAATCTGCAGCCTCCGGCCCTGACCTGCCGTTCGCTTCGTGGCTGAGCGCTGCGGTGCAGCTTCACCAGACCGGCCATTCGTCCATCGTCCAGCATTTTCGTAGGGTGAAGGTCGGCAGAGCGGCCGGAACTGCCGTTCGCTATAACTTTTCGAACGTCAGCTCTCGAATGTCTTGGAGATCGACATCTCGCCCGAGAATTGCCTTGTAGGCTACCAGTTGGTCGATCGGCATCACATTAATTTGGCAGCCAAGAACCGATTTAAAGACGGAAGATTCGTAGTCTATGGCTTGCTCAACCCACCCGCCGGACTTGCCGTTCTGTATTTTAATATCCGCAGAGTCACCGATTTCGATCTTCTGACCGAAATAGTTAATCTTGAGATAGGTAAGATTCCATTGCCCATCAACGACGTTCTTTGGTCCCCAGACAATATACGCGCTTATGGATACTATGAAATCTGCCCAATGCGGGCTGCCAAACGGCATATACAGATCAATGTCGTGCAGAGGGCGGGAGCCGCCGTGCGCCAACGCGGCCAAGCCCCCTACAACCTGATAAGGTAATTTGTGTCGTTTGGCTTCGCAGACGATCCATTCGAGAGCGCATTGTTGCTTTTGTTCGCTTTGGGCAGGCATTAGGTACATTTCCTAAAAGCCAATATTTGGCTTTTAACGCAAAACTGTCTGTGGATGGATTGAGTGTCAACAGGCCTAGGGCGGGGCATGGGCACATGGAAGCAGTCGTTCGGACGAGCTGCAGCGTCCGACATTTTGGGCTCCAAGCCGTCATCGGATGCACCGCAGCATCGTCTCTATCGAGCCTGGACCAGACGGTGCTCACGGCCCAGAGCGGACCTTCATGCTTGGCGCTGGTGCCGCACTGCGGCTTACCGAGAGCGGCCATTCACGCATCATGTAGTATTTTCGAGGGGCGACGATCGGCAGTGCGGGATAAGCGCCATCGGTCGAGCTCAAAGCAATGACGGCCTCGGAGCAGTATCCGCACGGTTTTTTTTGGAAAGCGCTGGCGAGTAAGCGGCCGTTCATGCGGCGCATCATCCAGTCATTAGTTCCGCTTCTCGAGCGGACGCTTACATCACGTATTGGCTTATCCGTACATATAGAGCCGAATTTGCCCGAAGTAGTTCTTGATATGGCTATGACAGAAAGCTGCGTATTGAACCTGATACTCAATGCCAGAGCAGCCATTCAGGATACTGGTACGGTTTGCATATCTTTGGAGAAAGTCGAAAAAGGGTCGGCCAACGGACAAGAGCGAAGATCGCCAGCTGGCTTGACAGCGCTTATTGTCGAAGACACCCCTGCTGTCGCAAAGGTTATGGCGCGCATGCTTGCAAACGTCGGGCTTCAGGCACAAATTGCCTACAACATTGCCGAAGCAAAGCAAATCTTGTCGGATCTTGGCACCATTGATTTTGTGATTTCAGATATTGTGATGCCGGGCGGTAGCGGACTTTTATTGCCCAGTTACATTAAGTCGATCCAGCCGCATCTACCTGTCATTCTTATGTCTGGTTATCCGCAGGACGAATTTGAAACTGATTTGCCAAGCGATGTTGTGTACTTACGCAAACCTGTGGGACGCGATGATCTCAAACAGGCTTTGATTGATCTTGGGGTTAGTGAGCGCTGCCCGAGTGGTGCGGTTATAGGCAGACGTGGGCATAGTGTTTTTGAAAAAATTTCTTAGCAGGCTGCTAAAGAAGACCGCCTTAAAGGGCGCCATTCCTCCATCCGCTGCTTAAGCAAGTTTTTTGCGCTGCGTATACTGTACGGTTATTTCATATGTAGCCTGCGTCTCTCAGCAGAGCAGCAATCCGACAGTAGCCATATCGACCGTACTGGCGTGTCAGCTCAATCATTCCTAACTATAACGGTTGACCACTTCAAAAGGGGAGGCTTAGCGGCGTTGAGGGTATCAGATGGGCAAGTGTCACACCGGAGTCCATCGCTAGCGTTGCAAGGCCTGCCAAAAGATCTGGATCGGCCGGACAGGCACCGCGATTGCGCGCATCCATCGCCCAATAACCCTGCTGAATGTTGTTTGTAGTATGATGCGCAACGCACCTTTGTCGTGCAGGAAGCTTGCAGACGATTTGAACTGAATCGCCCCGAGTTTGTCGGAGACCATCAACTTAAGTAAGGATGATGGTTATGACAAAAAGCAAAATGGCAAATCGCTACTCGCCCGAGGTCCGCGCACGCGCGGTTCGAATGGTGTTCGAGC
>Ga0306909_100050_pt1 | contig 45311 bp, 43 predicted proteins | sample AntRauMFilla2697_FD_190439 | JGI IMG/M metagenome (GOLD analysis project Ga0306909, IMG submission 190439) | Saline lake microbial communities from Rauer Islands, Antarctica - Metagenome Filla 2 #697 (v2) (version 2) | ecosystem: Environmental > Aquatic > Non-marine Saline and Alkaline > Saline ... | reverse complement strand
TACTTAAAGAATTTAAATTTTCCAATTTACTATTTACTGCAATGCTTAAACTATTAGAAATATTGTTTAAACTTTCAAGACCTGCTAATGAAGTAAGTTTAAGGTTATAATCTATTTCCAAAAAATCTAAGTCTGTAATGTTTTCTAGACCTCGTAAAGATTTCAAGTTATCGTTGTACCTAATAAATATACCACCACTGATTTTCTCTAAATTTTGTAATGCACTTAAGTCTTCTAAATCATCTGCATAATTGATAATTAAATTTCCGTTAATTATCTTATACTGTTGGATTGCCGGGTCTTCTAAATCTTTGAGCGAGCGGATTTCCAAATTTCCTTCTAGTAGTGTGACCAATTCTATATTGTTATCATCTGAAAAACAAGAGATTGTAAAGAATACTAATATGATTATGCCTACTAATTGATTTTTAATCATGGGTACTTTATTTTAAATTTGTATAATGAACTTTTCCTTTTTTAGCATTCAAATATAATTCTATTTTTTTCTTAACATTAAATTATTATTCGCTACAAGAAAAAATTATTGCTAAAATCTGTACAAACCCAATTCAAATTTTCATTATCAGCTATATATCTGTTAAATAAGATATTTTCCGATTTTGTTATAAGCTAACTTTTTTTAAATATATGATCCAATAGACTTTATGTTAATCGGTTTACCAACACTACTCATTGATCTTCGTCCTTACAGTGTAAACCCAGGTTTCTGTCATCTTCATACCATGGTTATTTTCAAAAATAATTTTTAGGATAAAGGTGCTCCCCTATTTAGAAAGCATGAACCCGAAGGGCATTAAAAATTTTGAGTAAAACAGAAGCTCTAGACCAAAATAGGGTATAAGATATTATAAATGATTACTTGTTCAAAGGCCGAATGGTCAATGAAAATGGGGTTATTGAAGCCTTAGAAGATCAACCCAGTGTCTTAAAAAAGAGTCCATGAGCAATCGAATAAAAAAAAAGTTACAAGACTTTATCAAGACTTTTGTAAATAGAGTAGATAGTTAGATAGTAGTTTTTCACTTATTTTATCATGGCACTTAGTTGGTAACTGAACTTTATGCGATTCTCAAAAATGAATGCTTTTTTAGAAATTAGCCTTATTTAAAGCCAAATTCAACTTAAAAGTGGGAGGCTTTTTTAAGTTTTGGTAAACATGAGATAATAGTAAGATTATCTAAGCTGGCTAAATACAATTTAGTGAACGCTACCAAACCCCGAAAGCACTGGTAATTTATAGTAAACCATTGTGCAAATAATGAGTAAGAATGTCTAAATTAAATTACATAAATTAGCTTTTATTATTTTTTATTTGCTAAATGTTTATTCTAAATCCAAAATAATTAGCACATTTGGCGGGTAATAAACAAAACATAAAAATCACTAAAATATATGAAGATTTTGTAGATTAAAAAGACTTCTCATTTGATGGATGTTGTACCCGATTTTTAAATAGAAATGATCTAAAAAATGGATAAAAAAGAAAAACTCATGATTGCCAACAAGGAACTTGCTTTTCAAAACGTTGAAAAAGAAAAACGTGCAGAACAACTCATGATTGCCAATAAGGAACTTGCTTTTCAAAACAAAGAAAAGAAAAAAAGAGCTGCAGAATTGATCGATTCCAACAAAGAAGTCGACGAATTAGAAAAGCGAGTAAAAGAGCGAACAGAAGATTTAGAATCATTTACATATTCCGTATCTCACGATTTACGCACTCCACTGCGTGCCATAAATGGATATGCAAATATGCTGGAAGAAGATTATAGTGGCGTGCTTGATAGCGAAGGAAAAAGAGTATTGGGAGAAGTGAGAATTAATGCCAAAAAAATGGGGATATTAATTGATGATCTGCTTACATTTTCAAGATTGGGTAGAAAAGGAATTTCAAATTCAAAAGTAGATGTAAACGAATTGGTTAAAACTGTTCTTTCGGAAATTAATGAAAGCACAGCACACCATGCCGAAATAAAATATGAGAATTTACTTCCCACACTTGCAGACTATAACCTACTAAAACACGTAATTACCAATCTCCTTTCCAATGCCATTAAATATTCTTCTAAAAAAGATAAAACATTTATTGAAATAAAGTCAGAGCGAAAAAAAGGAGTCAATATATATTCCATTAGTGACAACGGAGTAGGCTTCGATATGAAGTATGTAAATAAATTATTTGGGGTATTTCAACGGCTGCATTCCAATGAAGAATTTTCTGGCACAGGTGTAGGACTTGCAATTGTGGAACGCATTATCCATAAACACAATGGAAAAGTATGGGCAAAAGGAAAAGAAGGACAAGGGGCCACTTTCTATTTCAGTTTACCAGATGTAGATAAGAAAACAGAAAAAAAGCAATAGTCTAAATAAACCACTATGGAAAATAATACTGTTGAAATTCTGCTCATAGAAGATAATATGAACGATGCAGAACTGGCTATTCGCGCATTTCGAAAAGGTAACATCAATAATAATCTTATCCATCTTAAAAACGGAGCCGAAGCACTTGAATTTCTCTTTGCTACAGGAAAGTTTGAAGGCAGAGACACTAGTAAAAAACCAAAAGTAATATTACATGATTTAAAAATGCCTAAAGTGGATGGACTTGAAGTATTGGCGAAAATAAAAGCAAGCGATCTCACAAAATCAATTCCTGTGGTAGTGCTCACATCTTCAAGCGAACATCCTGATATTGAACATGCTTATTCACTTGGTGCCAACAGCTACATCGTAAAGCCGGTTGAATTTGATGAATTTGTAAAAGTAGTTACAGAACTTGGTTTTTACTGGCTACTAAAGAACCACCCTTCTCTATAAACAAATATAAAATCCTTAAAAATTGAAAACCAAATTAAAAATACTTCACCTTGAAGACATTCCTACTGATGCTGAATTAGTAGAAAGAGAGTTGAAAAAGGGAGAGATTCAATTTGAAAAATTGGTTGTCGATAATAAATTAGACTTTAAAAAGGCTCTCAAAGAATTTGTGCCTGACATCATCATTTCCGACCATACTCTTCCTTCCTTTGATTCTATAGAAGCCATAAAGATAATTAAACACCAAAAAATTAAAATTCCCTTTATACTCGTTACAGCCACTGTATCTGACGAATATGCTGTAGAGGTGATGAAAGCTGGGGCTGATGATTACATCCTCAAAGATCGACTGCATCGCTTGCCAAAAGCGGTAGAGAGTGCAATGGAGAAAACCAGAGCCGAGCAAAAACTACTCGAAAGCGAATCATTCAATAAAGGAGTTCTTTCTTCACTAGCTTCACATATAGCTGTTATCAACAAAGAGGGGTCTATTTTATTGGTAAATAAAGCATGGGACAATTTTGCAAAAAAAAATGGTGAAACTAGGCTTTCACGTGCTTCTGAAGGTAGCAACTACTTTGATGTTTGTGAAAAATCTGTGCTAGCGGGCGACCCTTTCGCAAAAAAAACCTTGGAGGGTATTAAATCTGTACTCCGTAAAGAGAAAGTGATTTTCGAACTGGAATACCCATGCCACTCTCCCAATAAAAACCAATGGTTTTTGCTTAGTGTCATAAATTTTGGGAGAGATACACATAAGGTTGTTATCTCGCACCAAAATATTACTGAAAGAAAGATCGCCGAAAAAAACTTTATCGATACTTCCATTGAACTTCAAAACACACTTGCCAAACTTAATAAAATACTCGATTCTTCATCGGATATCATTTGTACAATAAATGCTGATGGTGAGTTTGTGAATGTTAGTGCTGCATCACAACAAGTTTTGGGGTATACACCTGAAGAGCTTATCGGGATCAAATTCATGAATCTGGTATATGAAGACGATGTTGAAATCACTTCCAAAGCGGCTGAAAAGATTTTTAGAAATGTACAAATTCCTATTTTTGAAAATAGGTACGTGCATAAAAATGGTAAAATTGTTCCTCTACTATGGTCAGTTAATTGGGATAAAAAACTCAGGTTAATGTATTGCGTAGCAAAGGATGTTACTGAGCGGAAAAAGTCAGATAAAGAAAATAAATTCAAAGCAAATTTGTTGAATACCATTGGCCAGGCGGCAATAGCAACAGATTTAAATGGCGTTGTAAACTATTGGAACCGGGCAGCTGAACATATTTATGGATGGACAAAAAAAGAAGCTTTAGGAAAACATATAGTTGAGCTAACGACTAGCGAAACCACCAGTGAGCAGGCTATGGAGTTAATCGAAGAGCTGAAAAAGAAGGGAAAGTGGTCAGGAGAATTTAAAGTGCAGAAAAAGGACGGAACTAATTTCCCAGCCCTAATTACAAATTCTCCAATTTATGATGAGAATAATATATTTTCTGGTATGATAGGAATTTCATCAGACAATACTGAACAGAAAAAGCTTGAATTATTATTGGATAAATCCAACCGCCTAGCACGTATAGGAAGCTGGGAAATTGATGTAGTAAAGGAGACCGTTTATTGGTCAGATATTACAAAGGAAATACGTGAAGTGGACAAAGATTATATCCCGAACCTTTCAACGGGAATAGGATTTTTTACTGAGGGTATAAATAAGGAAATTATATCTCAACGGGTACAACAGTGTATTGATAATGGTACTCCCTGGGATGAGGAACTGCAAATAACCACGTTCAAAGGAAATCTTAAGTGGGTGCGTACAATTGGTGAAGGAGAATTTTATAATGGGAAATGCTTAAAGATACAAGGAAGTTTCCAAGATATTACAGAGCGGAAAATAGCACAAGAAGCTCTTAAAGAACAAAACAAGGCGCTTAAAAAAACAAACGCTGAACTTGACAGATTTGTTTACAGTACTTCCCATGATTTACGTGCTCCACTCACTTCCCTACTAGGCCTCATCAATATCGTTGATAGAAACCTCCCTGAAGCTGAGGCCGATCAAAGAGAACGCATTGGAATGATGAAACAAAGCGTTACCAAACTGGATAGTTTTATAGAAGATATAATTAATTACTCACGTAATTCAAGAACTGAAATAGAAAAAGTTGACATACACTTTGAAGCACTTGTAAATGAAAGCCTGCAAGCATTAAAATATATGGAAGGTGAACATATTTGCAAAATCAATGTAGAGGTTGTGCAAATGGGAAAATTCATATCGGACAATAAAAGAATATTGGTTAATTTGAATAATCTGATTGGCAACGCAATCAAATATCATGATAAGTCTAAGCAAAATTCTTATGTGAATATATCAATTCATTCAGACGACTCTAAGGCTACAATAAAAGTGGAGGATAATGGCATAGGAATAGCTGAAGATAAGCAATCAAAAATATTCGAAATGTTCTACAGAGGTACTAAATTTAGCCAGGGTTCTGGACTTGGCATGTATATAGTGAAAGAAACGCTAGAAAAGCTAAACGGGACTATTACCTTAAATTCAAAAATAAATGTTGGTTCAACTTTTGCAGTTAGCATTCCTAATCTAATTGAAAATAGATAATATGAAACATATTCTCCTTATCGACGATAATACAATTGACAATTACATCAACAAATTAATTGTTATGGAATCGAAAATAGCAGATTCAATAACTGTAATGGATTCTGGGGTTGACGCATTGGAGTTTTTAAATAATTTGATTGGTAACAATGAACCATTTCCTGAACTCATATTTCTTGACATACAAATGCCTGAGATGGATGGTTTTGAATTTCTAGATGAATTCGACAAGTTCCCTGAAGATAAAAAGGAAAGATGCACTATCAATTTACTCAGTTCATCCAAAGATCCATCTGACATAAGGAGAGCTGAAGAGTATACTTGTGTCAAGAATTTTTTTAGTAAACCAATGAAAGCTGAGATGCTCAAAAATATAAAATAAATATCTGCAACACCTTACACATCTCAACTCCAGAATTGTATTATATGCCTTCATGGCCCTTTGTAGATTTCTTAATTTGTATTAATTAGGGCTTATAGATACTACTTCAACCCCTATAAATCAAATAAAAAAATTCACAATATAGCTAGTTATAAAAACTACGCGAGTGTGTTTGTGAATGAAAGAGTTTAGATTATAGTTTTTTCTTTAAAGATTAACTCTTTGTGTTTTTGGATGTTTGTTGAACAATTCTTCAAGTTTAGGATACATTGAATTTGTAGTGTAGTCACTCAAGTTTCGCAGGTCCGTTTATATCCCTAAACATTAGTTACCAGCTAAATATCGCTTTGCCCCTAGCTTAAAGGTGGCGTTATTTTGAAACCAGTAACTGACTTAGGATTTTTGTACCCTTTAAAGGGGAGCCAAAAAAATCTGGCAACCTTATGCGTGGATTTTTAATCACTAGTGCAGAAAACGGGAAAGCCAATTTTATTTTAAGTCATAAAAAGTGTAAAAAAAACAGACCTCATTTTTAAATAATTTCGGTTTAAAGACATTTCCTTCCTTTCACTATTCTATAAGCAATTGCTATTACTGCGACAATAAGCAGAAGATGGATTACCCAACCAATAGCGTAAAATATAAAACCGATAGCCCATAGAGTGAGCAGAATAACTGCAAAGGCATAGAGTAAATTTCCCATAATTTTTTGATTTGAAGATTAGAAAGATAGCTAGTGTTTTCTTTTAAGTATTTTTTTAAATAATTTTTGAATGGCTTATTTCAAATGTTCGAGATGCTTCATAAGTTTTCTTTTACAAGTTTTACATGGTCAAATTATTCCTGTAGAAGTACTGTTTTTTTCATCATCATTTTAATAAAGCAACACTATCTATCACATTAATTTAATATTTGTGTTAGCATGAGTATTGTTAATGTAAAGTTAATGTACTCTTTCAGAAAAAGATTGTAAGATTTCTTGTAAATCTTACATATATCTCACTTTCCTTCAAATTTACATCAATAGAGAAATAGAATAAATGAGTGAATAGATCTTAGGAGGTACGATGTTATAAACCAAAAATTATTTTGATCATTGTGCATAAGAAATTTCTGTGATATGGAGTATACAAATCCCTCAACACCAAAAAATATTGGATTAGGCTGACGCTAATGTGTGAATAGTGTAACAACTACTAAATATTATATAACATAGTGTATCTTTTTATTCTGAAATTTGTAAAGTTAAATAATAATAAAAAAGAACTTTAAATTATCCATCATTTCTACAATCATCTTTTCTACAGGGATAATGTTAACGGGTTGCAATACGCAGGATAACAGCCAAACTATATCTAAAGATAAAGTTCAGAATACAAAAGAAGCCTTTGCCAAGGTTACTTTGAGAATGAATAGTGCTATTGAAAATTTTAAAGCTGAGTAGGCTAAATTAATTGAAACGAATAATAAAAGAATTGCCGAATACAAACTAGAACTTGCTAGAGAAAATGCAAAGAACAAAGCTATATTGGAGAATAAGTTGTCTGAATTGGAACATAAAAATATAAAGCTAAAAAAAAGACTTGTAGACTATAAAAATAATGGCAATCAAAAATGGGTTGCTTTTAGGGACGAATTTAATTATGACATGGAGGAACTAGGTAAAGCACTTAGTGACTTAACTATTAAAAACGTTTATTAACTAATACATCAAAAATTATGGGAAATTTACTTTACATTATAGCAGTTATATTAGTCATAGCCTGGGCCGTAGGGTTTTTAGGTTTTCAAGCTGGTGGAATCATTCACGTCCTTCTAGTCATTGCAATCATTGCTGTTTTATTTCGTGTTATACGAGGGGCCTAAAGTTTAATAACTTATTTATCATCAAATAAATATATAAATAGCCACATATCCTTTATTTGAAAACCGATTCCTACATTACACTAAGACCCATCCTATTAATTTTCATTAGGAATTATAAGTGAATGATCTTAGTCTCATAGCATAGAGCAACCCAAAAGGCTGCTCTATAAGTTTTAACAAGTATGAACTATAATTAATGTAATAAGGTTTGAGAAAATTGCCGGTGGCTGTTTAATAAGCTAAGTAAAATTCATCTTTTAAGTCATAAAATCAATTACAACGCTAAATCTGTGTAAGATTTCATTTTTGAAATGTTTGAAGTTCACACTCTTCAATAATCAGAATGACGATTTAAATTTAGTTATATTGAAAAATTAGCTAATCCGTTTTTTTTATTTTGAATAATTCATCTATTTTAGTATTAATTTATGTAAATATAAGGCAATTAATAATTTAACGTTCTACTTAGTTTTAACATCAATTTTTATAAAATGATCATATATATCAAATTTATGGTGAGTTTACGCTGTAAAATGGTTGTAAAACAAGAACTTCAAAATTTGGGATTGCATTTTGTTAATGTAGACTTAGGAACTGTTGAAATTTTAGAAGATATCAGTCAGTTACAGAGATCTCAATTAGATAAAAACTTACGAAGATATGGATTGATATTACTGGACGATAAGCGGAAAATTATTATTGAAAAAATTAAGTCCATAATCGTTGAAATGGTTCATTATTCTGATGAATTGCCCAGTGTAAATTACTCAGATTATATAAGTGAGAAATTAGGCTATGATTACACCTATTTAGCAAATATATTTTCTGAAGTGAAAGGAATGACTATTCAGAATTTTATTATCCTCAACAAAATTGAGCGAGTTAAAGAACTCTTGTTATACGACGAGTTAAATCTTACTGAAATCTCTTACAAACTAAATTACAGTAGCGTGGCCCATTTATCCAATCAGTTTAAAAAAGTTACAGGACTTACGCCATCCTACTTTAAAAAGCTGAAAAAAGAACGTTTCAGAAATTTGGAAGATTTGTAAATTGTGCCAAAAAAATTCAAAAAGGCTTTTTGGAAAACCTACAAACTTTTTAATAGTATTATCCATAAAAAAGAGTGAGAATTCTGTAACTATTCTCCATTACTTTGTAAAAGATTATTGGAAGAATATCATCAACTTCACTTTTTGCTATTCTGAGAATACGAAAGCATTAAAATCTTAATATATTTTAAATTAAATAATGGAAAAGTCAGAAGTTGAAGAGTCAGAAATATTTATTATCGTTGAGATTATAGAGTATGTCCCCAATGCCGTAGTTATAAAAACAATCATTAAGAAAACGACTGGAAATGTAACTGCCGTTTCGGTTGATACAGGAGAAGACATCACAGAGAGAATATCTCCGTTCGATAGGTTTATACAAATCATAGAAGGAAGTGCCGAAATTATTATAGACGATCATTCACAGACATTGGCAAAAGGTCAATCCATAATCATACCTGCTCATTCGATGAATACGATTAAAGCCAATGAACGGTTCAAAATGATCTCAACCATCATTAAAAGTGGTTATGAATAATAGCTTTCTAGCGTATATAATGTAAAAGCACATTTGTAATTATCACCCCTCCCATCTATTTTTCTCTTGATTTAGTCTGGGTTAGCCATGACTATTAGGTGAACTTATTTTATTACTGAATACTGTTAATATGCTACATCCAAAGTTCTAACGCAATAAAAAAGTTGCTAACTTAATTTATTACAATTTACTTTTTTAATATTAAATAGCCCAACGACTATTTGTCAACACTACTCGTTTATCTTTTTCCTTATAGGGCAAAGAAAGGTTTTCGTCATCTTCGCATTCATAGTTATTTTTCAGAATCATAATTATTTTATAGCTTGAATCCAGCTAGTTCAGTAATTATTTTCAAAAATAATTACTGAAATAGAGATGCTCCTTTATTTGGTGGGCAGAAGCCCAAAAGGCGCTCTAAGAGTTAAGTAAAAACAGAGGCTATAAACCAAAATAGAGTATCAGATATTATAAACGATTACTTGTTCAAAGGCCGAACGGCCAATAAAGATGAGGTTATTGAAGTCCTAGAAAATCAAACCAGTGCTTTACAAAGAAAATCTATAAGCAATCGAATAACAGAAAAGATATAAGCCTTTATCTAGACCTTTGTAAATGGTGTGGATAATTAGACAATGTCTTTATACTTTTTTAGCACAGTACATTGTTGCCCTCAGTCCTTTTTTCGTAAAACTATTCCTATCCGTCTTGGTATTTCGTTTATTTGTTCTTCATCAAACCATTCATTTAATTCAACCAATTCGAATCCGTTTTTAGTGGCTGCGTTCAAATATTCTGAAATGTGATGAATACACGCTTCCAATTCTTAGGTCCCGTTTTCGGTCACACATTTAATCTCTATTTTTAAGATATAATTCCTGTACTAAAACAATTACAATGACAATAATTGGAGTTGCCAAAACTAAACCCCATGCGCCTGTGAGCAGACCCATTATCAACTGAGCAATTATTATGAGTGCCGGAGGCATGTTTAGTAATTTTTTCTGTACAAGTGTTGTAATAAAATTACTTTCAATAAACTGAATTAGAATATAAAGCCCAGCAACCAAAGCAGCGGTTTGGGGACTTTGCATTAGAGCCACCAATAGAGCTGGAATAAACGCTATTAATGGTCCAAAATTGGGAATGAAGCTAATTAATCCTGCTAAAATAGCTAGTACGAGCCAAAGCGGTATTCCTATAATAGCTAGGCCTATAGCTGTCAAAACAAACACAATAAACATTGAAAACAGTTTTCCTTTGAGCCAATTAAGTAATTGCTCGCCTAATTTATCTATGACTTGATCTGCTTTTTCTTGTCCTCTAGGTGGTATGAGTGCCACCATACCTTTGGTGTAAGTGTTGGGTGAAATGGTGAAGAAAATTCCAATAAATAAAATCACATAGACATCTCCGAACACCCCAAATGTGGACTGGAAAAATTCTCCAGCAAACGCTTGTGCTTTATCCATTGAATCTTTAGAGAATAGCGTATCCGCAATTTTTTCGCCTATTGAACTGCTATTCAATTTCTCTTTTGCATTATCGATGGTTTTAGGCAGCGTTTCCATTAGTTCAGCCATTTGTTCTTGCATTTTTGCTCCAATCAACCAGAATAATCCCGCGACTATTAACAAGGTGCCTATAATTGAAATAGCCACACATAGGCCTTCTTTCCATTTTGTTTTACGTTGAATCAAATTGCTCAACCCTCTAAAAAATATAGCTATGAGAGTTCCTGCTAATACTAATAAAAAAACGCTAATTGTGACTTTCAAAAGCAACAAGACAATTGTTACAAGAGCAATTATTCCAGTTGCTACCCATACTTTATTTTGAAAAGAGAGTTTGTTTTTCATAGCTGTTACTTTAGACTTGGTTTTCTATTTAAAAATAACCCTATCAATATAAGAAAAAGTCCAATAAATACTATGGGTAATCCAATCCATAAATAAACTTGGGTATCACTATTAATATTGAATAACATAAGTCCAATACCAAAACATTGTATTACAAAGCCGATTATTGATATGATGTATTTTTTCATATATTAAATTTTATATTTCTCTTGTTTATTCATGTCGTGTTTTTTCCATTCTGAGTAGGTTCCAACAATAAATGGTAACGTGTTTGTGTATGAGCCGTTACTTATTTAAGCAACCAATTCAGCAAATAAATCACAGACCTGCCGGCAGGCAGGCAGAATATTCCCCAGGAATGTTCGTAAGTCGGCAGTAACCTAGCAATTAATTAACACCGTATTGCCAACTGTACTTTTTACGTTAGGCTATTTCAATGTTCAGATGTTTGCCAAGTCCTAATTCAATTAACTTGTAATAAGTGGAAATCTGAATATCGCTCAAACCACGTTCAATTCGTGATATGTAGCTTTTTTTTGTTCCAGTTCTTTCAGCAAGTTCTTCTTGAGTTAAGTTCGCTTCTTTACGAGCTTCTTTTAGCATTACGCCTAGTCGAAAAGCAAGAGAGCCAGCATCATATTTGTCTCGCTTTTGACTTCCCTTTTTTCCGTATGTTCCAATGAGGATGTCCTCAAAATCAGTTACATTTTTCATATCATTCATTTTTATCTTCTAGATATTCCTCTTTCAGTTTCTCCGCAAGTTTAATTTCTTTTTTCGGTGTTTTTTGAGTGTTCTTTATAAAACAATTTGCAAGAACTACTAAATATCCATGATCGAAAAAGCACAAAATCCTTATGCTCTTAAAGGTCGTAATCACTCGTACTTCGTATATTCCTTCTGTGTTTTCGAGGTACTTAAAGAATTTTTTAGGGACTTGCCTTTCAAATCGAACCAAGTCCAAAACGTATCCTATCTTTTCTCGAACTTATTCGTCTTAAGCTTTATAAAAGTCAGCGAAATATTGTTTGTATGCAACTACTTTTCTTATCACAATATAAAGTTAACTAACTAGTGTACAAATTCCAAAATAAGTTACAAAATTTGATGGAAAAGGTAGAGTTTCCAGTATTGTTGCCACCTCTTATGTTTAAACCCTTTTTCAAATCTTGAGTATAGGATATATCTTTATTATAGGTGTCGTTTTTATTTTCAACTAAACTAACACTTCTGCATACTTTTTTCCAAGGGGCTTTTAATTAACTACTAGAATGCTGCATTCAAGATTCTAATGCAACGAATGTATATCAATACTTCTGTTTTATCTTTTTCTTTATAGGGTAAACTCAGGTTTCTGTCATCTTCATACCCATGGTTATTTTTAAGAACAATTATTATTTCCAGGGACACTATTTATTTTCAAAAATAATTGTTGGAAAAAAGGGGTTTCTCAATTTGGGAAGCAGTTTAAAACAAATCCAGAAGGAAATAAAAACTTTAGAAGACAAACTATTTATATTAGTCAAACAAGAGCATCAGGACATTTTAACGCTCCTGAGGCTAGTCATAGCAAGAAGTTGCTAAAGAAACCTATTCTAAAAAAGCATCATTATCTATTTCCAAACGTTTGAATACAAATTCACACAAATTATAGCCGTTTTACTGCGTGTTCAAACTTACCAATTTGCTTTACAAGCGAATTAAAATGCTCTTGAGATAGTCCTCTTTAAGCAAAAGCAATCCCGTATTAGGATGTAGACGAAAAAACGATATCTAGGCGCTACTCTTTTAAGTTAGTCTGACATGACAAAATAAAACTCACTTCAACTTATTACTCCTTTTTATTTTTATTTGTTTTATGAGTCTCTAAATGATGCTTCAATAATTGTTTTAAACTCTCCAAATAGTCTTGCATGACAACTTTGTCAACATCAGGCTGACTCGACGCTGGAATAGTAATTGGATTTTCTTCCAAAGACCTGTAGAGTGCAGGATAATTGGTCTCTATATTCGTGGTAAGCTCCGTAATCTCTTGGAGTATAGTATGCAATTCTTTCATAGCTTCTCGTGTTTACAAATTTGAAGTTGTAAGATAACATTTACTTTTTAGGAAAAATATTAAGTTGGCGCACAAGTTCCTCTCCGTCCATTATATGTCCTGTGATCTTAAACACCTCCTTTCTATTCCTTCTAAAATCTTTTAGAAATTCAGTAAGTTCATCTTCAAGGGTTTCATGTTCAGCTCTAAATTGATGAGAATCGTAAGCAAATGGATTATCAATTAACTCGGCTAAATGATGTAAATGTTTATGTGTAGTTTCCAGTAAAGTAGCACCTTGCTTATGGACTTTAAGCAAGTCAACTTCAATCTCTCTAACCATATCGATATTCTCGCTTTTGGATATCCACAGAAAATATTTATCAATAAGGTGGTGTAGAAATTTTAAATCTTGCTTATAAAATAAAAGATCAGATTTCCAATGCTCTGTAAGTATATAAAGTTTTTGCCAGTCGGCCTCCCGAATGTAATCGTCTTTGGGTCTGTTTATAAAATGGTTCATGCTCTTAATTACTAAATGAAGAAAAAATACTAAATGAAATTAGTGATAAAATCATTTAAAATACATGATTTCTATCATAATTAAAACAATTACAAATTAATGAATGCCAACTAGTTACTTAATGAAAACGTTTGGTTCGACTTCTTCGAAACGAAGTTCATTAGCACAACATTTAACTAAGTTGTCCATGTATTTAAGTACTACCCCATGATGAGGTGAGGTTATATGATCACTTTCAATACCAGTACAGGTGAGCTTCCATCACTTTTGAATTCTTCACATATTTTTATTTACACCTATAATTTCATCGCTTGCATTTGAATACTAAACAAAAAAAGTCGAGCTCTAGCTCCATAGTGCAAGACTTATTGAGCAGTACAGTTAAAACTTTAACATTATGTTTAATTAGATTTAATCTAAATAAATTTGCGCAAGTCAGTTTTATACTTATTTTTGCACTTTTAATAGTCGACTATTTATATTCACTCTAAATAACTTTAAATGAAAAAAAAACTTTTGTACCCCTTAGCTCTAACTTCTTTTTTATTCTTCTCTTGTGAAGATGATGATACACTTCAAGACACTCAAAATGAAATCGCAACACCAACGGAATATACCTTTGAGCGTGACGGAGAGTCTACCGTAAGTTTTAGTGGACAAACCACTAGAATCCGAATGGCAGAAGAAATGATTACTGCCTTTTTCGACCCAAACATTAGTACAGTCGAGTCTTTAAATGCAATGTACGCTCATGAAGAAGGCGCTAATGATTTTTCTAGTGATGCGCTGAACAATTCAGGTAAAAATATAAAAAGCAAAGTAGCCACTTCTATCGATTTCTTTGCTGCTAACACTGTAGAATCTGCTCAAATACAACAAGATTTTGAAACTTTTATAGCAGGCCAAGTAAATGAAGTCTTTCCTGCGTGGAATTCTTTAGCTGCACCTGGCGTACCTGGTCAGATTGCTGAAGGTACTACTCCTCGATACGTTAACGCCAAAGGATTGGAATACGATCAAGCTTTTGTAAAAGGATTGTTAGGTGCTTTAATGACAGACCAAATGTTGAACAACTATTTTAGCACAGCTGTTTTGGATGCTGGACAAAATATTGAAAACAACACCAATGACGTCACAGAAGAAGGAAAGCCCTATACCACCATGGAACATAAATGGGATGAAGCCTACGGTTATATTTTTGGAAATGCTCCCAACCCCGCAAACCCATTGCTTAGCGTTGGAGAGGATGACAGTTATTTGAATAAATATTTGGGACGTCAAGAAGACGATCCAGATTTTGCAGGGGCTTCTCAGCGAGTATTTGATGCTTTTGCCTTAGGTCGTGCAGCTATTGTAGCGAAGAATTATGAACTAAGAGACGAGCAAATAGAAATAGTCCGTGAAGAAATTTCAGAAATGATAGGCTTTAGAGCGGTGTACTACTTACAGATAGCAAAAGTTCAATTTAACAATAACAATATAGGAGCAGCGCTTCACGATCTATCTGAAGGCTATGGGTTTATTTACAGCTTGCGTTTTACTAGAAATCCAGACACAGGCGCGCCTAATTTTTCAAGTGAAGAAATTGATGGCTATTTAACGCAAATGCTTGAAAGTTCTCCTGATGGCTTGTGGGATATCTCATTTGAAACTTTGGACGAACTTTCTAATACAATAGCTGCAAGGTTCAATTTTACTGTAGAAGAAGCAAGTAACTAATTGGTTTATCAAAAAAAAGAAAATGAAAAAATATATAATAGTAACCTTATTAACTTTAGGTGCTTTAGTAACCTACTCCTGTTCCGACGATGATAGTGTAACTACAGATGAAGGAACAAACCCTTCTTTTGATCGTGGCGTAATGCTAGCTAATTGGGCAGATAACATCATTATTCCTGCCTTTACAGATTTTGAAACTAAAACAAGCGCTCTTGAAGACGCAACACAAACCTTTGTAGATAATCCAACTCCTGTTAATTTAGAATCCTTACAAGACAGTTGGTTTAATGCTTATGTAGGTTTTCAAGAGGTATCGCTTTTTGAAGTAGGTAAAGCTGAGGAAATCAACTATAGAAATAGGCTAAATGCTTATCCTACCAGTGTTTCAAAAATTGATGATAAAATAGAAAATGGAAATGTCAATTTAGCACTTCCATCTTCGTTTGATGCACAAGGATTCCCCGCTTTAGATTACCTCCTTTACGGCTTGGGTGAGACCAATGAAGAAACCTTAGGTTTTTACACAACTCATACCAATGCTGAAGCTTATAAAACTTTACTAAGTACTGTTTCACAAACGATTCACTCGCTAACAGAAGAAGTACTTACAAGTTGGACAGGTCCTTTTAGAGATTCTTTTGTTACAAATACAGCATCTTCGGTTAATGGGTCTGTAGATAAATTGACCAATGATTTTATTTACTATTACGAAAAATCTCTTCGCGCCGGAAAAGTAGGTATCCCAGCAGGTATTTTTTCTAACGACCCTTTGCCCCAAAATGTAGAAGCATTTTACAAGGGTGACATATCCAAAGAACTTTTGTTGGCTTCTATAGAAACCACCCAAAACTTTTTTAATGGAGAGCATTTTGATGGCACTACCGCAGGAGTTGGTTATAAAGATTATTTAGATTTTTTAAACTCCATTAAAGAAGGGGATGATTTAAGTGTTTTAATAAACGAACAATTTAATTTGTCTACGGAAAAAGCGAAAACCTTAAATGACAATTTTACTATCCAAATTGAAAATGATAACACTAAAATGTTAGAAACCTATAATGAATTGCAACGCAATGTTGTCTTTATCAAAGTGGATATGTTACAAGCACTAAGCATTGACGTAGACTATGTTGACGCTGATGGAGACTAATGAACAATAGGTTTATAACATATTGTAAGCATCAAGTAGAGGCCGCCCCTTTGGCGGTCTTTCGCGTTTTCTTTGGAGTGATGATGGTCTTTAGTGTCATACGCTTTTGGTCCTATGGATGGATTGATAAGCTATACCTTCAGCCTTCCTTTTCTTTTAGTTATTATGGTTTTGAGTGGGTCCAACCCTTAGGGATCTTCACCTATGGGCTATTCGCCGTCTGTGGTATTTCAGCTTTATGTGTAGCCTTAGGCTATAAATATAGAGTAGCCGTTATCTTCTTCTTCTTAAGCTTTACCTACATAGAATTGATGGATAAAACCACTTACCTCAACCATTATTACTTTGTGAGTTGTGTGAGTTTTATGATGATTTTTCTTCCAGCCCATCGTTATTTTTCTATCGATGCTTATAGAAATGCATCACTAGCTTCATTTACTGTTCCTCAATGGACTATTGATAGTCTTAAGGTGATGTTGACGATCGTCTATTTTTATGCGGGCTTGGCAAAACTCAACAGCGACTGGTTGGTGGAAGCCATGCCTCTCAAAATATGGTTACCCTCAAAATATGATATACCATTCTTAGGTGATCTAATGCAACAGGAATGGGTGCATTACGCGTTTAGTTATGGAGGTGCAGGCTACGATTTACTCATCCCTTTTTTATTATTCTACAAACGCACCCGCTGGTTTGCTTTTGCTCTTGTAGTTGTCTTTCATGTGTTAACCAGAGTGCTATTTCCCATCGGTATTTTCCCTTACGTCATGATTGTAAGTGCACTTATCTTTTTTGACGCATCTTTACATCATAAAATACTTGCTTTTATAAGTAGGTTGTTTAAAATTTCAAAAGAAAAAATAGATGCGTTGGCTTCGCATTCAACAAAAAAATCGATTTCAAGAATTGCCCCTATCACTATAGCTGTTTTTTTATGTATCCAAGCCCTTTTGCCATGGCGTTATCTTGCCTATCCTGGCGAGCTTTTTTGGACTGAAGAAGGCTATCGATTTTCATGGCGAGTCATGTTGATGGAAAAAGCAGGTTATGCACAATTTACGGTGAAAGACACCCAATCTGGAAAACAATTTGCCATAGACAATAGCGATTTTCTAACCCCTTTTCAAGAAAAACAAATGAGTACGCAACCCGATTTTATTTTAGAATACGCTCATTTTTTAGGAACTCATTTTGAAGCACAGGGCCATCAAAACATAGCGGTATTTGTAGAAAGTTATGTAGCGTTAAATGGTAGATTGAGTCAGCCTTATATTGATCCTAAGATAGATTTAATGCAAATAAAAGATAGTTTTGCACCAAAAGATTGGCTTTTGCCTTTTAATGATAAAATAGAAGGACTATAAGTCGAGTCTTTTCAGCATTTCTAAAAATGAGGTCATCTAACTACAAGGATCAAAATCATCACAATAAAACTTTATGCAATTGAGAATATTAATCAGTATTTTTTTATTAATTCTAAATTTTCACGCTTTTGGCCAATACAGCATTTCAGGCACCATAGATTCTGCCATAGATCAATTACCTATTGCCAATGCCGAGGTGTATAATATAACTTTATCTACTTCAGTAAAGACAAATGAAAACGGCGAATATATTTTTAAAAATATTCCTGCGGGTACCTATAGTATTGCGGCATTTGCTTTTGCCTTTGATGTCTTTGAAGTATCTATAGAAATTGACACCAATACAAAACTTAATTTTGAATTACAACCTTTGGGCGAGTCTTTAAGTGAAGTCATTATTACAAAGCGAAAAGAAAGGATTTTTGCTTTAAGACAATTGAGAGATGTAGAAGGTACTGCCATTTATGCAGGTAAAAAAAGTGAAGTCGTCGTGATGGATAATCTTACCGTAAATCTTGCTAGTGGAAACGCGCGCCAAATTTATGCACAAGTAATGGGGCTTAATATTTATGAAAATAATGATGCTGGTTTGCAACTCAATATAGGAGCACGGGGTTTAAATCCAAACAGAACTTCCAATTTCAATACTCGACAAAACGGCTATGATATTAGCGCAGATGTACTAGGTTATCCGGAGAGTTATTATACACCTCCCGCAGAAGCGATTGACGAAATACAAGTAGTGCGTGGCGCGGCTTCTCTGCAATACGGGACACAATTTGGCGGACTCATCAATTTTAAATTAAAAAAACCCAATCCCAACAAAAAAATAGAATGGATTTCTAGGCAGTCTGTGGGGAGTTATGATTTGTTTACAAGCTTTAATAGCGTGAGTGGCACAGTTGGTAAATTTAGCTACTATGCCTTCGGTAATTATAAAAATGGAAATGACTTCAGACCTAATTCTCAATTTGAATCCTTTACAGGTTTTGCACACCTAGGGTATCAATTTTCAGAAAAAACCAAAGCGGTGTTTGAGTTTTCCTCTTTAAATTATTTGGCCCAACAACCAGGAGGTTTAACCGACGCTCAGTTTGAAGAAGATCCTAGCTTTAGCAACAGGACTCGTAATTGGTTTGAGGTAGACTGGAAATTGTATGCCCTAAAACTCACCCATGATTTTTCAACAAACACTAGAGCTAGCCTGAATGTTTTTGCCTTAGACGCTTCTAGGGAATCGGTTGGTTTTAGAGAAAACAGAGTATCGCAAGCAGATGACCTAGAAGAGCCTAGGGAGCTAATTGTAGGCAATTTCGATAATTGGGGAGCAGAAGGGAGATTTCTTAGTGAGTACACCCTATTGAATGCACCGACGACGGCACTTATTGGGGCGAAATTTTATCAGTCTAATAATACCTCTCAGCAAGGCCCTGGGAGCACTAATAGTGATGCTGATTTTGATTTTGCTTTAGATGAATTTCCTAATTACACTCGTCAAAATCAATACACATTTCCAAACACTAATATCGCCTTGTTTGGGGAGCAAATTTTCAATGTTGCAGAAGGATTTAAAGTAACTCCAGGAGCCCGTTTTGAATATATTAAAACCAATGCTGATGGCTTTTTTAAGAACATAAATCTAGATAATGCTGATAACCCTATTTTAAATGAAACAATTGAAGAGGATAGAAGTTTTGAGCGTAATTTTTTATTATTAGGCTTAGGCCTCAGTTATGATGCGAGTAAAAGCATAGAGCTTTATGGAAATGTGAGTCAGAATTATCGTTCTGTAACCTTTGATGATATTAGGATAGTGAATCCTTCTATTGTGATAGATGAAAATATAAGTGATGAAAATGGCTACACTTTCGATATTGGTGCTAGAGGAAGCTTTAATAGATTGGTACGTTATGACGTGGGTGGATTTTTGCTGCGCTATAACGACCGTTTAGGCGTTGTCAACAGAGCAGGGAATTTTGGTGGTGTAGAGCGTTTTAGAAGTAATATTGGAGATGCCGTAAGTTATGGTATAGAATCATTTATAGATTGGAATATCAACGAAACTTTTTTCAAAAAAGACGATTATAAACTCAATGTGTTTTCCAATTTGGCCATCACAGAAAGTGAGTATATCTCTTCTGAGTTTAATAATGTAACTGGTAACAAGGTGGAGTTTATTCCTCTTGTCAACTTCAAAACAGGAATGGGTTTTGGTTATAAAAACGTTTTAGGAAGTCTACAATACACCTATTTGAGTGAGCAATTTACAGATGCGTCTAACGCCGAAAGAGATTTTAACAGCGCTAGTGGTATTGTGGGAGAAATTCCTTCTTATGGAATTTTAGATGCGTCTTTTCAGTATACGTACAAGCAATTTACACTAGAGACTGGTGTTAATAATGTCCTAAATAATAGTTATTTTACCCGAAGAGCCACAGGCTATCCAGGGCCAGGTATTTTACCCAGCCAGCCAAGAACCTTCTATGCATTGCTAGAATTTAGATTGTAATTTATAATTCTGAATACACAATAAACCTTCGATTCTCTAAAATAAAGATCGCCTTTGCGCTATTTGCTCATACCATTTTAAACCTATAATCTCGCAATAAATCGTTAACCCTATGTTGTTAACAATCCAATGTCTGCAATCGTATTTTTTATTCAACTTAAAACTTGAAGATATAGCGAAGTCCCAACTCTAAATAAGTATATCTCTCTTATTTTGAAGGAGGATTTAAAACATAGCGAAAACCTATAAATGATCTTGAAAATTAGTAGATTTAGAAATTAACTGATTACATAAAATACGATCATTTAATGGTGGTTATGAATCAAAAAAAAAATTCAAGCGTCATTTCAGTTTTCGGATTCTTAGGTTAACATAAACTAAGTCAACGTCTAGGCTGCCAATTATATAGGGAATTAAATAATTATGAAAGACTAAAAATACAAGTGAAAATGAAAGATTTTTTTTACACTTACAAATCAGATATCATTTGGGCGGCCCTTGTTATTTTTTTATACATTGTTTTGCTCTTCCTTACCCACAGGCTTTATAAATGGCTCCTCAAAAAAGAACAAGAAAAGTTTCCAGGCGAAGCAACTACTCCAATTGTTTTAATAAAACGGGTGCTTAACATTTTATGGACCATTCTAGGGCTGATTTCTTTGAGCTATATTTTTGTAGATGATGAAAAATATTCAGCGCTTAATGCAGATTTAAAACTAGTTCTATATATAGGAGTATTGGCTGTTTTTACCATAGTTTTTGCTACCTCTACAAACCTGTGGTTCAAAAAACGTGTCAGAAATAAAATAGCAAATAATGAAGACCCTACCAGCTATAAATTCCTTAGATATGTTGTGGTTTTTGCTATTTATTTTACTGGCCTTGTTCTTTCACTATTAGCATTTCCATCTTTACGAGGCGTTGCACAAACGGCCCTAGGTGGTGCCGGAATTCTTGCTCTTATTTTGGGTGTAGCTTCACAAGAGGCGCTTGCGAATGTGGTAGGTGGAGTCTTCATTATCTCTTTTAAACCCTTTAAAATTGGTGACATCGTAAAAATATCCGATACAATGGTTGGTACAGTAACAGACATTACGCTTCGCCATACGATCATCCGTAATTTTGAGAATAAAATGATTGTCATCCCAAACTCCATCATTAATAAAGAAAAACTAATCAACTATAATTTGAACGAACTCAAATGCTGTGAGTTTATAGAAATGGGTATTTCTTATGATAGCGATGTAAAACTTGCAAAGAAAATTATGCGGGAAGTATGCGAAAAACATCCTCTTATTTATGATAATAGAAGTCTAGCTGAAAAAATGGACGAAAAGCCTATTGTAAAAACTGCTCTAACTAGAATTGACGAATCCACCTTAAACATAAGAGCATGGGCCTGGTCTAAAACCTTTATAGACTCTTTTCAATTGAGATGCGATGTTAATGAATCTATCAAAGAACGCTTTGATGCCGAAGGTATTGATTTGGCATATCCATACCTAAATATCATTTTAAAAACAGAAAAGGGAGATCCTGTAAACGTAAGGACTGAAGGCAAAACCGAGCAGTAAAACACGGAGCTTAAATAAGTAAAATTTGATATTCATATCCATTATCCTCCTAGGATTTTAAAAATCCTTTAAAGCGTTTTTCATAAACCCATGGAGATTCTTCATTTCTTGTGTTCCTTTTCGCTTTCCTAAACGCCCCATAATATATAAACTTACCCAAAGTAGAATCAATACCATCAAAAGTAAAAGTGGCAATAACAGCTCTTGACCTAAAGATACAGCAGTATATAACCATATACTTATAGCAATAATAAGAATTGCCGCCACGAAGTGAACGAACATAAACATGGTCCAAACTGTTGGGTTAGGACCAAATAGACCATGAACCAATGCCCCATTATCAGCATTCTTAATTATTTCTAGATGTAATTGTGGTGACCAAAAGTGCTGTTTAGGTTTTGGAATGCGAATAAAAATATGTGGGTCTACCCGACTCACCACAAAGTCAGTTGAAATTTTACCCGACTGTTCTAACCTATCAAGTACTATCTCTGGATTTTCAGCTACACTCCATTTAAATCGTGGCCGTAATATAATGTCATTCGAAAGTGGCATCGCTCTTAAATATAAATTTAAAAGTAAATCTTTTTTCTTTGGTGACAGTTTTTAAGCTACTCCTGATCTTCAAAATAGTTCTTAAACTGATAAATATCATGAAATACTTTAGGCTGGTTACTAACAAAAGGTTTCTCCCTTTAAAGATTAATGCTTTCAAAAAAAGTTTGGCTCCCTCCCCTATTGAAATAAAGTACTATAAAACCCTGTTTTTATTCAATTCTTGTTAAAAAGGTACTAATACCAAATTAGACCTATAATGACGCAATAAATCGTTTCTTTTTCGCCTGCTTTTCATCAAAAATAATTACCGTAGCTAAGGCTATGCTAGTTATTTTTGATTTCAATCAATCAAAAAATAATTCAATTTATTCATACGGCATTATAAATATAATTTGGTATAATCCGATGTAACCGATACCTAGATTAGTTAAAAACGCCTGTAAAACCTTAAAAATAAAATTCAAAATAGTTCTCCCCTAGCCTTCTCCTACTGACTTTGAAGTTATCTTTGTAAAATACCACATATCTTTTTTTTATAGATAAGAGTATTCATCTAAATCACTTTATTTGAGGATCAATTTTTTTGTTGTTTTACAGGGCTTATACTCTTGGAAGTCTTGAACTTAGGGAGACTAGAGTGTATCGAAGCTATCAGTTTTAAATCACAAAATACAACATAAGCCATGTATCTCAAGCATTCACAGGTTTTTTGTATATTCTGAAATGATCAAAATTAAAAGACACACAACTGCCCTAGCATTTATTTCAATAGCAATACTACTAATAGGTTGTGCCGAAACCAAAGAAAAAAATACGACATTAACAGTAACCGCTACGGCTTATAATTCTGTTGAAAGCCAGACCAAAAAAGGAAACGTAGGGTTAGCCGCTTGGGGAGATACCCTAGTCCCTGGTGAAAAAGCCATTGCGGTATCCCGTGACCTTATAAAAAAGGGGCTAAGCCACAACGAAGAAGTCAAAATAGACGGTCTAGAGGGCACTTATATCGTAAAGGATAAGATGAACAAACGCTGGGAAAGTAAAATAGATATTTATATGGGTTTGGATGAAGAAGCCGCCCTCGAATGGGGTAAGAAAAAAGTAGAGATCCAATATTATAAAGAAGAAAGTCTAAAGGATTAGAAAAGATAAAACTACTGGAATACAAGAATTTTAAAAAACCGTTTTAAAATAGCACTAATAGAGTATTACTTAAACTGAAGAAAAATGGGCTAAATCAAGTGAAATTCTCATAAAAAAAACCAACCCAAAAAGCAGTTGCTTTAAGTGACCATCAAAGAAAAACAGTGCCTAATTTGATGTAAAACCGACCTAAACCTTTTTTAAGGTCCCTGTCTAATCGTCGATTTCCTCCTTACCAGCAATCCCAGATCAGTCAACAAGATATATAGCTGACTCCATTGAGCCTTCCTATCGTGCCTTGGCAGGCAGGCCATATGATGAACGTTACTTTTTTGTGTTGCCTAAATAAATAGAGAAAAATCAATTAAAAAAGCTCAAAGAATCAGTTTTGTGAATCTCTGAGTCAAGAATAATAGTGTCTCAAAATTAATGAAGAAAAGAGTTGTTTTTACCTCAGTTCTTTGTTGGCAGTATGTGCTTTTATTTTTTTAAAGTCCGATTAAAGTGAAACTACTTTCAGTCCGATAATTGAGGCAATTAATGTCATAATGAAAAATAGTCTCCAAAATGTCGCTGGTTCTTTAAAAATCAGAATTCCAACCAAAACTGTTCCAACAGCACCAATTCCTGTCCAAACCGCATATGCAGTTCCTATCGGTAGTTGTTGAGTAACCTTTACAAGCAGAAACATACTTATTCCTAAACAAATCAAGAATCCTATATACCAATAAGTTGTTTCAATTCCTGTTGATTCTTTTGCTTTTCCTAGACAAGCTGCAAAAGCCACTTCAAATAGTCCGGCAATTATCAATAGTATCCAATTCATTCGTGGTTATTTTCTATTTATGTCGTCTGTCAATCTTCAATTTCGGTCTGTTTTTGCATTACTGCCAACGACTACAATATGCGCTGTTTTTTTAATGGCGTATATTGTTTGTTGTGTGTCGTTTTTATTGGGTTATTCTCTTTTTTAAATCCATTCTCTCGTGTAAAATTCTCGTAATTTCAATATAATCTTTATTCACGGGTCGATAGAAAATGACATGTAGATTTACCTTCCATCCGAGTAAACTTTGAGTTATTCCACCAGAGTTTTTGCCTAAATCTGGATTGTCTGCAATTTCTTGACAATTAGAAATAAGAGATTGGTAGTAATTGTCGGCTTGTTTTTCCGACCAAATTTCAAATGTGTAATCCCAAATTTTAGCTAAATCCTTAACCGCTTTATTGGTCAGCTTATATTCAGCCATTCAAATGCTTTTTTGCTTTTAAAGATTCAAGATGTTTTTGGGGGTCAAAGTCGTACGCAATTCCGCTGTCTATTCCTTCTTGAATCGCGTTTCTTAAAGCAGTTACTTGGCTTTCTTCCTCTTCCAAAAGTCTTAAGCCTGCACGTATTACTTCACTAACATTTTTGAATCGGCCTTCTTTTATTCGGCTCTGAACGAATTGGTCGAAATAATTCCCGAGTGATACTGATGTGTTTTTGTTCATTTTGTCGTTATTAATTCAAACATACCAAAAATTGGTATATAATCAAAATTTTTCTCAAATCACATTTTCAAAGTACCCTCTATTATAAATACTTAAAGAATAACCTCCAAACACATATTAAAAATGCTGTTTTATAGCTACAAATAGGCAATCAAAAACGTCGTAATTTATTATTTATGTGCAGTTTAAAGGCCTGAAAGCACAACAAAGCGTGTCGGGAACTTTATGAGCGTATTGTTAACAAAGGCAAGAGTAAAAAACTAGCATTATTTGCAGTTAATACCCTGTTGAAACAAGACTTTGCAATTGCTAAATCTGGTAGACCTTATGATGAAAGTTACTTTTTTGTGTTGCCTAAATAAATAGAGAAAAATCAATTAAAAAAGCTCAAAGAATCAGTTTTGTGAATCCATGAGCCTAGACTAGTAGTGTTTCAAATTAAAGTAAGAAAGAGTTGTTTTTTACCTCAGTTCTTTGTTGGTAGGCGTTTTTTCTTTCCGCAAACTTGCTAGCGTTGGTAAAGACATACTCTTTTGCAATTTTGAATTTTTTGTGGTGGCTGAAGCGAATGGCAAATGTGTATGGCTTTTAGCGTTGACTTGTTTATCCGATTTCTGTTATAACTCTAATTTTCTTAAATGACGCATTACTTCACGTAAAACAGTTTCAAAGTCTGGTAAACCTTGAATTTGGTCTGCCATAGATTTTTGCCAACGTCCTTTGTATTGAGGTAACCTTTGTTCGAGTTTAGTATGAAATTCCGTTGGGTTAATTTCTTTGTTTTTACATTTTTGCCTAAATTCTGCAGTGTAAAAATCAATATCCATATGCTGCACTTCCAACAAATACCAAATGTCGTAAAAATCTCTAGCCTGCATTCTTTGCATGACACAACGTAGCTTTTCAACCAATACTTCTTCTAAAGAATAGCACAGTAATTGGTGTTCTTCTTGGTCGGAATAGCTAATAAATACTTTATTTAAAACAGGTTCAAATACTAATTCTTCACTTCTAGAAATGTCAACTTTCACTTTTTTGTTTGCACCCAAACCACCAAGCGGACCAACATAGCTGATGTAGAAATTAATGTCGCCATCTTGATGTTCGTTATTATCAATAATTTCAAGCGGAATATTTGCTTCTTCTTTTATATATTCAAACACTTCTGCGAACCATTCAAAAATTTGCTCGTCGCTTACAGCGGTATCAAGTAAAGTAAAATCAAGGTCTTCTGAAAATCGGTAATCTTCAAAATACACTTTCTTTAAAACCGTTCCACCTTTAAAAACAATTGCTTTTGAAAGTGTTGAATGTTCAGAGACGCCTTGAAGAATCCAAGAAAGCATATAATCTTTTTCGATTTGCTGGTCTCGTACACCAGCTGCACGAGCTATGTTTTGTATTTCTCCTGGTTTTATCACGTGTAAATAGCTGATTTAATGGTTTCCGTTTCTAAATTTTGGTGAATACTCCAACGACTAATCATCTTACCTGATTTTGGTAATTCGGTGTCTAAAAGCACGTAAGATGCTGTTTTTATCCTGTTCAGCTTAGGAATAATATCGGTCTCTATTTCTAATATTTCTAATAAAAACCCTAAACGTTTAATAACCGCTTGCGATTTGAAGAGTTCTGCATATTCAAAAAGTCTATCGAACTTAATTATATCTTTTGAAGTATAAATTGCTCTAGCTATTTCAACTATTCCACCTGCATAATCAGGCTTAAACAAGCAGTCAATAAATGTTTTTTCTAAATCAGAACAAAGGACTTTGTTAAAGCTATCAATCCATATTTTTTTAGCTCCAAAAAAATGGTTTTCGTTGTGGTAAATGAATTGAAAATCAACATTCTTTAGTTTAATTATTGAAGGTCGAATTTGTTTTGAAACAACAATTTGTTCTTTTAGTGATGGTTGAGTAATCAAATTGTGTATTTGCAAGGCAGAGTAATAACCAATATAGTGATTGTCTCCTTTTGAAAGATGTCCTGCAATGAGATGCCAATCAGGCATAAAAGATTCCGCGTCTTTTTCATAAGGAATGATATAGTAGAGACCTTTTTTTAAACGCATTAAAAGTCCCCTTTTTACCATATCACTCAATAATTCCTTTAAGGCACTATTGCTCGAATTAGGTAATGCATTTTCTGCTTCAGCATAAGCAAAACAATCTTGGTCTAACGTATTGAAATAAGCTAGAATATTATTTGATTGAGTTGATATGTTTTTTATTCTCATAGTCTATCTGTCAGTTTAAAACTGACCGCAATGATACAAATAATTATACACAAAATTTACTTTTTAACGTAATTAAGTCAGTTTAATCCTGTCTAAACTGATATGAAACATAATTTATTTCGTCTAGGCACGGTGGCAAAAGGCAAGATATTTTTATTTTTTGAGGCACGATAAAAATGAAATATGCTTAATTGTGCATTGGCTTTTTAGCTTGTGACTAACCTATGAGTAAAACAACAAGTTGAGTTATCCCCATTTAATCACATTATAAATCTAATAATTTTTTTATTATCATAAAAGTCTTAACATTAAAAACATACTTTAATAAACGGTGAAATCTCGGAGGTTATTACTCTTCAACTCTTAGTGTTTCTCAGCTTCAAAATAACCATATAATCGCAGAACCTTCTTCATAATACCCCTCCAAGATGGATGTTGAAAGCTAAGATGGTGTGTTAAGAAATGTATCGTAGAGCATAAAATAGAGTTGCGAACAAATTCAGAATAAATTCTTTTGAAAAACATACCATGAATTTAATCCAGAGACCATTTGTACTTAAAATAGATTGGACCAACTCTCCTAGTTTTAAATTTTGAGAGAGTGTATATTCTTATAGAATTACCTTAAAAACTCAAGCTCTTATTTACCATTAAAATCTTTTTGTAAACTGACGAAAGTCATCGAATACTCGAGACATCCCTCCTATTTTCGCATGAAGCTAATAAGCCTTAAGCTATATTATTTTTAAAATAAAACACCGCTTAATTGGTAATTATCATAACTCAAAGACTATGACTACAAAAAACAGACTTGTCTCAAAATACAATGTCCCAGGCCCTCGATATACAAGCTACCCTACTGTTCCCTATTGGGATGAGAGTAGCTTTACAGTCGACAAATGGAAAGATAGCCTACAGAGAGGATTGGGAGTTACACCTAAAGCAAAACATATTAGCCTTTATATCCACTTACCCTTTTGTGAGAGCATGTGTACCTTCTGCGGATGTACAAAGCGAATTACCAAAAATCACACTCTAGAACTGCCCTACATTAAGGCTTTACTTAAAGAACTTTCTATGTATAGAGAGGTTCTGGGAGATGGACTAGTCATTCAGCAACTCCATCTAGGTGGAGGAACGCCAACTTTCTTTTCTGTCGAAAATTTGGAGGAATTGCTAATGGGCATTTTTAAGATAGCAGATAAGGCTGCAGATTGCGAATTCAGTTTTGAAGGTCATCCTAACAATACAACAAAAGAGCACCTAGAAATGTTTAACCATAACGGTTTCACTAGAGTATGTTACGGTGTTCAAGATTATAATGAAACCGTGCAAAAAGCCATTAACCGCATTCAACCTTTCGAGCATGTAGAACAGGCTACAAAAACGGCTCGCGAAGCGGGTTTCTCCTCTGTAGGACACGATATTATTTTTGGACTGCCTTTCCAAACACAGGAGCACGTCCTCCATACTATAAAACAGACCATTGCGTTAATGCCAGATCGTATTGCCTTTTACAGTTATGCTCATGTGCCGTGGATAAAAGGAAATGGACAACGTGGCTATAGCGAAGAAAACTTACCAACGCCAGAGCAAAAACGCTTGCAATACGAAACTGGTAAAAAGGGATTGCTAGAGGCTGGTTACGTAGAGATAGGTATGGATCATTTTGCCTTAAAAACAGATGACCTTTATAAAGCACAACAAAAAGGACAGATCCATCGTAATTTTATGGGTTATAACTCTTCAAAAACCGATGTCATGATAGGTCTTGGAGTTTCGGCCATTGGAGATAGCTGGTATGGCTTTGCGCAGAATGTAAAAACCTTAAAAGACTATTATGAGTTGATGCGAAAGGACACTTTACCCTTACTGCGTGGTCACCTATTAACTGAGGAAGACCTCATCATCCGTAAACATATTCTCAACTTAATGTGCAGTTTCAAAACCTCTTGGAAAGAGGAACATCTTCAAATCCCTCAAATGGAGGATATCGTGTTTAAGCTTTCAGAAATGGAGGCAGACGGATTGGTAGACATAGCTGAAGATAGTATAATTGTCACCGAAGCAGGAAAACCATTTGTACGCAATGTATGTTTGCCATTTGACCTGAGATTGCAACGTAAAAAACCAGAAACCAAATTGTTCTCAATGACTGTTTAATTCTAATTTTAGAATTTAGTCAAAAAGAGGGGTTCAAAATGAAGCACACTTTCGTTCTGAACCTGCTTCAAAGCAGCTAGCTATTAAAATTTTGCATTGTCCGTTAACATCACTAAATATTAATTACCAGCCGAATAACTGACTAAGGATTTTTGCTCCTTTTAGGGGCGGTGCAACAAAAGCTAGGCAATCTTAGTCGAGGATTTTTGCTCCCTTTAGGGGCGGGGTAAAAAAAATCAGTCAACCTTAGGCGAGGATTTTTGCTCCCTTTAGGGGCGGGGCAAAAAAAATCAGTCAACCTTAGGCGAGGATTTTTGCTCCCTTTTGGAGCGAGGTAAAAAAAATCAGTCAACCTTAGGCGTGGACTTTTGCTCCCTTTAGGGGTGGGGCAAAAAAAATCAGTCAACCTTAGGCGTGTATTTTTGCTCCCTTTAGGGGTGGGGCAACAAAAATTGAGAGATGAGAAAGCTTCTTTTTTAGTGGAGCTTCACTCTTTTTGGCGCTTTTCTATATCTTCATCGCGCAAGCGTTTATTTCTTTGCTTGCGATCTTTTCCTTTGCTGATCTTGTAGATAAGGAATGCTGCAATGCCTATAAGGACAATACCGTAAATACCATATTCTACCCATCCTCCAGTCCATCGGTCTTGAAGTAGTATCGTAGATAATATCGTAATTATGGATTTGAATTTGTATGCTCAGATTCTTTTGTCGACTCCGTATTGGGCGCCTTCTTGTCGCTGCTTGCAAGACTATAAATCACAGCTACAAGGATGACACAAACTACAGCAAAAATAGCAATCATGATGGTTCCAAGCCCCCAATTAACAAGTGGTAAAAAATGTGTGTTCATGTGAATATATTTTAAGTTTATAAATAAAAGTTAATAACAAGATTGTTCTGCAGATACCTGTTCAATCGACACACCTTCTGCAGGTGATACATAAGGAATTCCAAGACCTAATCCTCTCAAAATAAAAAGTACTCCAACAATCACAACAAATACAGGTATCACCTTCAAAATGCGTTGTTTAAAAGTAGCGTTTAAGAAATTGCCTAAATAGGTTGCTGTTGTCATGAGAGGGATAGTTCCCAACCCAAAAAACACCATATACACTCCACCTTCAATAGCACTTCCTGCAGCAATGCTAGCGAAAACAGCCATATAGACCAAACCACAAGGTAAAAATCCATTTAAGAAACCAATGGTAAAGAAACTATCCATCGACTTCCGCTTCAATTCTGCCCCAAGAGCACTTTTCACTTTACCTACCCATTTGTACATAAAGGAAGAGCCATTATAACGCCCAAATAATTTTGAAGGTACTAGAATTGCTAATATCATCAAGACCCCAACAGCAACGGAAATGTACTGCTGGAATCCAAATAGATCGAGGCGTCTGCCCAAGAAACCAAACAGCAACCCAATAGTACCATAAGTCAATAATCTTCCGGCATGATAGCTCATTATTTGCAGCACGCGTTTTACGGGATTATGACGATCCACGGGGAGCATAAACGCAATAGGGCCGCACATTCCCACACAGTGAAAACTTCCTAACAAACCGAATATGAGTGCTGAAATCAACATACCTAATAGGTTATCTCCTTTTTAAAACGAAATTTTTTCCCTTCATACTCCCAATCTATCGTAATATTCCATCGGCCTTCTAGCAAGAATTCATCAGGAATAAGAAAATTGGAATCTGTAAGTTCTAGTGGAAGTTCAAAATCCAGTTTTTTGCTGGATGTTCTGTAAAGGAATACAGTGCCTTCTATGTTCTTAGGATCGTAGCTTTCTGGAAACTCAAGCAAGTAACCCTTCGTAGTTTTCTGTCCTGTAATCTGCTCTTCCATAGCCACAGAATTCTGCCGTGCATAGATATCCTCTTGCAACTCCATTTCTTTTTGGTAATACCCATCGGTAACCAAATCATGCTCAAGATTATGATCGGTCGTCATTTTATACACCAAGACGAGAATGAAACCTATAAAAAGCACCATTCCAATGACTAGTCCTGTTCCCCAATTTATTTTCATAATTTCTATTTTTTAGTATGTTGCTTTTCAGCATCGAGTTTTGAGCTCATCCCTTTAGCCTTACATGAAGGATTCTTTCCTGATTGACCATTTTTGCAGCCTTGGCAGCAATCCTTCTTAATCTGTTCCTTCATCCTGATTTAATTTATATTGACTTAATTTATACTGTTTTGGGCGTGCCCTTTTTTCGCAAAAGCATCAAAAAGGTCGGGCTATACGCTGCAAGTCCTCGCTCTCCAGAAAGCCTTCAGGAGAGCTGTGGGCTTTCCTCTACTATCCCTCACGCATTTTAAAACTCCGAATTACTTATAAGTTCTCGGTCCTAAAAAGGCTGTTCGCGTCGTTTCAATCTGTTCATCTCCGCTAAATACTGCTATAACAACTTTATCCTTATCACCACTCAGTGAACCCGCCTTCAATTCAACAAAAAGCGTCCCTTCTGCCATACCTCCAGCAGGAATTGTAAAGGTGTCACGGCTTACTATTTCAACGCTTCCCTTATGAGACATCAACTCAAAACGCACATCTTCAATATCCGCATTCGTTTTGTTAATAATTTTATAGGTGTACACATTGCTTATAAGGTTATCTGCCTTATACTCATAGAGCTGTCCAGGTAGTCTAAAGATATCTGCCTCTACGTCGTTACGTAAAAAAAGCATCCCTACCAGCACCGAAACCAATATCCCCAAGACCACTGTATACCCTTTTAAACGCGGAGTGAATTCAAATTTTGTTTTCTTTTCTATATTCTCCTCACTAGCATAGCGAATTAGACCTTTAGGGAGATCCACCGCTTCCATTATAATATTACAAGCATCTATACAGGCTGTACAGTTAACGCATTCTAGTTGAGTACCATTTCTTATATCTATTCCAGTAGGACATACATCCACACATTGATGGCAATCTATACAATCCCCTTTTCCCGAAGCTTCGCGATCTTCTTTTTTCTTAAATTTGGCGCGCCCCTCTTCCTTTTCTCCACGCTTATGATCGTAAGCAACAACAATAGATTTATCATCGAGTAAGGCGCCCTGCAGCCTTCCGTAAGGACAAACGATAATACACACCTGCTCTCTAAACCAGGCGAATACAAAATAAAATACTCCTGTAAAGATCACTAGCGAAACCAAAGTACTTAAATGTTCCATGGGTCCATCTGTGATATATCGTATTAGGCGATCACTCCCTATGAGGTAGGCCAAGAAAACATTGGCAATTAAAAAGGAAATCACAAAAAAGACAAACCATTTCAAAGAACGCTTACGGATCTTCTCTTTATTCCAGGGCATTTTTGCGAGACGCTTCTGCTTACCTCGGTCGCCATCTATCCAATATTCAATCCTACGGAATACCATTTCCATAAAAATAGTTTGTGGACAGACCCAACCGCAGAAAAGTCTACCAAAGGCGACGGTGAAGAGAATAATGAAAACAACTCCGGTAAGCATCATGATCACAAAAATATAAAAATCCTGAGGCCAAAACGGAAACCCGAAAATATTGAACCGCCGTTCTAAAACATTAAATAACAAAAATTGATGCCCACCAATTTTAATAAAGGGTGCAGCGAATAAGAAAGCTAAAAGCACATAACTCACATATTTTCGGTATTCGTACCATTTACCAACGGGTTTTTTTGGAAATATCCAGGCTCTGTCTCCTTCTTCATTCAGCGTTCCGATGGTATCTCTAAAATTATCCTTGCCTTGTTCTGCCATTAGTTTATGTTTTGCCGGTATAGATCAGCATTTACATTTTGATCTTTTGGAGCTTTATAGTGTTAATCGTTGAGGTTGCCTATTTCTCAGTTAAAAAAAGTAGAACTATAGCATCGTCCCAGGCCACAAGACTGTGTCTTAGGTTCATAGGAATATCATAACTTTCAAAACAAGCATAACGTCTACTCTCTGTTTCAGTATTAAAATCAATTTCACCTTGTACCACCATTAATTTAGCTTTACAAGGAGCTAAGTGTTCTGCCAATTCCACTCCACGTCCTAAACCTATAGCAATGACGGTCGTATCTCCTTCTTCATAAATAGTTTTCATGACAGGCTGATCACTTACTTTTAAATTTTCCGCTACTTCTTTCATCTTTAGACTTCAGTATTACTCTTCTTTAACCACATCTCCAGTCACAGGCTGATCTTCTATCATCACCTCAACTTCTTTGTCGTCTTTAACGTTCACCTCTACCTCTTCTACAGGTGCCGACGGATCTACCCAAATTTCACCTTCTGGTTCTTTTGGGTCTGCGGGATTGGTTCCATGTAAGCTCAAAACATAGCTAGCTACCTGTGCCATTTCAGCAGGCTTCAATTCAGCCTTCCAAGACACCATGCCTTTACCAGCACGACCACCTTCAGAAATAACCTCAAATACATTTTTTATTCCTCCGCCTAATATCCAATGGTCATCGGTAAGGTTTGGACCTATACCACCGCCGCCATCTGCCTTGTGGCAAGCGACGCAATTACCAGTAAAAATACCCTTACCAGCATCTAAATCACTAGCTTCAGTAAGTCGTACGACTGTATTTATATCGATGAGATCCTTTGCTGTCTTTTTATAGTCTTCAATTTCAATTTTCGCTTCGGCTAGTGCAATTTGATATTCTTCAATTTGATCGGTGCCGTCAAAAACATGGTAATTAACCATATAAGCAATAGCAAAAATGATAGTTGCGTAAAATCCATAAACCCACCATGGTGGTAATTTGTTATCCAGCTCGCGAATACCATCATAGTTATGATCCAAAACAATCTCACCTTCTTCTTCTACAGGTTTAGTTCCCAGCAGATTTTTGTAAGTCGTCTTAATCCAACTGAACTGGTTTTCTTTGGACAGAACGAGGTCCTCATCGTATTTTGCCTGCTTTTCAGGTTTTAAACTTCTATACAATATGCTACTTAGTGCTGCAATACAGACTTCTCCTGCAATGTAAATAAGCATGAGTATTCCGAATGCTCCCCACAACCAAGGTTTCTCTATAAATATAGAAGCCTCCCCTGTTGTCCCAATATAATGCAGGAATAAAAATCCAAAAATTGCAAAGCCTATTATTCTTAAAAATGCTGCTGTCTTCATAAGATGTCATCTTTTGGGTTATTCTCTAATGGCATATTACTTACTTCCTCAATATGCTCCTTTTTGGTAGTGAATACCCACCAGAAAAGAGCAACAAAAAAGACGAAGAATATGACTAAGGAAATGATAGGGTAGATCTCTACCCCATCTATATTTTCCAAATTACCTTTTATATATTTCAACATAATTATTGGTTTTCGGTTAATGTGACATCGTCTGGAGACTTAATTTTAAGATCCGTTCCCAAACGTTGCAGGTAAGCGATAAGAGCAACCACTTCACGGTTACGCATTTCCACAAAATCTTCTCCATTTTCTGCGGCATACTTTTTATCGGCTTCATACGTTTTTACAAAATCGGGATCTGAATATAGATTTTCCTCAATTTGCGCGCCTTGTTCTAACATCCATTCTTGAGCACGCTCCACCTCTTCCAAGCTATAAGGAACTCCAAGTGTGATCATGGCTTCCATTTTGTCCTCCGTCTGACTCTTATCAAGTTTGCTGTTGATGAGCCATTTATAGGATGGCATTATAGAACCCGATGAGGTGCTTTGCGGATCGTAGAAGTGATTTAAGTGCCAGTTGTCACTGTATTTTCCACCAACACGAAATAGATCTGGTCCCGTTCGCTTACTTCCCCATAGGAACGGATGATCGTAGACATATTCTCCAGATCTAGAATAATCTCCATAGCGTTCTACTTCACTTCGGAAGGGACGTATCATCTGCGAATGGCAGGACACACAACCTTCTCGGATATAAAGATCTCGACCTTCAAGTTCTAAAGGCGTATAAGGTTTTACTGTAGATATAATGGGAACATAATCATCTACAATTAGTGAGGGTATAATTTGTACCATACCTCCTATTAAAATAGCGATAGTCGCAAAAATGGTTAGTTTCACTGGTCGTCTTTCCAACCAAGTGTGGTAACCTTCTTTAGCAGTACGTTTTCTAGTGACTCTTTGTAGTGGTTCAGCTTCCGCTAATTCGTCGGTAACTTCGCCTCCTTGTCTTACAGTTCTTACAACATTATAAAGCATAACAAAGGCTCCTAGAATATAGAGAGTTCCCCCTATTGCTCGCATCCAATACATAGGAATAATTTCGTTGAGTGTTTCCAAAAAATTACCATACATAAGGGTTCCATCTGGGTTGAATTGCTTCCACATAGAGGCTTGTACAAACCCTGCAACGTACATTGGTAAGGCGTACATAATAATACCTAAGGTCCCCACCCAAAAGTGAACATTGGCTAATTTGATAGACCATAACGACGTTTTGAAAAGTCTAGGCACCAGCCAATAAATCATACCAAAAGTCAAGAATCCATTCCAGCCTAAGGCGCCCACGTGAACGTGTGCAATGATCCAGTCGCTGTAGTGAGCGATGGCGTTTACATTTTTAAGCGAAAGCAAAGGACCTTCAAAAGTTGCCATACCATAACAGGTAATAGCCACTACCATAAATTTAAGAACTGGATCGGTACGCACTTTATCCCAAGCTCCACGTAAGGTTAAAAGCCCATTTATCATACCACCCCAAGACGGAGCAATAAGCATTATAGAAAAAGCGACACCCAGATTTTGTGCCCAATCTGGTAATGAAGTATATAACAAGTGGTGAGGTCCTGCCCAGATATAGATAAAAATCAACGACCAAAAGTGAACGATAGAAAGTTTGTAAGAATATACAGGTCTATTTGCCGCTTTAGGGACAAAGTAATACATCAAGCCAAGGAAAGGAGTAGTGAGGAAGAATGCAACCGCATTGTGTCCATACCACCATTGTACCAAAGCATCTTGAACTCCTGCGTAGACCGAGTAACTTTTTAAAATGCTAATAGGCAACTCTACACTATTTATAATATGAAGAACAGCCACGGTCACAAAAGTTGCTAAGTAAAACCAAATCGCTACATAGAGATGACGCTGTCTTCTTTTTAAAATAGTCCCGATTAGGTTGGCGCCAAACGCTACCCAGATTATTGCAATGGCAATATCAAAAGGCCATTCTAGCTCTGCATACTCTTTTGAAGTTGTATAACCTAATGGTAAAGTGATTGCTGCACCAACTATAATGGCTTGCCAACCCCAATAGTTAAGGTTACTCAACCAATCTTTCCACATACGCGCTTTTAATAACCGCTGTGATGAATAATAAACCCCAGCAAAGATAGCATTACCTACAAAGGCGAAGATGACGGCATTGGTATGAAGTGGACGTAACCGTCCAAAACTCAACCACGAAATTCCGTCTGTTATGTTGGGAAATAAAAACATAAAGGCTAGCAATAGTCCAACGGACATTCCTACAATACCCCAAAATATGGTGGCATTTACGAACTTCTTCACGATCTTATTATCGTAGTAAAATTGTTCTGTTTGCATATTCTATTAGTTAATGAATTAAGTTGATTTTGATATTAAGTTCTTGGTTTTGAAATATAAATTCCTCAACACCTCTCTCTTATTTAGGAGGAGTAGTTTCGGATTTGCTTGAGTCTTTTTTTGATTTTTCACTGTTTAGCTTTCCTTTTTGAGTTTTAGTCTTTACCAATTCATTATCAAAAAGCATACGTACTGAAGGAGTATAGGTGTCATCATACTGCCCCTTTTTTACAGAATATACAAAAGCGATAAAAAAAATGATAGCCACTAAAACACTTACGCTGATTAATAAATAAATGATGCTCATACTTAGTTTAATTATGTTGCAAAAATATCATGATGATTATCTTTAAAAGATGACTTTTGTCAGTTGTTGAGAAATAGTTAAAAAAAATAACATTTATCTGGCTATTACAGCTGTCCAAATTGGTTCTCGTCTATAGGTTCAACTCAAAATTGACTTTTCAAGACTTCCTTTTTTCATTTTTTTTCAAAGTCAAAAGTTGAATTTCCTGCCTAATAAAAAAGTGCTAAGTGTTGTAAAAATGACAATACTGATAGAACTTAACGGCATCAAGATAGCCGCTACCACAGGCAATAAATTGCCCGTAAGGGCAAAGCCGAGGCCAATGAGATTATAAAATAAAGAAAAGATAAAAGCGTATTTAATGACGCGGACAGACGCTTTTGAAAGCGACATAAAAGCAGGTAATTCTTTTAATTTACTCGCATCGATAATCCCATCGCAAGCTGGAGAAAATACGTTCACATTTTCAGAAACAGCTATACCGATATTACTTTGAGCCAAGGCTCCGGCATCATTAAGACCATCACCGATCATCATTACTTTTTTTCCTTGCTGCTGAAGCGCTTCTATGAAATTTAATTTGTCATCGGGTTTTTGATTGAACTTCAATTGTGCCGATTTTGGTAAGATACTTTTGAGATAGTTTTTTTCACCATCATTATCACCGGAAAGTATAACCAGTTCTGCTGTGTTGCTCATTTCAGAAAATAAGGCCTCCATTCCTTCCCTATAATTGTTATAAAAGACATAAGAGCCTTTGTATTCATCATTAGTACTTACGTGGACTTCTGTATTTGTAGCATCTTCTTCTTGCTCCCCACGACCTACAAAAGCATAGCTACCAGCCTTTACACTCGTACTACCGTAAACTCCAACAACACCCTTTCCTGTTACTTCGTTAAAATTATCTAACGTACAAATACCCTGACTTTGAAGCATTTCATACAATGCCCTGCTCAAAGGGTGGTTGGACGCCCTTAAAGTACTCGTAAGAACTTGCTGCTCATTTTCGGTGAGTGTTACTCCTTTATAAACGATGAGATTCTTCTGATGTGAAGTGAGTGTTCCTGTTTTGTCAAAAACCACCGTGTCAATTTGAGCCATTTGCTCGATAAGACTACTGTCTTTGAGGTACAGCTGTTGTTTACCAAAAATACGCAACATGTTTCCTAACGTAAAGGGAGCCGCTAAAGCAATGGCGCAAGGGCAGGCTATGATTAAAACTGCAGTGAACACATTGAAGGCTTTTGAGGGATCCATAAAGAGCCAAATAATCGTAGCAACAAAGGCTATGCTTAAAATACTAATGGTAAAGCGACGACTAATCTGATCGGTTAGGTTTTCGAAAGTAGTGGCTTTGGTCTTACTAAACACTTCATTATTCCAAAGTTGAGTAAGATAGCTTTGCTCAACGGCTTTAGTCACGTCTATTTCTATGATTCCAGCTTTTTGCTTCCCTCCTGCATAGATTTTATCCCCTAATTTTTTAGCAACTGGAGCAGCTTCACCAGTAACAAAACTATAATCGATTAATGCATTTCCCTTCATCAAAATTCCGTCTGTAGGAATAAGCTCGTGATTTCGAATCAAGATGCGGTCGCCGGGTTGGATCTCGTAAACAGGGGTTTGAAGTTCAATTCGTTTTGTTTCGGTAGGTTCACTTTGACTAACGCAAGTGTCTTCATCGACAGCAGACTCACTTTTGATAAGCTGAGTGACTGCAATGGGAAAATAGGACTTGTAGTCTCGCTCAAAAGATAGAAAAGCATACGTTTTTTGCTGAAAAAACTTTCCTAGCAATAAAAAAAATACCAAACCTACCATACTATCGAAAAAGCCTGTCCCCCAATCCATTATTATTTCTAAGGTAGAGCGAAGGAATAATACCAAAATTCCAATAGCAATAGGCACGTCTATATTTAAAATTCCAACACGCAAGCCTTTATAGGCTGAAATAAAATAATCTCTCGCCGAGTAGAAAACCACCGGTAACGCAAAGACAAACATCAACCAGCGAAATAAAAATTTAAACTCGTCTAGCCAGAACTCACTCACTTCAAAATATTCTGGAAAGGACAAAAACATAATATTACCAAAGGCAAACCCCGCCACACCTAGTTTATAGATAAGAGATCGGTCTATGTTTTTTTCTTTTTTACTGAAATCTTCCAAAGATATATTGGGCTCGTAGCCAATTCTACAAAGCAGAAGAACCAATTCCTTCAAGCAGATCTCTGAAGAATCATAAGAAATACGAATAGATTTCTGAGGAAAATTCACTAGACCACTTTTAACGGCTGGATGCAGTTTATCTAAGTTTTCGAGCACCCAAATGCAAGAGCTACAATGAATGTTAGGGATAACAAATGAAACAACTTGGGTCTCCTGCTCGTCGAACTCCAATAACTGATCTATAATATTTTGATTATCTAGATAATCAAAACGGCCTTCAAAATCTAGAGGGGTTTTACCGGGAGTAGCCTGGAGATCGTAATAATAAGTAAGATCATTCTCGTTGAGAATGTCAAACACAGTTTTGCAACCATTGCAACAGAAAGATTTCTCTTGATGTGCAATTGCTGGTTCAGGGCAAGTATCGCCACAGTGATAACAAGTTTCCATAATTCACTCTATTCCTCTTGCAAAAATGCCAAGAAATGCATCCTTAAAAGATGATTTTTGTCAGTTGATAATTATTTTTTTAGGAATAAATTAATATACAACTGGAATCAAATGATTATATTATGAATAAAAAAATTATGAAGATTACTGGTATAACATGTTTAGGGATTACAACATTCATCTTATTAACTGTGATTATTTTTGCAATGATGAACTTGTCTTTTGGATGGATTTTTTATGCAACCTGTCTGGGGCAAATAGCATTGGTTTATAGTGTCTACAGAGTCCTGAAAGATGATTACACTACTGAGAAAACTTTTAGTGACTTTTATGAAGATAGACCTGATTTAGGAGAATAATACCACTTATTCTCAACAACTATATTTAGACTATATGGAGGAGCATGAAAATTCACGCTGCGAAAATTGTATCATTAGACAAATCAATAGTTTTAAAGCTCTTAAAAAAGAGGAGTTAAAGCAAATGTCTGATCATAAAGAAACAAGGAAAGTTAAAAAAGGGGAAATTCTTTTTAAAGAAGGGGAACGGTTGAGTGGTGTTTATTGTGTGCGCAGTGGGATCTCAAAACTTTCCAAGCTAAGCGATAATGGTAAAGATCAAATTGTGAAATTAGCTGGTAAAGGTGAAGTTCTTGGCCAACGATCTTTAATCACTTCAGAACAGACCAACTTATCGGCTACAGCTTTAGAAGATATGGATGTGTGTTATATACCCAAAAACCACATCCAAGAGAGTCTTATGCAAAATCCAGTATTTACAAATACTGTACTCAAGCGAATGGCCTCCGAGCTTAAAACTGCGAATCATACCATTGTCAATATGGCTCAAAAAAGCGTGCGTCAACGTTTAGCTAAAGGCCTACTCTATTTGGATGATAGTTTTGGGACCGACGAAGACGGCTTTTTGTATCTTCAACTCTCCAGATCAAATCTGGCAGATATTGTAGGAACCGCTACAGAATTACTTATTCGCACTTTAACCAAGCTAAAAAAGGAGGGAGCTGTTTCTATTTCGGGAAAACGAATTAAACTGGAAGATAAAAAGTTGCTTTACGCTATTGCGGAAGGGATCTAAAACTTCTAACTTTAGTTGTGCTCGGGGAATACCTTAAATTCATTTCAACTTAAAACCCTGTCTAGTCCTGAAGCTGAAAAGAGCTTTGGGCAGGTGTAAATCCATCCACATATTCCATGGTTTGGCTCCCGTCCTCACTCAATTGCAAATAGTTAAATCCTGAGACAAATCCTTTGTCCTCACTAATGAAATAAATATTTGAAATGTCACCAACACCAGCTGGTGTGGGCGACAGATCTCTCCATATTGCCCCCTTAATGGTTTTTAAAACTGTGGTACAGTCCGAAGTTGTACAGCCAGTAGTTTCATAACAAAAATAAATAGCATGCAACGGTGCTGTGGTTCCCAAAGGGATGGAGGGACAAGTCTCAATTCCGTTATTGGCCACTAGTGTATCGTAACTCTCTATTATAAATATGTTGACGCCATTAGTGGAGCCAATGGTCTTAAAATTCGTTGGCCAGGTTCTAGTGTTTTACTATACTCAGGTTTCTCCATTAACCCTTTTTTCTTGATATTAAAACTACTTCCATTAGTCAAGGAACTTACTGCATACCTAGTTGTTTTGTTAAGCATTAGCACATCTAAAAATGTTTGCCTCGGTTAAAGTTAATATTGGTTTCCCAATCTTGTGCTTTTGAGTTTAGTCCAATGAATAAAAAAGACAGTAAGAATAAGATTCTAGTTGTTTTCATAATAGTTTAGTTTATTTAAAGATCCAAAAAAAACCTACTAGTCATTAGTTGCGAAAATTCTTAGGCTTTCTAATTTGAAAAGGATATGTAATCAATTTCAGTTACCTTCAAAGGTGCGTTTGGTTTTTAGTTTGCCAACAAATCAGCTCCATGAGCGATTCCAGTTCCTGCTGGTAAAAGACCATTGCGAGGTTCTGTTGTATTGTTTGTATGGGGACCTTAAAATTAAGCATCGCTCTTTGGAAACGATTCCCAATATTCTAAATCAATTTCTGATACAAACTATTTGAAGGCCTTCATTCCAATTGGTGTAAACTCATGGGAGATGGTATTGAAGTAAAGAGGGGACACATTTCAGCTTTTACTTTAGGCGAACTGTCCATTCAGGTTTTTTGATAATATTTTTATCTGGCACATAAGTCTTTTTTTTAGTAACAATCCATCTTCAACTGCCCATTATGCTGAAGTTCATCCAAGCCAATCTTGGTATATTCAGAGAGTAAATTTTCTAACATATCAAGAACATCGTGTTGCATCGCCAGTGAACCACAAATCATAACCACACCACCTTCTTGAACTGCTTTAAGAACACTCTCCTTTTGTTGTATTATCAGATTTTGAACATACCCTTTATGTCCTTCTCTTGACTGGGATTTATGGATTGTGTTATTTTGATTTTTCGAAATAATCCCATTAAGAATGTCATCATAAATAATTGAAGAAGCTACTGTTCTACCACCCCAAAATAAGTTGATTGTTGTGTCGCAATTCTGTTCTATCATCCCTAAGAATGGGGCTATTCCAGTCCCATTTGCTATCAATACTGCGGAAGTTGTTTTCTTTGGAAAATGAAAGTGGGTATTAATATCAATAGCAGCTTTTATGGTTTCGCCTTTATTCAAGTTATACAAGTAGGAAGAGCCTTTACCAAACTCGTGTTTCTTTACACTTAATAGAATATTGTTGCCCATTCTGGCAATGGAATATTGACGAGGAATATCCGTTCCCTCTGGAAAAATGGATAATAAATCCCCTGAAGTAAAGCTTATTTTTTTCTTTGGTTTCAGTCTGATTAGGAACGTGTCATCTACATTTAATTCTGTGCGCTCAACTACCTTAAATGTGGTTTTTTTATAGTTCCATTTCTTGACTTTTGGCTTTTCAACAGAAAGTGAAATATGTAATAGTTTGCTCAATTGTTCGACCCATCTTTCAAAATCAGCAAGGTCTGCGTTGTCGATTTTATAAAGCGGAAATAAGGGCTGAAAATCAGGATGTATTTGCAAGAGCGCATCCACTTTTATGGCAAACTTGCAATAGTCTGGATATTCCAATGAACCGAATCCTACTACTGAATACCTAATTTTATTCGGCTGCTTGATGGTCGGGAAAATGGTTTCAAATTTTCTGGCGTTGGTAGGTGGTTCGCCTTCGCCATAAGTGGCAGTAAGGATGATGATGTGTTTCGCTTTCGCGAAAGCGGAGTAATTATTCAATTCAGTCAGATGGACTTTTTTACCAGCAGCATTCAAACTATTGTGAAGTCGCCTTGCAAAATCGAACGTTGTTCCCGTTTCTGAACCTACTAAAATGACCAATTCACAGTCGTCTTTATCGGGCATTATGGAAATAGCTTTCACTTTTTTTCTGCGTTTCAAGGTCATCGCAAAACCTGAGTATATAAAGAATAGAATGGACGCACTGGCGAGTAGCAAAATAACAGACCAAAAGACGTTTCCTTCGCCTGTATGCAGCATCCAACTCAAACGGGATGCCAATGCTACAAAAGGATAATCGGCACTACTTATAATCTGTCCTGTTTGTTGGTTTACCTTTAGTTCCTTATCCTTTAACGCAATTTGATAATACTCTTCAGGGTCTTCGGAAAATGGGAATTCTACTTTTCTTATTTGGTCGAGCGTGGTTGTCTTGAAAAATGGAACATCGCTAATATGCTCAAAACGTTCTGCGGTATCTGTATTACTAATTTCTTTATGCGTAATAGTAGTATTGGGTAGCAATTCGAATTTTTCTGCGGAAAGATAGACCCCTGTAAAAGCAAGAATAACAATTGGAATAAAAAACCATCTGCTTAAAATAACGTGATACCGCAGTTCAAAATAATCTTTTTGAACTTTTGAAAAAAGACGCTTAAAACCGCCTTGCCTTTTGGCGAGAAGCAATACTCCAGTAATGGTAATTAGTAAAAGTAAAAGCGAAATTAAGCCCACAAAAAACCGTCCGATGCCCTTAAGAAAAAGAGAACGATGCAGATTGGTGGCAAAACTATAAATGAAGGGTCGCTCTTGTACCTCGCCCAATTGTGCGCCTGTGTTTGGGTCGATGTAGATATCGAGCATTTCCATTTCCAGAGTAAGAACAGAGGCCTTTACAAAACCAGACGATTCTAATTCGAGTACAAATACGTCGTCGTAATTTTCTTTTAAAGCATCAATTGTAGTGCCCAACGATACTTCATCCAAATCCTTAATGGCATACCCTTTCGCTTGATGCGAAATAGGTTCAATCGCCAAAATCACGCCTTTAACCGAGGCAATGATTAAAAACAAAGATGAAGTAAGGGCAAGTACAAAATGACTGTATCGCCAAATAGAAATGGTCATAGGCAATGTTTACTGCGGAAGCATTCTTATATAGCGAATAAACCCTTTTCCCTCTTTTTTGGTTTTGAGATTTTCTGTGGTCAACTCAAATTGAATATCAGCTGCATAATAGTCTTGGTCTTCTACCGAAGTTTCAAAGCGCAGGCTATATCCTTTATCAATTTTATCGGCTGGAATTTGCAATACAGTAACGGTACGTTCGCCACCTCTTATCGTCGCACTCGAAATAGCATCGATATTAGGGCGATATTTCCCGTAGAATTTCCACCATTCAGGGATTTCACTAAACCATTCACTGTCTTTGCCTTGCACGTAAAGGGTCTCTTCATAATCTCCAGATGGATTCAATAAAGAAACAATCACATAAGCACCTTCGCCTGTGTAATTGGTCATTTGGATAAGGCATTTTACAGCTTTGTTTTCAGTAGTTGTAAATGCCGATAGTAATAGTCCTGCGAGTACCATTGCAGGGATAATTTTAAATAGTGTTTTCATCAAGCTAAATTTTTAAGGCCCAACTTGTCCCGAATTTATTTCGGGATTATGGGCTTCATATTACTTTAAAAAATTCAAGGAGGTGTTTTGTTTTTGTAAGAGTTCATTTTCGCTGGCCAAGTCAAAAACCGTTTCTTCAAAATCGGTATTGATTTTAGTATCAGCACCTTTTGAGATTAGGTATTTCATCATCTCTTCATTTTCAGCTTTCATTGCTGCGAGGTGCAAGGCAGTTAATCCTTCATCATTTTTTGAATTGACATCGATATTAAATGCTGAAAGACGTTTCAATACCCCTAAAT
>Ga0306909_100045_pt1 | contig 48774 bp, 51 predicted proteins | sample AntRauMFilla2697_FD_190439 | JGI IMG/M metagenome (GOLD analysis project Ga0306909, IMG submission 190439) | Saline lake microbial communities from Rauer Islands, Antarctica - Metagenome Filla 2 #697 (v2) (version 2) | ecosystem: Environmental > Aquatic > Non-marine Saline and Alkaline > Saline ... | reverse complement strand
AGCGTCAGGCAGAAGGCATCGGCGCCGCAAAGCGGCGCGGTGTCTATCGCGGACGCACGCCGAAGATCGACATAGAAGCCATCGTGGAAAAGCTGACCGAAGGCTGCTCACCCACCGAGATTGCCCGTGAAATGGGTATCTCGCGCGGGACGGTCTATAAAGCGAAGGCCCGAATGTCTCCGGGCCAAGACGGCATTCCCCAGGAGGCATCATGAAGAAGAACACACGCAAGTCAAAACCCCAGGCTAAAAATCTGCCTGCGCAAACAAGCGCCCAGGTCGCTCCACCACGCAATCTGACACCCGAGCTCTGCAACCGTCTGCGCCGGGACATGCTGAAAGCCTGCCTCAACGTGGCGGAAGCGCATGGTCTGACCGTCGAAGGTGGCGAGCTGAGCGATATAGACCTTCGTCATGGCTTCGACATCAGCTTCCGCGTTGGCATTCCCATGGCGGACGGGGCAATCTATTCGCCCGAAAAAGCCATGTTCGAAGTCCTGGCACCGCAGTTTGGGTTGAAACCTTCAGACTACGGTCGAACGTTTCGAGCGCGCGACGAACTTTTCCGGGTCGTGGCAATCAACCCAATCAGACCGAAATACCCAATCAGCGTTGAACGTGTCTCCGACGGTCGTGGTTTCAAGTTCCCTGTCGACGACGTCGTGATGTATCTGCAAAACACGGGCGCATGATATGTTCATGTATTGTTCCGCCTGGAGCCCAAATATGCAGCTTCGGGCCAGCTAGGCCTACCCGTAGATTTGGTCAAGTGACGACCTCGAACTTGGCGTGGCCAAGCCCGGTCATTTTATTGAGAATGTGGGTGCCAATCTTGGCTTCTGTCTTTTGGTTGGGAAAGCTGCGCGCTTTCAGTTTGGGGCCGATGACTGCCTTCCAACGGCCCATTACGGTCTCTCCTCGACTGCGCTGATTGTATCCGCTGCTCCGCTGCCAGGCCATGCGACCACGAGTGGTTATGACGGTGATGCGCTGGTCGCGAAGCGTTGGACTGTCATCCGCATTGGGGCTCAAAATCGCAGTCTTCGGAGGCGGGATGATGATCTCCACGGCAGTACCAAACCGCTCTGCGAGCAGGGCGCTGGTGGGGTCGCCATCATAGGCGCCGTCAGCTATGAACCGGGTCACATCCGCGTCAATCTGGTCCAGAAGATCAGGCAAGGCAGTCGGATCACCCACATCGTCCTTGGTCAAATCCGAACAAACGATGTCACCACTGACAAGGTCTAACCCAAGGTGTAGCTTGCGCCAGGATTTGCGTCTGGGCTTTGTTTTGTGCTTATTCTCCAGCCATTCGCCTTCGCCAAAGATCTTCAGACCGGTGCTGTCCACGACGAGATGGACCGGGCCATCCTTTTCAGCACGCGATCTGATCGGCAAGGTCAGCCCAGTCCCACGACGTGAAAAGGTCGAGTAATCAGGCACGCGGATATCCACATCCATGAGCTCGACAAGGCTCCGCACAAACCCTTCAGTCTGGCGAAGTGGCTGCTTGTAAACGATGCCAAGTGTCAAACAGACCGTGATTGCCAGATCAGAATAGACCGGCTGGCCACCCCGTGTCTTGCGGCGCTCTGCACGCCATGCAACTTCTACCTCGAGGCTCAACCAAACCGTTACATCGCCGCGCTGGCGCAGGCTTTCATTATACTGCGGCCAGTTCGAAATCCGATACCGCTTCTTCTTAAACTTGTGACGCCACGCGTCATTTAATTTGTGCGGCATCAACGCCATCCAATCGATCAGGAAAGGGCCGTCCTAACAGAACCGGCAGGGTCCGTGCAACAACGCCCTTTTCGAGTGGAAAGGGCACAGCTGGAACTGCCAGTGTCAAAGAACGTCTCAGAAGAGGGCTTTGGCTTTGGGCTGGAATATGTCCTGCTGCAACGCGCAGCGCTGGGCTGCAAAGTTGACGGCGGGCAGCACAAGATGGGCAGCTACACCCATCCCGACGCAGAGGTGATCGCCGCCGCCGTCGCGGGAATGCCTGACAGCCTCGGTGGCATCCGGATGGCGATCAGCGTGGCCGAAATGGCGCGCGCTGGGATTACGCCCAACTGGATGCCCGGCGCAGTGCCGCGCTGCGTGCCGGTTGATATGAAGCGCAACCGCCATGGCGATCGTGCCGTCAGCGTCGTTGTCGGCACCGAAAAAGTACTGGTCAGCGACAAATGGCGGACAATCGAAGTGCGGGCCTGTCCGGTAACCTGGCGGCCGCATCCCGAACAGATCACCTCCGCTCGTCGCGGGTATGAGGATTGGTGGCAGGCATTGGATTGGGTGCAGGATGGGCTGGTGACGGGGCGCATGCTGCGGGATGTCGAGGTAACGGCTGCGATGCCGAAGGAGCGGCCGTGGACGCGATAGGTTGGTCGGAAATGACTGGAACAAGGGGCCTTCGCGGCGGCGCGAGGTGTTTTTCTGGACACCCGCACTTGGTCTGTTTTTTAGATGTCAGCGCGTCTTACAGCATCGATGCTACGACGCGAGGCTGCGATGATCCACAAAATAGTGCGGTCGCACCATCAGGGCTGGTTGGTGTTTACGACTTATAATGCCTCTGCCAAATGGTGGCTGCGGCGCTGGAATCGATCAACAAGAATCATGTGGGGAATAGTCAAGGCTGCCAATCCTATGAAGACGGTTTGAGAAATGCTCTCCACAATCAAACCTGCCTTGAAGCTATCCAGAAAGAGAATACTTGAAACTGCCATCAAGGCCGTGATTGCAGATAAAAATCCCGCAGTCAGCAATGCGTCCTTGCGGTCTTTTAGCGACTCGATCGTGGCTACAGTGTGCCGCACGGAGTGCAATACGCAAAAATAGACGATGAAGTAGACAAGTGGGACAAGTAAACCTGCGGCAAGCCATATCGCTGCCTGCTCTGCCGCTGCGCGGGTGCGCGTTGTCGGTTGCAATATCAGCATTGCGACGAAGATCACCAAGGCTGTGCCGCCAGCAATGACTAGGCAACTTGTTGCAAGATTAGCAGCGGATTCGGGCGCGAGGTATCCGAAGATATGCGCAACATCGCCCTGATGAAACAGCGCTGGCCCCCCGATGGTTGCAGCACCGCCGCACCATCGCAAAGCAGTGGGGCTGTCACTCCAATCACCCGAAAAGTGAACCGCGGAATAGATCAGAAATGCGAACAGAGATGCGCTTGGGAACAAAATCCAGAAAATAACGATCAGAGCAGAAAGGCTTAGATAAAGACTGACAAACTTAACTTTTCCATGCCACCCTCGAAGAGGCCAAAGCACCTTTGCGATCGACAAGTCAAGTGCGCCATGGGGCAGGCCAATCACGGCAACAAAGGGCGCAAGCAGGAAAACCTGAGTGGTCAGGTCGGGTTCTAGCAGGCCTGTCAAAACGACTGCAAAGGCGGCAGCACAGATGAATAGCCAAGTTTGCCAAGCGGGAGAACTGGTCATGCCGGGAATGCGGCAGCCCGCAAGAAAGGCATCGGCGGCAGTGACGCCATAACCGATAACCGGTCAAACGTGCTCGTCGAGCCCGACAGAAACCTTTCCAAGCGATCTTTCGGCGCATTGCGAAATAACGCCTCGAACAAAGCGGGTCCGCGTGCAGGATTTGTTTTCATAACCTGAAGGAATACGCGGTCCATGAAACGGGTAATCGGGCCATCGAGACTGGTTTTCGGAGTATTACCTTTTATCAGTGCGGCGGCTACCTGATCTGCCTGAATCTGGGTTCGGCTAAACGCATACCCGGTTGACGGTCGCGCAGCACCACCCCCTAATCCCATGCGAATGATCCCTTGGACTTCAGGATCAGCAAACCCTGCTTCCATCGGCAAAGCGCCCGCTTCGGTACGCAGGGTTTCGGTTTTGCCGGGATCAAGAGCATCTATCTCGGCGTCCAACCAAGGCCCAAACACATCAGGCCCCGGGTTATGAGGTGCGAATGACGTTACCTCGACCAATGCGCGGTCGGGCGCAAACGGAAGGATATAGACGAAATCAACGCCCGCACTTCGCGCCGGGCGAAAATGCATCAATTGCACGACATCGGGATCGAAGACATGCCGTTCTGTCTGGATTTCGCGACCCAGAAAGAATTGACCATAAACGGGCACACGCATTGGTGGCCGCGTGTCTATCACTGTTCGGGCCGTGAACGCCCCGGCATTCGTCTCAATTCTCCAGTTCTTGCCCGCCCGAATAACGTCGTTGGCAGTGACACCCATTGACAACGATGTACCCTGACCCTGATCGATACACTCACACGCGCGGATGTAGAACGCGCCAGACTCAATCGTCTGATACCGCAAATGGGCGGATGTTCGTGTGCTTTGATGGTTCGGTCCAGCCACGGTCCAAGATGTCCACTCTTTGCGCACGCAATCCTCAAACGGATCGCTGCGGGTACGCCAGAAACTCCAAGCCCGATCATCAACATATTCGGCCCGGGGTTCGATCACCCGAACCGAAAGATGACTTTTCGCCAAGCGAACAGCCATGCTAAACCCCGCGCAGCCGCCACCAAGGATCGCAATATCAACGTCAGGTCCGGACATACGCTGACCTCACTTCCGATTTTAATGCTTGTGTTGTTTCACGAACAAGGGCTGCAACGACCAGCCCGACTTTGCGTTCAGCCGGAACCACCGTACGCCCCAGAAGCGGGGAATAGTTACGACGGCGTAATTCCGTTCCGATCCTTGCATACATCGCAGCAGCTGATGCCACGGCAAGTCGCAGCCGAACCGGTAGTGCGACCAATCCATGACGACCCGTCAGATAGAAATCATCGGCCCGGTGCAATAGATCTGCCATGGATGCCGAGGCGGCGGCGATGGCATCCGGCGCACCTGCCGTGATGGCATCCGGCGGATAGGGACATTGCGAAAAAGGTAGGTATCGACGCCCGACGCGAGCATCTTCTGCCACGTCGCGACAGATATTGGTCAGCTGCATGGCCTTGCCCAAATCCGCTGCAGCCTTGTGCCAGCCTCTGTCGATGTTGAACAGCGCGCAAATCATGACGCCGACCGTGCCCGCGACCCCCATGCAGTAGGTGTCAAGCGCATTGTCATCCGCGATACAGGTGCGCCCCGTATCTGCCGCCGCCGCAGCCACAAGTTGGCGCAGCGCATTCATCCCGTCGGGGCGCCCTGCAAACAGCGCGCGGCCCTCGACAGCAAGCAGGCTTGTTGTGTCCATCCGCTCCAGATCCGCATGCAACGTCTCTAATTCAGCGCGACCTACATCGCCCCCGATCTCATCCGCTATGTCGTCAATGGTCCGGCACAGAACGTATAGGCGCGCAACGCGCGCACGGTCTGACCGTGACAGCATGCGTGCTGCGGGAGCGAAACTGCGCGCATGGCGCGCCATCGTTGCCTCAGGACTCATATGACAGCCTCGGCCACCGGGATCAAATGATCAAGAACCTTGGCTGAGGAAACGACACCGGGCACGCCCGCGCCGGGATGCGTGCCCGCGCCGACAAAATAGAGGTTTTGCACCCCCTCGCCACGGTTATGGAACCTGAACCATGCCGATTGCGTGAAGAACGGAGAGAGCGAGAACCCAGCGCCATCTACGGACAGGTAGTTGGTCTTGAAGTCTGCCGGCGTCATGGCAAATTCAGCCGTAATATGGTCTTTCAAACCCGGTAGCATTGAGGCATCCAGCGCCGCAACAATCCGGTCGCGCAGCTTTGACCCCTCTACCGCCCAGTCCTGCCCGCCAGCCAGGTTTGGAACCGGGCAGAGTACATAAAAGCTGTCGCACCCTTCAGGCGCAAAGCTGGGATCGGTGGCCGTGGGACGATGCACATAAAGCGAGAAGTCATCGGCCAGCTTCTTTTTCTCGAAGATATCGCGCAGCAGGTCTTTGTAACGATCACCAAACCAAACAGTGTGATGTGCAACGTGCGGCCAAGTCTTCGTCGCCCCAAAGTACAAAACGTACAGACCCATGGAAAGCTTGGAGGTTTTCACGCGCAGCTTGGCGACATTTGAAATCTGCGCCGCAGGTAACATCTCGCGGTAGACGTGAACAGGATCCATGTTTGATACGACCAGATCGGCGTCCAGCTCCTCTCCCGTTTCAAGCACTACGCCCGTTGCGCGGTCACCTTCGACCTTGATCCGGGAAATGGTTTCACCCAGCGAAATCTTGATCCCTTGCTCTCGCATCAGCCGCTCCAACGCGTCTACAAGAGCGCCGGTGCCGCCCATGGCGAACCAGACGCCGTGTTCGCGTTCAAGGTGATTGATCATGCCGTAAATTGCCGTGGTCGAAAAAGGATTGCCGCCCAGCAACAAGGGCTGAATCGAGAACGCCCTGCGCAGCCTGTCGCTTTTGAGGTGACGCGACACCATCGACCAGACGCTTTCATACGACCGAAGCCGTAGAAGATCGGGTATCTGCTTGATCATGAAGGCGGGTGAATGAAACGGCACATCCGACAGACCGGTGAAGCCGACATCATATATTTTCTTGGACCATGCCCCCATGCGGCGATAACCATCGACATCGCCCGGAGACAGACGCGCGATTTCAGCCTCGGTCGCCTTTTCGGTCGGACCGTAGTCAAAAGTTTCGCCGTCGTGGTAATGAAACCGGTACCATGGGTTTGGCTGCACCAGCGTCACATAATCGGACATATTCTCGCCAAAAAGCGTGAACAGTTCTTGAAACAGATGTGGGGCCGTCAGTACCGTTGGACCTGCGTCGTGACGAAATCCTTCCTTCTCGAACACCTGACCACGCCCTCCTAGACGCGCGCAACGATCAATCAAATGGACATTATATCCTTTGGCCCGCAGGCGCAAAGCTGCTGCTATACCACCGAAACCAGCACCGGCAACAATGGCCGTCTGATGACCCAAAAAAAGATGTATCACGCGGCATTATCAAGTTCCTTCAGTTGGGCTTCAAGTCGATTGACAAGGGTCAGTAGCGGCGTACCCGCGCTGTTTGGCAAATCGCGCGCGTCTTGTCTGGCGGACATTAGCGCGGCCTGCGCACGAGTGCGGGCAACCATGCTGGCTGCGGCAGGGTTGTGGCCCTCCGCCTCTAGTGACAAGCAGATATTGGTGGCGCCACTTGCGAGATCAGTGGCCCTGTCGGCAAGGTCATCAAGTGTTTGATATGCAATCGCGATGGCGCGGCCGGTACGGATCGCAATCTCCTGGCCTTGTGCGCCAGCAGCAATCAAAGCAAGGCGGACAGGTAAAGCCAAAAGTGGGCCAGACTTGTCTGCGGCGATACCTTCGCAGTCTTTGGATGAGGGGTTCTTTGCGCTGCAATCTTGTGACTGGCCTCTGATCGTAACTGCAACCGCGTCGTGCATCGCACAAAGGGCGGCACCAGCATTTGGGTGTAAGGCGATTGCCTTGTAAGCTGCTGAAATAAGCAGATCGCCGGATGATATCGCAGCATCCCGCCCATAGCGTGACCAGACCGCAGGCATTTTACGGCGCAGCGCATCGCCATCCTGCAGGTCATCGTGAATTAGTGACGCGTTGTGCAGAAGTTCCGGAGCCGCCGCACAAGCCAGCGCTGCTGTTGGCGACAACTCAAGCGCGATGGCGGCGCCCAGTCCAATCTTGGCACGGACACGCGATCCACCTGCAGACAAGTGATACCGCACGGCATCCGTCACCGGCGATGGTGTCCCGGAGATGCATTGGAGCATATACGCATCCACATCTTCACACGAGACAGTCAATTTTGATATCGTGTCAAACACTGAAGTAGCCCCAACATGAGAGAAAAGGGGACCGCCCCCAACGTGTGGGAGCGGTCCAGTTTATCATTCTGTCGGGACGGCCTTTGTTCCGCCGTCTCGCATTGGCTCTTCGCTTTTGCGCAATGCAATCATGAAGATGAGCACACCAAAACCGGCCTTCGCGATGAGATCAGCAACGGTGTAACCGACTTCGATGATTACTGTCGCTGTCGCACCTTCAATTCCCACTGCGCCTGCAAAGTAGACGATTGGATAGAAGGCCCAGCTTGCGACAACCACATTGCGTGCTGTTCTGACAAGGCCACGTGCACTTTCTGGCTGTTTCTCGATCGCTTCGCCCAGACCGACATACAGTTGGTAAACGATCCACAAGAAGGGGATCATCGACAACAGGCCAAAGATCCAGCGAACGCCACCTGAGTCAGAGACTTCGCCCGGATACCCCAAGGCAACCATCAACAATGCCGCAAGACCAAGACTGGTCGCACGCTTCACTGTCTCGGATCTGGTAAGGCTCATCACGAGGATCAGCTCGACCAGAAGAAGCGGCACTGTCAAAAGCCAGTCAACATAGCGGTATGCCGCATTGAAGACCATCTCGGTGGGCACGTGGACACCGTCAACGAGAGTGTAGGCGTCACTCCAGCTTTGACCGATGCGCCAGTAGTGGTAAGCCGCGATGAAGGTCACCAAGCCGGTGACCACAAGCGCGGTTTTGTACTGTGGTTTCACCTGACCAATACCTAGCCAGAAGAAAAGCGTTGCAGCCGCGAGCGTCGCGAAGCCGAACGAGAATGCGTTATAAATTAGGTCGTATTGACCTATCGATAGGGTTTCCATGAGTTGTCTCCGTTAGTCATTCAAGTAATCAGAAATTTAGGCTGAAACCTTTGTAGACAATCGCATACCAGTGTGGCAAATTGACGCAGGTATTATTTATACGCATGCTAATTTGACGCAGTTTATGGCATATTTTGAGATCTGGGCGCTGGAGCGGTAATCCCCCCGTTTTTAACGGGGTGCATCCATAGAACTTATGCGGCCATTTTCAGTTTCATTGCGGGTGTGACGCCGCCGATGCCCATGTTGGGGCGGTCGTTGTTGTATGTCCGTAGCCATTGCGTGGCGAAGTCTTGGGCCGGTATTGCCAAGTTGTTTGCGGCAGAAAGAAAAGCTTTGGCGGTGGTAGGGTCACGCGGCCATTTCGGCTGTATAATCGGTCCAGAGACTGAACGCATCGGAGCGGGCGTGGCGGTATGAGGTGGCGGTCAGTTGATGGCGGCGCGGGTGAAAGATCAGATTGATTTGGCCGTGCGCAGACAAGAACCTCTGAGCCTGCCGGTGGGATTTGAACCCGCCCATTATTTTCTCTCGTTTGCGGGTTGGCCGATGCGACACTTCGATCGCGTTGTTCAAGCCCTTGTGCGCGCGGTGGTCGGCGTCCGGGGCCAGCGTCTTGATCGGTCTGATATAGCTGCGCAATTTGTCCGTGATGACGACCCTCGGCTCACCAAACCGGGCTACCAATCTTTTGAAAAAGCGCTTTGCCGCTTTGGCATTCCGGCGCGTTTGCACAAGAATATCAAGAACGTCTCCACGCGCGTCGATCGCGCGCCACAGCCAGTGCTTCTTGCCACGGATCGTGATCACGACTTCGTCCATGTGCCACTTGTCGTTCGGTCCCGGTCGATCCCTCCGGACGCAATCTGCAAAATGGCGACCAAAACGATTGGCCCAAAGCCGGACCGTTTCCCGACTGACAATTACACCCCGTGCAGCCAGCAGGTCTTCGACATCAGCCGTGCTTAGGGCAAACCGGTGGTACGCCCAGACAGCATACGCAATGACTTCACGTGGATAACGGAAGCCCTTCAGGCGCGGCATATCGGTTGGAATATTCATGGAGTTGACTTACCTCGATCAAACCCAGCCAACAACTTGGCAATACCGTCAGAAGATCACCCACACGGTCCGGCATCCAAGAGAGGTAGGCGAGCACTGCAGCGGTCAGGAACAATCGGTGGCGGGTCTGCCGCCCTGCGGTGCAAGCATATGCCAGGTCCGATACTTCTGACGCTTTTCGTGCGAGGTCGATTGGGATCACGGGGTTAGCTCTAAAGGCCGCATGGCCAAGATTGTGGTACTTAATGACATAGCCCGAAGGGCCACTGTCATTTTCTTTCTGCTTAGCCTTCTCTTTCTTAACGTTGGCCAGCCATCTTTGGTGATATTCTTGGCGCAACGATTGATAAGCCCCATCGGTCAATTCTCCAGTGCGCTGAAACCGATAGGCCACCATTGGTTCACTGACCGACCAGCGGCTTGCGACAAGATCGATGCAAGCGCGTGCAGCTTCGGTGTCGTTGGCGCCAAATTTGACGCCGGCCTTGCGAAAATAACCTTCTGGCAAAAGAAATTCGCCAGCCACGTCGTTGCAGAACCGCTCAATCCTGGCGGAATCTGTTTTCGGCTGCTCCGTGGAGACGCTGCCACTAACACCGGACTGCCCAAGGAGAATATGAGCAAGCTCGTGGATCAGCGTAAACGCACGCGCGGGTCGCGCGTCCTTTGCGTTGATCACAACAAAGGGTGCGACGGGGTCGGCAATAGCGAACCCGCGAAAAACATCGGCACCAATCGAGAGCGTGTGGTGGCCCAAGTCACCAAGCACTAAGACGAAGACACCGGCGTCTTCAGCTGCAGCGCGCAGCCGTCCGAACAAGGCATTTGCGTCGCCCTTCCGCAAGGAAATGTCGGTGTGATCAAATGCCAAGGCATTTGAGATCATCTCGACCACCTTGCCGACGCCAAGGCCAATGTCTGCCGATCCAACAAACTTCGGGGCTTCGAAGTCTTCCTCATCAAGAAGGACATCTCGGACCAGCTCTTGCCGGGCTTTCACATCACGTAAAAGCGCGTCCAACATGCCGTTTTCACGTTGACCACGTGAATCCGGCGTCTGGCGAAAATCCTGGCCGCGCTGTCCAGTCTTCGGGGGTTCGGCCAAATAGAAGGTGATCAGTGGCCGTTTGTAGACGTTTGCGAACTTGGTCAATTGATTGCGGGTAGGCTGCTTCTCGCCTGCTTCCATGGCGGCGAGTTTCTCCACAGCGCTGCTTTTGGGCGACTCGCCAAAACCCAATTTGCGCGCGGCATCGTCGACGTCAAATCCGGCGGATTGACGTGCCCAAATGAGGATTTCAGGATTGACGGCGATGGACATGTTTTGGCTTCAAAGGTCTGATCTGCCCACTACACTTAGGTCATCTTGAGGCTTGATCCTAGGCGAAGTTGGTTCGACCATGCGGATTTCAGGCCCGTGTGAGGTGCAAGACTCACTTCTGATGTGATGGTCTGTCACCGTAGTCGACTCTGCTGCTGTACACCGTATCACTGCAAGCATGGTATGGCTTTCCCCTAGTGCACATCTCGCCGATGTTTCATTTGGGACGCTGCGCCGCAGCAGCACCTCTAGTCTTCGGATGGCTGCTCCGTACCGTCCATGATCTGACTGCAGACGATGGCTACTGGTTCCGCAAAGCGCACATCCTGCCCACGGTCGCCGCCTGCAAATCTACGTTGACTTACGATTTTGACCCCATCCACTCGGCAGGTGAACCAACTCACGAAGTACCAGAACCAGGAACCGGTTTACCGTGATCTTACACAGCGTTGCCAGGCCGCAGGGGCATGGTTTCACGCTCGGGGCGCTTCAAGGCTTCAGCGTATTTGCGGGCATTGTCGTCGATCGTGCCGTGCCAGAGCTTCGATACGAACGCCCGGGCCTCCCGCACCGTCATGTCTTTCAGCGAAGAGGACATCACCATGAAAAGCTCATCCTCGCTGATCGCGGCGGCACGGTGCATGGCGTCCGCGTAAAATGATGGGTCGTTCAGGACCTGATCGCCCAGCGGCATCAGCGCGAGGTTCTCCTCCGGGATCGCCATGAGGATCGTGTCCTGCAGGTCGGTCAAATAAGCGCGGCGCGATGTGGACACCGGCTTTCCCGCCGCCTTGGCCTCCTGATATGCCTGTCTGGTCTTGTCGAGCTTCGCCGTCGCATGGGACATGATGACGGCGCGCTTTCGGGCGGGTAGCGCAAATCCGGTGCAGCGCTCGATATGAGCGAGGAGGTCTGCAACCTCTGCCTCAACGTCGAAGCTCTCGAACCATGGAACTGTTCCCGATTTCGTCGCCACGCGCCCGCCCTTAATACTTTGATAGTATATTATCGTATAGCATTTGCGCCAGATCGCAAGCGGTTGACGCCCTTGATGCAGCCAGACATGGAAAAAGGGGAACCGTGGTCCCACGGCTCCCCTTTGGGTGCGGATCGTCTCCTCTCGTGCGCTGATCACGCGACCAGCGACAGCCCCGCGCCCGCGTCCTGCGGCTGCTCGCCGCTGTCGATGAACGGGATGATCGAGAAGGTCTGCCCGCCGCGCTGTTCTTCGTTCTGCACGGCGTTGACGCGCAGATCGCCATCGGGCGTGTTGATCAGCAGCGACAGGTAGTCGTTGCCGGTGCGGCTGCTTTTCGCCATCCAGGCCGAGCCGACGCGGATCGGTGTGCCCCGGGGCGAGCTGACCTCGATGCGGTAATCGGGGTGGGTCTCCTCGGTCTTGTAGCTGTTCTCGATCAGCATGAACTCCAGATCGAACATCATGTTGGCGATGTAACCGGTGAAGGCGTTGTCCGCATCCATCGCAGTCATCTCGCCCGAGATCGACCCGGATTTCATCAGGCCGTTCGAGACCAGCGGGATGATCTCGAACTCGCCGCTCTGGGCCGCGCGCGCTTCTTTGGTTTGCACCGCGTTGACCCGGAACGGGCCGAGGCCAACATCGATCTGCATCGAGATATAGAGGTTACCGCTGGTATTGCCGGTCTCATTCCAGGCCGTGCCGATGCGCACCTTGCGGCCCGACTTGTTGATCGCCGTGACGTCAAAATCCGGGCTGCGCGCGGACATCTTGGCCCGTGCCTCGAGCTGGATGGCGATGTCAAAGCGCGTGGAGTGGATCATGCCGCTGTACTCGGCGGCTGCGGTCTCGGCATTGCGGGTGAGGGTTCCTGCGAACATGGGATGGTTCCTTTTGGATTGGCCGGTGCCTGACGTCCTTGCCAGCGCATCCGGGATTGCTTTCTCGACCCCTTGAGGAGTCACAAAACCGAAAGCTTGCTTTCCCTTTATGCCCCGCCCTCGGCTCAGCGCTGCCGTCTGAGTGGGTGTGCCGCCGCGCCTCCGGGTGCTGTACCCCTTCCCTGCCCGTCTGGTCTTGATTGGCGGCCCGGATTTTCCTCGTGGGCCTCCTCCGATCCAGCGATAAAGAACTCCACCTCATCTCCGTTCAACCGTTGCCCGCCCCGGTCGGTCAGACCGATGCAGCTGCCGTTCGGCACATAGGTGATCAGGTACTGACCGAGCCGGTCCTTGTGGACAACGTAGCCGTTACTGGCCCAATGCACGGTCTGGCCGGCATCGACGGCGGCCTTGATTTCATCGATCGTCATGCGATCCTCCAAAAGAAAAATGGTGGGGAAACGGCGCAAGAAGCCCAATCTTCCAACCGGGCTTCTGTGCGGCATTCATTTGGCGAAGAGCCGGGAGCTATCAGGCGCTTTGCGTGGCTTGCGTCGCGCGCGCCGCCATCCAATCCTTCAGGCCAAGAACCGTTCTACCGGCTGCGACCTCGGATACCCAGGCGGCCCTTGGGTCGCCGCAGGGCTCATCGCCGGAATGCCGGTCGATGAGGCCATTGGCCATCCATGGCTCGGGCTGGATCCGACGCAGCCAGTCCGCCATGCTCGGGATGCGGCCCTGGCAGTCTTCGCGGACATGCTGCTCGCCGATCCAGCGCACGGGAATGTCGCGACCCGCGCTATTGGTCAGGGTCAGACCGAAGACACGTTCGGCCTCGAACAGGCCTTGGGCATGATGGCGCATGGCTCGGTGCGTGAAGAGCGCGAGGTGCTCTTTCGAGGCGTCAAACCAGTCGTGGATGGCCTGATAGTCAGACGGCACCCCGCCGAATTTCCGGGCGGAGCTTTCGGCATGATGAAGCGGATGCGCCATCTCAAAGACCCTCGACATAGCTGCGCGAGCATTCGACATAGCGGTCCGCGTGATCGAGGGTGATGCTGTCGTTGCGCAAGTCCCAGGTCAGCGTGCCATATCCGCCTTCGTTGTTTTCGAACCCCGGGTGATGGTGATAGGCGAGCGACCAGGCGAAGTCGCCGACCTCTGCGGCAAGCGACTCCGGCAGTTGGACCTCTGCAGGCTGCACCGTCACATCCTCGACATTGCCGGAGTCGCCATAGCCTTCGTATTCGGCAGTGACCTCGCTGATGCCAAGCGCGCGTAGTTGCGCGAGCAGCTCCGTGCGGGATGCCTTCAAGTTGGTTTCGCGCTCCGCGCGCCACTGAGCCGCCATTGCGGCATAATCGATCTGGGGAGTGGTCATTGGTCTGTCCTCTTGTCAGAAGTTGGGGGGCCGGGCGTGGCATTGGTCAGCGCGCGGCCGGAAAGCGCAGACCGGCCAAATCCCGATCTGCGACGCCCAACCCGAAGCCCGCTTTGACTTTTCAGGCGGCTCGTTCTGCCGTCATGGCGGCTCCCTGCCCCACAATCCGGGCCAGAATGCCCGCTGTGTCGATCCCGTCCCCATGCGGCAGGAACACCCGCAGCTGGAAGGCGATGATCTCGGTGAAGCAGCCAAGGGCCTTCAGGCCGTCGATCATGCCCCTATCCGCACCGCAAAGCTCGAGGCGCATCTCGCCTGCGACACGGCGACGGGTCAGGGTCATCCCCCGGCCCAGATCGATAGGCGCGTTGGTGCCGAGCGCAGCGGTCAGCATCTCTTGCGGTGTTTGCGGGTTGGAGACGAGGAAGCGGGCGCGCAGCGCGGCCGCCCCTTCCTCACTGAGCGTGCGCCCGATCATGGCGGTCGTCTCGTCCGGCGCGACCCGGTAGATGCGCTCATTGGTGGTCGGAATGTCCTTCCAGATTGGCAGCAGCAGCCCGGTCAACAGGTAGAGCTTGGTCGTGGTGGTCTTGGGCAGGGACGCAGCCTCGGCATCCCAAAGGCGGGTGAACTCGGGCCTGTCGATCTCTTCCCAGGCGGAGGACTCGAACCGCGCCTCCTCCAGATAGCTCGACCCGTTGGGCCGCACCGCCTTGCGCATCAGCGTGACGATGTCTTCGTCATACATCTGCATGGGCCGCGCCGAGATGAGCGCCGCGCGGCCGGAGGCGCGATTAACCATCGGCAGCTTGTCGGGACTGCGCGATATGGCCTCTTCGGCCCCAAGGACGTGGACCGGATCGGTCACCTCAAGCCCGATGATCCGCGTGACCGCACCGGATTTCGGGCAGGTCCAGAGATCCTCGGTGGAGACCTGCTCGATCGTTTCGCCACGCAGCGTCTCCACCCCGAGATCGAGTGTACCCGCCGCCCTTGCCCGTTCTGTCTGATCGGCGATCCGGTTCATGAACTCCGCAAACAGCGCGTTCTGCATATGAATCGGCAAGGCCAGCACCCGGTTGAGAAACCGCTGGATCGGCGGAAGCTCTTCGAGCAGCACCCCGTCCTTGTCGATCAGCCGCAGGGCTGTCCAATCGGTAAAGCTATCGTAGCTCATCGCCTCGGCGCGCCCGGCGGCAAGATCGGCGAAGTAGCCGCGCAGTGCTGCCCGTGCGATCGGGCTCTCCAGATTGTCCTCCTCGCGGAACATGCCTTGCGAGCCGGTCTCGCGCTGGCCTTTTGTCAGGGCCCCCAGCTGGTCGAGGCGTTTGGCTATAGTCGAGGTAAAACGTTTCTCGCCATGCACATCGGAGGTGCAGACCCGGAAGAAAGGCGCGCTGACCTGGGCCGAGCGATGCGTGCGGCCCAGCCCCTGGATCGCCGCATCCGCGCGCCAGCCGGGCTCCAGCAGGTAGTGCCGCCGCCGCTTCTGGTTCTTCGCCGATCTCGAGGCATGATAGGAGCGGCCCGTCCCGCCCGCATCGGAGAAGATCAGGACATCCTTCTCGCCGTCCATGAAGGCTTGGGTCTCAGACGAATTGCTGCTGGCGGCACGCTTCTCGATGAAGAGATGACCATCCTCGGCCTTCAATGGCCGGATCGATCGGCCCGTGACTTCTGCCACGGCCTCGTCGCCGAACGCCCAGAGGATCTGGTCGAGCGCCGAAGGGATCGGGGCGAGCGTCATCAGCTCCATCATCGCCGCGTCACGTAAAGCGAGCGCTTCGCGCGAGACGACCAGCGCACCGGTCTCATCCCGGAGCGGCTCGGCCACCATGTTGCCGTCAATCTCCACGAGCTTTTGCGCATGAATCGGGAAGGCCTGTTCGAGGTAGCCAAGAACATAGTCGCGCGGCGTCAAGGCACCCTCAACGAGTTCATCCTCCGGATCCATCGTCTCGAGCCGCCGCTTCAGCAGGCTCTCACCCGTCGAGACCACCTGGATGACGCAAGCGTTGCCCGCCGCCACATCGTCCTCGATGGCGCGGATGATGGTCGGCGCCTTCATGCCCATCAGGAGATGGTTGAAGAAGCGCTGCTTCGTGCTCTCGAAGCGCGATTTGGCAGAGGCGCGTGCGGCCGAGGCATTGGTTTCACCAGAGGCGTCGTTGATGCCGGTGGCTGTCAGCGCCGCTTCGAGATTTTGATGGATCGTCCGAAACGCGCCGGCGTAGGCGTCGTAGATCTCGGTCTGCGCCGGGGTCAGCGCATGCTCGAGCACATCGTATTCCACGCCATCGAAGCTGAGGGCGCGCGCCGTGAAGAGGCCGAGCGTCTTTAGATCGCGCGCGACCACCTCCATGGCAGCGACACCGCCTGCCTCCATCGCCGAGACGAAACTTTCGCGGCTCGGGAAGGGATATTCGGGGCCCTGCCCCCAGAGACCGAGACGCGCGGCATAGGCCAGGTTGTGCACGCTCGTGGCACCCGTGGCCGAGATGTAGAAGACGCGAGCGCGCGGCACGGCCAGTTGCAGCCGCAGGCCCGCAAGACCCTGCTGAGAGGGTTTGACCCCCCTGCCCTGCTCGGACCCTGCCGCGTTCTGCATGGCATGGGCTTCATCAAAAGCCAGCACGCCGTCGAAGTCATCGCCCATCCACTCAAAGATCTGGCTCAGCCGCGTGGTGCCGCATTTGCCTGCAGAGCGCAGCGTGGCGTAGGTCGCGAAGAGGATACCGTCACCCATGGGGATCGGCTGGTCCGGTTTCCATTTCGAGAGCGGCTGGATGTCGGCGGGCGAGCCGCCAAGATCGGTCCAGTCGCGGATCGCGTCCTCGATAAGCGTGGCGGATTTGGAGACCCAGATCGCCTTGCGGCACCCGGCCAGCCAGTTGACGAGAGAGAGCCCCGCGCATTCGCGGCCCTTGCCGCAACCGGTGCCGTCGCCGAGGAAATACCCGAGGCGATAGGCGCGTGCCTCCGCGTCATCATCTGCGCGCGTCAGCTTGGTCTGGTCATCATCGATGGTGAACCGCCCCGGCAGGTCACGCCCATGGGCATCGTGCGCCATGATGATGGTTTCGAGCTGCGCCTCGGAGAGGTGCCCCTCCTCGATCAGTCTGGCGGGCAGGCGCAGTTCCGCACTGGCCGTGCCTGAGGGCATGGGCGGTGCAACAGAGGCCATGGCGATGCTTTCGACGAGTGGCGTGGGATGTTCCTGCGCGCCTGCGATGTCGATTCGCTGCGGGCGGTAGTGCGCATAGATGTCTGAGACGGGCGTGTTGTCGCGCGGGACATCGAAGCTTGTGAAGCTGAGCGGGATGGCAGCATTGGCGCGGGGTTTGGAGGTGGCGACTGTGGCAACTGGGCGCTTGCGCGCGACAGGTGCTGGACCGACCGGCCGCACGTTAGGGTTCGCCGCCGCCCGTTGTGCGGGGCGCGCCTCGGGCCGGGTCGCGGTCACGGCGTCGACAAAAGGAAGGGCTTCGTCCAGATCCTGGACTGTGGCGCGGATGAATTCGCCGTCCTCCTGCACCTTGTCAAAAACCATCAACTGGGTTTCCACAGACGTGCCGAGCTTGCGGTAAACCTGTCCCGGCATCGTCAGCGCTAAGCGCAGCGTGAGGAGGCCGCAGGCGCGTGTCCAATGCGCGGCATCACGCTCCGGGCTGAACCCGGGCGGCATGATCGCCACAAGCCGCCCGCCGGGTGCCAGGCGCTTCGCGGCAGCGATGAGATGCTTGGCGGCGATGTGTTTGTCCCGGGAGCGATCGACCGAGGAGGCGAAGGGCGGGTTTATCACCACGACGTCGGGCAGAACCGGCGTCTGCAGCAGATCGTCGATATGCTCGCCGTCATGGCCTGTCACCTGGCCGCCGAAGAGGGCCCTCAGGAGGCGCTGGCGAAAGGGGTCGATTTCATTGAGCAAAACCGTGCCACCGGCCCGGGCGGCGAAAGCGGCCAAGGCACCCGTGCCGGCGGAAGGCTCGAGCACGGTCTCGCCCTTGCGGATCGCAGCCGCCTGCACCGCCAGGGAGGCAAACGGCAGAGGCGTGGAAAACTGCTGCAGCCGGATCTGCTGCTCTGACCGACGCGTTTCTGTCAGGAGCAGGGAGGCGAGGAGCTTTGCACCGGCGATGTCGCCCTTGGCGCCCTCACGCAGCAGCATCTGAACAGCCGCGGCCTGCATCAGGTCATAAGCCATGCGCCAATCCCATGCGCCGCTGGCATCGCTGCCATGAAACGTCTCGCGCATGATCCGGGCCAAGACTGAACTGCGCAGCGGCTGGTGCGCGATCTCCACTCCGATCTGCTTCAGGGCGGTGGCGAGGTCAGTATCGGAGATTGAGAGAGCCGGTTTTGTCGGGTTAGGCTTGGCCATTGGGTTTTTCCTTTGGATCAGGGTCTGAGTTCCAAAGGACAAAAAGCCCACTTTTCCCTTTTGCGGATGAGTATCCGAAATCAAAAACAGGGTCAGATCAGAAAGGACCAGACAGGATCGCCAATGCGATCAGACTGCGTCGGTCTCCGTGGATAGGTCGCGCAGCCATGTGGCAAATGCGTCCTCACTCACCTGATCGGCGGCAAGGTCTTCCATCATCCGGACACCCTTTCCGGGATCGGGTCGCAGATACACGCCATTGAGCCGCAAGAATGTAAAGGCTGCCACGAAAGCGGTGCGCTTGTTGCCATCGACAAAGGCATGTGCTTTGGCAAAGGCATAGGCCGCCGCGATCGCGAAGACATCTGCGTCCTCATAGGACGCCCGGTTCAACGCCCGGGCGGATCCCATTTCCAGAAGAGCCGGATCACGGGTCCCCGGCGCACCGCCGTGGCGCGCGATCTGGCGATCATGGACGACATACAAGGCCGCCAGCGGAACCCAGACCCAATCGCTCATGCAAGTGCTTGAAGCAGATCGCGGTTCTCATCCATGACGATCTCGGCTGCCGCAAGTGCGGCCTGCAGCTCGGGGTTTTCCGTCATCAGCTTCAGCCCGCCATCATCCGTGCGCACCGCATAGAGGGTATCCCCCTCCTTGGCATCCAGAAGCGCGAGCATCTCGGTGCTGAGTGTCACAACGGCGGAATTGCCGACTTTGCGGATTTTTGCTTCGATCATGGTAGGCCTCCCGTGGTTATACATATGTATATACGAAACCTCTGCATTAGGTCAAGTTTGCTCCTGGCACTTTTCGTCAATCAACGTCTGCAACTGATGCATCGCGTGGGCGTGCGATATCGGCGGGCGCGGGTCTTTGAGCGCTTCCTGCACCCTGGATCGAAACCAGGCATCGTGGGACTTCGTTTCAGCGGTCACGGAAATGGTCGTCGAGCCCCCTATCCAGAAGCTCGCCTAGGTAACTCGGTATATCGGTAACGCTCAGAACGACCTGAGACCGGCGGTCGGGGGATTGGACCTTGGACCCGTCGACTTTGTCGCAGGCCTGTTTGCGATCTGAAGGCTGTTTCAACTCGGGTCTCCCATTGACGTGTTGATCGAAGGTTACAGCAAAGTTTCCCGAACGATAAGAGCCTTGAAATTTCTATCTCTTTCATCGCCTCAAGCCACCCTTCGACATAGGCGGCGCTCTGGTCGAATTCAGGTTCCACCCCGATTTGCGCGCAAAGCATGCAGTTTCCGATTTCCGCGACTTATCCTGACAGTCAACCCAAGAAAGCTATCATTTCTGCTTGTCACATTGCTTGATCAGCCATTTGTGCAAGGCGGGAGCTTGGTCCGGTTTGGTTTTGAAATCCGCCGCCTGTTCGAGGAGCGCGCGCATGGCTTTGCCGTCTTTGCCGAGGGATTTGTTAGGCCAGTGGGGTTTGTGCGCTTCCCATGCTGTCAAATAGCCGTCAGCCCAGATGGAAAACAGGACCGGGTCCGCCGGGAACAGCGCCTCCGCCGGAGCGCCGTCCCGCAGCAAGGACAGACGGTGATTGTAGGCTATTACGATCAGGCCGAGGAGTTTTTGCAAGTCCGCATCGGAGGCGAGATCTTCTGCCACGACATTGAAAACCGTGATGATCCACTCGGAGGGTTTGATGAACTTGGGAGCGGTGCAACGACCTGTCAAAAAGCCTTCCATCCAGGCGGGTGTGATCTTGGCCGGACGCAGAAGCTTATCCAGCGCCTTTTGTTCCTTTGTGCCGAACGGTGCGACCTCGGCGTAGGTTCCCTGGGCCGCGCGTTCTTCGGTGACCTCAAGACCGCCGAACGGCATCGGCGGCGCGTCCTGATGAACCCACGCCTCAAAGCTCATGGCGTGCACGAAATGCATGATCGGGGCCTTCTTCAGGTCGCGGCCCTCGGACATGGCCTGGGCCACGGCGACAAGCTCAGGCGTTGTGGGGTTCTTTGCAGCCGCCAGCAAGGCGGCATTGCGGGCAAAGATCATGGCCCAAAAGTCGCGGCGGGTCTCCAGATGCTGCCAAAGCTTGCGGGTCATGGCATTTTGGGTCGTTGCACTTTCGATGGCATCTGACGATGCGTCGCTGTCCTCGAACCAGCTGTCCGAGATCGGGAAGTGATCAGGCCAATGCTCACTCGCCATGATCAGGCTGCCGCGTGCGCGGACGGAGAGAGTGGAGACGGCGCCTTCGGGGTCAGCAATGGCCGCGATGTCTGCAATATCTGCCGATCGCGGGCGCAGATCGGCAAAACCTGCGGTCTCGACGACATCGAGCAGACCCGCGGCGGGCATTGTCCCGTTCGCTTGACCGTCCGCAAGCGCCCAGGACAGAGCGGTGAACGCATAATCTGTTGTTGCCTCCAAGGCGCCTGACTCATTTGCAATCTGCGCGATCATCTGTTTTTGCTCGGAGGCGCTGGTGCACGGAAGCACAAAAGCGTCTTTCACGCCAAACCCCTGTTTGAGCAGCACCACCGCCAAAGCACGTCGGCCACCCGATTGAATGGCCATAGAGAGGCTCTGCGCACCGCTGCCATCGACCATCGAGGATACAACGCGGTGGATCTTGGGTTTTGAGCGCGTGTCAGTTGCCGGCGTCCCAGTTTTGAGGGCGGATCGGATGATCTCATCCATACCGCGCAAGGTGTCAGGGTCTTGTAGCCAGCTTCGGATCAAGGTGATGCGCGATAACAAGGTTTGAGACAGATCACCCGCCTGCTGGCGCAGAGCGAGACCGGTTAGCGCGCCGGAGCTCACCGAGGCGTCTGTCGCAAGAAGCAGCGCTGCGGCGGCATCTCCACATAGGGACTCTGGTCGGGTAGCGAGTTTGCGAATGAAAGCAAAGCGCGCTTCTGGCGGCAAGGTTGGCAGCATCTCGTCCAGCATCGCCAGCATGGCCGAAACCGAGTCTTCGCCGATGTCATTGAAGCCTTTGAAGATGCCGTCGAACATCTCATCGGGGATGTCGGGAATACCGTTGATGTCAGCAAAGGCATCCGGGTCTTCGGAGATGACCGCATGGGCCAGCGATGGTGGCGGGGTCAGGCCCGCACGCGTCCAGGCGCTGGAGAGAGACAAGGCCGTTTGGGATGTCAGGTCGGCGTCGAGCAAGGCCACCACATCGCGCATGTCATCCAGGAAGGTGCGCCCTTTGCGCTGCCCGTTCTCATCGGCCATGCGGGCCTCATCCAGTGCGGCGACCAGCATCGCCATCTGGCCGTCCGACAATGGGCCACTTGCGGCCTCTTGGATCAGCGCAGCGCAGAGGTCCGGGCGCGTCAGAAGATCCTTGCCACACCGCCGTAAAAGCTCTGACTGCTGCAACGGCAACTTTGGCGCTTCCACGGCCCGAACCATCTTTGAAAGAAACGCGTCCACCCTGATCCCCCTCGGTTGACATCATTGCATTGCAGAAAGTTTGGTTCTGCCCAAGGCAAAACCATATCTTGGCCGATTACTCCCCCGAAATCTGCCCTATCACGATGCGAATTCGCGCGCGTTCCGCCTTGAGAGAGGCCCGCTAGAGAGCTGGCAATCGCTTCTCTTTGAGCAATGATTTGACGTCTTCCTCTGCCTTTTGCCAGGCTGGCAGGTGGCGCGCGCGGATACAGGCGTTCGGGCATTTGGTTGACAACCATAGCGCTGCCTGTGCGTCGCGGGCGCTCCCAAAGCCATCTCAACGGCCAGGCGCCGCTTCAAGAGACTTCTCGAAACGCTTTTCTGCCGTCGCGGCTTCTTTGATGAGCGCGTCGAAACTGTCAGGTGGATTGCCATCTTCCAACATCCCTTTGAATGTCGCATAGGCATCCGTTTTGCTGCCGTAGGCGCGCAGGGTCTTGTCGTCGTTCACCCATGCCACCACGATGACCTTCGCGTCACTGTTGAACCGGTAGAACAACCTATACTGTTGGAAGAATTTCGCCCGGAACCAGTGCTTGCGATGATCGCCGAGTGTGCCGCCTTGCCGGAATGCCGCGGCACCCGGATCCGCCGGTATGGCCTCGGTCACCAGCTTGAAGATAGCGGCCAGCCGTTTCGTGCAGTTCTTTTTGCGCCAGGTCTTGGGATCGCGCGTTCTTCGCGCCTCGGCCTCGAGGGTCAGCCCTTCGAGCTGGTCCAGAAAGAGCGGATGCGCATAGATCGACCATCCGTTTACGACAAGGGGCGTTTGGGCGGGCACGCTATCGCCGCTCATTCATCCTCGAGCGATAGCGGCGCATCAAGATCGACGTCAACGTCTCCGACCAGTGCTGCAAGACGGTCATGCAAAGCCCCATCGAACGCCCGAATGCGGTCCGGATGCGCCTTGATATCGGCCTCGACAAAATCGAGAAAGGCTCCGAGAACGGGATCTTCCTCGTCGCTGCGCACGGGCTCGATATAGACCCTGCCACTCGGCTCGGTGCAGTAGCGAATCTGGTCGCCCTTGCCCAGCTTGAGCTGCTTGCGCACACCCGCCGGCACGGTCGTCTGATACCGATCCGTGAGCTTCGATACATCTTGTGCGAGCGCTGTCATGGCAGTTTCCTGAAAAAAATGAGCTTTAACGCATTCGCGTGGGTAATGCATTTGCATTGCCTTGTCAAGACAAGCCACAGGATGTGCCGTCGCCGGACCGGCCGATCAACCGTCCGACGCAGGACCTAATCTCGCCCGGCCAGAAACTCCGCCAACACCGGGCTTGACGCGCCTTTCGCGGAACTGAGGAGAGCCGATCCGGCGAGCGAGGCTTTCGAGAGGCGCACGAGGCCGCCAGTTTCTTCGATGCGATAGCACCGCCGCTTTTGCCGCCCCCGCCTGTAGTGGGTGGCCGTGACGATCTGGCAGGTACTGCCATCACTCAAGCTGACGGGAGCGGCGAGCTTGATCCTGTCGCCTTCCTGGTAGTCCGGGATCGCGGCCCAGTCCCTGCAGCGCTGGCGCCAGGCCTGCGCGTAGCTGTCGGAGTCTTTCAGACCGGAGAGCAGGTTGAGCAAAGACAGTGGCGCGCGGGACTCAACGGGGCCGGCGCTTTCCTCCATGTCCTTGTAGCCCCAGCAACCGTCGTCGTAGCGCGTCAGGAACACCGCCCCGAAGGTGATGGAACCGTCTGGATCGGTGACATAGGTCGCGTCCTCGACTGGGGTGCCATCGAGATTGGTGATCCGCGCCGCAGCATACCAGGTGGAGCCGACCTTGCAGGCTTTCACCAGTTCGGTCTTGCGCGTGTCGGTCTCGAAGCTGCAAAGACGAGCGATTTCCGCTTTCTCATCCGCGTAGGTCTGGACGCGGCGGTCGGTGTAGAAGAGCCACCCCATTTCAGAGTCCTTTCTCTCATTGGGGAAAATTGTTGTCGCCAATGTCCCGAGAGGGCCGCAGGCCCGGCAGGGTATTGGCGATGCTTGTTTGAGAAAGGGCGCGTTATGCCGCCCTCCGGTCATCGATCTCCATCAGCGCATCGAGCGGTACGCGATAGGGCTGCATCGCGTCGAAATCCTCGCAATTACCGCAGTTCTGCACGATCGCGAAGGTATCGCAGGCATCCTTGAGGATGACCCGGAAGGTACCGCCAAGGCCCGAGGGCACCTCGTAGGTCCCGCCGATGAGATAGTCCGAGGCCCGGCGCACGAAGACACGGATGCTGTGGCCATCTGTGGCGAGCCGGATCGTCCCCTGCCCCCGGTCTATGAGCACCTGCACATCATCGAGGATGTCGGTGTAGAACTGGCCGGTCAGATCGCGGAATGCGATGCGCCGTTGCGCCATCCAATCCGTATCGCGAAACGGGTTCATGCCATCGGCGAAGGCGAAGGAGGGATCGGCCTGCTCGGTGGTGACGATGCGGGTGGTCGTGCCATCGATGCCGTTCGAGCGCAGATGCACGCCATTGCCGACGATGAGGATCAAGGCAGGCCGATCAATGGGCCCGTTCCAGTTGGGCAGGAAGGTCTTGCAGGCGCGCGCATGAGCGATCTGCGCCGCGACTGCGGAGGCAGAGAACTTGAGAATAGCCATGGGGATGTCTTTCGGTTGGGTGTGAGAGGGTCGACCCGCGCGGGCGGAATGTTTCGCGCGGGTCGCGTGATGCGTCAGGCCGCCTGCGCGACCTCTCCGTCAGGTTCCGGGGTTTCCACGATGGGCGCCGTCTCATCACAGGCGACACCGGCGGTCTGCATCATGGGCGGGCACCAGGCGGCCACCGCAGCGCGCTGCGCGTCCGTGAGCGTGGCGAAGGGCTCGGCAAAGAGCTTGTCGCAGAAGGCGACGATCTCCTTCTTGCTCGACGAGGCCAGCGTTACCGCCTCCTGGGCGAGACCCAGATCCTCGCCAAGGATCTTCAGGAGCCAGGCCTTCTTGAAGCGGTTGAACAGCGCCGCGTTCGGCGTCCAATGTGCGCGAATGTCGGGCATGACCTCGATCTCGAACTCATGCATCAGGCTGTCGCGCCTAGGATCCCGCGCGAAGCAGGACTGCGTGGTGCTGGCCGTGGCATAGGCCACGAGCTTGGCCTTCTCACCCGCATCGAGCGCGCGAAACGCCGCGAACTGATCGGCGGGCGCGCGGGCGTCATCGAGCCAGGACAGATCAAGCGCATCATGCGCTGCCACCACCTGCTCGAGCGAGGTCTCGTCGATCTCGTCCATCTTGGCGTGGTTGCGGTATTCTTTGCGGGCCTCGATCTTGATCGCCTGCGTCACGGCCATTCCGCTGTACAGAACGTCACTCACCAGCTTGAAGAGCGTCAGGTCAAGCGTGGCCTCCGGATGCAGCGCCATCGCGGCGCCAAGGGCCATGGCCCGCTCTGTCTTGAGATCCTCAGCCAGCGAGGCCGGGTAGCTGATCTCGCCAGCGTCCGGGGCCTCCTCCCCCGTCTGGTTACTCGAGGAGCCGCGCGCGCCCTCCTCTTTCACGGTGTCCTCGGGGCGCACGAGTCCCACATGGAGCGTGACCTTACCGCCCGACCACGACGCAATCACCCCAGAGCGCGCGAGGTCCTCGGCGCTGTAGGCCTCCTGCAGGTCGCGGGCTTCCTCTTCCAGGGCGTCCACGCGGTCGTCGAGAGCAGTGTAGGCGTCCTCCTCGAGCCCCTCGTCCTCCATCTCGAGCTGCAGTTTCTCGAGCTCGGCGGTGATCTCATCGATGCGCTTCTGGGCGGCCTCATCCGGCTCGATCGGGCCGGGATAGACGCGACCGAAGTCGGCCATGGTCGCGTAATCATAGCGCACCATCGCATCCGCCCAGGCAAAGCCCAGCCTCATACGGGCGTCCTCGGCGGCGGCACCGAGCTTCTCGAGCAGGATGGTCTCAACCAGCGCCGCATCCTCGAGCACGGAATGCTCTTCCAGAAGATCAGCCGCGACAGCGCCGCCTCGTGCCACGTAGTCTTCGCGCACGAAGGCCCCGATATCGTCGCTGACCTGCACCCCGCGGGATTTGAGCGACTGACGGACGGTATAGGCCTGCAGATAGCCGCCGTCTTTCGTAAGCGCCTCGAAGACCTCGCGCTGCGCCTCCTGGCTCGGGTGCTCGGCGAAAGCCTTCATCGTGTCGAGCGTGATCACCTTGGCCCGGGCCGCGGCGCGGATGTCGGGGTGGATCAGGCCGTAGCGCAACCGGCCTTTCACGGCAGCGACGGTCGTGCCGAATGTTTTGGCGATCGTCTCGGGCGTCTGGCCGTCGACCTCCATCATCCGGGCGAAGGCCTCGAACTCGTCGATCGCGTTCATCGGTGCCTGGGTGACGTTCTCAGCGAGCGACAGGGCTGTGGTCACGTCGCAATCGTCCGGAACAAGTCGGCAGTCCACCTTGGTCTTCGCGGTGAACCCCTTGGCAGCCTTGTCAGCGACCAGCTCCTTCAGCGCGGCGTGACGCCGGCCGCCGGCGAGCACGGCGTATTTACCATCGATCTTCTGGACCAGGAGCGGCTGGAGCAGGCCCAGCACGGCGATGCTGGCTTTGAGATGCGCGATGTTCTCGGAGTCATAGGTTTCCGGGGATTTGCTACGCACATTGGCGGGATGCGCAATTAGCTCGCCAATTGCGACAGTGAAAGGGGCAAAGTTTGCGGTCATGGGATGTCCTTTTCGATAGGTATGAAACGGTCTGCGCGATCATCCGCGCGACCAATCCCCGGGTTCGGGGATCAAAACGACAAAAGGCCTGCTTTGCCCTTTGAGGGTCAGCGGGCCTTGAGTGTCGGAGGTGTAGGATTGAGGCTGCCCCCTGCCCTACCAGTCGCGCGCCAGCATGATGGTCAGCACGCGCATGGTGGTCGCGGGGTTGTCCGGGGTCTCGGCCCCGTATCGGAAATCCGAGTCAGCCTCGTAGAGATCGATTTTCCAGAACACGGTCTCACCCCGGATCTCGACCGCCCCGAAATCGTGCCAGCCTTCGGGGTCGTTTTCGGGCTCAAACGTCTCGAACGTGCCCGTGGCCTTTACTGCCTCCGCCATGAAGCCATCATCGGCCTCCATGAGCGAACGGGTGACATGCATGCGGCCCTGGATGGGCTGCGCGGGCGGGATGCCGAGACAGGCGAGCTGGCGGAACGCGTCGTTCTGTGCGGCGATTACGGTCGGGTCCGGGCGGTCTGTCTGGGATTGAGCGGTACTGGTCATGGGGCTCTCCTTTGAGAAGTTGAAACACCCTTCTCAAAGCCTGCTTTTTCTTTTCCACGTGGCGGAAGAACCGAGGCCGAAGGTGCCTTACCCGAACAGCCGTCTGCCTCTGTAGTTCGGGTTGGGGATGGTTTCGATCCAGCCGCCCTTTTCCGTGATGCTCTCAAGCGCTGCCGAGAGCGGATAAGCACCCTCGGACTGGCTCCACCAATAGGCACCGCGTTCGAAGGTGATGATCCTGCGGTGACCACCAGGGAAACAGGCGACCCGCAGCGTCTTTGGGTCCTTGTGTGACATGGGAATCTCCGTTTGCGGGGTGTTATCAGGCAGCCTCGGCGCTGCCCCCTGCCCTGCCCGCCTCCGAGCTGGCGATCAGGTAGTCACAGGCGCGCTGCGCATCCGCGGCGTGCTTGAAGATCGCGGTTTTGTCCGAGCGCAAAACGCGCAGCCAGTTGTAGAGGTAAGCGGCATTCATCTCGAGCGTATGCGCCGTGAACCCAAGCTCCTGTCCCAGGAAACAGGAGGTCAACTCGGCCACAATCTCTTCGCGGGCATAAGAAGTATTGCCGAACCGCGAGAGGCCATAATCGCGGTTCAGCCGATGCGGGGCTTTCGTGGCATGGGCAAGCTCATGCGCCCAGACCCCGTAGAAATTGCGCGGGTCCTGAAACCGCGTGACCTGCGGCATGTAAACCTTGTCCACCGGCGGCAGGTAGTAGGCCTCGCCGCCCGCGAATACCGTGGTGATGTCGATCGCATCGAAGAATGTCTGCATATACGGGATGGGCTCTGCAGGGGGATGTTCGGGCGTTGGCTCCGGGTCTGGGTAGAAGCTGTCGGGCAGACCCTCGATCTGGCAGCCATTGAACACGCGATATGATTTCTGGAAGCGGAAGATCCGAGCCTCCTCGGAGTGATCATCGCCATCGCCGCAGTCGTCGTCGTTATCGGCGCCTTTCCGACTTTGGCCGTAATACACCACGACGGAGGACTTTTCGCCCTTGCGGACCTTTGCGTCCAACGCATTGGCCTGCGGCAGCGTCATCCAGAAGGGCGAGCTGTGGCCTGCCATCACGGTCCGCATGGTCAGCAGGAAGTTGTTCACCCCCAGGTAGGGCTCACCGCCCACGCGCAGGGGACGAGAGCTGCCACCTGCCGTCCAGGGCTAGCGCCACGGCAGGACGCCGCGCTCGATGATGCGGATGATTTCGTTTGTGATGACCTCGGAGGCATCGAATTTGGGCGTGCGGGATCGGGCCATGGCTGGCGTCCTTTCGTGTGTTGATGAGAGAGAATGGGATTCAGGTTGACCGACGGGTGCGCGGGTCGTTGGCGATCCTCGCACCGAGCTTTTCGACCATGTCGATGTAGGTGGTCAGTGGGATGGACCTGCCGGGACCCCAAGATTCAGGGTCGATCGATCCGTCCCGCGGCACGCGGGGCAGGTTCGCGAAGGCGATCACATCGGTGACGGGTCGGATATCGATGAAGGGCGTCCTTCGTGCGACCGCAAGAGCGGCCAAGGGCAAGCGCTCGATCGGCGCGAGCGTGGACACGGTGGTCCAGCCGAGATGGATGAACGTCCCGCCATGTCCGCAGATCACATGCGCGTCCGGCAATGTCGCCGCCTGCCTGAGATAGCCGAGATCGCGCAACACAGTCTCGCGTTCGAGCCGCCGCGCCAGCTCGGTCTTGCCGGTTCGGCGCAATTCCTTGTGCCGCCACCAGGAGGCAGCGGTCGCGCGCAACACGCGCAAGACACCTGTTTGCATGGGAATGCCCTTCGTCAAGAAAGACAGACCGGAATCCGGCCCGGACCCATTTGAGGGACCCCAAAGGCCCTCATCCGTCAGTCACAAAACCCGAAGGACACTTTCACTTTTTGGCGGGCAGAACCGACAGGGCTGGCAGCTTCTTCAAATATACGTCTCAGGCAGTGCTCAAAGCACCAAGACCTGCGGCATTTTCCAAGATGTGCGTGTTACCGGGACATGAATTTCTTGGGAGAAACGCGGAGTTCACTGCTGTTGACTTGATATTCGGTAATATTGCCGCTATATACCGTCATAATGACCGTATGGAGTAACGTTATGCACATCACAAACTTTGCAGAAGGCGGACAGTTTGAACCGCGCAAGATCGCAGCAGCGCTGCGCACCTCGGCAGAGGAGATCGCAATGACGGTTGGTCTTGGCAAGGATGCCATGCAGCGGCGGAGCCGTATCAGCTCGGACAAGACACAGCGCCGTTTGCGCGAACTGGTCGAAGTGCTCAACAAGGTCGAGCCGCGGTTCGGGTCGGAACTGATGGCTTATGCCTGGTATCGCTCAGAGCCCCTGCCCGGGTTTGACGGCCGGACCGCGATGCAGTTGGTGCAGGACGGCAAGGCGCAGCAGGTTCTCGAATACATAGACGCGGTCGACGCAGGCGTGTTTGCCTGATGCCTCTTAACGCTGGGCGTTATACAGGTCCGCTCTACCGCGCCCTCAACCCTGTCTATGCGCGTGAACCTCTCTCTGGGCGTGGTGCTGAACTCTATGGAGGGCGATTCAACGCGAAGGGCACCCCGGCCCTCTACACCGCGCTCGACCCAACCACGGCGTTGCGCGAAGCCAACCAGGTGGGAAGCCTGCAGCCCACGATCCTTGTGTCCTACGCTGCCGACCTTGGCCCGATTCTTGATACCCGCAACGCAGACGCAGTTGCGCAATACGGAATGACAAAAGGCACACTCGCAGGTCCGGGCTGGCGCGCAAGGATGCTCGATGGGCAAACTGTTCCGACGCAGGACTTTGCCGCCAGTCTCATCACTGACGGCTTTGCAGGCCTTCTGATCCGAAGCTTTGCCAAGGGGACATCGGCGGTAGACTACAACATTGTTCTGTGGCGCTGGACTGGCGAAGGATGCAGACTTGACGTCGTGGATGATGAAGGCCGACTGTCCCGGATGTAAGAAAGCTTGCTTAGCGCGCCACCATCCTGATGTTCTGAGAGGTCAGTGCCGATCGGCATTCCACCGGGGGTGACGACGGTGCCCGCACCTAGGTCGCCGACAGCTGCCAGCCGGACACCGCGGCATAGGCCCCCCTGCGTCATCAACATCATGGACAGCAGAAGCCTCATGTAGCTTGTCCGGGAGCCGTCCCGCACCTTCATCATCCGTCATTGGCGCCGGGTCACCGGACAGTCGCCGCAGCGCGTGGTTGTCGCCGCAGGGCAGGTCAAGTGCGGCCTCGATCCATTTCCAGCCTTCAACCGCAGTCGTCTCAGTTTCAGCCTCAGCCTGGATTTTCTCCGTCACCAGCCGATCGAGCAGGGCAGGGTCCTCCAGCCAGCCACCATCATCGCCCTGAAAGAGATCATGCAGCATCGTGCCACCCGCGGCTTCATAGGCATCAACACCGACAAAGACCGCGCGCCGGTCTGAGGCCCGGACCGAGGTCTCGGTCAGCATGCGCCGGATCTGGAATGGCTCCTTGTTCCAGGATGATTGGATCACATCCCAGACCTGAACTTGACGCGCGTGATCGGGGTTCACAGTGAAGGCCATGAGCTGCTCCAGCATCATGCCATCCCCGGCATAAACCTCAAGCAGGGCAGGGGCGACGGAGGCAAGTTTGAGGCGCTGCTTCATGATCTGCGGCGTGACGAAGAAGGCGGCAGCAATCTCTGCAGCGCTCTGACCCTTGTCGCGCAGGGACGCAAACGCGCGGAACTGGTCGAGCGGGTGGAGGGCGACGCGCTGCATGTTTTCAGCAAGGGAATCGTCCTCGGCAAGGATGTCGAACGCAGCATCGCGCACGATGCAGGGAATGGGCGTCGTCTTCGCCAAACGCTTCTGCTTCACCAGCAGTGACAATGCTTGGAACTGACGGCCCCCGGCAGGGATTTCGAACTTGCCGGTTTCTGCGCCATCGTCACCCAATACGGGCCACACGCTCAGGCCTTGCAAAAGACCGCGGCGAGCGATGTCTTCGGCCAGTTCTTCGAGGGACACGCCAGCCTTGATGCGCCAGACTTTGGACTGGCTCAGCAAGAGCTTGTCGAAAGGGATATCCCGGGATGGGGACAGGGTAATTTTCTGGGCAGCTTTCGTCATCAGATATTCTCCACGACGGGCGCAGGAAGTCACTCTCCCGATCTCATTTCCCGGCACCCTCAAACCAACATTCCTTTCCTTTTCGATGACCGTATGGTTGCCGAGGGACGACTTAACAGCTGTTAAGTCATGCCAACTCAGCCCCGTCGCCATCCAAACTTAACAGCTGTTAAGCCGCACTTCGCCGACCGATCAGAGCCATCACCATCGGACCGCAAGAGAATTCGCCCGCCGCTGCCTTGGATGTCAGCGCCCGCAAGTACCCACCCGGTGATCTGATGTCTGAAAAACGTTCCAGCATGGCCACGACGACAATCGAGGCTTGCTCTGGTCCCATACAGCGCTGCGCTTCTTCCCAAGCGGAAACACTGATCCCCATGGCGGGCCGCACATGACAGGCCGCGTCGAAAAGCTGGTGCCAATGTCGGACGTCGCCCTGATAGAAGGTCTTGAGCGACGGGCAGCTTGCGATTACCAGATGGAGCGGGATTTTCGGCACCCGCCTCGTGTCCGGCTCTTCCACGTCAGCCTCAGGCCCACATGCATCAGCTTCTGGCGCACCGGCCGCCGCCCCGCCTTTTTCTAAGGCTGGTTCAATATCTATAGATTCTTTATTTGAACTATGATGGTGACGCTCAAAATGGGCATCATTGGTGTTCATTTCTTCTGTTTCAGGACCATCAATGACGTTGCGCGCCTGATCGAGAAGGGTCTCCAGTTCGGTCCGATAGGACGATAGATCCTCTAGTGAAAGCTTGCGTCGAAGAGCACGGGCTGTGAGGGCCGCCGTATCGCGGAGCTGGTCCCATAGGCCAAGCCCGGGCTGAATCTCATCACCGAACTCCGCCAGAGCGGCCAGGTCGCGACGCATGAGGCTTACGACCTCCCTAAGGCGCCGCACTCGGTCTTCGGCCTCTCGCACAGCCTCTGCTGCCCGTGCAATCTCCTCTGCGCGGCAATAGAGGGGGGATAGGTCGAAGCCAAAGGCCACGCGCTCCTCACCACGCTTGCGTACATAGCGCTTCCCATTGGGACTATCCCGCCGCATGAGCAGGCCTGCCTCCACCAAGCGGGCCAAATGACGGCGCATCGTAGAGCAAGGCATCCCGTTCAACCGCTCACAGATCGCCTTGTTGGATGGGAAGACGACCATTTCGGTGTTCCCGCCAAGCGCATCATCCGGAAAGAAGCTGAGAAGCCCCTGAAGAACGGTCAGATCGCGCTCAGAAATCCCGAAGGCAGCTTGCGCCTTGGATAGCTCGCGCAAAAGCTCCCACTTGTTGACAGGCTTGCTCGGGACAGATGCCTCGGGTCGCTCGATCACGCGCAGATGGGCGTGCGAGATCGGCCGCATAAACGGCGAAATCGGTGTGTACTCCATGAAAATATTCACGAAGGCAAAATTTGAGTGGCCCGCGAATCGCTTTGCGCTTGCGGGAGAGGGGCCAGATCGCTACATTCAGAGGTGCGAAAACTGAAGTTTTGTAGCGGGCTGGTCCCGTCCGAAACCTAAGAAAGGTCTCGTGAAGCTAGCTTCTCGGGGCCTTTTTCATTCTTGCCTGTATCGTGCCTCCTTTTTGTTGGTTGCTCTTCCTCAGTCTTCTGATCGCTTCCAGCGCTCATGAAGCTCGGCAAGCAGCTGCGGGGCGTTGCCCTCAAGCCAGCTGACAAATTCTGTGTCCTCGGACTTCAACTCAAGCTTGAGTTGCTTGCCACGGCGTCCGGTCGTGACGGTTGCGGCACCGACCCCCGGAATGACCATGCCGGGTTGGCCGCGCGGGCGAGTCGATGATGTGGGATGCTCGGTCTTTCCCGCCGCAGAAAGTACCGCCAAAAACGCCCTGTCGGACTTCTCATCGATTCCACCTGATTGGACCGACTTGGTTTCATTGGCCAAGGCTGCGAGACGCGCGTGGTCCACATCCGCAGCCCCGAGACACTTCTTGAGTTCTTCCCATCGGGGCCGGCCGATCCCAGGTGCCGCACCGATGGCCAAGACAAGATCCTCTCCTACTGTGCGGACAACACTTAACAGCTGCGAAACCCCAGCCTCAGTCAGATTAAGAACCTCGGCAACGCCCTTGTTGGTGCGCTCTGACTCGCCCAGATGGTCTCCATCAAGCAAGGCAGCGGCTACGAGCGCGCGTTCGATAAAACTCAGATCTCGCCGCTCTTGGTTTTCCAGCAGCTGATCGCGGAGCGCCTGATCGCCCTCCATTTCCGTGACAATTGCGCGGACCTTGATCCCAAGTTCTCTGCAAGCCTCAAGGCGACGGCGGCCATAGATCAGGCTATAGCGATCACCCTCAAGCGGGCGCACCAGTATCGGAACACGTTGGCCGTTTTTGAATATTGATGCCTTCAGACCCTCAATCTCGATCTGCAGTCGGTCATCAAGCCTTCCTGCAGTCTCAATATGGTCGGGGTCGATTTCGAAAACACCACCACGGAGCCTGCGTCCCTCAAGAGCGTCAGGCGCGTTGCGCAGGGTCTGCAATGGCAGGCCCAGTTTAGGCTTTCTTGCCATTGCGTCCCCACGTATTTTGAATGATCGCTGCAATCTCGTCGTTTACGGCGTTCATGGAATCGATCGCGCGATCGAAAGTCTGGCGAGTGAAGTCCTTCTTGTCGGCCTCGTAGAGACTCTGCTTTGTAAGCCCCGCATCCGAGATCGCAGTCGACTCAACCATATGGTTGGTCAGGACCGACCTGCCGAACAGACCCCGGATGAAGGCAATGACCTCGGTTTGCGGGGCGTCTCCCACCTTGTATCGGGTTGGCAGGAAACGCAGCCAGTCAAAGCGAAGGTTTGCGCCAGCGTCCCGGATGACGCCAAGCAGATCAGCGGTCATTCGCAGAAACTGCGACATGGACATCAGATCGAGCATTTGCGGGTGAACGGTTACAAGCACGCCGGAGGATGCTGAAAGGGCGGACATGGTCAAGAAACCAAGCTGCGGCGGACAGTCGATGACGACAACGTCATAGTCCGCTTCGACACTATCGAGTGCGTCACGCACACGGGCAAAAAACGCGCGGGCGCCGCCGCGCTGGATGGCTGCCGGCGTCTCATGTTCAAATTCCATGAGCTCTAGGTTCCCGGGGATAAGGTCGAGACCTCGGATATAGGTTTTACGGATTACTTCCGAGATCGGGACCGGTTCATCGTAGCGAACCGCGTCATACAGCGTGCCTCCTTCCATCAGGTCCAGCTCAGGCTGGATGCCATGCAGCGCGGAAAAGGATGCTTGGGGATCCAGATCGATCGCAAGAACACGATATCCTTTGAGAGCCAAACGCTGTGCAAGGTGAGCGGATGTTGTCGTTTTCCCGGAGCCGCCTTTGAAGTTCACAACAGAAACAATCTGAAGCTCGTCACCGGCACGACGCCCCGGAACGTAGGTTCCAGGCTTCTTCGCGTTTGCCTCGAGGGCCTGGCGTATCTCCCAAATATCATCGAGTGTATATCGCCGGTGGCTGCCCGCGGTGGTTTCGACGTCAGCTATCTTTCCCTCTCGATGGAGCTTGCGAAGGTAGGTATGATCGACGCCAAGCAACTCGGCTGCCTCTCCGCTAGTCAGGCTGCGCATGACTTTCTTGGCGTCGGGAGGAAAGTGGGCCGCACGTTGCGCATGGAGGTTAGACGCGAGAAGCTCTGCGTAGTGCCCTATGGCAATGTCTAGGTCCTGCTCAGCTTCGCTCATCCCTGCCTCGATTCGTGGGCGCGTTTTTTATGTGTCCGCGCGTTATTTATCGAAACTATTGCCTCAGCTATTAGATTCGCGCAAGCACTTTCTAGATATGGTGTGGTTCAGACACATAGACACAAGCGAAGGCACTGCTGAATTTAGTCAAGCAACCCCAGTTTCTCTGCGCGTTCTAGAAGCATTTTCACCGATGACGGCTGCCACTTGGATCTTCCGCGCGGTGTCCGCTCACGCATAGTCTCTAGCCGATCAGAAATCGCCTGAAGCGTCATGTTGGGATCTGCGCCCTTGATGCCAGCAATAATGGCGGGTAGGCGGTCGTCCGTTTCGCGGCGTCCGGCACGTGCCAAGACGGATTCAGGCAGAAAGCCGTCGCGGACATAGGTTTTCACGGCGCGAAGCAGGCGACTTTGCGTCCAGCGCCTAGCCTCAGGCAAGGGGCCATTGACGATGCGCAGCACGTCTTCCCAAGCCATGTCGGGGCGAAGGCGGCGCACATGGGGCACCCAATCTTGCGCCGTCTCGTTCAGCCGCTGCATGTAGCCGTCCTGCCGCGCCAGCCGTACTTTGCGCAGCGCCGATGGATCGCGGGCACGCAGCCCAGGGTTCCCGCCCACGCGTCCTTTGGTCCTTGCGCTCGCCAAGCCGGCCTTCGTGCGTTCCCGGATCAGGGCGCGCTCAAACTCGGCTGCAGCACCGAGGACCTGAAGCGTGAACTTGCCTTGCGGCGAGGCAGTGTCGATCGGGTCTTGAATGGAACGAAAGAACGCGCCCTTCGCCTCAAGCCGCTCGATCACCTCCAAGAGATGCGACAGCGATCGCGCCAGACGATCAATGCGCACGACAACCAGCGTGTCGCCCTTGGTCACGCGCTCCAACACGCGCGCGAGGACTGGCCGCGCACGATTGCCGCCAGAGGCTTGTTCCTCATGAATCTCGGCACAACCCGCGGATTTCAGGGCCTGCGACTGGGGCAGGGGGGTCTGATCCTCGGTTGAAACGCGGGCGTAGCCGATTAAGGGCATCAAAACAGTCTTTTTGCAGTTTCATATAGCGCCACTAAACGACCGTTTGTAAACGAATGCAAGAGCGGGCTCTGTGGCGCTGTTCATTAGAAACCCTTTGGTTTCCTATACGCTGAGCGCGATCAGAGAGCCCTCGCAGACCATCGCCCGCGCGTGCTATCTAAGGTATGCAAGCACCCCTCAGAAAACCCTTGGGTAAATTGCAAAACCGCCGTATTTTGCACATATGAAGCAGCCAGCATCTATAAAGTATGATAGTTTTGACGATCCTCTTGTGGATGCGGAGGGGCTTGAAGAGACGTCTGAGGACGACCTGTGGTTCCTGCCCGGTCCGATGGAAGAGGAGCCGGATTATCTGCCGCCCGGACCAAGGGCAGAGCCGCGTGAAACTGGAGTCGTCGACGATTGGCGACGCGCTGAGGCGGGCAATGCCGCCCGTCTCGCCCGTGTGGCTGGCCGGATCGGCGCGCTGGATGACCGATTGCGCCGTGGCCCGGAAGGCTGGCGGCACAGGCTCGCGCTGATGGAGGCAGCAGACCTCAGCTGGTTTGTGGGCGACCGAATTGGCCCGGATCGGCTGGCGCTCTGGATATCCATGCGCCTGTCCGGCGTGCAGGACGACACCGCGGCGCTCGCGCGTGTCGGATGGGCGGTGCGCCGTCTGACAGGCGGTCCCGGCCCAGAGGTGGACCTGTCCGCCTTCCTCGACCGCCGTGACCCCGAGACACTCGCAGATGAAGCCGAGCCCTTCGCGGATCGCGCCGGAGGCTGGCTTGCACTGCTGGCAGAAGCCGCCGACCTTCACCCGATCACTCGCGCCTGCATGGGCTTTCACCTCTGGAGCCTAGCGGGCCTTGGGCAAGAGGGCGATCGAATGGAAGCAGCGGTCACCGCGGCGCGCATCGCAGCCAGCGAGGGCAAGGGGGCAAGCTTTGCGCCGCTGGCCATGGGCGGGGCAGGGGGGCTGCGCGCCGGTGGTTTACCGGCTGAGCGCCTCGCACGTTGGCTCGACGGAATGGAGACCGCATGCCTGACCGCGATGCGGCAACTCGACGATATCGAGGCCTGGGCGGCACGGGCGGAAAGCATGATGACCGCTCTCTCGGGTAAGACGCCACCGGCCTTGCGCGCCGTGTTGACCGAATGGCCCCTCGTCTCCGCCCCGATGGCCGGGGCTCTCACAGGAGCCAGCCGCGCAGCCGTCCAGCGCAACCTCGCCTGGATGGAAGCACGGGGTCTGATCCGCGAGGTGACAGGGCAGGGGCGGTATCGGATGTGGCGCGCCTCGAACTGAAGGCCGTCGTAAACCTTGCCGATCTTGCCGGCGGCAAAGGTTATCTCCAGAGCCCGATGCGCAGCAGGTTGCGCGGAAAACTTCCTGCACTTAATGCATTTATTGCACTTATTTCATATATGGTGATAGACAACAGAAAACGGAGAGGAAACTACCATGAATATGTTGGCACACCGGCATCTTCCACCGACCCCGCAGGACGCGGCCATCGCGCGCGTCTCGGGGCAGGCTCTGTCGCGCTTTGTCCAGGCGCGTGCATCGTTGAAGCTTCGCGTCACGGACTCGGAGCAGACAGAACCCATCGAACTTCCCGCGGGGGCGGTTGCGCTTCTCATGGACATTTTGGAAGCCATGGCAGCCGGGCGCGGCGTCACGATCATCCCCGAGAACGCCGAGCTTTCCACGGTCCAGGCGGCAGAGGTGCTGAACGTCTCGCGACCGTTCCTCATCAAGCTGCTTGAGGACGGGCGCATTCCCCATCGGAAGGTCGGAAAGCATCGCCGGGTCCGAATGTTGGACGTGATGTCGTACAAGACCGCCATCGACCAAGAGCGCGAGGCCGTTCTCGATCAACTTGTTGCTGACGCGCAAGACCAGGACATGGGTTACGGCCAGAAATGAGCCAGTACACGGTTCTGTTCGATGCCAACGTCCTTTACCCCGCGCCGATGCGGGATGCACTGATGCAGCTTGCCGTCACGGATCTCTTCAAGGCCAAGTGGACGGCCGACATTCATCGTGAATGAATCGATGCGCTTTTGCGAAACGAGCCCCATAGAGACAGAGCGGCGCTTGAGCGGACACGGGATCTGATGGACCGCGCAACTCGAGACTGCCTCGTGACAGGCTACGAGGCCCTGATCCCCCAAGTTCGACAGTTAATCGTGTAAGTGTTTGATATTATTATGGCGTAATAGCCAAAAATGTAACTACGGAGCCCTATCGGGCGGGTTTTGGCAGGCTCAGGGCATCAAAAAGCTCGAGTTGCGCCGGGGTTGGCGTGGTGGTTCCTTGGAACGTTTTTTCCGCGATACGGGCTTGATGCCTGTGGATGCGGGCGAGGAGATCGAGCGCCGTTCGGGGGCTGGCGGCGTGTCCCTTGGCCTTCAGGCGCATGCGCATGACACGGTAGAGCACCAGCGCCAGGAAGCAGATCAGTGCATGGGCGCGGATACGGTCTGGCAGGCGATGATGCACCGGCGCGATCTCGATGTCGGATTTCAGGACGCGGAAGCCGCGCTCGATGTCGGCCAGGCTCTTATAGCGGGTGACGGCCTGCGCAGGCGTGAGGTCGGGCGCATTGGCAAAGGCGACACGCTGGTCGTGGTCCGCATTGACCGCTTGGCGCGATCTCTGTCGCACCTTCTCGAAGTCATTGAGCGGCTCGAGGTCAAGGGGTCCTTTTTCCGCTCATTGCAAGACCCGATCGACACCGCCAGCCCGCAGGGCAAGTTCACCCTTCAGGTACTGGGCGCAGCGGCCGAGTTCGAGCGCGCGCTGATCCGTGAACGCACCAAGGCGGGGCTTGCCGCCGCCCGCAGCCAAGGGCGTGTGGGCGGCAACCCCGGCCTGCGCGCCCGCGACCCGGCGGTTCTGCGCAAAGTCACGCTGGCGCGGCAGGACGGCTACATGGAGCGATTTGGCCAGACGGCGCAGGATTGGGTGCCCCATGTTCGCCGACTTCGCCCCGAAATGCCCTGGGAGGACGTGTTGCGAATCGTCAACGCCGCCCTGCCCCAAGATCGGCGCTGGACCCAAGCGCGGCTGCTGCGCGCCGTGAAAGCCTATGTCCGGGACGGCTTTCTGCCCGAAACTGTGCTCGGTCGTGCCAGTCGGCGCGACACGGACGATCGCTTGCCCGCAATTGTCGCCGGCATAAAAGGGGCTGACCCCGAGATCACCTTGAAGGCGATCTGCGACCGGCTGGTAGCCATGCGCGAACGGACACCGCGGGGGCGATCAAGCTGGCAGCCCTCGTCGGTCAAGATGCTGCTGGAGCGGGCTGTGAAGCTGGGGTTGCTGTGATACTGGACCGCTCAGGTGAAGGGGTTCACCAACCGCAGCTGATCCTCCACCAGAAGGCCATCATGCATGTCTTCTGTGTAGAGCGTCGTGCAGCCCGCGATCAGTGCAGCAGCGACAATCATTGCGTCATAAACAGAGAAGCCATAGCGTTCTGCCAGCGCGCGCCCGACCTCATGCGTTTGCAAGGTCAGATCCTCGACCGGACACAGGGCCTTGATGCCTGACAGGAAGGCACCCGTCTCTTCCCAACTCAGGCCCGCCTTTCGGCGGCAGTTTACCGTGGCCTCGTTCAGAACCTGCACACTGATGCGCGGCCCCTGCGCCAAGAGCGCCTCGGCGCGGTCGGCCTTGTGGCCGTTATCGAGCAGGTAGAGGACGACATTCGTGTCGACGAAGTCACCGCTCATGCGCTGCGTCGCGGCTTAACCGCTCGGCGGCAGGCAGTTTGCCACGAAGGCGGCGCAGCCCTTGGAGCACCTCTTCGGCCCGAGGCTGGCGCTGAACCTTCAGGGTAGAGTCGTCAGCGACGACGTCGATCTGATCGCCTTCCTTCAGGCCGAGCTTGCGCACAAGGTCTATGGGCAGGCGAACGGCAAGGGAGTTGCCCCATTTTGCAATCTGCATTTCTTCCTCAACCGAATAGATATACTTAAAGGAATGTAGATCAATGCGTTGCTGATATCAAGAGCCAATGCTTCAAATGGTCTCGGCCGTCTTGTGTTTGGCGGTCGAATGCCCACCAAATCTAGAAAGTGCTTGCACGAATCTGATCTCTCGGGCAATAGTCTCGAAAAATAGCGCGTGGTCACATAAAAAACGCGCCTACGGATCGGGGCAGCATGAGCGACGAATGTCGCGTAGCCCTTAAATGTGAGATAAGAAACTCAACGAAATCAACAATCATGCTTTGCCCTTAAATATGAGATTTTGCCTTTAAATCCGATATTTTTTCCCCCAAACCTGAGACAACGTTCACAGGCTTGCGCATTCCGGAACATCCGGCCACTGATTCCGATCACATCCGGCTATGCAAGGGTCGCCCTGTTGTGTGCCTTTGAGAAGGAGCACCGTCTGCTTGCTGCGGTTGATCGTATTGCGCAACGACGCGCGAGAAGCACAAACCCAATGGCAGCCGAATCTCGCAATTAAGGGCAAAAAATGACGTCGAACGCGCCGCGTCTCAGATTTAAGGGCAACGCGACAGCTGCCTTTACAGTGAATGCCTTCAGCTATGTCGCCATCATCACAGCCCTATGGTTTTGGCGACCATCCACGCCGAAGCGGCGCTTGCCTCGTGAAGGTATAGGCAGCGCGTTTTCCGTGGGTCTGCGCTATGTCGCGATGTCGCCCAACCTGATGAAAGTGATCCTGCGCGGCTTTCTTTTCGGCTTGTCCGCCGTCGTGATCCTAGCGCTCCTGCCACTTATCGTCCGGGAATTGTTGCAGGGCGGGGCTTTTGGGTCCCTTCTCGTTCCGTGTGGGTAGTCGGGCGCACCGGTGCTTGAGCCGCTCCCATATTTCGTGCCTTCGGTAGGCGCGTCCGACGCGGAGACCTCAGCCATCGCAGCGGCGGACGCGCCGGGCCATGTTGGTCTGCACGAGGTTCTTGGTTAGCCTTCGACCGTTCTGAGCAACGGGGGGGGGACGGAATGGGACCGGAGAAGAGCCTGTTCACGATGGCGCTGGGGCTGGAGATGCCCTGGTATGTCGACGATGTGCGGTTCGACGCGGCCACCAAACAGATCGATTTCGAGGTCGCGTTCAAGCCCGGCAGCCGCTTCGAGTGTCCCTCATGCGGCGCGGCAGACCAGCCGATCCATGACACGCGGCGGCGCAGCTGGGAACATCTGCGGTTCTTCGAGCACAAGGCCTTCATCCATGCCGCCGTCCCGCGGGTCGCTTGCAGCCAATGCTCCAAAACCCGGCAGGTGACGGTGCCATGGGCGCGCAGCGGGTCGGGCTTCACGCAGCTGTTCGATGCCTTCATCATCGCGCTGGTGCGCGAGATGCCGGTGAAGGCCGTCGCGGATCTGCTGGACGTGGGCGACGACCGCATCTGGCGCGTCGTGACGCATTACGTCGAGGCGGCGCGGGCCGAGGAGGATTTCAGCACCGTCACGGCCGTCGGCATCGACGAGACCGCGGCGCGGCGGGGCCACGCCTACATCACCCTTGTCCATGACCTCGAGGCCCGGCGATTGCTCTTTGCCTGCGCGGGGCGCGATCAGGGCACCGTGGCGAGGTTCGTCGAAGATCTTGAGGCGCATGGCGGCGACACTGGCAGCATCACCGCCGCCTGCATCGACATGAGCCGGTCCTATATCGCCGGTGTGGGCAGGCATCTGCCCGAGGCCGAGATCACGTTCGACCGCTTTCACGTCGTGAAGCTCGCCAACGAGGCGCTGGAAGAGGTCCGGCGTGCCGAGGTGCGCACGGAACCTGTCCTCAAGCGGTCACGATGGATGTGGCTGAAGGACAAGCATCGGTGGACCAAGACGCAGATCGCGCAGCACCACGACCTGTCGCGCCGCAGGCTCAAGACGGCGCGGGCGTTCCGGATGAAGGAAGAGTTGCGGGACATCTTCGCCCAGGCCGATGGCAAGGCCGAGGCGATGCAGCTTCTGACTGCGTGGCTGTCATGGGCGACGCGATCCCGCCTGGCTCCGTTCTACAACCTCGCCAAAACGATCAAGGCCCACTGGGACGGCATCCTGAACGGCTTCGACAGCCGGCTGTCCAACGGGGGCGTCGAGGCCATCAACGGCCTGATACAGGCAGCCAAGGCCCGCGCCCGCGGCTATCGCTCGACCCGGAACTTCATCAACATGGCCTACCTTGTCGCCGGTCGGCTCAAGCACCTGCCCGCGTCACCCTACGACACAACATCTGGTGTGGTCGTGAACTGACCGGAGACCCGCACACCCACACAAACCGCGAAGAAGCCGGCTTTTGTATACGGTGTTCTATTGGGCTGTTTCGGTGCGGGCGCGGTGTGTGGTGCATTGCTGAATGCACGCTTGCGGTCACAGTTTCAAAACGAGCGCATTACGCAAGTGGCATTCCTTGCCTTTGCCGTCAGCTGCATCACGCTGGGCCTGAGCCATCACTATGTGTTCAGTGGCGCTGCACTGCTGCTTGCTGGCGCAAGTTGGGTCATAGCTCTGTCCCTGTTTAATGTGACAATACAGTTGTCTACACCGCGCTGGGTCGTCGGCCGGGCCATTGCCCTGTATCAAACTGGTGTGTTTGGCGGCATGGCGGGCGGAAGTTGGGCCTGGGGGGTGATCGCCGAAAACTTCGGTGCGGACCGTGCGATGTTTGGGGCTGCTGCCCTGTTGATCTTTGGAGCCTTGGCCGGTCTAAGCCTCCCTTTGCCAGATTCTGCTGCTCTCAACCTCAATCCGCTCAATACCTTTACAGAGCCACCCCTTCGGCTGGATCTGAAACAGCGCAGCGGGCCAATTATGATCATGGTTGACTATGAAATTCTGCAGGAAGACGTGACCGAATTTCTCGCCGCGATGAGTGCGAGGCGACGTATCCGGATCCGCGATGGGGCCCAACAATGGACGCTGCTGCGCGATCTCGAAAACCCGGATGTCTGGACCGAAACCTATCACGTTCCGACTTGGGTCGAATATGTCCGCCATCACGAGCGTCGTACTCAGGCCGATGCAGCGTCGTACGAACGCCTGCTGAAGCTGCATCGCGGCAAAGAACGGCCCAAGGTACATCGCATGATCGAGCGGCAGGCAGTCTCGCTTCAAGATGACACTCCGCTGAAAGATAACCCTAACCCCGATGCATCTTAGCATTCTCGCAAATCGGTCTGAGAAGGCCGGACCACTTCAATCGGCGACCCATAGCGGCTGCGCGCAGGAGCCGGGACGAACTGGCAAATCGGGCCCCCCGGTCAAATCGCTTTGCCATTGCAGGGGTCATCTCAATGCCAGCCTGTGACAGCCATTGGCTCCATTGCGCGTGCGGATCGTCATCGTGAAGGAGAGGTAACTTGTCGAGACTGTCAGGTTGGGTGAGCCTGGCGGCGATATCGGGTGTGCAAACTGGAAAAAGGCTGTCGCTCATGAACGCCTCCACATTTACACCCGGCCATTCCCCAAGGCCCATCCGGATGGCGAGGTCACAGCCGCCAGACCCGGGATTGACGATCTCTTTTCCTTCTTCCAGCCAGATTTCTATATGCGAATGTTGCGATCGGAAATCCGACAGGCGCGGCATCAGCCACTCCGATGCAAAGGATGGGGGAGCCGTTGAACAAACGGTCGATTTTGGTAATGTAAATGCAGCCATTGCCGATGCCATGGTCGCAGATGGCAGGATGATTGTGCTGACAGGCAATTCCGTGGGCATGACGAACATGATTGTCCTGGATGCCAGCAACCAGATACTGGCACAATTTACCCTTCAGGTCACTGGCCGCAAACCCGACACGGTTACCGTGCGGCGGGCACTGGAGATTCAGATCTATGATTGCAGTTCGGGCCTGTGCGATGGATCGTCGGTCGACTTGGCCGACGCTTCCAATGGCCAGCCCCTTGCACCGTTGTAGCGCTCCGGCGTATCGTATTGAAAAATAAAGTAATTTTTTAGCCGCAGGAGGGAACCAACCTGCATCATGCGGATTGAATTGCATTAAGGTGCAATCAAAGCGATACGAGGGTGGAACACGCGCTGGTGGCAAGATGCCTGATCAGGAACGCCATTTCGGGCGATCCAGCATCTGAAGGCCAGCCACCGGGGGAATGTCAACCAACCCCTCGTGAGGGGTTTCCGTATGCGGATCGACAAAAGCAATTCCAAAGAACAAAAGGCCGCTGAGGCCGAGGTCAAGAATTTTCACGACAACCTCGGACCTTTTGTCGTCGCTGCCGAGACGACACGGATGCCGATGGTGTTCACGGATGCGTCCCAAACGGATAATCCGATCATTTTCGCCAACGGCTCGTTTCTTGACCTGATGGGTTACACACGCGACGAAGTCCTGGGCCAGAGTATCGACTTCTTCATGGACGCCGCCGATGAGGCCTAGCTGGCCCGAAGCTGCTTATTTGGGCTCCAGTTGGAACGAATAAAGAACAAAGCTTTGGTTGACGGTCTGTACTGACGCTGGATGATACTACCGTCTAGGAGGGATCATGACAGAGCAGGCATTCGCCTCGGTATGGGGGCTTTCATATGCGGATTTCGAGTTTCTAAGTCGGTTTGGGGCGAAGTCTCAGGTCATGCTTGCGTGCCAACTTCTTTTCGTGCGTCGGCACGGCAGATTTCCCGAAGGTCGCAGCGAACTTGATCCGGATGTTATCGAATACGTTGCGGACCAAATTGGCGTGGCCGACGATCCGGCCTACTCCTTTTCCAGCGACACAGCCCGTCGCCAGCGTGGGGATGTTCTCGACTTTCGTGGAATACGCCGGGGATCAGAACGAGACCGCGTCGAACTTCAGTCGTGGATGGTTGCGCATTTCGGCGGACGCGATCTGCCCCTTTCTGATTGGGTTTCACGCGGCTACGAGCAGGCGCTTCGAATGGGTGTGTTTGTTCCATCAGACAAGATCATGGAACGCCTGGCCCGCGCTGCTCGCCGAAATTTTCGCGATGACTTTCTGACGTTGGTGGCCTCCCGGCTGCCGTCCGAGACCGCCAGGCAGCTGGAATTGGCGCTCTCGGAGCCTTTGGCGGAAACTGGGTTTCAGCGTCTGAAAGACGATGTTGGGGCCGCATCGTTGGACAGCGTCCTCCTGGCCGCCCGCAGGGTTTCCTTTATTGAGGGTCTCGCCCTTGCCCTGGAGAGCCTTGCTGCTGTTGATCGCGGATGGGTGGCCCGTCTCGCGCGTCAGGTGGAAGGCGAAACGGCGTCCGAGATGCGCCGGCACGCGCGCGACCGACGGCTTGGGCTGCTGGCCATCTATTTGATGCACCGTAAGTCACAGCTGATCGACGGGTTGATTGATCTGCTGTTGGAGGTCGTCCACCGCTTGGGAACGCGATCGCGGCGCAAGGTCATTCAGGGCATTGCTGCTGATATTGGTGCCGTCCATGGGAAGGAGAGATTGCTTGTCGATATAGCCACGGCGGCTTTGGACCAACCTGACGGTCGTATCGAAGAGGTCATCTTTCCCATCGCCGGAGCTGCTAAACTACGGGCAGTCATCGAAGAGCATCGTGCCAAGGGGGCGCTGGATACGCGTATTCAGCAGGTCATGCGCAGCTCCTATGCCAGCCACTACCGTCGTATGCTTCCCCCTTTGCTGACCGCGTTGAAATTTCGGTCGAACAACGCGATGTGGCGCCCGATACTGACCGCTTTGGATCAAATTGTCCGGTTTGCGGCGGCAGGCCGCCGGGTGGTTCCAGAAGATAACATCCCTTCTGGGCTCATCCCCGCAAAATGGCGCAATGCCGTCATGGGTGAGAGTGGCCGGGTTAATGTCATCACCCTTGAGCTCTGTGTGCTGACGCAGCTTCGAGAACGCATTCGCGCCAAGGAGATCTGGGTTGAAGGCGCAGATCGCTACCGCAATCCGGATGATGACCTACCTGTAGATTTCGCGGAACGGCGAGATGCCTATTACGCGGATCTGAGGCTGCCGCAGGATTCCAAGAGCTTCGTAGCACGCGTGAAGGCTGATCTGGAGCAGGAACTTTTCCTGCTGAATGCGACGTTGCCTGACAATGACAAGGTGCGCCTGCGGTGGAGTGGGGAGAACCGGATTTCAGTTACGCCGCTGACACCGGTTCCTGAGCCGCCCGGCCTGGCTGCGCTGAAAAGCGAAGTCGCTCGGGCCTGGCCCATGACGGGGTTGCTGGATGTCCTGAAGGAAACGGCGCTGGATACCGGGTTCCTGAACAGCTTTCAAACCTCGGCCAGCCGGGAGGCATTGCCTTCAGGTCTTCGGAATCAACGCTTGCTGCTGTGCCTCTATGGATTAGGCACTAACGCGGGCCTGAAACGGGTGGCATCAGGCTCGTCCGATGTCAGCTATGATGAACTCTTGCACATACGGAGGCGGTATATTGATCCGGCCTCCTTGAAAGCGGCTTGCGCGCAGGTTGCCAATGCGACGCTTGCAATCCGTAACCCAGAGGTCTGGGGCACGCCGGGGACGACCTGTGCCGGAGATTCCACCAAGTTCGGAGCTTGGGATCGTAACCTGATGACCGAATGGCACGCGCGCTATGGCGGGCGGGGTGTCATGATCTACTGGCATGTCGAGCGCCAAGCGACCTGCATCTATTCGCAACTGAAGCGCTGTTCGTCCTCTGAAGTCGCAGCCATGATCGAAGGCGTCCTGCGGCATTGCACGGACATGGAAATCCAGAGACAGTATGTCGACAGCCATGGTCAAAGCGCAGTCGGCTTTGCCTTCTGCCACCTTCTGGGCTTCGAGCTTGCACCGCGCCTCAAGGCCATCGCGCGACAGAAACTGGCCCTTCCGAGTACGGGTATGCGGGCGCAACTGCCCAATCTGTTGCCAATCCTGTCAGGCGTCGTTGATTGGGATGAGATCGAGCGTCAGTATGACGAAATGGTCAAATACGCTGCGGCCATGCAACACGGGACTGCTGATCCTGAGGCTATCCTGCGCCGGTTCGCCCGTTCCGACGTGATGCACCCCACCTACAAGGCGCTGGCGGAGCTTGGCCGCGCCATCAAGACGATTTTTCTATGCCGGTATCTGCGCTCAGAGGCGTTCCGCCGGGAGATCCACGAAGGTCTGAATGTCGTGGAAAACTGGAACAGCGCCAACAGCTTTGTCTTCTTTGGCAAGGGCGGCGAAATCGCGACCAACCGCGTGCGGGATCAGGAGACAGCCGCTCATGCTCTGCATTTGCTGCAATCGTCGCTGGTCTACGTGAATACGCGGATGGTTCAATCGGTGCTGCGCAACCCCGATGTGGTCGCGCGTTTGTCCCCTGAGGATTATCGCGGCCTCTCCCCGCTCATCTATCTACACATCAACCCTTATGGCCGCTTCGAGGTCGATCTGGATAAGCGGATCGATTTTGAGCCCATGGCCGCATAAAGGCACTCATGGCGAAAAAAGAACCCCAAGTCCTACGACTGAAAATTACCCTTGAGCATGTTGACGCCGCACCGTGGCGCGAAATCGAGATCAGGTCGGAAAAGACCCTGCCACATCTGCACGATGCCATTCAGGCGGCCTTCCTGTGGAACGACATGCATCTGTGGGATTTTGAGATTGGCGATCAGAAATACCAGATGAAAAGCGAAGACTTCTGGATCGAACCTATGTTCGGCCCGCCGGGGATGGAAGTCACCACGAAGAAGCTGGACTTCTTCCTGAACAGCAAGGTGCCGCCAGTGATCTACACCTACGATTTTGGGGATAACTGGGTGCATCGAGTTGAACTCGTCTCAAAACGCCCGGTCCAACCGAATGAACCTTTGCCGCGTTTTGTCGGTGGCCAGTGGGCGACCCCGCCTGAGGATATTGGCGGCCCGCCGATGTACGAGGTCTTCAAGGAGGCACGTGCAGATGAAGACCACCCAGAACATGAGTGGGCGAAAGAGGCCGGATACGTTGATTGGGATCACGACGAGATCCATTCCGATGTCATCGCCGAGCAATTTGCGAAACTGCAGAAGCAGAAAACGCGAAGGGCATCTCGGTGGGTTATGGGAGAATGAGGCGTCACTATGGGTATACTCATGGTGACGCCGTGCGTGAACACGGGAACAAGCAGATTTCGTGTTCACTTTGGGTCAATTTCGATATAATGAACATATTATGTCGAGGGCACACCCAAAATGAACACATATCAGGCCAAAATTGGATACGCGCGGACCTCGACCATTGATCAGAACCTCGATGCGCAGATCGCCGCCTTGAAAGATGCCGGGTGCGGCATGGTGCGCACCGAACAAAAGAGCGGCACCAGTCTGAAAGGGCGGCCCGAGCTCAAAACGATCCTCGACTTCATTCATTCGGGCGAGACGCTGGTCGTGACCCGTATTGACCGGTTGGCCCGGTCCCTCAGCGACCTTCAGGTCATCGTGGCGGCACTGAAGGACAAAGGTGCGCATCTGGCCGCAACCGAGCAGCCGGTGGATACGTCCACGGCAACCGGCAAAGCATTCTTTGACATGCTCGGCGTCTTTGCTGAGTTTGAAACCAACCTGCGGCGGGAGCGTCAGGCAGAAGGCATCGGCGCCGCAAAGCGGCGCGGTGTCTATCGCGGACGCACGCCGAAGATCGACATAGAAGCCATCGTGGAAAAGCTGACCGAAGGCTGCTCACCCACCGAGATTGGGTCCATCTGCATAAAGGTACCAAATCCACCACAGGATTTAGCTATGTTTGAGGCGCGTCTGAGTGGTCAGGCCGCAGCTGCTTGATGCGATCTGTGGGGAAATATTTGTAAAA
>Ga0306909_100043_pt1 | contig 50529 bp, 42 predicted proteins | sample AntRauMFilla2697_FD_190439 | JGI IMG/M metagenome (GOLD analysis project Ga0306909, IMG submission 190439) | Saline lake microbial communities from Rauer Islands, Antarctica - Metagenome Filla 2 #697 (v2) (version 2) | ecosystem: Environmental > Aquatic > Non-marine Saline and Alkaline > Saline ... | reverse complement strand
AACCATCAACGACAACCAAAATGAAGGAGAAACCTAACCGAGAAAATCAACAAAAACGCCAACCTCAGCGGCCTGAAAACCGGCCAAGGTGGTTGTCGCGCGCGGACAAGGTGGTTGACGTTCTACAGCAGCCCATAATTGAAAAACAATCATCTGCGTTTCAGCCAAGAGTCCGTTTGCGAGGTGGGTTAGAAGCATGCGTAGTTGGGCTGACCCCGTCCACGCCCTTCAACTCCACCCGCAGGCGGTCACCTTCTTCGATCAATTCGATATCCGGCTCACCGAAGACAAAGAACAGGTTGCCGTCACCGGCTTTCAAGTCGCCTGCCCTTTGCCGGTCAGATCATCAATCTGGGGACTGGTTCACTACTGCGTCGAGTAGCATCGGCATGCTATGCCAATGCATGGAAATGCTCGACTGCGGCACGCTTGAGCGCATTGCGCGGCAGAGTCATGGAATTATCGCCTATCAACTCTTTGAACGTGCGCGCAGCGTCTCGCATAGCCTCATGCCCGCAATCCTTGCCAGTAGCGGGGTCGACGCGCTCGAATGAAAAGAGCTGGCCGGTTGAGTCAGCCCCTGTGACGGAAATGGTTTCTGCTTCACCTCTGTCATCGAGAACCACCTCGACGCAAAAGTTCCTACTTGAGGCGAGGCCACACGATGCAATGACCGGGAAATTGAGCGTCGGGTGATGCTTAAACTGGAGTTGAAAGTCCGCTTTGTCGACAGCAGCTTTCAGATTTCGTGTATGGTGGGCCGTGTAGTGACGCGTCAAAATAGAGCCATTCCGGTGTCCGGCGATTGCCTGGCGCTGGCCTTCCTGAACATCGGCTGCGCCCAGCATAGAACTCAGCGTTTTGCGCATTGCATAGAAATCTTCGTCAAAATCTCCAAGGCCAAGCGTGTTTAGAATACGATTGAGGGCCTTGCTGAACGGGCTTGTGATGTCGGACGTCGTCGCGCGTTCCACCGCGTCGGGGAAGAGCAGGGGCCCGTGCTTTTCGTCCAGATTTCGAACCCAGTCATCGAAACCGAGATCCAGCAGAAGCTGCGGGATCGGGATCACGCGTTGAGAGTCCTCGGTTTTTCCGTCCTGATCTGAGTCAAGTCCGATATTGAGGCAGTCCACACCGTTGCGGCGCACGAAATTGCGGCGTTTCAGAATGAGGATCTCCTCAATCCGGCTCCCAATTGTCATTACGATCAATGGGACCCAATAAAGTGAGTCGCGAATGACAACTTTTCCGGGCCGCGAGCGGCGATCCTGTGAGAAGCAACCGGTGTAAAGTGGTGATGTCAAAAATGCAGCCAGTCTTTCTTCCGACCACGGCATCCGGATCTTCGGCTTGGTGACCCGAACATAAAGCGGGTCGTCCGGTGCGGCGGCTTTGACGGCGCTCTCGACTTCTTTGTACGTCAACGCCACCGGCGGTTCTTTGCACCCGAGCTCGATGGCAGCCTTGAAGAGCCGGTTGAGGCCGTCCCGGTTGCGTCGAAGTGTGGTCAATGTCAGCCGCGGTGTCAGCCGCTCTGAAAGCAAGGCGCGTTTTTCAACATTCGAGATGCTGTTTTTGGCACGCACCTCATCAATGACTGCATCATCGGCCGCATCCGCGTCAGCGATCTCGTCGTGTTTTGTTCGGTTATATTTTTCGGAATTCTTTGGCGCATCACGGCAGAAACGGTTCTTGCCATGCTTTTTCCCGTGGTTTTTGGGCAGACGCCCCATCCAGACAAAAAATGCTTTCTGTTTGTCTTTCGAAACTGTCTCGATTGGGATGTCTCCAAAATAGGCAACTGCCAGCTTGCCGATCGCGTCAATATTGCCCTTCATGTCTTTTGATGGATAAAGTTTGAGCGCTTCGTCCCAGGTGGTGGATAGAAGAACCGTTTTTGAAGCCACAAAGGTCTCCACGGACTGGTTTGAAAATTGCGCAACGAGCGGTGTCGCTTCCGAGCGCGCGTCCTCGCCGTCGAGTGCGTTGCCTTCGAGTTCCAAGAGATCCCGGACCAGATTCACAGCCCGACGGCCAAGATCGTTGGGGAGATCCTCTGGCAGGTCCAATCCGACGCAGCTTGCAGCTTCGCGGACACCCGTCTCCACCTGGCTGTAGTCGTTGCGACGGGCGCTGCGTTTCAGGTCCGCACGCCTTTGGTCGAGACGCGTGATAAGGGTATCGATCTGCGTATCTTCAAAGCTGGGACCATGGTCCTGCTCACATAGAATGCGGGCGAGTTCGGCCCGCAAGATCTCTTTCAGGATGACGTGGATATTTTCGGTTGGTGTCGTCTGCCGGGTTTGATCGGTCATTATTTTTGCCTCTTCGCGTTGCAATACAGCGAGGAGACGAGCCACACGGCTCATCGCCTCAGGCAGAAGAGGGGTCTGAAGCGAGAGACAAAAAAATTTTCCGGCCGGTGCGTTGGGACCCATGTTTTGCAAACGCTTGCGGAAATAGAAGATGTTTTCCCGGCGCTGGAGGTACGGCCCGGCAGGGCGCGATCTGGATTTTCGGGGTGTTTTCGGGCCGCGTGCGGCACCACGAGACGGGGCTTGTGTCACAGTTTGTGTCACACCCGTTGAGAGCGCTGTTCTCACGGGCACAGGGGTGTCCCGGGAGGCGTTGATATTAAAGGATTTTTTCATAAGGCTGGCTGGGGTGGTAGGATTCGAACCTACGGTACACGCTACCAAAAAGCGTTGCCTTACCACTTGGCTACACCCCAACGTGACGCGTAATTAGAGCGGGATGGCGCGGGGTGCAAGCCTTTATCGCTGACAAAAGCGCGTAATTTTGTAGTTATTCCCGTTCGGCATTCTCGCGCAGCAGGTCGTCACGCTCTGTCGCGCGCTCCTGCTCGACGATTTGCGCCAGTTGCTTGTCTTCTACGGCATCCACCGCCTGCGCGGGCAGGGGGGCTGGTGCGTTGCTTTGTCGTGTCTCATCCTTCCCTTTGCCGGGCGGTTTAGCCTCAAACGCCGCACCCTCATGAAGCAGGCGGTAAGTGGGCGGCGGAGCGCCGATTTCTGCCGCGTCGTATGCGGCCTGCACCAGCCGGATCGCCTCGGAGCGCGCCAATATAATGTTGGTGTCGTCCTGGCTGATCCAGGCGGCCATCCCCATGTTGACCGAACTGTCACCGACCGATTCGATCCAGACGGCGGCATCTGGCGTTTGCAGCACGAAGGGCAGACCTTTGAGCACATCGAGTGCGACGGTCTGCGCCTGTACAAGATCTGCCTCCGGGGCCACGCCCAGCTCAAAAGTAAACCGCCGTTCGGCATTGCGGGAATAATTGACGATCCGGCTTTTGAAGACGACCGAATTAGGGATGCGGATGTGATTGCCGTCAAAGCTGAGCAGGATGGTCGCGCGCGATGTCAGACGGATCACTTTACCGATGTCGCCTTCGATCTCAATGGTATCATTGGGGCGAAACGGCTGGCGGATCGACAGCACGACCGAGGCGATGAAATTTTCAACCGTGTCGCGCACGGCAAAGCCGATCGCCAGACCGACAAGACCTGCCGCGCCCAGGATTCCCGACAAAAGGCCGGTGGCGTTCATGATATCAAGCGCCACGACCAGACCGCCGATGATAAAGACCAGACGCCAGATCTGGCGGTAAAGATCGGCGATAAAAGCGTTGGGGGCCAGCCGCTCCCAGGGTTGCTTCATCCGCGCGGTGAAAATGCCAATGATGACGATCAGCGCAAACAGCGAGATCGCAATCAGCGCCAGCGGCAGAAACGCGATCAATCGCTCCAGCCTCGCGGTAAAGCGTTGCACGGCGGGATTGAGGCGCTCCACGACGTCGGAGGTTTCGGTCACCTGGTTCTCAATGGCGACGACGCCCTCCACACGGCCCACCAGATCGCTCAGACGCGTCGCACTCACACTGTCGAGGGTGCTGCCGGTGAGCGTGACGATACCGGACGTGGCGGTGACGGTCACATCGTCATAGCCTTCCAGTTCTGCCAGAATGGCGCGGATGCGGTTTGCAATCGCGGTATCCTGCTCTGCGCTGTCGCCTATGGTGATCGTGCCCGTGGGTTGATCGGCGGTCTGTCCCGCAGCGACAACCGGCAACAACAGACAAAGAAGAAGTGCAAAGATGCGCATGACAATACCGCCGGATCTGCAAGGGAAGGACCACACCAGCTTAGGCGCGGCCCTCAGGTTTAGCAATTCGCTCAGGCGCAATCGACCAGTATCGCGCCCGCGCGGGCACCGGACAGCACGGCGTCATGTGCGGCGGCACAGTCCGCGAGCGGATAGACCTGCGCGACGGGGCAAACAAGCGCACCCTCCGTGAGGGCCGCGTGCAGCCGTGAGATCCGCTCGAGGCGTGCCCGCAGCGGCAGCAGATAGATCAGGATGATGTCGAGCGTCACGGCCTTGAACAGCAGCGGACCGAAGGGCAGGGTGGGCGCCATTTCGATCTGGGAGCCGTAGGCGGCGATTGTGCCGTTCTGCGCAATCACTTCCGTATTCATCGCGACGTTCGCGCCGAATTCAACCTCTGCGATCCGGTCGATCAAAGCACCGTCGTTCGCCTTGATGATATCGGCGGCCAATGTCTCGCTGCGGTAATCGAGCACGGTATCAGCGCCTGCGTCCTTCACGCGATCCATGTCGCGTGGGCTGCACGTGGCGATTACGCGCGCGCCGCCCCAGACCGCCAGTTGCACCGCCAGATAGCCGACCGTGCCACCGCCGCCCGATATCAGGAGGGTCTGTCCTTTCACATCACCTGCGCCAAATACGGCCTCGGCGGCGGTAAGGCCGGGGATGCCCAGAACTGCGCCTGTCTCAAGGCTCACGGCGCCGGGGAGGTCGACTGCCTGCACCGACGGCAGGGTGATGTGGGTGGAGGCGGTGCCGAACGCGCGCTGCCACTGGCCGTTCCAGATCCAGACGCGGGTGCCGATGCGGTCCGACGACACGCCATCGCCCACCGCTTCTATGACGCCGGCGCCATCGCTGTGCGGGATCACCTGGGGAAAGGCGGGCTTGACCACGCCGGGGCGGCTGCCCGCGCGCGCTTTGATATCGGAGGGGTTCACGCCGGAGAAAGCCATGCGCACGGTCACCTCGCCTGCGGCGGGGGCAGGGGTATCGATTGTGTCAGGCGTCAAAACATCGGCAGCAGGACCAAAACGGTCATAAAATACACAGCGCATGGGGGGTATCCTTTGGATCAGGCGTGAGGGGGCCACCATGATCCAAGGCGCAGCGCGGCGCAATCAGTCAAATATTTCGTTCGGCTGCACACCCCAAAGCCGCGCCTTGGGCGCCCAGCCGCGAAATCCGCCCGAGCGCAGCTCGCACCATTCCTGATTGCATTCGCTCACCCGCGCGACCACGCCCAGCTCAAGTGCGGCTGTAACCGGCGCGGCGGGATCGGGGCGGGCGTGTAGCGTGAGCATGTCTTTCTCCACCAGAACCGTGCGCGTGCCCGACAACAGCGAATAGTGAACCCAGCCGCCCATACCGTCGCGGTCCTCGACCCGTCGCCAGTGGCCATGCTCGGCGGTGATGCGCAGCGGCATGTCGCGGCGGGTAAACACCCAGTCGATCCGGTGGGTCAGCGACGGGCCGCGGCGCACGTTGCCTTCGGAGGCCTTCATCGAGACATAGCGCGGGATGGGACGGTTGGTGACTTTCCCGCCGTCATCGTCATCCGCCGCAAGGACGGGCGTGGCGAAGCTGGTGGTCAGAATCAGCGCGCCTGCGCCAAGGAGGGCCGCGCCGAGGCGCCGCAATTTTGATTTCTTCATGATGTGCTGCCTGCACTGGATAATATTATTATGGTCTTGCTCGTGAGTCGCGCTGGGTTCTTGTGCCTCGTCGCTGCTTGGGCCACGATGGCACCAACACAGGTATCACGCCAAGTCCGGAGATTGAATTATGTCAAAACAACAGCTGAGTGTTGTAGTCACGCGACGGTTGCCCGAGGTCGTGGAGAAAAGGCTGGCCGAGCTTTTTAAGGTACAGCTGCGCGACACCGATGCGCCCATGACCCGCGCAGAGTTGGGCGACGCGATGAAGACGTGCGATGTGCTGGTGCCGACGATCACCGACCAGATCGATAACAAATTGCTCGCTCAGGCCGGTGACCGGCTCAAGCTGATCGCGAATTATGGCGCGGGCGTGGACCATATTGATGTGGCGACCGCGCGGCAAAAGGGAGTGCTGGTCTCGAACACGCCCGGTGTTCTGACGGATGATACGGCGGATATGACCATGGCGCTGCTGCTTGCCGTGACGCGGCGGATGCCGGAAGGCATGGCAAAGATGCAAAAGGGCGAATGGGACGGATGGGCGCCTAACGCGCTTCTGGGCGGTCGGATCTCGGGGCGGCGCCTTGGTATCCTCGGCATGGGGCGCATCGGTCAGGCCGTGGCACGGCGGGCGGCGGCCTTCGGGATGCAGATCCACTATCACAACCGCCGCCGCCTGCGCCCCGAGACGGAGGCCGAACTGGGGGCGACCTATTGGGAAAGTCTGGACCAGATGGTGGCGCGGATGGATGTGATCTCGGTCAACTGTCCGCACACGCCGTCGACCTTTCATCTGATGAACGCGCGGCGGCTGAAGCTGATGAAGTCTGATGCGGTGATCGTAAACACGTCGCGGGGCGAAGTGATCGACGAGAATGCGCTCACGCGGATGCTGCGCGCGGGTGAGTTGAAGGGCGCGGGCCTCGACGTCTACGAGCACGGGGTCGAGATCAATCCGCGCCTGCGCGAACTCGATAATGTGGTATTGCTGCCGCATATGGGGTCGGCCACGCTGGAGGGGCGGATCGACATGGGCGAGAAGGTGATTATCAACATCAAGACGTTTCAGGATGGCCACCGTCCGCCGGATCAGGTCGTGCCGTCGATGTTGTGACACGGACCTTGGGCACGGGCAGAACGGTGCGGATGAGTTTAAAGGAAAAATGAAGAAATAGGGGAGAAGGCAATGCGGGCGATTGTGATAGGATTTCTTGTGGCTGTTGCAGGCGGGGCAGCGGCCCAGCAAGCAGCGGATGCAGTGGCGCCCGAAGCAGCGGCGGTTGCAGGCGGGTTTGACGCAGTTTCGCCGCAGATTAGCGCAGCGCTGGCATCGAAGGCGGCTGGCGTGCCGGTCGAAGCCGATGATTGGATGGTTGTCGCGGCAAACCCCTATGCCGTGCGTGCGGGCGCGGACGTGCTGGCCGCTGGCGGGACGGCGGCAGACGCTTTGGTGGCCGTGCAGGTGATGCTGGGACTGGTGGAGCCGCAAAGCTCGGGGCTTGGCGGTGGTGCCTTTTTGGTGTGGTACGATGCTGCATCGCAGGCCCTGACCACATTTGACGGACGCGAGACAGCACCGCTGGCCGTAACACCGCGCCTGTTTCAGGATGATGCGGGAGAGCCACTTGGATTTTTCGACGCTGTGGTGGGGGGATTGTCAGTAGGCACCCCGGGCACGCCCGCCCTTTTGGCCGAGATCCATGCGCGATATGGCACACAGGACTGGGCGTCGCTGATGGCGCCTACCATCGCATTGGCCGACGAAGGATTTCCGGTCAGTCCGCGTCTGGCTGGACTGGTGGCGGGGGATGCAGAGCGGCTTGCCAGCTCCGACGTGACGGCCGCCTATTTTCTGCCCGAAGGTCGCCCCGTTGCCGCAGGTGATGTTTTGGTAAACGCGCTTTACGCCGATACGCTTGAGATGCTTGCTCAGGAGGGGGTCGGTGCCTTCTATGCCGGCGATCTGGCGCGCACGATTGTGGCGACGGTTCAGGGCGCTGCCAACCCCGGTGTGTTGTCGGAGATGGACCTTGCGATTTACCGCATCAAGGAGCGTCCGGCGGTCTGCGCAAGCTACCGCGCGCATGAGGTTTGCGGCATGGGGCCACCCTCTTCGGGCGCGATTGCGGTGGGACAAACGTTGGGGATGCTCGACGGCTATGATCTGAGCGCGGGTCCCGATGATGTGAATGTGCGGCGGCTGATCGGCGATGCCTCGCGGCTCGCTTTTGCGGATCGTGGGCGCTATGTGGCGGACAGCGATTATGTGCCGGTGCCGGTGGGTGGGCTGTTGGATCCGGCCTATCTGGCGCAGCGCGGCGCGCTTTTGGCGGGCGATGATGCGCTGCCCGAGGTGACGGCAGGCACGCCAGAGTTTGATCATGCGCTCAACTGGGCTGATGACCGGTCCATTGAATTGCCCTCGACGTCGCATGTCTCGATCGTCGACAGCTTCGGCAATGTCGCCTCCATGACCACCACCATCGAAAACGGGTTCGGCAGCAGGCTTATGGTGGGGGGATTTCTGCTGAACAACGAGCTGACGGATTTCTCGTTTCAAAGTCATGAGGCAGGCGTTCCGATTGCGAACCGGGTCGAGCCGGGCAAGCGGCCACGCTCCTCCATGGCGCCGACAATCGTGATGAAGGACGGTGTGCCGGTGATCGTCGCCGGATCGCCGGGGGGTAGCCGGATCATTGGCTATACGACGCAGGCGCTCATCGGGATGATCGATTGGGGGCTGGATCCGCAGCAGGCAGCGGCGTTGCCCCATGCCGTGAACCGTTTCGGCACCTATGATCTTGAAGCGGGAACCACTGCCGAGGCGCTGGCCGAGGGGTTGGGCGGGATTGGGTACGAGACATCGGTGCGCGAGCTTACCTCGGGCCTGCACCTGATTGGTATTGGCGAGACATTGCAGGGTGGGGCCGATCCGCGCCGCGAAGGCATTGCGCTGGGGGAATAGGGTATGGTTCAGGCGGTAGCGCTGGTGCGCAACGAGGAAGGCATTGGTGTAGCATTGGGTATTCTCAAACAGCAGTTTGGCGAGCGGTTTCACACTGGCGCATCCATTTGCGAGCAGCATGCCCATACCACCACTTGGATCGTCAACCAGCCGCCTGACGGAGTGGTATTTGCCCGGTCCACTCAAGAGGTGGCGGATGTGGTAAAGATCTGCGCGGCGCACCGCGTACCGATCATTCCCTTTGGCACCGGCACCTCGCTGGAGGGGCATGTAAACGCGCCCGCAGGGGGGATCAGCATCGAAGTGAGCCAGATGAACAAGGTGCTGGAAGTCAATGCCGGTGATCTGGACTGCCGTGTGCAACCCGGTGTCACGCGCATGGCGCTCAACACCCATTTGCGCGATCAGGGGCTGTTCTTCCCGATTGATCCGGGTGCGGATGCGAGCATCGGCGGTATGGCCGCAACGCGCGCGTCGGGCACCAACGCGGTGCGCTACGGCACGATGAAGGACAACGTTCTGAGCCTTGAGGTCGTCATGCCCAGTGGCGAGATCATCCGCACTGCAAGCCGTGCGCGCAAATCCTCCGCCGGATATGATCTGACGCGGCTGATGGTCGGCTCCGAGGGAACACTGGGGATCATCACGGAGATCACCCTGCGCCTGCAAGGCATTCCCGAGGCGATATCCGCCGCCAGCTGTTCGTTCCCCAGTGTCGGGGCCGCCTGCGAGACGGTGATGGCGGTGATCCAGTACGGTCTGCCGGTGGCGCGGATCGAGCTGCTTGATGCTTTGGTGGTGAAGGCCGTCAACAGCTATTCCAAACTGAGCCTGCCCGAGACGCCCTTGCTGTTGCTGGAGTTTCACGGCTCAGACGCGAGCGTAGCGGAGCAGGCGGAGACATTCGGCGCCTTGGCAGCAGAGTTCGGCGGCACCGGCTACGCCGCAACCACCACGGCGGAGGAGCGCAACAAGCTGTGGCAGGCGCGGCACGATGCCTATTGGGCGATATTGGCGCTGCGACCCGGCTGCAAGGCGGTGGCGACAGATGTCTGCGTGCCGATATCCAAGCTGGCCGAGGCGGTCTTGGCCAGCAACGAAAAGGCCGCAGAGCTGGGACTGATCGCGCCGGTGGTGGGCCATGCGGGGGATGGAAACTTCCACGCCTCCGTTCTGGTCGATATGGCGGATGCGCAGGAAGTGGTGCGGGCGGAGCAATTTGTAAGCTGGCTCAATGACCGGGCGATCGCCTTGGACGGGACCTGCACCGGAGAGCACGGGATCGGGCAGGGCAAGCGGCCCTATCTGCTCAAAGAGCTGGGCGCGGCGGTCGATGTGATGGGCGCGATCAAGCGTGCCATTGATCCTGATGGCATCATGAATCCGGGCAAAATCCTCAGCTGAGGCCCGCGCTATGGCACAGGGTAAACCGGGCCATTGCGCTAAATCGTCCAAGGTCGGTTTTCTGCTCTGTCGCGTCGCGCGCTGGCGTTGAAATCTGCTGGCGAAAGATAGAACGGGGCAAACGCGTGCCAGAGGGAATCGGGAAATGAAGACTGAAGTCAAAGCATTGGTTGTCGGCGGTGGCGCTGTCGGAACCTCGATTGCCTATCATCTGGCACGCGCGGGTTGGGACGATGTGATGCTGCTGGAGCGCGATGAGCTGACGTCAGGCTCGACATGGCACGCGGCGGGCCTGCTGCCCTATTTCAACATGAGCTTCGCCACCACGCACATCCACGACTATTCCATCAAATTTTATAAGACGCTGGAGGAAGAGACGGGGCTGAACGCGGGCTTTGCGGTGGTGGGCAACCTGCGCATGGCCCAGACCGACGCGCGGATGGACGAGTACATGCTCTATGCCTCGACCGCCGAGACCTGCGGCGTGCCCTACCAGTGGATGACGCCGGACGAGATCAAGGCGAAATGGCCGCTCATTCGCACCGAAGACCTCAAAGGCGCGCTTTACCACCACACGGACGGCTACATTAACCCCGCCGATGTGACCATGGCGATGGCCAAAGGTGCGCGGCAGCGCGGCGTCGTGATCGAGCGGAAATGGCAGGCGGATGCGTTCCACTGGAACGGTGAGGCTTGGGAAGTGACTGTGACCAAGATGGTCGAGCGGGGCGGCAACCTGATCCCCTCGGATGAGCAGATGGTGATCACCGCCGAGCATGTGGTGACCGCGTCAGGCAACCATGCACAGCGCACGGCCAAGATGCTGGGGATAAAGATGCCCGCGATTCCGGTCGAGCACCAGTTTATCGTGATGGAGCAGGACCCCGAGCTGGTGAAATTCCGCAGCGAGGGCAACGTCGAGCATCCGGTGATCCGCGACGCTGATGCGCAGTCCTACGTGCGCGAGGAGCGCGGCGGCTGGATCTTGGGCGTCTACGAGCCAAAAGCGCCCGCGCGTTTTGAATACGGCGTGCCCGACAGCTTCCGCGCCGATCTGTTCCAGCTGGATCTGGACCGGATCGAGGATCAGTATATGGCGATGAACCACCGCATCCCGTCTGCCGAAAATTGCGGGCTCAAGGATGATTTTAACGGCCCGATTTGCTACACGCCCGACGGCAACCCACTGGTCGGGCCTGCGCCCGGCCTGCGCAATATGTGGCTGGCCGAAGGCTTCAGTTTTGGCATCACGGCGGCGGGTGGCACGGGCTACTACCTCGCGCAGCTGATGGTGAACGGCGAGGCCGAGATCGATATGGCGAGCCTCGATCCCAAGCGCTACGGCGACTGGATGACCACCGAGTTTGCTGCGCGAAAGAACGAGGAGGCATACGAGCACGTCTATATCCTGCACCACCCCGATGAGGAGCGACCCGCCTGCCGCCCCCTGCGCACATCGCCTGCCTATGACCGTCAAGCGGCGCGCGGCGCGCAATTCGGCTGGGTGAACGGATGGGAGCGGCCGAATTACTACGCCCCCGAAGGCTTCAATGACCATGATGCGCGCAGCTTTCGGCGCGGCGGCTGGTGGCAGTATGCCGTCGAAGAAGCGAAGGCAGTCCGCGAAGGCGTAGGGCTGATTGACGCGACCGCGTTCACCAAGCATCTGGTCAAAGGGCCGGGTGCAACTGCCTTTCTCGACTGGTTCACCTGTAACAAGCTGCCGAGCGTTGGCCGGATCAATCTGACCTATGCACTGACCGGCGCAGGCACCACGCGCACCGAATATACCATCGTGCGGCTGGCCGAGCATGAATACTACCTCGTGAGTGCCGGCGGCTGGACCGCCTACGACAGCGATTATCTGCGCAAGGCGATTGAAGATAAGGCGCCAGAGCTTGGCTATATCGAGTGCCATGATGTGACCACGCAATGGGGTGTTTTTGCCATCGCGGGCCCCAAATCGCGCGATGTTTTGCGCGAGGTGATCAAGGACGCCGATCCCGAAACTGCACTGAGCAACAAACGCTTCCCGTGGCTCACCATGCGCAACATCGAGCTGGGCATGGTGCCCGTGCGCGCGATCCGCGTGGCCTATACCGGAGAGCTGGGCTGGGAGTTGCACCATCCCATCGAGATGCAGAACCACCTGTTTGATCTGCTGATGAAGGCGGGTGAGAAGCATGGGATGAAGCTGGTCGGCGCGCGCGCGCAAAACTGGCTGCGACAAGAGAAATCATACCGCGCCTTCGGCACCGAGCTGGGCCGGGACGCAACGCCGCTGGAGGCGGATCTGCCCCGCTTTGTCGATCTATCCAAGGACTTTCACGGCAAGCAGGCGATGGCCGACCACGGGATCAAGACGAAATGTGTGACCCTGCTGATCGACGGGCCGGACGATGCCGATCCGTGGGGCCGCGAGGTTCTCTATCACGGTGACACCCGCGTAGGGCGCCTGACCTCGGGCGGCTATTCTGTCGCATTTGGGAAGTCGATCGGTATGGGCTATGTCAAACCCGAAACTGCGGTGGTCGGGACCAAGCTGAAGGTCAAGATGTTCGACCAGCTGTGGGATGCCGAGATTGTCGAGGACAGCCCCTATGATCCGAAAAACACCACCATCCGGGTGGACGGCTAAGCACTACATCACCATCGCGGGTCTATTTCTCGCGGTGGTGTTTGCGCTGGGGGTGCTCTTGTCGCCCGACCGCGTGCCGTCAGTTGCGGTGATCGGAGACCGCGCCGATGAAGTCAGCGCAGCGCTGGGCGTGGCGCAGGTCGAAGACGCCACCGTTACAATCGTTCTGCTGAACCGCTGGGACAGCCTGCGCCATCTGCCCGATATCGCAGAGCTGTGCTGGGATGCTTGTTATAACCGCGCTGCCCCGCAGATTACGCTCACGCAGATGCGCTTTGGCAAGACGCGTAAGGTGGTCGTGTTCCACCTGCCGGATTTTGCGGATGACATGGCCTGCGTCATCGCGCGTTCACGCAGTGCTATGACAGCGCTCAGGGAAAAACAACCTGCCTGCCGACCCTCTCAGCCCAACCTCAATGTCTGGATTCTGCCAATGGGATTGGGCCGTATTTCCTGAGGCTTACCGGTGGCTGCGCGCCGCCAGCCACGCGGACCACTCCGCCCGGCTACCGGAGAAGGCATTGAGGTCCACTTTGCCCTCGATCCCGTCGATGAGGCCCGTGGCGGAGTATTGCCAAAAGCGCCAGCTTTGCCCCGGATAGGCGTCGTTCGGGGATTTTGCCGTCGTGCGCAGCCAGTATTCGTAGCCTTTGAAATTCTCGAGCGCGGCGTCCTCGTAGAACCCCGGCGTGGTGTAGATGATGGGCCGCTGGCCATAATGCGCCTCGACGATGTTGAGCCAGCGGCGCATCCCGTCCTGTACGGTTTCCGCATCGGGACGCAGATGCGCGCAGGTGGGCGAAAAAGCATTCCACTCCATATCGAGGACCGGTGGCAGCATCCCGTTGCTACGTGGGACGTTCTCGATAAACCAACGCGCCTGAACCTCGGGCGTGGTGCAGAAATAGTAGAAATGATAGGCCCCGCGCGCCACACCGGCATATCCCGCACCACTCCAGTGATCGTGGAACGCGGGGTCCAGCATATCGCCGCCTTCGGTCGCTTTGATAAACGCGAAATTCACGCCGTTGCGGCGGGCTTGCACCCAGTCGATGCTGGTCTGGAAGCGCGCCGCATCAATGCCGTGTACGCCGTAGCGGGTGGGAGTGTGGCGCCCGAAATCAACTGGATCTGCATCGCGGAAATTGGGGGGCACAGGTGTCCCGACCGGGATCGCCTCAGGCCGACCGCTGCCGCAGGCGGTCAGGGCCGCGACAAACAGTAGGGCAAGCGTGGCGCGCAAATTCATGATGGGGTCCGCCCGGCGATAAAGGCAAGATTGTTGGCAGGCATATCTCGTAGCCTAGGGGTCAGACCTGCCGCTGTCAGCACCTCCTTTACCCAAATATCATCTTTGTAGCCGATGGCGGGATCTGCGGTGCGCAGTTCTGCGTCGAACCGACGGTCCGCGTCAGAGACAAGCGTGCCCGCGCGCATGAACGGCCCGTAAATCACCAGCGTCCCTGCGGAGGAGAGGGCTTTTGTGGCCTCGATGAGAATGGATCGTGCTGTCTCCAGCGGTATAAGATGCAACAGATTTCCGATGTGGATCAGGTCAAAAGGCGTATGGGTCGCGGCCCAGCCGTGCTGCGCTGCATCCAGATGCAGAGCAGGGTGCAGATTGGCCAAACCCGCCTCTGCGGCATAAGCGTCTATGCTGGCAATCCGTTCTGCCGCGATCTCTGTGGGATGCCATTCGATATCAGGCATGGCACCGGCAAGCGCAACGATGTGCTGCCCCGTGCCCGAGGCGATCTCGAGCGCGCGGCCTATCTCGGGGGCCGTGTCGCGCAGCAGATCGACAATCACGGCCACGTTGCGCGTAGCCGAAGGCGCAAAAAGCTTGGCGCCATCAAGCGGCGTGGCAGTGCTGGCGCTGGCGGGCAGCTTGCTCATACGCGCAGCCGGTCGGGACGCAGCGCGGCCACCGATGCCGCGTCGAGTGTGGGCGCGCGACCCGCGACCAGATCCGCCAGCAACGCCGAGGCTGCTGGCGCAGTCTGGAAGCCGTAGCCGCCTTGTCCTGCGCACCAGACAAATTCGGGTACATCCGGGTCGCGCCCCAGTACTAAGGTGCGGTCGCGCGCAAAGCTGCGCAATCCTGCCCAAGTGGCGATGGGGCGGGTCACGGGTGGCGTGACCATGCCTTGATACCGGTCCAAACCTTCGGCCAGCGTCATGTCATCGGCGTAGGCATCGTGGGGGTGTGTCGCCACTTCCTCCGCCGGAGAAACGAGAAGCGCGCCTGCGTCGGGCTTGGCATACCAGCTCTCTCCGGTCCCAAAAAACATCGGCCATTTCGAGGTGTCATGCCCGCCGGGGGCTGCCAGCCGCGCCATGGACCGGCGATGGGGAATTATCCCCAGCGGCGTGACCCCCGAAATTCCTGCGACAAGATCGGCCCAGGCGCCTGCCGCATTGACCAGCGTGCGCGCGCTGAACACCTCGCCGGCCTGTACATGCCAGCCCTGCGCGTCCCGTCTGATCGCGGTGACGGTCGCATCGGTGATGACCTGCCCACCGTTTGCGCGAATAATACGGATGAAATCCTGCATCAAACGGTCCGTGTCGATGTCAAAAGCTTCGGAGTGATAGCCTGCAAAGGCGGTCTTGGACGGATCGAGAATCGGCACCAAATCAAGTGCATCAGCGGGAGAGATCCGGTCCACGCCCATATGCGCCAGATCCGCCTGAAAGGCATCGCCCTCGTCCGCCTGCGCTACAATAAGCAGCCCGCGCTGCGTGAGGTAGCCGCCATCGGTGAAATACGCCATGCTGGCGCGGTTGAGCGCCTGCACGGAAGCCGCGCCATAGTTTTCTTCGATCAACGCAGCGGAGCGACCGGAGGCGTGATAGCCGGTGGCGCTCTCCATCTCCAGCACGGTAACCTGCGCGTCCGCAGACAGGCGCGCAGCAGCCGAAAGCCCCGCAATGCCGCCGCCGATGACAATAATATCGCTCATTGGTGTATTGAACTCCGAGTTTTGTGAACGATGCCGCAGGGTACCGTTAAACGGCCAGAAGTAATCCAGTCCGGCGCGCTCAGTTCGAGATTGGTTACGCTACGCACTGAGCCTGTTTCGTGTCACCCTTGCAGCAGCACTGCAATGGCTCCCGCGTGTTAAACGCCGCCTTTTTCAACCGCGCGCTGGTAGGCGGGCCGCGCCTCCATGGCGTCAACGAACGCCGCCAGCTTGGGATACTGCGCCCGCCGCTCCAGCCGCATTGCGATCTGCGCCGGAAAGCTGAGCATGATGTCTGCGGCGCTCAGATCATCGAGCACAAAATGGCCGGAGGGGCGTAAAATACTCTCCATATAGGCGAAATGATTGTCGAGCTCGGAGGTGATGCGCGGATGCAGCGGCGTGCCGGCATCGCCCAGACGGCCCACATACATGTTCAGCAGGATCGGCGTCATGGCAGAGCCTTCGGCGAAATGCATCGCCTCCAGATGCCGGTTGTACGCGGGCGTCCCTGCGGGCGGGATCATCTGTGGCGCAAATTTCGCGCAGAGCACTTCGGTGATCGCGGCACTCTCGATGATGGTCTCCCCGTCCAATTCGATCATCGGGGATTTGCCCAACGGATGCAGCGCCAGCAACTCCGGCGGGGCCAGATTGGTTTTCGCGTCACGTGTGTGAACGACATATTCATAGGGCTCTCCGATTTCTTCCAAAAGCCAGAGAATGCGGAGCGAGCGGGACCTGTTGAGGTGATGGAGTTTGATCATGGATCGAAGCTTAAGCTTAAATACGGTCCTGTAAAGCCACAGGGGAGCATCTGCGATTGCTGCTGTCCATAAAAAAGGCCCCGCCGCTGGGGCAGGGCCTTCCGAAGATACCTTACCCGAAGTTACTGGGGGATTTCGCCCATGATGCCTTCGACGTAGAAGTTCATGCTGGCGAGTGTCGCGTCATCCGCTGTCTCGCCTTCGGCCAGAAACGGTGTGCCATCCTGCTTGTTCAGCGGGCCGGTAAACGCGTGATAGGAGCCGTCGGCCAGCGATGCCTTCAGCGCAAGCGCCTCTTCTCTCACGTCCGCAGGTACCGCGTCGGTGATTTCACCGATGCCGACCATGCCCGCGCCGATGCCATCCCACGTGTCGGTGGAGGTCCATGTGCCGTCTTTCACCGCTTGAACGCGCGAGATGTAATAAGGCGCCCAGTCGTCGATGATCGAGGAGACGCGCGGGAAGGGCGCGTACTGGCTCATGTCCGATGCCTGACCGAAAGTGACGACATTGCCCGCTTCCTGTGCCGCCGCCTGTGGTGCGGTGGAATCGGTGTGCTGCAATACTACGTCCGCGCCCTGCTCGATCAGAACCGATGCTGCGTCCGCTTCTTTTGCGGGGTCGAACCATGTGTAGGCCCAGACGATCTTGAATTCCACGTCAGGGTTCACTTTGCGTGCGTGGATAAAGGCCGAGTTGATGCCCCGGATCACTTCGGGGATCGGATAAGACCCGATATAGCCGATGATGTTAGATTCCGTCATCTTGCCCGCAATGTGGCCTTGGATGGCGCGGCCCTCGTAGAAACGCGCGGAGTAGGTGCTGACGTTGTCTGCGCGCTTATAGCCGGTTGCGTGTTCGAATTTCACGTCAGGAAATTTGGCCGCGACGTTGATCGTCGGATCCATAAACCCAAAGGAGGTCGTGAAGATCATATCGGCACCGTCAAGCGCCATCTGCGTCATCACGCGCTCGGAATCGGGGCCCTCGGCCACGCTTTCCACGAATACGGTCTCGACGCTGTCGCCAAAGTGCTCTTCGACGGCAAGGCGGCCCTTGTCGTGCTCGTATGTCCAGCCGCCATCCCCGACAGGGCCGACATAGACAAAGCCGATTTTCGTTTTGTCTTGGGCAAAGGCGCCTGTCGCCATGGAGGCGGCCAGCGCCGTGCCGAGCAGCAGTTTCGCAGCGGCCCGTTTGGTGAATGTCATTTCAGTGTTCTCCCCAGAAGTTTTTAAAGCAGATATGCCTCAGGACGAGGCGTGGAAAATGCGCCCCAGCGATCCCGGTGCGACGCTGCGGACGCGCGACAGAAACACAAGGACGACAATGGTGATCACGTAGGGCGACATTGCCAGATATTCGACAGGGATGGCAACGCCCGCGCCCTGTAGATTGAGCTGTAATTGAACCAAACCGCCAAAAAGATAGGCACCCAGCAGCACGCGAAACGCGCGCCAAGAGGCAAATACCACCAGTGCGAGTGCGATCCAGCCGATCCCGGCAGTCATGCCTTCGGTCCATTGCGGCACGCGGATCAGACTGATGTAGGCGCCCCCAACACCGGCACAGGCGCCACCGAACATGATGGCGAGCGTGCGAACCCGTTTTACCTTGAACCCCAGTGCATGGGCGGCATCGTGATTCTCGCCTACCGCACGCAGGATCAGACCAACGCGGGAGAATTTGAGCACCGCCCAAACGGCAGTCACCAGCGCAATGCCAAGGTAGACGATGATGTCATGGCTCAGGAAGATGGGGCCGAAATACGGGATATCCGCCAGCGGCCCGAAATTCACATCGCCCAGACGCGGCGGTTTCACTCCGACATAGCTTTGCCCCAGCAAGGCGGACAGGCCCAGCCCGAACAGCGTGAGCGCCAGACCGGAGGCGACTTGATTGGCCAGCATGACCTGCGTGAGAAAGGCAAACAGCAGGCTCAGCACTGCGCCGCCCACCGCCGCCGCCGCAAAACCCAGCAGGGGTGAGCCGGTCTCAACCGCTGTGGCAAAACCGCAGATCGCGCCCATGATCATCATTCCTTCGACGCCCAGATTGAGCACGCCTGTCTTTTCCACAACCATCTCGCCGATGGCCGCAAAAATGAGCGGCGTCGCGGCCACAAAGAACCCCGCGATAAACAGGACCGGATTGATCGAGGACAGATCCATCACGCCACCTCCGTCCGGCCAAATTTCAGCCGGTAATTTGAGAAGAGATCAAAGGCGAGCAGGAAAAACAGCAGCATCCCCTGAAACACCTGGATGGCCGCCGCGGGCAAGCCCATCTTCGATTGCGCAATATCGCCGCCGATATACGTCAATGCCATCAGCGCCCCCGCCAGCAATATCCCCACCGGATGCAGCCGGCCCAGAAACGCGACAATTATTGCGGTGAAGCCGTAGCCTACGTTGAAATCAATCGTCACCTGACCGGCGGGGCCGGACACTTCGAACATCCCCGCAAGCCCGGCCAGAAGCCCGGACATGCCCAGACAAAACAGTACCAGCCTGCCGGGGTTCACGCCGGAAAATGCTGCCGCACGCGGCGCATCGCCAGTAACGCGGATCGCAAATCCAAGGCGATGCCGCGCGAATAGGACATAGGCAAAGATCACGGCGATAAAGGCAGCGACCACACCCCAATGCATGCCTGATCCCGTGATCAACTCGGCATTATGCGCACTTGGATACTGGCTCAGATTGCGCGAACCCGGAAACCCCATGCCCTGCGGATTGCGCATCAATCCCAACGCCATCGAGGCCAGAAACTGTTCGGCCACATAGACCAGCATCAGGGAGACCAGAATTTCGTTTGTCCCGAATTTGACCTTGAGAACAGCGGGGATCATCGCCCAGATCCAGCCACCAAAAGCCCCGCCAATCACCATCAGCGGAAAAATCACCGCGCTTTCCATCGGATAAAAGGCCAGCCCTACGCCGGCACCAAAGAGCGCGCCCATGATATACTGGCCCTCGGCGCCGATGTTCCAGATCCCTGCTTTGAACCCCAGGCTCAGCCCGATCGCGATCAGCACCAGCGGGGCGCCTTTGATCAAAAGCTGCGGGCGGTAGAAAAACGCGAATTCGCCAAATAGCGGCTCCCAAAAGATCGTCCGGATCGCCTCCAGCGGGGCCTTGCCCAAAAGCGCGAACAGCAGTCCACCGAAAAACATCGTCGCCAGCACGGCCAGCACAGGGGCCGCCAGCGAGAACAACCGGCTCGGCTCCGGGCGCTTGACTAGCGCAATCATGCGCTGCCGTCCCGCTTCATTTTTCCAATAAACTCAAATCGCGACAGCTCAGACATGCGCCACCTCCATATCGTGCGCACCTCCCATCATCAGGCCGATCTCCTCCACCGTGATCCCCTGCGCCGGGCGCGGGGCAGTCAGCCGCCCTTCGTTCAGCGCGGCAAACCGGTCGGAGATTTCCATCAACTCGTCAAGATCCTGCGAGATTACGATCAGCGCTGCACCGTTTTGGGCCAGATCCAGCAGCGCCTGACGGATATCGGCAGCAGCAGAGGCATCGACTCCCCACGTCGGTTGGTTCACGACGAACACGCGGGGCCGCTGCATGACCTCACGCCCGATGACGAATTTTTGCAGGTTCCCCCCCGAGAGCGACCGTGCAGCGGCGCGCGGGCCGGGGGTGCGGACATCGAAGCGCGCGATAACGTCTTCGGCAAACCGTGTCGCTGCGGGCCAGTCGAGAAACCCGTGCTTGTCCAACCCCTCGCGCTTTGCTGCGGTGAGCATCGCATTTTCGGTCAGCGACATGTCGGGGGCGGCGGCATGGCCCATCCGCTCCTCGGGTGCCGCCAGCAGGCCGCGAGAGCGCCGTGCCGTGGGGCCGAGGGGACCGATGTCCTGACCTTCAAATATGATCATCCCGCGTGGTACCGGTCGCTCACCGGAAAGGGCGGCCAGCAATTCGTCCTGGCCGTTGCCTGCCACACCGCCAATGCCCAAAACCTCGCCCGCCCGCAGCTCCAGCGAGATATCTTTGAGCGCCATGCCAAAGGCATTGGGTGCAGGCGCACGCAGGCCTGTCAGACTCAACACAACATCCCCCGCCGCGCGCCCTGCCCGGGTGGGTGTGTTCAGCAGTTTGCCGACCATAAGCTCCGCCATCTGCCGCGCGGTCGTGTCGCGTGGGGTACATTCCCCCACAACCTTGCCCAGCCGCAAAATAGTGGCGTGATCGCACAGGCTGCGGATCTCTTCGAGCTTGTGCGAGATATAAAGTATCGCGGTGCCTTCCGCGCTGAGCTTGCGCAGGGTCTTGAACAGAATCTCGACCTCCTGCGGCGTCAGCACTGATGTAGGTTCGTCCATGATCAGCAGTTTGGGTTCCTGCAAAAGGCAACGGATGATCTCGGCGCGCTGGCGCTCTCCGGCGGACAGATCTCCTACGATCCGGTCGGGCGACAGCGGCAGACCGTAAGCTTCGGAAACGGCAGTGATCCGAGCCGCGAGCGCGCCGAGACCGGGGGCGTTCTCCATGCCGAGGGCAATGTTTTCAGCCACGCTCATCGCATCGAACAGCGAAAAATGCTGGAACACCATCCCCACACCCGCCGCCCGCGCGGCACGCGGCTCTGACGGGGCAAAAGGCGCGCCATTCATCTTCATGTTGCCACTGTCGGGTTTGACCAGCCCGTAGATCATCTTGACCAGCGTCGATTTGCCGGCGCCGTTTTCGCCCAGCAGCGCGTGAACCTCGCCCGGCGCGATATCGAGCGATACCGCATCATTGGCGAGCACGCCGGGATAGGCTTTGGTCAGCGAGGAAAGCGAAAGCAGCGGTTGGGTCATCAGGAAACCTTGGTTTTGGTGGCACAGAGTAATCCGCGCAGGGTGCCATGTGCAATCTCGTCAGGGCGTTTGCCAAGGTTTTTATCGCCAATTGGACATGTAACGCCCGCAGGATCGAGGTTCATGTCCGCAAGGCGCTTCGAGAACCGCGCCCATTTGGTCGCAGAGCCGATGAGGCCGATGCTGGCCGCCCCCCGTATGATCAGCGCCGCGCAGAGTGCCAGATCAATGTCATGGGCGTAGGTGAAAATCAGGTGGTGCGCATCTGTCGGCGCCCTTGCTGCCAGAAGTGGCATATCGGCCGCGCAAATTATCTCAACATCTGCGGGGATCTCGCGGGGAAACCTGTCCCGGCTGCTGTCGATCCACGTGATGCGGGCAACGCCGGGTGGACACGCGCGCACGACCGCGCGGCCCACATGTCCGGCGCCCCACAGCCACAGCGGGGCGTCCATTTCCGATAAACACAGGACCGGTTCGGTCGCGCAAAGATCCGTCCGTTTCGGCGCATACCCGAAGTGCAGCGTGACAGAGCCACCGCAGCATTGGCCGAGGCCGGGTCCCAGCGGTATCGTCTCGTGCCGCGCATCCGCGCCGTCGCGCAGCATCCCACGCGCGGTGGTGATGGCGCGGTGCTCGAGCGCACCACCGCCGATGGTACCCTCGATGTCGGTCGCCGTCACTTTCATCGCGGTCCCGGCATCGCGCGGCGCGGAACCGCGTGTGGCGGTGATCTCGACCCAGACCTTGCGGTGGGCCTCATGCATTGCGCATCGCCCGTGTTACCGCTGCCAGAACCGCCTCCGCCGTGGCGGGCGTTTGCAGATCGGCATAGTGCGGCCCGCAGGCAGAGATCGCATCGGCCAGCGCCGACCAGACCGAAATCCCCAGCATGAAAGGCGGCTCCCCCACCGCTTTTGAACGGTAGACGGTGCGCGCGGGATTGGGCTGGTCCCAAAGCGCCACGTTGAAAATCGGGGGGCGGTCCGAGCAGGCGGGGATTTTGTAGGTCGCCGGCGCATGGGTTTTGAGCGCACCCTTGTCATCCCAGACCAACTCCTCGGTGGTGAGCCAGCCCGCACCCTGCACATAGCCCCCCTCGATCTGCCCGATGTCCAGCGCGGGGTTGAGTGACTGGCCCGCGTCATGGAGGATATCTGTGCGCAGGATGCGGTTCTCGCCTGTGAGGGTGTCGATGACCACCTCGGTGACCGCTGCGCCATAGGCAAAATAGAAAAACGGTCGGCCTTCGCCCTTGATGCGGTCCCACTGGATATCGGGCGTCTTGTAAAACCCTGTGGCCGAGAGGCTGATGCGCGCTTCGTAGGTCATCTGCGCGGCTTGGGCGAAGGTGAGGCTCTTGTCTCCCAAGCGCACTTGGCCGTTCTCGAAGCTGACCTCGGCGGGCGTGCAATCGTGCAGCGAGGCAAGATGCTGCGCCATCCGTTGCCGTATGGTTTGACAGGCGTTCAGCACCGCCATGCCGTTCAGATCAGTGCCGGAGCTGGCGGCCGTGGCCGAGGTGTTCGGCACTTTGGCGGTGTCGGTCGCGGTGATCTTGATCCGGTCCAGCGGCAGGCCGAACTCCGACGCGGCGATCTGCGCGATCTTCTGGAACAGCCCCTGTCCCATTTCGGTGCCGCCGTGGTTCAGATGAACCGAGCCGTCCTGATAGACATGCACCAGCGCACCAACCTGGTTAAGATGGGTGAGGGTGAAGGAAATGCCGAATTTGACCGGTGTGAGGGCGATACCGCGCTTGAGGATCGGGCTGGTCGCGTTCCAATCGGTTATAGCCGCGCGGCGTGTGACGTAGTCCGCGTTTTTGCTCAGACGCTCCGTCAGTGAATTGATGATGCAATCGGTGACAGGCTGTCGGTAAGGGGTGGATTGAATACCGTCGGGAGTGTGCGCAGAAGTTGCTTTGGTTTCCTCGATTTGCGCCTGCGCGCCGCGGCTTGCCAGATTGGTGGCGGGGGTGGCCTCAACCTTGCCTTTGGGCTCGAGCGGCGGCGGTGGCGGCGTGAGGCTGCTGTCGCGGTAGAAATTCGCCCGCCGGACCGCGAGCGGATCAAGCCCCAGATGGGCCGCGATGTGGTCCATCACGCGCTCGATGCCGACAATCCCCTGCGGCCCGCCAAATCCGCGAAAGGCGGTGGCGCTTTGGGTGTTGGTTTTCAGACGATGCGAGGTGATGCGCACATCGGTGAGGTGATAGGCGTTGTCGGCGTGCAGCATCGCGCGGTCCGCGACGGGCAGGCTCAGATCCATCGCCCAGCCACAGCGGACGTAATGGGTGAATTCAAGCGCCGAGATACGGCCCGTATCGTCAAATCCGGCATCATAAATGATGCGGAAATCGTGCCGTTTGCCGGTGATGATCATATCGTCATCGCGGTCATAGCGCATCTTGCAGGGCTGTCCGGTATGACGCGCGGCCACGGCGCAGGCGACGGCAAGAGCATTGCCCTGACTTTCCTTGCCGCCAAATCCGCCGCCCATGCGCCGCGTCTCGACCCGCACTGCATGCATGGGCAGGCCGATGGCCTCGGCCACTTTGTGCTGGATCTCGGTGGGGTGCTGGGTCGAGCTTTGGACCAGCATATCTCCGTTTTCGCCCGGCAAGACGAGGGCGGCCTGTCCTTCGAGATAGAAGTGCTCCTGCCCTCCGATCTCAAGACTGCCCGAGAGTCGATTTTTGGAGTGCGAGAGTGCCTTTTCAGGATCGCCTTTTGTGTAGATGCGCGGGCCTTCCTCGAAACGGCTGTTGGCGGCAAGTGCTTCGTCGATAGAGATGATCGGGCGCATGGCTGTGATGTTTATCTCGCCCAGCCGCGCAGCCCTGCGCGCTGCGAGGTGGCTGGCGGCGATCACCATGAACAGCGGCTGGCCTACGTAATGCACCTCGCCTGTGGCCAGTAAAGGCTCGTCATGGTTGGACGGGGAGACGTCGTTGGCAAAGGGCAGATCGGCGGCGGTCAGCACGGCAATCACACTCGGCGCGCCTCTGACTGCGTCGAGGTCCATCGCCGTGATTTTGCCGCGCGCCACCGTGCTGAGACCAAAGGCGAGGTGCAGGGTGCGCGGTGGCGTGGGGATGTCGTCGACATAGCGCGCCGCGCCCGTGACATGCAGATTGGCTGCGTCGTGGGGCAGGGGCTTTCCGGTGCTCATGCGCGCACCTCGTGCAAATCGGTCTGCTGTCCGTCGAGGGTGTGGAAGGCCCGCAGCAGTGCATTTTTCGCCGTTTGCATCCGGTAATCGGCAGAGGCGCGCATGTCCGACAGCGGGCTAAAATCATGCTCCAATGCGGCCATTGCCGAGTGAACGGTGGCAAGCGTGGCTGGACTACCGGTGAGAGCCGCCTCGGCGTGCTGCGCACGCGACGGGGTGCCGGACATACCGCCAAAGGCAAGGCGGACGGGGCCGAAGGTACCATTCTCCAAAGGCAGATTGAGACAGGCACAAACGGCGGAAATGTCCTGATCAAAGCGTTTTGATATTTTCGTACAATATAATGTATCGGGCTGCTTCGGCACCGTAATGGCTTCGACAAATTCGCCCGGCGCGCGATCCTGTTTGCCGTAGGCGACGAAGAAATCCTCCAGCGGGATCGTGCGGCGGGTGTCGCCGTTGCGCAGATGCAACGTGGCGCCGAGGGCAATCATCGCGGGGCTGCCATCGCCGATGGGCGAGCCGTTGGCGATATTGCCGCCAAGGGTCGCGGCGGCGCGGACCTGCGTGGAGCCGTAGCGGCGCAGCAGCGCGCGGAGGCTTGGAAAGTGGGCGCCAAGGACCTGCTCCAACTCCGCGATGGTGGTCATGGCACCGATGCGCCAGTGTGTCGCGTCCTCGGTGATGCCATGCAGATCGGCGCATTGGTGCAGGAAAATCGGCGTGCCCAGATCGCGCATCTGTTTTGTGACCCAGAGGCCCACATCGGTGGCTCCTGCGATCAGGGTGGCGTCGGGCGTGGCCGCATACAGTTTTGCCAGTGCGTCGCTGCTGCGTGGAGCAAGGGGATCCTCGGCGGGGGATGTCACGCGCAGGGAGGCCAGATGCGCGGGGACGGCCTGCGCCTGCGCCGACTCCGCCGCGCGGATAATCGGCGCATAGCCGGTGCAGCGGCACAGGTTACCCGCCAGCGTGGTGTCGTGGTCGGAATCGCCGTTCAGGTGGGCGGTGGCCATGCTCATCACAAAGCCCGGCGTGCAAAACCCGCACTGGCTGCCATGATGGGCGATCATTTCGGACTGGACCGGATGCAGCGCACCATCAGGCGCCGCGAGCCCTTCGACAGTGGTGACGTGCTTGCCGTCCAGTTGCGGCAGAAACAGGATGCAGGCGTTGAGCGGATGCGTGCCGCGCGCATCTGTGACCATCACGGTACAGGCGCCGCAATCGCCCTCGTTACAGCCCTCTTTGGTGCCGGTCAGATAACGCTCCTCGCGCAGCCAGTCCAGCAGCGTGGTTGTTGCGGGCGCGTCCGTCAGGGTGACGGGTGCGCCATTGAGCTTGAATGAGACGTTCATGGGGATGACCCCGCCGCGGTACCGGTTGTGGATGCGCCCGCTTCGATGCGGCGTAGAATGCGGGCGCGGCTGTGAGGCTAAGACGGGAAGCGCCTGATGTGCAAGCGTTTTGGACGGTCGGTCCATAATTGGCCCCTGGGTGCATAAGATTTCGGCGATCCGCGCGGTGACGCAAGGGCGGCGTTTTCGCGATGGAGGACAGGGGCGATCCGCGCTAGGATTTGAGCATGAGCAATTCCCCCCGATTCATTCACCTGCGCACCCATTCCGAATACTCCCTGTTGGAAGGCGCGCTGCGGCTGAAAAAGCTGCCCGATATGTGCAGATCGGCCGGTATGCCTGCTATGGCGCTGACCGACACGAACAACATGTTCGCAGCACTGGAGTTTTCCGTCGCCATGTCGGGGTGCGGTGTGCAGCCGATCATCGGCTGTCAGGTTGATCTGGAATACGTAAAAACCCAGCCCGGCGAGCGTGTTCGCCCGCCCGCACCCGTTGTCCTGTTGGCGCAGAGCGAGCGGGGCTACGAGCACCTGATGAAGCTCAACTCCTGTCTTTACCTCGATAAGGGCGGTGCGATCCCGCAAGTCACGATGGAGGAGCTGGCGGCGCACAGCGAGGATGTGATTTGCCTGACCGGCGGACCTGCGGGGCCGGTGGGGATGCTGTTGCAAAACGGCCAGCGGCCCGCGGCACAGGCGCTGATGGGCGCGCTGCATGATGCCTTCGGCGACCGTCTGTATATCGAGCTTCAGCGCCATCCCGGCGAGAGCGGCGCGCCAGAGGTCGAGCGGCTGACCGAGCGCGGCTTTGTCGAAATGGCCTATGCCATGGAGATCCCGCTGGTCGCAACGAACGACGTCTATTTCCCTGCGTCCAAAATGTACGAAGCGCATGACGCGCTGATCTGTATCGCCGACGGCGCCTATGTGGACCAGCAGCAGGGCCGCCGCCGCCTGACGCCGCAGCATTATTTCAAAACCCAAGCCGAGATGGTGACGCTGTTTGCAGATCTGCCCGAGGCGGTCGAGAACACCGTTGAGATTGCAAAGCGCTGCGCGTTCCAAGCCTATCGCCGCGATCCGATCCTGCCGAAATTTGCCGATGACGAAGTGGCAGAGCTGCGGCGCCAAGCCCAAGAGGGGCTGCGTGCGCGGTTGGCGATCATCCCCCATGCGGCTGAGGTGTCGCTCTATGATGCGCGGCTGGAATTCGAGCTGGGCATCATCGAGGGTATGGGATTTCCCGGCTATTTCTTGATCGTTGCCGATTTCATCAAATGGGCCAAGGATCAGGGGATTCCCGTGGGACCGGGCCGTGGGTCGGGCGCGGGCAGTCTTGTGGCGTATGCGCTGCTGATCACCGATCTGGACCCGCTGCGCTATTCGCTGCTGTTCGAGCGGTTCCTGAACCCCGAACGCGTCTCCATGCCCGACTTCGACATCGACTTTTGCATGGACCGGCGCGAGGAAGTCATCCGCTACGTACAGGATAAATACGGCCGCGACCGTGTGGGGCAGATCATCACCTTTGGTGCGCTGCTGTCCAAGGCTGCGGTGCGCGATATCGGGCGTGTGCTGCAGATGCCCTACGGGCAGGTGGACCGTCTGTCCAAGATGATCCCCGTCGAGGGGGTCAAGCCTGTTTCCATTGAGAAAGCGCTCGCGGACGAGCCGCGCCTGCGCGATGAGGCCCGCAACGAAGAGGTCGTGGCGCGGCTGCTGGACTATGGCCAGCAGGTCGAGGGGCTGTTGCGCAATGCATCCACCCACGCCGCCGGTGTGGTGATCGGCGACCGCGCGCTGGACGAGCTGGTGCCGCTCTATCAGGATCCCCGCTCGGATATGCCTGCCACGCAGTTCAACATGAAATGGGTCGAACAGGCGGGACTGGTGAAGTTCGACTTTCTGGGTCTCAAGACCCTGACAGTGATCCAGAACGCCGTCGACCAGATCAAAGCGGCGGGCCGACACTTGCACATTGCTGCGGATGGAACGGAGTTGTTCAGCCCTCCGGACGGTCTCACTGATGATATCGCAACTATCCCACTAGATGACGAGGCATCCTACAAACTTTACGCCAGTGCCAAGACGGTGGCCGTGTTTCAGGTGGAAAGCTCGGGCATGATGGACGCGCTCAAGCGGATGAAGCCCACTTGTATCGAGGATATCGTGGCCTTGGTGGCGCTGTATCGCCCCGGCCCGATGGAGAACATCCCGACTTATTGCGAGGTCAAGAACGGGCTGAAGGAACGCGAATCCGTGCATCCTTCGATTGACCATATCCTTGAGGAAACCCAAGGCATTATCGTCTATCAGGAACAGGTGATGCAGATCGCGCAGGTCATGGGCGGCTATTCGCTTGGCGGCGCCGACCTGTTGCGCCGTGCGATGGGTAAAAAAATCGCCGAGGAGATGGCGAAAGAGCGGCCCAAATTCGAAAAAGGCGCCATGGCCAATGGTGTCGATAAAAAGAAGGCCAAGGAAGTCTTTGACCTTCTTGAGAAATTTGCGAACTACGGCTTCAACAAGAGCCACGCTGCTGCCTATGCGGTCGTGAGCTATCAAACGGCATGGCTCAAGGCGAACCATCCGGTTGAATTCATGGCCGGGGTGATGAACTGCGATATCCACCTGACCGACAAGCTGGCCGTGTATTTCGAGGAAGTGCGCAAGCGGCTGGAACTGCCTTATGTACCGCCCTGCGTGAACCGCTCGGATGCGACGTTCAAAGTGGTCGATGGCGCGCTGGTCTATGCGCTGGGCGCCCTCAAAAACGTGGGCGTGGAGGCGATGAAGCTCATCACGGAAGGACGCGGCGAAAAACCCTTCACGACGCTGTTCGACGTGGCCCGCCGGGTCGATCTCAAGCGGGTCGGCAAGCGCCCACTGGAAATGCTTGCGCGGTCCGGGGCGTTCGACGTGCTTGATCCCAACCGGCGGCGGGTGTTCGGCGCGCTCGATGGCTTGGTGGCCTATTCCGCCGCGATCCATGAGCAGAAGGCGTCCAATCAGGTCTCGCTGTTCGGTGAGGCGGGCGATGACCTGCCGGAGCCGCGCCTGATAGGGAGCGACGACTGGCTGCCCGCCGAGCGGTTGACGGAGGAGTTCAAGGCGGTGGGCTTCTACCTTTCCGGCCACCCGCTCGACGATTATATGGGCCCACTCAAGCGCAAGGGCGTGATCACGCTGGATGAGTTGACCGAGAAGGCCCAGAACGGCCCGCTGGTGGCAAAACTGGCGGGGGTTGTGGCCGGACGGCAGGAGCGCAAATCCGCACGCGGCAACCGCTTTGCCTTTGCTCAGCTGTCGGACACGACGGGCGCCTATGAGGTCACGCTGTTCTCGGACACACTCGAGCAATGCCGCGACCATCTGGAGACGGGGGCCAAGGTGGTGGTGAGTGTCGAGGCGACACTGGAGAGCGATCAGCTCAAGTTGCTGGGCCGTTCCGTGACGCCGATTGATGTGGCGGTGGCCGATGCGGGCGGTATGGGGCTGCGCATTTTTATCGAGACCCCGTCGGCGATTGCCGCCGTATCCGAAGTGCTTGAGGGCGCGCGCAAGGCGGCGACGGTGGCTGGCAAAGGGCCGGTGCATCTGTGCCTGATGGATCCGGCGTTGCCCGGTGAGGTCGAGGTGGATCTGGGCGCCCAATTCCCTGTCACCCCTCAGATCAAAGGGGCGATACGGTCCCTGGGCGGCGTGCTTGAAGTTGAGGAAATCTGACTGCTGCCGCTCCGGTCGGATGATCGGCGCAAGGCCGCCGGTGTTGCTGGACGCTGGAGCGTGGCTTCGTTAAGATTCTGGCAACTGTTTGGGAGTTCCGTGTTGCGTCTTTTACCTGCCATCGGCCTGATCGCGGGCCTCGCCGCTTGTAGCGATCCTTTGGCGGGTGTGGGTCGTTTGGGCGATGTTGACATCGCTGCGGGCGATCCCGCGGCGGCAGCTTTGCCCGACGCACAGGAAATCGCCCGCGAGGGATTTTTGGGCACATCCGCCGCCTCAGGCGACGTGCCCGAGGGACTGCCCGATCCGGTTGAGGCGTCGGCCGCGCGGGGCGGGTTCTTTGGAAATCTGATCCGCAGGGCGGCAAACGCCGATCCGGCAGCCGCAGTCGCGGCACAGGTCGCAGAGTCGCAATCGAGCGCCGCGTCTGTCGATGCTGCATCTGCCGAGATCGCCGCACTTGCGCCCGGGGCGGGCCAGCGCCGCTCGGGAGGTGGGCTGTTTGGTGCGCGCGCCGCCCCGCAAGAAGCGGCGCGCACCGGCCCCGATGCGCGCGATGTGAGTTTCGGGACCGAACTTCCCTTTGGCGAGATCGCGCGGGTCTGCGACGCAAAAGGTCAGCCGCTGGGCAAGCGGGTCGCGAGCCTCGGACGGCGGGGTTTCGCGCTCTATGACAGCAATCCGGGCATCGTGAACAAGCGGGCGTTCTATATCACCGGTTTCAGCGATGATTGCCCGCGCCAGTTTACCGCCGCCAATGCGCTGTTCGGCGCGCCCTCGTTCTACGAGACGATCCGCTACAGCCCGGCGGGCGCGCATCTGCCCTATGCCGCCACAGATGAGGCCTATGACAAGGTGAAATCGTCGGTCTGCCGCGCGGGCAAGGACGCGCCCTGCGGCAACCAGATCGGCAAGCTCGACACGTCGCTGGCCTTTGTCAGCGCCTATGAATTTCACGAGCATAACAACGCCTGGAAAGAATTTCTGATCTACGAAGGCACGGTTCTGGCCGGGGCACAGAAGGCCTACTGAACCCTAGTAATGCGGCGGACGTTCGTCGCCCACGATAATACCGCCGGAGCCTGATGCCTCACGCTCCCCCTCGCGCCGCATCAGCATTTCGACACGGCGGTTGAGGCGGTCAATTTCTTGTTGTTGCGCCGTCACGATGTCCGACAGATCATCGACCGCGCGCAACAGATGCGCCATTTGGTCTTCAAGCTTTTCCATAGGGTCGGCTTAAGCACCTTCTGGTGTCTGCACAAGTTTGAAAGGTAAGGGGCGCTAACGTGCCAATCAAAATTTTGGATGCGACGCCGAATGGGGACGAAGGTGGGGCAGAACGATGATCTGTCGCGTATGACCTGAAGAACTCAACGGAGCTATGCTCTGCCGGGTTATTGCTGCTTTTGAAGGTGTCCTCCTAAACTGGACGCGCTGATCCTGCGGAGCGCCCCGCAGGATCGATGCAGGTTCTCGATCAAGTGCATGGGTAGGTCCGTCGGCGGTTTCTCCTACTCGAGCAGCCGGATCGGAGTACCGTGTTTCCAAGCCGCAACGGCTTCAGCCATCTGAGTGTAGAAGAGCCTAAAGGTTTGCTGGCTCGCGTAGCCTAAATGTGGGGTCAGCAGCAGCTTTCCAGACTTGATCAGTTCTGCATCAACGATTGGATCATCCTTTGGGAGAGGCTCGATATCGTAGACATCAATGGCTGCGCCGGCCAACTTTCCCTGACGCAGACTTTCCATTAGATCCGTCGTATTCAAGATAGGCCCTCGCGATGTATTGATCAAAGTCGCATCGCGGCGCATCGCAGCCAAGGCCGCCGCGTCAATCATCCCGCGGGATCTGTCGGAGAGCACGACGTGTATGGATACGACATCGGACTGCCCCATGAGGGAGGCAAGGCTATCGCAGTAGCTCACCTCATGTTCGGTGCAAAGGTCCGGCGTCAAGTTCGTTGACCAAGCGGCGACAGTCATCCCGAAAGCCTTGCCAAGCGCCGCCATCTGTTGTCCGACCTTACCAAGGCCGATCAAACCAAGCGTTAATCCATGCAGATCCCGCCCCATGCCTTTCTGCCAGCCTCCGGATGCCAGGCTGTTGGCCTCGACCACGATCCGACGCTCCAGGGAGAGGATGAGACCCATCGTAAATTCCGCAGTCATTGTATTGCGCATCGCGGTTCCACAAACAGGAATGCCCCGTGCCGCCGCCGCTGCAATGTCGATTGACAAGTTGCGCGTACCAGAAGTCACAATAAGACGTAAGTTAGGCAATGCGCGGATGATATGCCCCGGTAAAGGCGTGCGTTCACGCATGAGGCAAAGCACGTCAAAGGGCTGCAAGCGCTCAATCAGTGCCGTTTCATCCGTCAGTGTGTCGCGAAACACAGTGATGTCACCAAGATCTGCCCAATCTGCAAGACTGACCGCGACATCTGCATAGTCATCAAGGATGGCAATTTTCAAAGCTTTAGATTCCATTATCAGTCACCTAGTCCGGCAGTCCAGTTCACTGGCCCTTCGACATAGCGCAATCCTTTTGCTGCCGCTTTTTCACGAAGCCCGAGGAGATCCAGCGTTTTTGCGCCTTCAATAAGTTCCGCCCGCATCCGGTCTTCTTTTTCGATCCGGGCCTGTGCTGACGCCAATACCTTCGCAGCTGAAGTGCGTGGTACGACGACAACGCCATCATCGTCGCCGCAAACAACATCGCCCGGGACAATTCGCTGACCCCCACAGATGATTGGCACGTTTACCGCACCGATTGTCTCTTTCACCGTGCCTTGCGCTGAGACCGCCCTTGCCCAGACAGGGAAGCCTTCGTCGCGCAAGACACGGACATCGCGCACGCCGGTGTCCAGGATCACGCCTGCACCGCCGCGTTGGCGCACATACTCCGCAAGAATATCACCAAAGAAGCCGTCTCTGCTTTCCGACGTTGTTGCCACAACCAGAACATCTCCGGGCTGCATCAGCTCTACAGCGACATGAAGCATCCAGTTGTCGCCGGGTGCGCACAATGCGGTGATGGCCGATCCTCCGATCGCCGCGCCCTCGACAATGGCGCGCATATCAGGAACCATGGCACCGGTACGGCCCTGAGCTTCGTGGACAGTTGCGACACCTGCCTCCGCGAGGCCCTTGATGGTTTCAGCGTCTGCGCGCTCAATATGCTTTACTGCTATGCCGATCATGATCGGAGTTTCCTTCTAGTTTGAGTTTTTTCCACATACCGCTGGTTCAGACGTCGTGAGAGACAGCAGCAGCGGGTTTTCGTTTCAGTTCGCCTTTGATCACCCAGATCAGCAGGATTGCTGCAAGTCCGAGAAAGGCAGCGCTGATAGGTCTCTCAATGAAGGTTGCAAAGTCTCCCCTGCTGAGCAGCAGCGAGCGTCTCATATTTTCTTCAAGCATTGGTCCAAGAATGAAGCCCAAAAGCAGTGGCGCCGCTTCAAATCCAAGCTTGATCAAGAGATATCCGACAGATGAAAAGCCTGCGACAAGCATCACGTCGACCGTCGATCTGCCCAGACTATAGACACCGACGCAGATGAGAAGAACGATAGCCGGGAACAGGAAGCGGTAGGGGATCTGAAGGATTTTGACCCAAAATTGGATCAACGGAATGTTGAGAACGAGCAACATGAAGTTGCCGATCAGAAAGCTGACGACAAGACCCCAGAAGAGATCGGGGTTTTCAGTGATCACGCGCGGACCGGGCGCAATGCCGTGGATCATCAATGCCCCCAGCATCAGCGCCATGATAGCATCCCCGGGAATACCCAGTGTCAGCGTCGGTATGAAGGCAGATTGCGCCGCAGCATTATTCGCGGATTCAGGCCCAGCGATGCCCGCGATCGCACCCTTGCCGAATTGCTCAGGCGTCTTCGACGTACGCTTTTCAACTGCGTAGGACATGAACGCAGCCATAGAACCCCCACCCGTGCCCGGCAGGATACCTACACCCGTGCCGACGGCAGATCCGCGCATCATCGGCCAGAAGCTGCTGCGCCACTCCTCCCGGTTGGGCATCAGACCGCGAAGCGTGATTTTATTGTTGTCCTTGGCTCTTGCGTTCACTTTTCCGATACTCGAGATCACCTCGACCACGCCAAAAAGAGCCATCGCGATCACGATGATACTTATTCCGTTGAACAGTTCCGGCACGCCGAAGGTCATCCGCATGGCGCCGCTTTTCACGTCTATGCCCACCAATCCGATCAGAACACCGATGAGAACACTGGCCAATCCGATCATCGGCTTTCCCTGACTGATGGACCCGGCCGCCACCAATCCCAGAACCATCATCGAGAAATAATCCGCTGAATGAAACGACAGCGCAAGCTGGGCGAGGGGCGGGGCCATGAAAATCAGCACGATGATCGACAGCAGGCTGCCGACAAACGATGCAATCGTCGTGATCAGCAACGCAGGACCCGCACGACCCTTCTGCGTCATGGGATATCCATCGAGGCAGATCACGGCAGAGGATGCCGTACCGGGTAAATTGAGAAGAATAGAGGCGATTGACCCACCGTACTGTGCGCCGTAATAAATGCCCGCCAGCATCACCAGAGCCGCAGTTGCCGGCACGTGAAAGGTCAACGGCATCAGCAAGGAGATTGCGGCAAGATGCCCGATCCCCGGCAGCACGCCCACGACCATTCCAACGGTGACCCCAAGAAAGCAGTACGCGAGGTTTTCCCAGGTCATCGCAACGGCCAGGCCGAGTTCGAGGCTCTCCCAGACTCCCATCAGAAACTCCAGGTGAAAAACGGGAGTTGCACGCCAAGTCCCAAAGCAAACAGCAGCCAAATCGACGGGACGAGACCCAACGCCAGCGCAAGAAGATGAAGCTTCTTGGTTTCTGGTTCAGCCACACCGGCAAGCATAACCGTCGCGACACCCGCTGGTCCAAACCCCAGACGGGGCACCAACAGGGCGAACGTCAGGATCGCAAGAGGGATCAGGACGTACGGTCGCCAGTTCAGAGATGGCAGTTTTTCGTGATTTCGCAAAGCGCCCAACGCAATTACTACGCCAATCAAGGTCAGCATTACGCCGAGGCTGAAGGGGAAATATCCCGGCCCCATCCGACGGGGTGTACCAAAGCCGTAGCCTGCCGTCGCGATCACGACGAAGAGTCCGAGGAGTATGGCGGCGACGCCTGCCAAAAAATCTTTTGATTGCAGTGTGTTCATCTTACCCTCTCCAGCCATGAAAAACCGGACCCGGCAAAGCGGGCCCGGAAACGTCAGCAACGGTGGATCACTCCGGGGTGATCTCTGCCGCGTCGATGATCACTTCGAACCGCGCACGGAGAGTATCGAGTAGGGCTGCGAAATCAGCGCTCTCCATGGGAGATACGATCGCACCGCGCGCCGAAAACGTCTCATTCGCGGCATCGCCGTTGAGGAATGCGACGACATCTGCGTGGATTTTCTCGGCGATTTCATCGGACACGGCGGCAGGCGCGAACAGACCGGCCCATTGGCCCGCCGCGACATTTGGCACGCCACCTTCGATCAACGTGGGGATGTCGGGGTGCGAGGCAGCCCGCTCAGTCCGCGCCACGCCAAGGATCTTGATATCGCCGCTGTCGACGAACTGACCCACGGATGACAGGGCGAGCACACCGATTTCAACTTCACCAGACGCCACCGCGGTCGCGGCCGGAGCGCCACCCCGGTAGGGAATATGCACAGCATCAATGCCCATTTCGTAGTTGATCCACTCTGGCACGACATGGTTCAGCGAACCGATACCCGCAGACCCGAAGCTGACGTCTCCGGGATTGGCGAGTGCATAAGCGACATATTCTTCCGTCGTGTCGAATGGGGCATCCTTGTAGGCCGCCAGAACCAGCGGCGTGTCGCTGATCATCGTGATCGGGCGAAAATCCACTGACGGGTCATAGGGCATGTCGTCGAACAGAAACGGATTGATCACGTTCACGCCCATATCTGCTACGAAAAGCGTGTAGCCATCAGGTTCCGCCATCGCGACCGCCGTGGCCGCGACGAAACCCGCGCCCCCGGTCCGGTTGTCGACTATGACTTCCTGCCCCCATTCTTCGGACATGGCCTCCGCGACGGTTCTGGCCGCGATGTCAGCGATACCACCGGGCGCGTAGGGCACGATGATGGTGACGGTCTGACTTGGCCACGACTGCGCGAAAACCGGCGATGCGGCCAGCATAAGTGCGCCGACGGCGGCTGTGATAAAATTCTTCATGTGGTTCCTCCCATGGATGATAAAGCCGGGCGATGCCCGCTTTTCACTTTTTTCCGAGCCGCGCTAAAGCGCAGGGCGGCAGACCTCCTCCGCCATGCCGCTACGTCAATGGTTTAACCAATCCAATCTATTGGTCAAGAAATTTCTTGCGCTCGGTTCGGCAGCGGGCTAAACGCTTGTCAGGTAAAAACTACGGTCGGGAGTTCACTCGTGGACGATCATCATGCAGCGCTTGTGCAGTTACGCGCCTATCTTTCGCAGGCAGACAAGGTTCCAAACACACGTCTGCCCGCAGAGCGCGAGTTGGCCAAATTGGTCGGAACTTCGCGTGGCGAGCTGCGCAAGGCTCTCGCCGTACTGGAGACAGAAGGGCTTATCTGGCGGCATGTGGGTAAAGGAACGTTCGTTGCGCTGGCGAAGCCATTTGAGACCTACAATCTTGCTGAGATTGCCCAACGCTCCAACCCCCGCGAAGTAATGCGCGCCAGGCTGACGTTCGAGCCTGCGATTGCGGCGGAAGCCGCGATGAACGCAAGTCCGCTGGACATAAAGGACCTGCGATCATGCGCAACCGACAGCCGAAACGCACAGACATGGCGGGAATACGAGGCCTGTGACAACCGGTTTCACAAGCTCGTCGCGGACAGCACGCACAATCAGATCACAGCGGCGGTCTTCGATGTTCTTGCGGGGATTCGCCGGGCGGTCGTTTGGGGACGGCTGCGCGAAGACCGCGATTGTCCGCCCCCGGAGCACCATTCCTTTGCGGAGCACGATGCCATCATCAAAGCTATTGCAAACCGCGACTCCGCTGGCGCCTCCACTGCGATGCTCACCCATCTCAGCTCAGTGGAGCGGAAACTGTTCCTGAGCGCTGAACCGGCTTCATTCAGCCAATCGTCTTAACCAATCAAACCAATCGATAGCATTTGACGAGGAAAAAAATCATGAGCACCACGACCAAACTCTCATCGGAAATTCTTGATCGCTTTCGCGCCTTATCGACATCTACCGTATCGGATGCGCTCGACAAGCTCGGCCTTGTCGGCGCTGTCGAAGGTCTGACACCGCTCGATGCCGACGCTGACATTGCGGGGCAAGCTTTTACCGTGGCCTACCTTCCGGCAGGGCATAAGGGTGGGACGGTCGGAGATTTCCTGGACGATCTGGGGCCCGGTGACGTGATTGCGATCGACAACCGTGGTCGCACGGACTGTACGGTATGGGGCAACATCATGACCGAGGTCGCCAAGGGCCGCAGCATCGAAGGGACCGTCATTGACGGGGTCAACCGCGACCTGCAAGAGAGCCGCGCCTATGACTATCCGATCTGGTCCCGGCGCGGGCACATGCGGACAGGCAAGGATCGTGTGACGCTTCAGGCCGTCTCGGTACCGATCTGCTTCGGCACCGTGCGCGTGGAGCCAGGCGATCTGATCCGCGCGGACGGGAATGGCGTGGTCGTGGTCGCGCTGGACCATGTGGCTTCGGTTCTCGCGACGGCGGAGGCGATCGAAGAAAAGGAAAATGCCATCCTCGAGGAAATCCGGAAAGGTATTCCACTTGGAAAGGCGCGCGAATTACATGGCTACCATGCCCTGCAAACCCCCGATGCCTGATCAAACCAGACGAAAGGAAATGACGATGGATAGCGCCCAAATCGCCAAAGGTTTCGTGATCGAGCCACCGGAGCAAATCAGTATTCCGGTGCGTGGGACGGAAGACCGCTTTGCGGTCCATCGGATCTACTGCGTTGGCCGCAACTATGCCGCCCACGCCGTCGAAATGGGCCACGACCCGGACAAGGAGCCACCGTTTTTCTTCCAGAAAAGTCCCAGCAACCTTGTCACGGGCGGGCGGGATTTCCCCTACCCAACTGCGACTAAGGATGTGCACCACGAGATTGAACTGGTCGTTGCGCTGTCGGACGGCGGAAGCGATATCCCGTTGGATCGCGCAATGGACTGCGTTTATGGCTACGCTGTCGGTCTTGATATGACGCGTCGCGATATTCAGGCAGAACTTAAGAAAATGTCACGACCGTGGGATGCGGCAAAGTCTTTCGAGCACTCCGCCCCTTGCAGCGAACTCGTGCCCGCAGCAGACTGTGGGCATCCTGAAAACGGTGCCATATGGCTGAAGATAAACGGCGAAACCCGCCAAAAAGGTGATCTGGATCAGATGATCTGGAAGATTCCTGAGGTCATTTCCCACCTGTCCAGCCTGTTCGAGTTGCGCCCTGGCGATCTCATTATGTCAGGCACGCCTTCAGGCGTCGGGGCCGTTCATCGGGGCGACAATTTGCACGGTCATGTCGCGGGTATAGGCGACCTACACTGCGTCATAGCCTGACGTGAGGCGCGTTGTCAGGTAGATCAGTACCGTTTCATGGGCCTCTGGCTTCCTACGCCCTTGTATCAAACGCCCTGCCAAGTCAGCGGCCATCCTGATCTGATAATTCGAAAGTACGGCCTTGGAAATCACAAGTGAACCCATCATTCTGTTTGGCGCTGGTGACGGTGCGTTTATGGTTCCCGTCGCCTATGAAGTCTTCGGCGCAATGGATGTAGCCGATGAAGTCCCTATGCCGATGACCGTTGGAACATCTCTTGCGATCATACTGCGAACTTCAATCAAGTTCCGCGGTGTCGTTGATCATGCGCTTTTACAGTCTCGGGCGATGCCAATCGTAGCGGGTTTTTTGACTTCGGTGCCTAGTACGATCGGTTATGTGTTAGCAGATTTAGGTCGCCAAGACCCCATCGCCAATAGCCGCTCTTGTCGCAAGTTGGCGTTGGCTTTTGGCCATTTGCCTCTACTGGTCTGTTCACAATTCATTTGGGCGGTCACCGCGCAATGACGCGGCATCGTTCATGATCTGGGCATTTATCGCCCTCGCCTTTGGCGGGGTCGTGAAGGGTGCCATTGGAGCAGGCGTGCCAATTATCGCTATCCCCGTTCTGACGATGACTCACGACGTGCAGTTCGCCGTTGCGGTCTTGCTTGCCCCCAATCTGGTTGCGAACATCTGGCAGGTTTGGGTCTATCGTGCCGACCTCTTGCCACGCCGGTTCTGGGTCCCGTTCGCTCTGGGAGGAGCCGCTGGGGTAGCCGTTGGCACGTATTGCCTGACACGTGTACCGCAGGACGCATTATCCTTGCTCGTCGCGGGCGCTGTACTGACCTATGTGGGCATCCGCATACTAAGCCCGAGTCTTACACTTCAATATGACTTGGGTCGCAGGCTTGCACTTCCGATCGGTATTCTCGCTGGTTTGTTGCAAGGCTCTACCGGCATGTCAGCACCAATCTCTGTTACTTTCCTGAATGCCCTGCGTTTAGAGCGACGCGTGTTTATTGGGACCATCGCTATTTTTTTTACCGCACTGACCATTGTGCAGATACCTGCTCTTGCTGTGACGGGGGTTCTGACATCCGACCGTGCTGTGGTCAGCCTCTTCGCCTTGGCCGCAGTACTTGGCTTTATGCCAGTTGGAGCGTTCCTCGCCAAACACTTGTCCCGCCGCTTCTTCGATCTGGTTACGCTGGGCTTGCTGGTGATCCTGGCGTTAAAGATAATTTTTGATGTCTTAGTCTTTTGAACGACAGACGGTTTGGCCCAGTGGTTCATGTCAGTACTTGGGTTTGTATCGGAGCTTACCCAAGGCCTGCCGGTCCGTGATGGAACTGGCATTGGCCGCAAACCGCTGGCCTACCTCTCGGTGATGCAGCGTGCCACGGTCGTTTCGAGCAAACGATGCAGTCCTCCCACAATAGCATTTGGATCAGCCGATGCCCTGCAAACCAAGAAAAGGGTTTTAACAAAATGCGCCCGAGATGATTATGGCAGTGCGCGGCGCATGACACCTGTTTCCTCGATCCGGTTACGGTATATGCACTTTCTCGATGGCGTGTATCGGCCTTGTTGCGACACAGCAACATCGTACGCCACCCTACCAGTCATCTTGGCTTAGCCCAAGCTTGCTGAGCCGGGAGTAAAGTGTGGTAGGCTTTATACCCAGCAGGGCAGCTGCGCCATCCTTGCCCGAAACTTTGCCGCCCGCCTTCTTCAGGCAGGCGATGGTATTGGCGATCCGAATTTTTTCAACATCTTCTTCCGTCAGCAGAGTAGATGCCGCGCGCAGGGCTGACGCGCGACCATGCTGAATCTCGACCAGCAGCTTGTCAGATTGCGAGACGATGGCGCCACGCTCGATCACATTCGCAAGCTCGCGCACATTGCCGGGCCATTGATAATCCTGAAGTGTGCGCATCGCCCCTTCTGTCACAATCGGGATTTTGCGGCCCAGCCTTTTGCACGCCAGACGCAACAAGTGGGACGTCAGGATCGGTATGTCCTCGACGCGCTCCCGCAGCGGCGGGCAAAAGATTGGAAATACATCCAGATGCAGGACCAGATCCTGCCGCAAGCGGCCTGCACGCACTTCACGGTCCACATTCCGGCTGGTAGATGCGATGACGCGCAAATCAAGGCGGCGGATCCGGTCATCGCCCAGACGAACCACCTGCATGTTCTGGAGCGCATCCAGCAGATTTCCCTGCACCTCAAAAGGTATGTCACCGATTTCCTCGATGAAAAGAGTGCTCCCATGAGCCAGTTCCAGTTTTCCGGGGCGGTCTTTCAGGGCACCTGCGAAGGCACCGCGCACCTGACCAAACAATTCGCTTTCGATTTTCTCGGAGGTGGTGGCTCCGGGTTTGAAGTGGATCATGGGGCGGCGTTTGCGATTGCTGTCTTTGTGAATGGCCGAGGCGAGCAGCGATTTACCCACACCGTTTTCGCCGCGGATCAGGACATTCGTATCCGTAGGCCCCACCAGTTCGATCTGGGTGATGATCTGGCGAATAGGGTCAGAGCACCCGATAATGTCGTGATGCGCTCGCTCGATGCTGATGGCTTCCTGAAGATAGGTATTCTCAGCCTCGAGTTGATCGCGCAGCGCCGCGACTTCTTCCATGGCTTCGCGCAATTTCCGGTCGCTTTCCCAGCGGTCCGTGATGTCGCGGAATATGACCACGGCACCGGCAAGCAATTCGTCATCATAGATTGGCGTCGAGACATATTCGACGCGGATCGGCTTGCCGTCTTTGCGCCAGAATACTTCGTTTTCGATCCGGTTGACCTGTTCAAACCGAAAGGACTGGTAGATCGGGCATTCGTGCGATGGGTATGTGTCGCCGTTCAGATGATGATGGTGGATCATCGCATGGATGTCGCGGCCCAACAGATCTTCGGCCGTCCAGCCCAGCATTTCGCGCGCGGCTCGGTTCACGAAGGTTGTCTTGCCTTCGGAATTGACGCCGTAGATCCCTTCGCCTGCGGCATTCAGGATCAATTGGTTCTCGCGTTCAAGATCGGAAAAGAACGTCTGTGCCTGCTGCCATTCATTCAGCCCCGCTGTGTAGAGGGCGCTCGCCGCACCCTTTGCTGCGCGCTGCTCAAGACCGGAAAGGTCGAGCATGTTCAAAAGCAGCAGATCGCGCCCTTCAACGACGATCGCCCGCGCGGTCAGCTCGCAGCTGAGTGGTTCACCTGATCCGGTTTGCAAGCCGATCCGCCGTGTCCAAGCCTCATTGCGGTACAACACTTCGTCTATGAAAACGACGAAATGTTCGAGCCCTGATGCTACAAAACGCGCAAACCGTGATCCGAGGATGTCGCGGTCCGCAAGGAGGGCCGCAGCCTGCGGGGTAGCGGCGAGGATGTTGTCCGTCGCCAGATCAAGAAGGACCGTCGGCCCAAAGGCACCGGCAATGTAGGAATCGTATCGGGTATCTGCTGGTATCATATCTTACAGCTTGTCTTAATTTTGACCTGCCGCAATACGAAATTTCGTAAATCACGATATATCGTAAATTAATTTCGCCCGATCTCATTCAAACGTACTGAAATATAAAGAAAAATAAATCATCGCCATATTTGAATATCCTCTGACTTCCGTGAATCCCTCCGTCATCCTGACCATCATCAGCGAAGGAGCTTAAAATGACAATGAAATCACTGGGAAACCCTTTCTCTTCGAAAACCGATCTGCGTCACGGCGCAGACTGTGGCTGCCATACATGCAAAGGGCCGACATCGCAGATCGAGGATCCTATCGATCTGTCCACCTCTGAAGGTATGCTGGAGCGCGCCGTCGAAAGCGCGATCGTCCGGTCCGTGTTCGGGCAAAGCGATATCGGCCGCCGCTCCTTTATGGGTATGATGGGCGGCTCGACCATGGCGGCGGCACTGGCATCGGTCTTTCCCCTCAATGAGGCCAAGGCCGCGATCCTGGACAACCTCGGACCCCCGGAAAAAACCAATTTGAACATCGGTTTCGTGCCGATCACCTGCGCTACGCCGATCATCATGGCCGAACCGCTTGGCTTTTACAGCCGCTATGGGCTGAACGCGCAGGTCATTAAAACCGCAGGCTGGGCCGTGGCGCGGGACAAATCGCTTAACGGGGAATATGACGCCTCGCACATGCTGACACCGATGCCGTTGGCGATGACACTCGGGGCGGGGTCGGTGGCCGAGCCTTACATCATGCCGGCGGTCGAGAACATCAACGGACAGGCGATTGTTCTGTCGAACGAACACCTCGACAAGCGCGACCCGACCCAGTGGAAAGGTTTCACCTTCGGCGTGCCATTTGAGTATTCGATGCATAATTTCCTGCTGCGCTACTACGTCGCTGAATTTGGCCTCGATCCTGATGTCGACATTCAGATCCGTGTTGTGCCGCCGCCAGAGATGGTCGCGAACCTGCGTGCCGGAAATCTTGACGGTTATCTGTCGCCGGACCCGTTCAACCAGCGCGCAGTCTATGAGGGCATCGGGTTTATCCACCTGCTGACCAAGGAGATTTGGGAGGGCCATCCTTGCTGTGCCTTTGCGGCCCCGCTGTCGTTTGCGACCGAACTGCCCAACACATATGGCGCGTTGCTGAAATCCATAATTGACGCCACGCAATACGCCTCCGCCGCAGAAAATCGCAAAGAAATCTCCGCGGCCATCGCACCTACCAATTATCTTAACCAGCCTGTAACGGTGATCGAGCAAGTGCTGACAGGTACCTATGCTGACGGCCTTGGCAACGTGCAGCGTGTGCCTGACCGGATCGATTTCGATCCCTTCCCCTGGCACTCCATGGGCGTCTGGATCCTGACCCAGATGAAGCGCTGGGGCTATATCGAGGGAGATGTGGATTACCGCGCCGTGGCCGAGCAGGTCTATCTGGCAGCAGATTGTAAGAAGGTGATGGAGGATCTTGGCTATGAAGCGCCCGATATCACTTACAAGTCGCATATGATCATGGGCAAGACCTTTGATCCCGCGACACCCGAAGCCTACCTCGACAGCTTTTCGATTAAGAAAGGGTAGGGGATGCCGATATTATCCCTCAACAAACGGGCAGCACTACTGTCAGTTCTGATGCTTGTCGTGGGCCTCCTGATCTGGGAGGCCGCGATACCGGCGCAAAAGGCCGTGGAAGAGCTGACCGAATACGAAATCCTGACCGGCGCGGGATCTCCCAAAGCGGGGGTGCCGCCGCCAAGTCAGGTGTTCGCGAAAGCATGGGAAGAGCTGAGTAATCCGTTCTATGATGCGGGGCCGAACGACAAGGGCATCGGCATCCAGATCGGCTATTCGATTTACCGCGTTCTGACGGGATATTTTCTCGCAGCGCTGGTCGCGATCCCATTCGGTTTTCTAATCGGCATGTCTCAGGTGGCCTATAAAGCGTTCAACCCCTTCATTCAGGTGCTACGCCCGATTTCTCCGTTGGCATGGATGCCACTTGCCTTGTTCATCATTGGCGACAGCGAAGCCTCCGCAATCTTTGTGATCTTCATCTGTTCGATCTGGCCAATGCTGATTAATACTGCGTTTGGCGTGGCCGGAGTTCGCGAGGATTGGGTGAATGTGGCCCGCACTCATGAACTTGGAGCGTTCAAGACGGCCTTCACCGTGATCCTGCCTGCCGCCGCCCCCACAATTGTGACCGGCATGCGGATTTCTATCGGCATTGCCTGGCTGGTGATCGTCGCGGCAGAGATGCTCGTGGGGGGGACCGGCATCGGATATTACGTCTGGAACGAGTGGAACAACCTCGATCTGACCTCTGTCGTATTCTCCATCCTAATGATCGGCGTGGTTGGCATGCTGCTGGATTCGGCCTTTGCCTTCCTGCAGCGCCGCGTCACCTACGTTGAATAAAGGAAAAGTCGATGAAGCCCTATCTGAGCATCGAAAATCTCACCCAGCGTTTCCCCGATGGCGCGGGGGGTAAGCTTACCGTTTTTGAAAACGCGTCTTTCGGCGTCGAAAAAGGGGAGTTCGTGGTGATCCTCGGCCATTCGGGCTGTGGTAAATCAACGATCATGAACATCCTCGCAGGTCTGGCAGAGCCGACAAGCGGGGGGGTGATTATGGACGGCACGGAGGTCAAAGGCCCCAGCCTCGACCGCGGCGTGGTTTTCCAGAACTATTCGCTGCTGCCTTGGCTGACCACGCTCAAGAATGTCACCTTTGGCGTTTCCGCCCGCTATCCCGACTGGAGCAAGGCGAAGGTGGAGGAGCACGCCACCAAATTCCTGTCTATGGTCGGGCTGGAGGGAGATGTGATCCACCGCAAACCCAGCCAGCTGTCCGGCGGGATGCGACAGCGGGTGTCAATCGCGCGGGCATTCGCCAACCATCCCAAACTGCTGTTGCTGGATGAGCCGTTCGGCGCGCTCGATGCGCTGACGCGGGGGACAATTCAGGACGAGCTTTTGAAGATCTGGGGGCAAATGGAGCAGACCGTTTTCATGATCACCCACGACATAGACGAAGCGATCCTGCTGGCCGACCGCATTTTGCTGATGACCAACGGCCCACAGGCCCGTGTCGCCGAAAGTGTCGAGATCACCATTCCCCGACCGCGCAACCGGACCGAAATCGTGGAGCATCCGAACTACTACGCCATCCGCAACCATCTGGTGCAGTTCCTTGGCAAACGTTCAAAAGAACTGGCGGGCCAAACCGGTCAATCAGGTCAATCCAACAAGCCCGTGACCGTGCGGATCGACAAAACGGAAGATCCCAACGACACCAGACCCGCCCTGCGCGCGGTCCATACATAAGCCCCAAACAAGCCTGGAGGAGGCCAACATGAAAGACCAGATGATGACCGAGACAATGACCAAAGAAGACGTAACCGCGATGATCCTTTCGGCCAAAAAGCAGGCGGGGCTTACATGGGAGGAGATTGCTGAAAAAATCGCCATGTCGCCCGTCTGGACCCATTCTGCCGCCATGGGTATGAACGCTTTCCCGGTAGACAAGGCAAAGCTGATGGTCAGCGTGATGGGTTTGCCGCAGGCCGCTGAAAGCGTTTTGGTCGAAAGCCCGACCAAGATCTGGGAGCAGGCGGTTCCGACAGACCCTTGCATTTACCGCTTCTACGAAATCGTGGGTGTTTACGGTCCGACGCTCAAGGCGCTCATTCAGGAAAAATTCGGCGACGGCATCATGTCGGCTATCGACTTTACCATGACCGTAAGCCGCGAGGAAAACCCGAAAGGCGACCGCGTAAAGGTCGAGATGTCGGGCAAGTATCTCGGATATAACAGCTGGTAACTCCAAGATCCTGCAACCAGCGCCACCCTTTTGCCGCGACGCTTGGGGCGAAAAAAGCCCGCACGGGTGGTGCTGGCCCGGTTCCGCTGACATGCTGCGAAACCGGGCCGAATTCGGACCGGTCGCCCTGCGCTCCGAGCCGCTTCAGGTCGAAAACCGCAAGCAGAACATGACGATCCGCTGATCATGGAAGTCCGGTATATAATATGATGCGCATTGCCCGGCGGAGCAGCACCTGAGCATGCATGACCTTGCTTGGCATCCTGTAAAAAATGATCTAAACGGCTCATCTCCGGTCGCAGCCTACCCGGATACCAAAACAAGGGTTATAAAATGAAGACGATTGTCATCTGCTCCGGCGGGCTCGATTCCGTTTCGCTTGCGCATATGGTTGCGCGGGAACGACACCTGGCCCGCCTTGTGTCCTTTGATTACGGACAGCGCCACCTCAAAGAACTGGACTTTGCCGCCCGATGTGCGCAGCGGCTGGATGTCCCCCACGACGTAATCGATTTGCGTAGTATCGGCGCGGCCCTGACTGGATCGGCGCTGACGGACGATATGGATGTGCCGGATGGCCATTACCAGGAAGAAAGCATGCGCGTGACCGTCGTGCCGAACCGCAATGCCATAATGCTGAGCGTCGCCTTTGGCGTGGCAGCAGCGCGTGGCTATGACGCGGTTGCGACGGCGGTCCATGGCGGGGACCATTTTATCTACCCCGATTGCCGACCTGCCTTTACGCAAGCGTTCGAGACGATGCAAAAGGCGGCACTTGATGGGTATGGGAACGTGTCGCTTTATACGCCGTTCGTGCATCGGACCAAGGCTGATATTGTGACCGAAGGCGCACGCCATCAGACGCCTTTTGCGGATACATGGTCCTGTTACAAGGGCGGAGAGGTCCATTGCGGATGCTGCGGCACCTGTGTGGAACGTCGTGAGGCCTTTGACGTTGCAGATGTTGACGACCCAACGACCTATGCCGATCCTGATTTCTGGGCCACGGCCATCGCCAACAGGGAGAACGGCTGATGTACCGGATCACAAAAGAATTTCATTTTTCAGCCTCACACCAGCTGGATCATCTGCCCGATGATCACCAGTGCGCACGGCTGCATGGGCACAACTATATCGTCGTGGTCGAGCTTGCCTCTGAAGCTGTCGACAGTGATGGCTTCGTGCGCGACTATGGCGAGCTGAAAGCTCTCAAGACGTACATTGATGACACCTTCGATCACCGTCATCTCAACGATGTCATGGAGGTCGTGTCCACCGGTGAAAACATGGCGCGGCACTTTTATGAATGGTGTTCTGCGCGCTGGCCCGAAACCAGCGCCGTGAAGGTGAGCGAGACACCAAAGACCTGGGCGGAATACCGTCCATGAGCCAGTTGCGCATCGCAGAAATATTCGGCCCCACGGTCCAGGGCGAAGGGGCGCTGATCGGTGAGCCGACCGTGTTTGTGCGCACGGGAGGCTGTGATTACCGGTGCAGCTGGTGCGACAGCCTGCATGCGGTGGATTCTGAATTTCGCCACACCTGGGCTTTGACAAGCACGCAGGACGTGTGGGCCAAAGTCCAAAGCCTGTCGCGTAACACTCCCCTTACCGTATCCCTTTCGGGGGGCAATCCGGCCATTCAGGATTTCACTGACCTGATCGCTCTGGGGCATGCGCAGGGCTACCGCTTTGCCTGTGAAACCCAAGGATCAATCGCAAAGCCGTGGTTTGGTGATCTGGATACATTGGTGCTGAGCCCCAAGCCGCCCTCAAGCGGGGAAACTGTTGACTGGGATGCCTTCGATAGGTGCCTTGCAGCTGCAAAAAGTGCGACGCAGATTGTGATGAAGATCGTGATCTTTGATGACGCCGATTACGCATGGGCCCGCGTGGCCGCTGCTAAATATCCGCACCTGCCGCTTTACCTGCAACCCGGCAATCTTGAGGTCGATCCAGATGTTGCGGTCGACCCGCAGACATTGGCCGATAAACTGCTGTGGCTGGTGGATAAAACAATGGCAGACAGCTGGTTTGCGCCACGCATTTTGCCGCAATTGCATGTCCTGCTTTGGGGAAACAAACGCGGGGTCTGACCCGTTCAAGGAGATAATGATGGAAACGATTTACAGCGACTTGAAACAGTTGGGCGATCAAACCGAGCTGCCGCAATCCCCAGAAGATGCAGTGCTGGAAAGGGTCGCGAACCCGCAGGGCGATGTGGCCTATTGCGTGCGATTTACTGCGCCCGAGTTCACATCTCTGTGCCCGATGACAGGCCAGCCTGATTTCGCGCATTTGGTGATCGACTACGTGCCGGGCGAATATCTGGTCGAGTCTAAATCGCTCAAGCTGTACTTGGGGTCTTTTCGCAATCACGGTGCATTCCATGAAGATTGCACGATCTCAATAGCGCGGCGTTTGGTCGACTTCCTGAACCCGCAATGGCTGCGGATCGGCGGCTATTGGTATCCGCGCGGCGGAATTCCAATTGACGTGTTCTGGCAAACATCCGCTTCGCCGGAGGGCGTCTGGATTCCCGACCAAGGTGTTCCACCGTATCGTGGCAGGGGATAAAATCATAGGGACACGGACGACAGACCGGCCATTGGCTTTTGCAAGCTCAAGGGCGGTTTGGTCCACGTTTCATACATCCACGCGAAACGCATCGCAGCGCCGCTTCTGAAATTGGGTGCATGGGGCAAGCTCGTTTTCTTTTTTGACTGATCAGGTATCGTATATTCTGTCCACGCTCCTCTTCGCAGTTTGTGTTGGCTCTTGCAGGGGCGCGGCTGCGTGCATGTGTCGGAATGGACCTGGAAAGCCCCTTACCGCCGCGCTTTGAGTTGGGCCGCGGAGATTTTCGGCTTCAGCTGTTACATGCCCGAGAGGGTTCACAACCTCGTCCGGTCTGGGCGATCCCGTCAGAGTCTAAGTTACTTGGTCATGCCGCGCCTCCAACGTGTTTTTGAAGGAATTTACTATCGTTGATCCAACACGATACAAGAAACTGGCGAGTTTATGGGTAACGGCGGTTTTGTTGCACAAATCGGCCTGAGGTCACACTCCCCCTTACCCCGGACGGATTTAGCCTACGGCCACGGTATTGGGTATGCCGAGAGCAGAGAAGCCACTAGGATCGCGGCACGGATTTGGATCTCCGCAACCTGCCGGTCGAAGTCACGCGCGGAGAGGCGTTGGCCAAGTAACTTCACACAATGCATCCACTGACCGACAGGGTCATGCGTAGCATGATCCCGAGAGGTTTCGTTTTGACGCGGCTTCTGCGGTGGTACCCGGTTACCTGTCACCACATTGCGCGACCCAGATACTTTGAAGATCGGACGGCTTCGTTGCGTGCTCGCGCTCCCGGTGCGTCCACTGCCCGGCAGGGCATCACGCAGTGATGTCCCGAGAGGGGGGCTTCCACATCTTGGCGATCTTGCGCGGCGGGATGACGGCATGTGCGTTACGCGCCGCAATCGCATCATGGCATTTGCGCGTGTCGTAGGCACCATCCATTGCCCGGCAGGTCATGCGAAGCATGATCCCGAGGGGGGCTATGACACTCCCGAGGTCATGATCCGCAAGGATCTGGTTGAACAGATCAGGCAACACGGGTGCATCGCCAATGCCGCTAATTATGACCTCGATGACGCGGATCTCCAGCGTTTCCTCATCAATCCCCCTCTCGGGACATTGCAGTGCAATGCCCTGCCGGTCAGCGGATCGAAAGCGATGCCCTCTTCTTCAGCGAAAGGTTGTACTCCGCCCAGTTCCGGGTCTTGTACGTCTTCGGTGTTCAGCTGCTCATAGCAGTCCGATAACACGCTGGATTCAGGCAGTGAATTCTGCAGGACGCGATTTGTGCAACAAAGCCGTCCCTCACGTTCAGATACGCCGTTGGGGACACCGCTGACGGAATACGCGCGCATCCGATGCGTAACGAAAATTGCTCAAAGCAGACACATATTCAGGCCTATGCGCAGATCGGGAGTGTTCTGCGCTGTTGGCAACCTTGGTAAGTTACTCACCCAACACACTCAGGTACGCAAAAGGGCGGCACATGCCGCCCTTTTGCGTACCTGAGTGTGTTGGCAGGTTGCTGCGCCCTTAGTGCGCAAAACGGCTCAAGCGCAAAGTTGCTTGAGTGGGCTGAAGTGCGCTGTCAAAAATGGAATGCGGCTAAACTGCATACCTTGCATTTAGGCACAGCAGCTCAAAACTATCGAAGCCACAAAAACAGCCAAAGAAAAATAAGAATTTCTTTTTGTTGCCCAATGAATGAACCCCATATTTCTCAAGACGGATTCAAACCTTCGTCCGGTGCTATATCGTCCAAAAAACGCGAAAATCGGGCGTGACCGCCCGATAGACTTATTATGCTTGCAAAATAGACATTCTGACCCCGCCAGTGGCAATTAATTGGTGGTCAGAACAACTGTCAGAGCGGGTATAGTTATGCCAAGCGCACTTAAATAATTCAATAAAATCAATGCGCTTAAAAATGCCCTTTCAAAAAAGAACAAGCAGTTTTGCCACGAGACGGCTCCAGATTTGCCACAGCAAGTTGGCGAAAGTTATGCCAAGCAACTGGAAGGCAATAAAAAAGCCGCCCCAAAGGGCGGCTCAGATCGACGTTAATTTAGAAGAAGTGCTATAAGTCAGAACGTCGATACATCGCAGCGTTCAAAAATTTTCGCTGAATGATTGGTTCGATGCCTGCCTCTCTAAGGGACTTAGCAACAGCTTTTGATGAAATGCCGCGCTCTTTAGCCAACTGTGTCAAGCTGACATGGGCGCGCTCAAATTTCACAATGTCCTCTTCGGCATAACGATATCTGATCGTACCCCGTGCATTAGGCGTTTCTATAGCTCGCAGAAATGGTTGGCCGTTGCGGTCAATCGGCTTTCGAAGCCAGCTCAATGTAAACCTCCGGCGGCGGCCGTCTGATCTCAGGCTCAATCCGATGGTAAGTCCGACCTTATGTCCGACTTTATCGCCCGCCCTCAGATTGAAGTTCTTTCCGCCGCCGATGGTGATCGCCGCCGGAG